>Ga0222420_100092_pt1 | contig 183269 bp, 156 predicted proteins | sample 3A2ome_FD_182470 | JGI IMG/M metagenome (GOLD analysis project Ga0222420, IMG submission 182470) | Enriched microbial communities from leaf-cutter ant dump, University of Wisconsin, Madison, United States - 3A200A (version 2) | ecosystem: Environmental > Terrestrial > Nest > Insects nest > Nest... | reverse complement strand
TTCGCTTCGATCGGATTCGCGCCACTCGGCGTCACCGTGAAATTCAGCTCCACCGGATTCACCGACGTCGTGCTGAACGTCACATCAAATACCAGATCCTGACCTTCCGCCACGTCAGCATCGCCAACCGTGATCTGAATGTCTTCGGGACGTGTGAGCGGCGCGCCCTGAATAGAATCCAGGGGACGCCCGCGATCAGTACCGAACTGATAGGCCAGGGGATCGACCGATTCCACCACACGGAGGAACTCGACAAAGGTATGGCCTTCGTTGCCACCAGGACCGGCACCACCGGCCGCCGGATCCTCGAGAAGATCGTCCAGGTTTCCGCCGTCCGTCAACGCACTGGCGATCTTCTGGAAACCTTTTTCATTGGAAGAAACTGCGCTGTCCGTTGCATCGGGCTTGACCTGAGCAGCAACCTCCGCATCGAGCGTCACCGACTCACGCTGGCCGACCACCATGTCACGCCCATCCGCAAGCTTGAGTACAACTTCGGCGCCGTTACCGGCAACGACGGTCTCTCCTTCACGAACGGCATCACCGACCTTCAATCGGCGCAAATTACCGGACTGATCCCGTGCGAACGCTTCTCCGTTGATCGACGAGACTTTGGCAATCACTGCGGCTTGAGCCATGACATTACTCCAGACACTGTTAGCGATGTTGCCAGTGTAGGAGTTGTCATTGGCAGTGGCTATTGCACCAAAGTACAACCCAAGAATTCTTTACAATTTCAGGCCGTTGACCCTGAGAGAAAGCTGCAATCTGTCACGCACTTGAAGCTTGTCGAAGATCGCCGTCAGGTGGGCTTTGACAGTCCGCTCGGTGATTGCCAGCTCGGCAGCAATTTCCTTATTGCTTTCCCCTGCCGCCACCAGCCTTGCAACCCCGACTTCACGTTCGGAAAGCAGGTTTTTCCAGTCTTCGCCCGGCAAATCCCGAGCCTTGCTCTCCAACGCTCTGGATGTACTCACCAGCACCTGTTGCAACAAGGACTGGCCGACCCATAAACCGCCGTTGCCCACGACGATTTCTACCTGCCGCAGGACCTCGGGGGCTGCATGCGTGTTGCAGCAGCCAAGCGCCCCGGCCGTCAGGGACTCAAGCACATTCACTTCCCGCGGCTCATCAGCCAGGACCACCAGTTTTCCAGGCTGACGCAAGGACGAAATCACCTGCGCCGGGAATTCCTCGACACCAAGCCGTAGCCAGTACATGGCATTTGCCTGCGGCTCGTCATGCATCACCTGCTGACGGCTGACCACGCCCACCTCCGGAAATGCCTCCTGCCAGTTGGGCAGAAGACGCATTGCGTCATCAACGATCAGATGTTTCATCAGCGCTCCGTCAAAGCCACGCTCTTGGCGCGCAGAACAGGTTTAAGCAGGTAGGAGAGCACACTCTTCTTGCCGGTCAGGATATCCACTTCGGCAATCATCCCGGGGATGATGGGCAAATTGGCATCGCCGAATCCCGACTTGACGGTCCTGACACGAACGACGTAGTAGGAATTTCCTTTTTCGTCCATGACCGTATCGGCACTAATATGCTCGAGCGTCCCTTCCAGGCCACCGTAAATCGAGAAATCGTAGGCGGTGAACTTGACCATCGCAGGCTGCCCGGGACGCAGGAAAGCCACGTCGCGGGGCAGGACCCGGGCTTCAACGAGCAGGGTATCTTCCAGCGGCACGATTTCAATCATGTCCTTGCCCGGCTGAACCACTCCGCCAACGGTGTTCACCAGCAGGCGCTGGACCACGCCCTTGACCGGCGACCGGATCGACGACTGCTTGACGCGGTCCGACAAGGCCACGCTCCCCTCAGCCAGACTGTTCAACTTGGCCATCGTCTCGGAAAGCTCCTTGCCGGCATCATTGCGAAAACTCAACTCGACTTCCTCGATCTTTCGCTGCGCTTCGGCAATTGCGGCCTGCACCCGGACGATCTGGGCACCCGCCATGTCCCGCTCCCCGCGATACCGCGAAACATCGCGCTCCAGACGCAGCAATTCGACTTCGGAAACGGCGCCCGAATTGATCAGCGGACGGGTTTGCGTCAATTCCTTGGAAGTCAGTTCATAGCCATGAGAGGCCTGTTCGCGACGTGCCTGCGCTTCGTTCAGTTCCTGACGGCGCTGGGCGAGTTGCTGCTGCGCGATAGACAGGGTGGCAGCCAGCTCATTGCGTCTCGCCTCGTAGAACTGCCGTTCCTGCTCAACGGTCTCCGGACTTTCCTTTTCTGCTTCGGGCGGCGGCACGAAAGCCTTGCCTTCGGCGATCGCCTTCAAACGGGCTGCCCTGGCCAGCAAACTCAAATATTGCGCCCGACTCTCGTTGACCGAAGACTGAAACCGCGTTTCGTCGATCTTGACCAGCAGCTGATCGGGCTGGACGACATCGCCTTCGCGAACCAGGATTTCCGAGACCAGTCCACCGTCGATGCTCTGCAGCACCTGCAACTGCTTCGAAGGGATGACCTTTCCTTCCCCGCGAGTGACTTCGTCAAGCCTGGCAATCGCCGCCCAGACAATGAAAACCAGAAACACCAGACCAATGGCGCGCAGCAGGACCTTGGCACGCAAGGGCTCCTGGCGAAGCATCGCCAAATCTGCATCGGTCGCGAAGTCGACCGCATCGACGTCTTCACGATTGGGCAACTTTCCGAGCAGACGCTCGACAAAGGGTTTATTCCGCAGCGCAAGGGCTTCAAGCCAGGCGTTCAATCGCTTGCACAAGGACATCAGGCGATTCATGCCGCTCTCCCGATCCGTCCGCTCTGCAGCGCCTGAATGACCTGATCCCGCGGCCCATCGGCGACAACCTTGCCATCATCGACGACGATCACCCGGGTCGCCAGATCGAGCAAACTGTTGCGATGCGTGACGATCAACACCGTCTTGTGGGCAGCAATGGTCTGCAAGCGCTGCTTGAACTGTTGTTCCGAGGAAAAATCCATCGCACTGGTCGGTTCGTCGAGCAACAGTATGGGGGGATCCATCAGGAATGCCCGGGCAATCGCCACACCCTGGCGCTGACCGCCGGACAGGGATTCGCCACGCTCGCCGATCATCATGTCGAAGCCGTCCGGATGCCGATTGACGAACTCGCTCAACCCCCCCGCCTCGGCCGCCGCCAGGATTGCCGCGTCGTCGGCATAGGGAGCACCGATCGCAATGTTGTCGCGCAAGGTGCCATAGAACAAGGTGACATCCTGAGGGACATACCCGATATTGCGGCGCAGGTCGGCTGGATCCAGTTGCCTGACATCCACACCATCAATGCTGACAGCCCCTTCGCTGGGCATGTACAAACCCAGCAGCAATTTCTGCAGGGTCGTCTTGCCGCTGCCCACCCGGCCGATGATGACAACCTTCTCGCCCTGGGGAATCCTGGCCGTCACCCCTTTCAAGGCCGATACCTGGGTGTTCGGATAGCTGAAATGAACATCCCTGAACTCGATATTGCCGCGCAACTCGGGGCGATGAACGAAGTTCGCATCAGCCGGGCGCTCGACCGGATTGCGCATGATCTGCTCAAGCGAGGTCAATGCGACCTTGGCATTCTGGTACTGCAGCAGCATACCGACCATCTGACCGAGAGGCGCCACCGCGCGCGAGGACAGCATCGTGCAGGCAATCAACCCGCCCATGCTGAGCATCCCTTCGGCAATCAGGTATACGCCGGCGACCACCACGGTAACGTTGACCAGCTGCTGGATTTCGGCAGCACCGTTGGTGGCTGCAGCCGACAGGAAACGGGTCTGATTGTTGACGCGGGCAACGAAAGCCACCGATTTTTCCCACTTCGACTGCATGATGCCTTCGGCCCCCTGCGTCTTGATGGTCTCCAGCGCCGACAGGCTCTCGACCAGGGTTGCATTGCGCAAGGCCCCGGCCCGGTAGGTGGTTTCCGACAATTCGTGCATCTTGTGCTGCAGGATGTAGGCGTAAACAATCACCGTCACGATTGCCAGCAGGACCGGCAGGACCAGCGGCCAGGCAATCAAGGCGATGACCAGCACGAAAACCAGTGCGAACGGCAGATCGATGAAGGCCGTCACTGACGCCGAGGTGATGAAGTCGCGCACCGATTCGAAGGAGCGCAGATTGGAGGCAAAAGAACCGACGGCGGCCGGACGCGCCTCCATGCGCATGCCCAGCACGCGCTCCATGATCTTGGACGAAAGCTGCATGTCGATCCGCGCGCTGGCGAGGTCGATGAAATACCCGCGCAGCAGGCGCATCACGAAATCGACCCCAATCACGATGACGATCCCCAGCGCGAGAACCCACAAGGTTTCCATCGCATGATTGGGCACCACGCGATCGTAAACATTCATCGTAAACAACGGCATGCTGAGCGCCAGCACGTTGATCAGCAAGGCAGCGCCGAGCACATCCCGATAGACCATCCACTGATCGGCCAAGGCCCCCCAGAACCAGTGGCGCAACTTGACATCGCCGACCTGCGGCGTCCGTTTGTCGAAACGGAAGTGCGGCCGGGAAAAGATGGCGACACCGGTATATCGGGCAAGCAATTGTTCGCGAGGCAGCGTGACCGATCCCTGACCGCTTTCCGGAAAGAGCACGCGCGCATTTTCCCGCGCCTCATCCCAGCCGAGCAGGACACAGGCTTCCTCGTCCTTCAGCAGCAACACGGCCGGCAACAGGAGATCGTCGATACGATCCAGCGCCCGTTTGCCCAACTTGGCCGACAGGCCGGCACGCCCCGCTGCGCGCCAGAAGAGGGAAGGCGTCAACAGCCCGCGCTCCAGCGGCAGGCCGGCCACCAGTGCCGCCCGCGTACTGGGACGGCCGTGAATCCGCGTCAGCTCGACCAGACAGTCGAGTAGCGGATCATGATGCAATAGATCGTCACGGATGCCCGGGAGGCTCTCCGTCTGGCCGGACGCGCTCATCGACTTCCTTCTTCCCTGAATGAGTTTTCTTTGATTCTAACGTCGGTTTCGTGGGGATATCGCAAAAAAATGCAAAGAAGCTTGCCCCAACTGCATTTACAGCCCGTAGGGCGGCAATTTCCGGGCGACGCGGTGCGCGCGTAAACGAACATAATCCGGCAAACCGCGAACGAAAGGCGGCGGGTCTTCGCCCTCGATCAACGGCAACAGGTAGTCCCGACACGACTGAGTGATGTGAAATCCGTCGGCCGCGATGAAATCGGCCGGCATCCGCCGTTCGACGTTGGCGACGGCAGACAGAGGAACCTCTCCGATTTCCCATCGATAGGGGCGATCCGACAGCCTGAGGATAATCGGCAGCACCCTGGTTTTCCCCTGAAAAGCCAGGTCGACCGCAGCCGCCCCCAGGGCATATGCCTGCTCGACATCGGTGCGCGAGGCCAGATGCCGGGCGGCCCGCTGCAGATAATCGGCCAGTGCCAGATGGTGCTTGTAGCCCAGATGGCTCTCGATCAAATCGGCCAGATAGCGTCCGACGGACCCCGGCCGGGTATTGTCGGCGCTGTCGATCCGGCATCCCCCGCCATCGCACATGCCTTCGGCAGCACAGATCGCACAATACCCGTGGCGCTCGACGCACGCCCGGACACGGGCCAGAAAACGCCCGGCATCGAAAGGAACCTCCGGGAACAGCAGGATATGCGGAGGATCGCCGTCCCGTTCGCTGGCCAGACCGGCTGCGGCAGCAATCCAGCCGGCGTGACGGCCCATCGCCTCAAGGATGAAGACACGGGTCGAACTACGCGCCATCGAAGCCACGTCCAGGCCGGCCTCGCGCATCGACGTCGCCACGTATTTCGCTACCGAACCGAAACCCGGGCAGGTATCGGTCAAGGCCAGATCGTTATCGACGGTCTTCGGAATGCCGATCACCTGCAACGGATAACCCAGCGCTTCCATGATTTGCGACAGATGCAGCGCGGCCCCCATCGTGCCGTCGCCACCGTTGAAGAAAAAACAGCCGATATCGTGCGCCCGGAAAACCTCGACCAAGCGTTCATAATCCGCCCGATGCGTCGCCAGCGGACCCAGGCGGTAGCGACTGGAGCCGAAGGCGCCGCCGGGGGCATAGCGCAGTCGGGCAATATCCTCGTCGGATTCGAGACTCGTATCGATCAAATCTTCGGTCAGGGCCCCGATGATGCCATCGTGCCCGGCAAATACCTTGCCGAAGCGATCCGGAGACTCGAAATGCAAACGGCGTGCGGCCTCGATCAGGCCGCACGCCGTTGCGTTGATGACGGCGGTGACGCCTCCCGATTGCGCGTAGAGGGCGTTCCTTGCCGTCACGCGTTTATTTCAGCGCGTTGAAAACCGCTGCCGTGATGCTGTCGACGCTGCCGACGCCGGCGATCTTGCGCACCTTCGGCGCCGCGGCATCGCCCGCCGCCGCCCACTGGCCGTAGAAATCGACCAGCGGCTTGGTCTGCGAGTGATAGACGTCGAGCCGCTTCTTGACCGTTTCTTCCTTGTCGTCGTCGCGCTGGACCAGGTCCTCGCCGGTGACATCATCCTTGCCTTCGACCTTGGGCGGGTTGAACTTGACGTGGTAGGTGCGGCCCGAGGCCAGGTGGGCACGGCGACCGGCCATGCGTTCGATGATGTCGCTGTCGGGCACGTCGATCTCGAGCACGAACTCGATCGGCACGCCGGCATCCTTCATCGCCTGCGCCTGCGGAATGGTGCGCGGAAAACCGTCGAACAGGTAGCCGTTCTTGCAGTCGTCCTGCTGCAGGCGGTCCTTGACCATGCCGATGATCACGGCGTCGGGCACCAGGCCGCCGGCGTCCATGTGCTTCTTGGCTTCCAGGCCGAGCGGCGTGCCAGCCTTGACCTGGGCGCGCAGCATGTCGCCGGTGGAAATCTGCGGAATACCGAACTTTTCGCAGATGTACTTGGCTTGCGTACCCTTGCCGGCGCCGGGTGCGCCCAAAAGAATCAGTTTCATGAAATGTGTCCCTCTGGTTACGTTTGAAAATTCTTGTTGTCGGCTGTCGGCGCCGTTCTCTAGGCGCCCGAAATTACCTGCTTATTCAGGCATGGTCAAACAGTTTGCGCACCCGCTCGGCATCCTCGGGCGTATCCACGCCGGGCGCCGGCGCAGCATCGATCAGGGCGACGCTGATCCGGTATCCGTGCCACAGGGCGCGCAGTTGTTCGAGCGCTTCGAAGTGTTCGGTCGGTGCCACGGTCAACCCCGCGTAAGCCTGCAAAAAGCCGGCCCGATAAGCGTACAGGCCGACGTGCCGCAGCGCCGGCAAACCGGTCGGCAGCATCGCCATGCCACCGTCGCGGGCGAAATGGTCGCGCGCGTAGGGAATCGGCGCGCGGGAAAAATACACCGCGTCGCCGTCCGCCCGACAAACCACCTTGACGACGTTCGGGTTGAAAAACTCGCTTGCCTCGACAATCGGATGCGCCACCGTGGCGATATCCGCGCCGCTGCTCGCCAGTTGCCGCGCGGTCTGCGCGATCACCGTCGGCTCGATCAGCGGCTCGTCACCCTGAACGTTGACGATGATCGCATCCCGCCCCCAACCGCGTTGCGCCACGACTTCAGCCAGACGATCGGTACCGGTCGAATGATCGCTGCGCGTCATCAATGCAGCGACTTCATGCGCCTCGCAAACGGCGCGAACCTCCGGGTGATCGGTGGCCACCCAGACCTCGGCGGCACCGGACAGCCGGGCGCGCTCGGCAACCCGCACCACCATCGGCTTGCCGCCGAGATCGAGCAGGGGTTTTCCGGGCAACCGGGTCGACGCGAAGCGCGCCGGGATGACGACCTTGAAATCCGGGCCGCTCACGCTTCTTCAGGGCCCAGCGGGCGAGCTTCGTCCTCGAGCATCACCGGGATGTCGTCGCGAATCGGAAAAGCCAGCTTGCAGGGCTTGCAAACCAGTTCCTGTTCGTTCTTGCGATGGTCGAGCGGCCCCTTGCAAATGGGGCAGACGAGGATTTCAAGCAGCCTGGCGTCCAAGGCATTTCTCCGTTATCAGGTCGATCAGGGCCGGCGACAGCTCGGCGTCGACGGGCAGCACCCAGGCTTCGCCGGTGCACAATCCCGTGCATTTTACTGCATCCTTCTCGGTCATCAGCAGCACCGCTTGCGGACCGAACGCCAGATCACCGGCCACATAGACGTGATGATCCGGAAAAGGATGTTCGACGAAACGCAAGCCCAAACCGGCCAAGGTCCGGAAGAAACGCCCCGGATCGCCGATACCGGCCAGCGCATGCAGGGGCCGTCCGGCCAGATCGTCGGCAGCGCAGGTAACGGCGGGATCGTCGAGGCGACGGAAAGCCCCGGGGCGCAGCTGCATCGTGAAATGCGGCCTTCCCTTGGCCAGCGTCGAGGCATCGAAATCGTTGCCGATCAGCGCGTCGACCGCAGCAAGACGCGCCAGCGGTTCGCGCAACGGACCGAAAGGCAGGCAGTGCCCATTCCCGGCACCGCGCCGGTCAAAAACCGCCAGTTCGATGTCGCGAGCCAGCCGATAGTGCTGCAAACCGTCGTCACAAAGCAGGACATCGACGTCGGCATGCGCCGCCAGCAAGGCCCGGCCGGCAGCCACCCGGTCACGGCATACCCAGACCGGCACGCCGCTGCGGGAAGCCAGCAAAATCGGCTCGTCGCCGACGTCGACCGCAAGCGCACCGGGCAAAACCGCGCGCGGCGCCGTTGCCTTTCCGCCATAGCCGCGACTGACGATACCGGGCCGCCAGCCGCGCTGACGCAGCGCTTGCGCCAAGCACAGGGTAAGCGGCGTTTTTCCAGCGCCGCCGGCCACCAGATTGCCGACGACGATCACCGGCACCGGCAAACGCGTCCGGGTCAGGTAGCGTCGACGAATCGCGGCCAGCGTGCGGAACAGCAGCGACAACGGCCACAGCAACGGCGATAAAAGCCACAACGCCGGCGTCAGCCGGCGTTGGAAAATCTGCCGCTGCAACCAGACGATCACTGCGTTGTCTGCGTCGCGAAGGAAATGTGCGGATAACCGGCCGCTTGCGCCGCCTGCATCACATCGACAACCCGCTGATGCGTCGCCTTGGCGTCCGCGTTGATGACGATCACCGGATCGGCACGGCCGCCGGCGGCACGGCGCAAGGCATCGGAAATCGCCGCCACCTCGCCGCCGGGCAGCGGCGACTTGTTGATCAGGATCTGGCCGCTGGCGGTGACCGCAACGTCGATCTCGTTCGGCTGCTCGTTCTGCTGCGAGGCATCGGCGGTCGGCAGGTTGATCTCGAGCCCGGCAAACTTCGAATAGGTCGTGGTCAGCATCAGGAAGATGATGATCACCAGCAGCACGTCGATCATCGGAATCAGGTTGATCTCCGGCTCTTCGCGCCCTTGACGCTGGAACTTCATCGCCTTACTTCCGCTCGCCGTGCATGATTTCGACCAGGCGTACGGCCTGCTGCTCCATCTCGACGACGAAACCGTCGACCAGCGCCCGGAAATGGCGCCAGAAGATCAGGCTGGGGATCGCGATGAAGATGCCGAAACCGGTGTTGTACAGCGCAATCGAAATACCATGCGCCAGTTGTTGCGGGCTGCCGGTACCCGGCGCCTGCGAACCGAAGATCTCGATCATCCCGACCACGGTGCCGAACAATCCCATCAGCGGGCTGATCGAAGCGATCGTCCCCAGCGTCGTCAGGTAGCGGTTCAGTTCGTGGGCGACGGCGGAACCGGCCTCTTCGATCGATTCCTTCATCACTTCGCGCGACGTATTCACATTGCGCAGCCCTGCCGACAGCACGCGACCGAGCGGCGAATGACGATCCAGTTCGTCGATCAGCCGGCTGTTGTCCGAGCCCCGCTTGAATTCGCCCACCGCGCGCTGCAACAGCCCGGGAGGAACGATCTTGCTGCGGCGTAGCGCCACCAGACGTTCGATGATCAATGCAACGGAAATGACGGAAGCCAGCAAAAGAGGCCAGATCGGCCAGCCGGCGGCTTTGACGATTTCGAACACGAGCGCTTGTCCTTGAGCAAATGCAGCCTGCAATTCTGCCTCCCCCAGCCATCCCCGGCAAGTACGCAAAGATCGGCGATTTTCCGGCTTATCCCCAGAAGCTGTGGATAACTCTGTGGATGAGCTGTAGACACTCAGCCGGAAGCCGCGCCGAATAAGGCCCGGCCTTGCTCTGCCAAAAAACGAGGCATCGAATTAATGCACTTTAAAATCAACAACCTGGGTTTTCAAAGCCATGTCAAGCGCCTATCGCACTTGCCACTCCGCGGCTAGAATGCCGGGATGCCAGCCAACCAACCGATCAACGAGGTCCTGACGGTCAGCACACTGAACCGGCAGGTACGCAACTGCCTGGAATCGACCTTTCCCCTGTGCTGGGTCGGTGGCGAAATCTCGAACCTGACCTACGCCGCTTCCGGACACGTCTATTTTTCGCTGAAGGACGCCAGCGCCCAGGTCCGCTGCGTGATGTGGCGCAGCCGCGCACAGACGCTGGGCTGGCGCCTGGAAAACGGCCAGCAGATCGAAATCCGCGCCCTGGTTTCGTTCTACGAACCGCGCGGCGAGTTCCAGCTCAACGTCGAAGCCGTCCGCCGAGCCGGTCAGGGCGACCTGTTCGAGCGATTCCTGCGGCTCAAGGCCCAACTCGAAAAAGAGGGGTTGTTCGCCGTCGACCGCAAGCGTGCGTTACCGAAGTTCCCGCGCCACGTTGCCATCGTCACCAGCCCGCAGGCAGCGGCCTTGCGCGACGTCCTGAGCACCCTGCACCGGCGGGCGCCACATCTGCGGCTGACCCTGCTGCCCACACTGGTCCAGGGCGAAGCCGCCGGGCCGCGCATTGCGGCCGCCATCGTCGCGGCGGGCAACACGACCGCCGATAGCGTGTTGCTGTGCCGCGGCGGCGGCAGTATCGAAGACCTCTGGGCATTCAACGAAGCATGCGTGGCTCGCGCCATCGCCGCCTGCGCCAAGCCGGTGGTCTGCGGCGTCGGCCACGAAACCGATTTCACCATCGCCGATTTTGCCGCCGACCTGCGCGCGCCGACGCCAACCGCCGCCGCCGAGCTGATCGCCCCCGAACGCGACGCGCTGCGCGCCGGCCTGACAGGGCTGGCGCAACGCCTGCAGCGGCATTGGCACGACCACCAGAACCGTCGGCTGCAGGCGCTCGACTGGGCCGCCAGTCGGCTCATCCATCCCGCGGAACGGATCTCCCGCCAACGGCAGATGCTGAACCAGCTGACACAACGCCTGTCATTGGCGCAGGGCGCCCGCCTGGCGCGCTGGCGGATGCTGCTCGGCAACCTGGCGCGACGACAGTGGATCGCCCGGCCGGCCACCGCTCCCCGTCAGGAACGGCTGGCGGCTGCGCAACGACGCATCGAGCTGGCCGACCGGCAACGGCGGAACGCACTCCGGATGAAACTAAGCGCACTCGATCGCGGTCTGAGACAACTCGATCCGCATGCGGTACTGGCGCGGGGCTATGCGCTGGTCTCGTTGCCGGACGGCCGTACGCTGCGCGATGCTGCTGCGGTCGACGCGGGGCAACCGATAAAAATCGCCCTGGCCCGCGGACAGCTCGATGCCAGCGTGATTCAGGTTGTCCCGCCGGTCGAAGCTGACTAGAATTTCGCCACCCCTCAAACAACGGAGAAAATAATGGAACATCAACTGCCCGCCCTGCCCTACGCCAAGGACGCCCTCGCCCCGCACATGTCGGCCGAGACCTTCGACTACCACTACAGCAAGCACCACAACGCCTACGTGGTTAACCTGAACAACCTGATCAAGGGCACTGAATACGAAGCCCTCGATCTCGAAGCCATCGTCAAGAAGGCGCCGGCCGGCGGCATCTACAACAACGCCGCCCAGGTCTGGAACCACACTTTCTTCTGGAACTGCATGAAGCCGAACGGCGGCGGCGCCCCGAGCGGCGCCCTGGCTGCCGCCATCGACGCCAAGTGGGGCTCCTTCGACGCCTTCAAGACCGCTTTCCAGACCTCCGCCGTCGGCAACTTCGGTTCCGGCTGGACCTGGCTGGTCAAGAAGGCCGACGGTTCGCTGGACATCGTCAACATGGGCGCCGCCGGCACCCCGCTGACCACCGGCGACAAGGCCCTGCTCTGCGTCGACGTCTGGGAGCACGCCTACTACATCGACTACCGCAACCTGCGTCCGAAGTTTGTCGAGACCTTCCTGAACAACCTGGTTAACTGGGATTTCGTTCAGGCGAATTTCGGCGCTTGAGTCAGTCGACCGCGCGAAGGTAGTCCGGGGGGAGTCAGGCACTCCCCCTTTTTTCGCCCCGAACGACCGCTAGTCGCCGGGCACCCACGCTCCGTTCACCGGAAACCATGAATCCCCAGGCCGCCGCCAGCGACGACCCGCCACTTCGCCTCCATCTGCTCGGCAAGGTATCGATCAGTCATGGCGGCGTCGAATATGGCAATTTTGCCTACGACAAGATCCGGGCGCTGCTCGGCTATCTCGCTGCAGCACCGGGCCAATGGATTCGGCGTGACGCACTGGCCGAACTGTTGTGGCCCAACGCCAGTGCCGAAGCGGCACGCATCAGCCTGCGCCGGGCTCTCTACGAACTGCGCCAGCTATTCGAAGGCATCGGCATCGATCCGCTACAGGCGAACCGCAACTCGATCGGCCTCTTTCCGGACCAGCGGATTCGCATCGATCTCGTCGAATTCAGCAGCGACCTGCCCGGCGATCTGACGGCAACCGCCACCATGCAAGCCCTGTCCAGAAAGGTTGCGCTTTACTGGGGCAGCTTCCTTGAAGGCGTCGAGGTCGCAGACTCCGCAGAGTTCGATCACTGGCTGCAGATCAAGCGCGAAGCCCTGCTACAGCGCGCCATCGGGATGCTCGATCGCCTGGCGGTCTGGCATGCCGGACAAGGACAACGCGAAGCCGCCATCCGTCACGTTCGGCGCAAACTCGAACTGACCCCATGGATCGAAGCCAACTACTGCCAATTGATGGAACTGCTGGCCGAGGACGGACACTATGGTCAAATCTGGCAGACCTACCTCGACTGCCAGCGCTACCTGGAACGAGAAATGGGGCTGGCACCGGAAAGCCGGACCACCGAACTGGCCCAGCGCCTCTGTCGCGAGCAGGCCATTCCGGCCAGGCAGCCGGCCCGTACCCAATTGCGCAGCCCGCTGACCGTCCTCGCCTGCCGGCTATCGCCGCCCGACGATGCGTCGACCGAAGACTGCTTTTCCGAACTTGCCGCCGCTGCCGGCAGCGTGCGTGACATCGTCCAGCGGCACAACGGCCGCTTCGCCGCCATTCATGCCAACCTGCTGATCGGTTATTTCGGCTTTCCAAAATCACGGGAACAAGCCGCCCGCGAAGCCATCAACGCAGCACTGGAGACCCGTTCCTGCATTTCCGGATTCTCCCGCATCGATTGCCGGCAGGCGCTGCACCGAGGCCTGAGCCTGGTCGACGAACGCTATACCTTCCCGGACGTCAGTGGAGAAGTCAGCCAGGCGACCATTGCCATGCTCGACCAGGTATTGCGCAACGACATCCATGTCTCCCCCGGCATGTACGAACAGATCCGCGAGCATATCGGCGGCCAGGCAGTCGACGACGGCAGCATCCGCATCAGCGAACGGCGCGAACGTCCGTTGAAACGGCGACGGGCACTGGCGCACCCGCTGATCGGCAGGCGCCGAGAGATGCACTTTCTGATCGAATGCTGGCGCGACACCGCCAAACTCGGCATTTCATTCGTCCAGATAACCGGCGAACCCGGCATCGGCAAATCAAGGCTATTGCAGGCTTTTGTCCGCCAGTTGCGTAGCCTTGGCGCCCGCAGCAGCACCTTGCATTGCCTGCCGGAAACCCAGCATGCGCCCTATCGACCGATCGCTGCGGCGATCGGCAACCTGTTGCGCGACGATGCCAACCTGTCTCAATCGCTACGGCTGACGCGACTGAAGCATCGGCTGGAAAGCCACCATGCTTTCCTTGCTGCCCATGGCGACATCATTCACCGGCTGCTCGGCCTGCCCTCGCCCCTGGACGCCATCAGCGACCCCCAGCAGCAGCTTTCCCGCCTCGAAGCGGCCATCGTGAGTTTGCTGGATGCCCTGACCGAAACGGCCCCCTGGCTGCTCGTCCTCGAGGACATCCACTGGAGCGACAGCGAAACGCTCGCCCTGCTGCGCCGCCTGGCCAGCGAGCGCTCTCGCCGCCGCCTGCAACCGCTGTTGATCGTCACCACCTCGCGCAGTCCCGAACACATCGGCGATTACGCCCCTCAGTTGCCGCTGGGCACGCTCCCCGACGAGGAAACAACAGCACTGGCCCGCAGCCTGGTGGACGAAGGCTTCGATGAAGCGCGCATCAAGGATGTCGTCAGTCGTTCCGACGGCGTCCCGCTCTATGTCGAGCAACTGCTTTTCGCACTCGACCAGGGCCTGCGGCAGACCGGCATCCCGGAAAACCTGCACGATCTGCTTGCCGCGCGGATCGACGCCCAGGGACGCCATCGCAAGCTGGCCCAGTGCGCCGCCGTGATCGGCCGCGAATTTGAACTGCAGTTGCTCGCCGCGCTCTGGGACGACAACGAGGAAGAACTACGGGCCGGCCTCGCGGCATTGCGCAACAACGGTCTGATCACCGGCACGCAGACACTTCCCTCCTTTCGCCACGCCCTGATCCGGGATGCCGCGCTGCAATCGATTCCCTCTGCGGAACGGCGACGTATTCACCAGAGACTGGCGCGAGTATTGCGCTCGCAATTTGCCGAACGGATCAGTCAGCATCCCGAACTTCTGGCCACCCATCTCCATGAAGCAGAGGCCCCAGAAGCAGCAGCCTGCTGGCTTGCAGCGGGCCAACGGGCCGCCGGCGCATCGATGCAGCAACAGGCAGCACATTTCTACCGCAACGGGCTGGCTGCGCTCCGCTTTCTGGCCGACGCCGGACAATCGCAGGAAGCCGAGTTTCATCTTCGTGTCGGTCTTGGTAGTGCATTGCTCGCCACCCAGGGTTATGGCAACGCCGAAAGCCGCGAGTTGCTTGCCAGCGCGCTCTCGCTATCGAAGCGACTGGGCAGCGACATCGAAGTCATCCGCGTGCTCTGGGGACTATGGCTCGGCGGCCGTTCGACCGGCTCGACCGAACACCCCCTGGCGCTGGCCCGACACCTCGAACAGGCAGCCCGTGACAGCGACGATCCCGGTGTCAGGTTGCAAGTCAGTTACGCCTACGGCAACAATTTCTTCTGGCTGGCCCGTTACAGCGAGGCCAGAGGCTATCTGGAAACCGCCATCCAACTTGGCCAGACATGCAACTGCGCCCAGCAGATCGAACGCTTCGGTGAAAACAGCGCCGTACCGGCCCGCGCCTTCCTGTCCTGGATCGAGTGGATCGAAGGACGTCCGGCACAGGCGCTGGCGCAAGCCGACGCCGCCATTGCCGAGGCCCGCGCCTGCAAGCACGCGCACACGCTGGCCTTCGCCCTGACCTTTGCCGCCGTGCTCGGCAAGCACCTGCGCCGTCCCGAGCTGGCCGGCCAACACCTCGGCGAACTCGCCGAACTGGCACAAAGCAACGGCCTGCAGCTCTGGCAGGCAACCGCCGCCCTGGTCACCGGCTGGGTCCGTTGCGCCACCGGCGACGACAGCGGCCTGGCCTTCATCGAACAGGCTGCCGAGGCGGCGCACCGTGCGATGTCCGCGGTCGAGGCGACCTTCCTGGCCTTCTGGCTCGACGCCCTGCACCTGCTCGGACGCCTTGACGAAGCCGAGCAACTGGCGGCCCGCTGCATGAGCGTCATCGTCCACACCCAGGACAACTACCTGATTCCGGAAATACGCCGCATTCAGGGCGAAATCCAGCTCGCCCGCGGCAGCGCCGGCCGCCCGACGGCACTCGTGCTATTTGGCGAGGCCCTGGAACAGGCCCGCGAACAGGGTGCGACGATACTGGCGCTACGCGCCGCCAGCAGCCTGGTCCGCCACAGCCCTTCGCCGGACAACCGGGCAATCCTGCGCCACTGGCTGTCCCGCTGCGATCAGGAAATCAACATTCCCGACCTGGTCGAGGCAAAGGCCCTGCTCGACCCGATGCCCCACTGACCGCCGCTCAGCTGTCGGCAGGCGTATCCGGGCAAGGCTGCACATCGTGCTGGGCAAACCAGCGCTCGCCCTCGCAGGCGGCGCCGCCACCGGGTGCGCTGTAGTTGATCGTCAATTCCTCGCCGGCCTCGATCCGACGCGCCGCCAGAAAAACGATGGCGTTGTTCTCGACATCGCCGCGGTAAACCATGTTCGCCGGATTGGCATGGTTGTACAGACTGCCGTAGCCGAGGGCCAGTGCCTGCAGCGATGCGCCGCCGGTCAGGCCTTGCCAGCTGAAGGCATAGTGGGTGATTTCCACCGGCAGATCGAAATGCTTGCAATCGACCAGCACGACCGGCGATACCTCGACCACTTCTCCCGGCTGGAATACCTTCCCGGCAAAGACCCCGCGCCCCCTGGCGGTCCCGGTCAGCGCCACGTGGATCGACGGTGGCAAGACTTTGTTCACGCAAGAACTCCGCAAAAACAAGCAAGCGGGCTGCCTGCAGCAGGCAGCCCCGAACAAGGGCCAGACGAGTTGGCCGCGTCAAGAATAACCGATCCCCTCGCCTCAGGCCGCCCCCGGACGCCCCGCGCCCTTGCCGGCATCCGAACCCTTGCCACCGTCGATCGGCGGCGGCAGCGGAATATTCAGCTCGATCGGCGCAACACCGGCGCCGCCCTTGCCGGCGTCCGAACCCTTGCCGCCGTCGATCGGCGGCGGCAGCGGGATCTTCAGGTCGATCGGCGCGACATCGGCGCCACCCTTGCCGGCGTCCGAACCCTTGCCGCCATCGATCGGTGCCGGTTGCGGCAGCGGAGCCAGAGCTCCCTTGCCATCATCCGCACCACCCTTGCCGGCATCCGAACCCTTGCCGCCGGCGATCGGTGCCGGTTGCGGCAGCGGAGCCGGAGCCCCCTTGCCATCATCCGCACCGCCCTTGCCGGCATCCGAACCCTTGCCACCGTCGATCGGTGCCGGTTGCGGCAGCGGAGCCGGAGCCCCCTTGCCATCATCCGCACCGCCCTTGCCGGCATCCGAACCCTTGCCGCCGTCGATCGGTGCCGGTTGCGGCAGCGGAGCCGGGGCCCCCTTGCCATCATCCGCACCGCCCTTGCCGGCATCCGAACCCTTGCCACCATCGATCGGCGCCGGTTGCGGCAGCGGAGCCGGGGCCCCCTGGCCGTCATCTGCACCGCCCTTGCCGGCGTCCGAACCCTTGCCACCGTCGATCGGTGCCGGTTGCGGCAGCGGAGCCGGGGCTCCCTTGCCGTCATCCGCACTGCCCTTGCCGGCGTCGGAATCACTGTCGCCACCGCCCGGTGCCGGCGGGGTCTGGGGCGCCGGTGCGCCCTTGCCATCGTCGTCGCCCTTGTTGCCCGGGCCCTTGCCGTCATCGGCCGGCGCCGGCGGAGCGGCCTTGCCGGCGTCGTCGCCGGCCGGCGGTGTCTTGTCGTCCTTGGGCGGCACCGATTTATCCTCCGGCGCGGCGCCCTTGCCCTGATCGCCGCTGTCGCCGGCAGCCGGCGTGTTCGGCTTGGTGGTCGTCTTGCTCAAGGTGACGTCGGCCTGGATGCCGAGCGAGAGCGCCATCGACGAGTCCTTCTGGACGACATCGGTGACCTTGCCGGCGGCGGTGACCGACGTCGATGCCCCGCGCACGGCGGCGCCTTCGTTGCGCAGATCCTTGCCGGCGCTGACCTGCGAGCGGCCGCCGCTGTTGATCGAGACCGCGTCGTAGCTGGTGCTGCGTTCGATATCGAGGTTGGCGGCACCGCTCAGGTCGGCCTTGCGCGTCGTGCTCGTTTCCGTGGCGCCGCGCGAGGTCTCCTGGCTGACGCCGACACCGGCGCTGAGACCAAAGGCGGTCGAGCTGCTGGTGTTCTGCGCCGCCCGCAGCTGCATGTTGCCGCCGGCGTTGAGCGTGGTATCGCCGGCGCTGGCGATCTTGGTGCCCTCGAGGTCCATGTCGCCGCCGCTGCGCAGCGCGGTGTCGCCGCCGCTGCGAATGTTCACGCCGCTCTTGGTCGAGCTGCTGCTGTCCGACTGGTTGTAGCCGGCGCTGACCTCGAGCATGCCGCCGGTCTGCGACTTGCCGCCGCTGCCGGCCTTGCCGCCGGTGCTCATGCCGATATTGACCGAGGCGTCGGCGCCGCGGCTGCTCGCCGTCGTCCGGTCTTCCGCCGCCAGCAGGTTGAGCTTGCCGCCGGCGTCGAGCGTCGTGCTGCCGGCCGACTCGATGCTGGTGCCCTTGAGCGTGGTGTCGCCGCTGGTCTTGATGCGGACGTTGCCGCCCGACTGGATCGAACCGCCGACTTCCTGGACGCGCGACTTGTCGGCCGTCGCGCCGGAGGCGCTGACGCTGAGGCTGCCGCCGACGACGCTCTGGGCATTGACGTTGACGGTCAACACCGCGCCGGCATCGATTTTCTCGGAACGGCTGCTGGCGGTGTTCTGCGCCGCCTTGTAGTCGAGCGAAGCGGCCTGGATGGCGACGTCGCCGCCGGCCGCGATGCGCGTTCCCTCGAGCGTCGTCTTGCCCGACGACTCGCTGCTGAAGCCCTTGCCGACGCGGATCGTCGATGCGATCGCGGTCGAGGTGTCGGCGCTGGTCTTCTCGTACGACGAGCTGGCGCTGACGCGGCCGCCGACCGAGGCATCGTAGCCGGCCCCGGAAGTGACCCCGGCCTGCGCCGAGGCGCCGGCGTACATGCCGACCTTGGCGGTGTTGTCGAGCTTGGTCGAGGATTCGTAGGTGGTATCGCGGGCCGCCAGCGATTCGATGGTGCCGGCGCGCTGGTTCATCGAACCGCCGACGTCGATCTGCGTGCCGACATCGCGGATGGTGCCGCCGCCGGCGTCGCGGGTGAGATCGCCGCCGGCCTTGATCGTCGACACCACGGCCGTCGTGCTGCCGCTGACCGACTTCTCGTCGACGTTGTTGACGCGGTAGCCCATGCTGATCTCGGCCGAGGCCCCGGCCTTGGCGTTCAACTGCGCCTCGGCATTGGCACCGGCGTTGGCGCCGGCGTAGAGGCCGACCGAGGTGGTGTTCTTGCTGCTGCTCGTTTCCTTGCGGTCGTCGGCAGCCAGGAAGCGCATGTTCTCGGCCTTCAGCGCGACGTCGCCGCCGGCGGCGATGTCCGAGCCCTTGACGGTGAGATCCTTGGCCGTCAGCGACAGGTCGCCGCCGGCGCTGATCCCGGACTTGTTGTTGCGCGTCTCGAGCGTGCTGGTCTTGCCGGTCTCGACCCGCAACACGTCGAGGGTGTTGTCGGAACCGGCACTCGCCGATGCCTTCGCCGACGGCAGCAGGGCTGCGCCCCCGGCCGCCGCCGAACCGCCGGCGCCGGCCTCGTTGTTGCTGCCGAGCATCAGGCCGACGCTGGTCCTGGTGGTCTCGGTGGTCTTCAGCGAGACATCCTCGGAGGTCCGCACATCGACGCTCGCCGCGCGCAGGTCCATGTTGCCGCCGGCAGCCAGCTGGCTGCCTTCGAGCACGACCTTGTTCTTGGCATCGACGCTCATGTTGCCGCCGCTCTTGATGCCGGCGGCCTGGTTGCGGATCTCCAGGCTGGTTTCCTTGCTCTGCGTCGATTCGAGGAAGTTGACGCTGCTCTCGCTGCGGGCACTGGCGCCGACGCCGGCACCGACGGCAACGCCACCGACCCCGACGCTGCCGTTGGCCGATGCCCCGGCACCGGCGCTGTTGCTCGAGCTGGCCATCAGGCCGATCGAGGTCTTGTCGCTGGTCGTCACCGAGATGTCGACGTCGCGCCCGGCGAGCACCTCGACATCGCGCGCCTGGATCGTCGTGTTGCCGGCGGTGTCGATGCTCGATCCCTGGACCTTGACGGTGCCGTCGGCGCTCAGGCGGGTATTGCCGCCGACCTTGATCGTCGACGCCACATTGCGCGCCGACAGGCTGTCGGTCACCGTCTTTTCATTGGCCATCAGTTCAAGGCCGCCGCTGCCTTCGGCCGAGGCCTGCGCGCTGGCGCCGACCTTGCCGCTCAGGCCGGCCTTGCCGGCGTCGCCCTTGGCCACCGCCCCGGCCGAGGCGTCGGCCGAGCCCTTGCCGTCGGTCACCCGGAGGAAGGTCGTGGTCGTCGTCTCGGTATGCGTCTCGACCTTGTCGAGCCCGGCCAGCACGTTGATGTTGCTCGCCTTGATGTCGGCATCGCCGCCAACATCGAGGCTGGAGCCCTGCAGCGTGACGTCCTTGCCAGCCTTGATGCTGGCGTCGCCGCCGACCGCGAAGCTGCTGGCGACGTTCTTGCTGACCGTCTGCGTCCTGGTCGTCGTGGTTTCGCCCCAGAGCCCGCCGCCGACGCCGAGACCGCTCTCCTTGCTGGTCTCGGTGGTCTTGGTGGTATCTGCCTTGCTGACGATGTTGACCGCACCCGCCGCGTCGAGCGCCGCGTCGCCGCCGACCTTGACGTCGGTGGCGGCAAAGGTGATGTCCTTGCCCGACTTGGCGGCCAGGTTGCCACCGACGGTCAGCCCGGACTTCAGCTGCTCGACGGTGGTCGTCGTCGAACTCTTGCTGCTGCTACCGAAAAGCCCTTGCGAGCCGGTGCTGGTGGAGGTCGTCGTGCGTTTCTCGAGGCTGTCGAAATTGACCCCGTCGCCGGCGTTCAGCGTCGCATTGCCGCCGGCATTGACCTGGGCCCCGACGACGTCGATGCTGCGCTTGGCGTCTATCGTCAGGTCGCCGGTCGAGATGATCTGCGCGGTACGACCGATATCGGTGGTGTAGAACTCGTCGTTGCCGGAACCGCTGCTGTAGGTGCGATTGACGACGCTGCCCTCGGTCGAGGTCAGGTTGACATCGCCGCCCTTGATCGTCCCCGAGAGGTTGGTGATGTCCTGCTTGGCAACGATGCTCAGCGTCTTGGCGCCGGCGACGGTGCCGCCGACGTTGTCGAAACGGCCGGCATTGATGTTCACATCCGCCGCAGCGATCACCGCGCCGGTTTCGATGCTGGCGCGGGTCTCGGCCGAGAGGTAGACGACCGGGACCAGCACGCGCTGGCCGGACACTTCCTGCTCGACCATCCACACGACGTCGCTCTTCAGCGCCGCCACCTGCGCCGCGCTCGGCGCCTTGCCCCATTCCAGGCCCAGCTGCTTGGCTTCCTTGGCGGCGTTGTCCATCAGGTACTGCATCTGGCTGCTCTCGCTGGAGAAGCCGGCGAGCATCGCCCGGCCAACCTGGGCGACCAGTTCCTGGCGGATCAGATAGGCCTCGTAGGCACCGTCGCCGAGGCGCTTGGCCAGCGTGTCCGGATCGTAGCCGAGCTGCTTGGCGAGCAGGTCGGAACCGGCGAAATTGCCGGCCGACAGGTAGCGCGGATTGCTCTCGACCAGGTAGCGCGCATTCGGCGCGGTGGCGATGACGAAATAGCCGTTCGGGCTGCTCGGCAGGTTGATCGTGACACCGCCGAAGCTGACCGGCCCTTGCGGCGTCGCCGGGGTCGACGGCGCCACCACGGCACCGGTACGGGAATCGATCTTGCCGCTGCTGGTATAGGTGGCGGTCTGTCCGCCGCCCTCGTCCTGCCCACCGTCGTAGCTGCGACCGGCACCGACCCCGATGTCGCTTGTTCCCGTCGTCGACGTGCCGGTCGGGGCGGTTGCCGACTTCGAATGCTGTTGCGCAGCATAGGGCGTGGAACCCGAAACCGACGACTTCTGCCCGACCTCCTCGGCCGTGATGTCCAGCCTGTTCGTCGCAAAGACGCCGGCACCGATGCTGTCGATGGTCGCGGTGGTTTTGGTCACCACCGAGTTGTGATGCGGGTCGTAATCGTCTTCATACGTCCCCACGCTCGCATTGACCAGACCGATGTAGTGCGTCAGCGTCGAATAGCGGTCGACAATGTACTCCCGCTTCAGCGCCAGATCGTCATTGAAGAACTTGCTACCGCCGTTGCCGAGGATCTCGACGTTCTTCCCGGAAATCACCCCGCCCAGATTCACGGCATAGGAAAAGCCCGCCAGCTTGACCGTTTCGGCGCCGACGATCTGGGGTTTGAAAGTCGGCTTGCCGCCGCTGTAATACTGGTCGCGCGACCACGAGTCCTTGTAGAAATGCTCGTACCAGTTGTCCGGAAAGACGTAGGTCAGGATGCCTTCCTTGTATTCCGGATCGGATTTCTGTTGCGGATTGGACAGCTCCTTGGTCACCTTCGACGTCGTGCCGCCCCAGACCCGGTCATCCCCGCCCTGAATCTCGTTGCGGATCGTCGCGGCCTGCAGCGTGATGTTGCCGAGGCTGCTGATCGTGCTGTTGTTGACGATTTCGCTGGCCACCAGCTTGACCGCCTCGTCGGCATCGATGGTACCGACGGCGCTGCTGCGCGTACCGACGTTGGTCAGCGTGTTCGACGCCGTCACCGAGGCCGTCTTGCCGCTCCAGATGGCGCCGCGGTTGGTCACGTTCCCGCCGCGCGCCTTGACCATCAGGTCCTTCTGCGCAGCAAAGGCGCCGTTCTGGTTGTTGTCGATCTTGCCGTCGGTGGCGAAATCCAGTTGGCCGGCCGAATAGATCAGGCCGTCGTTGGCGAAATCGTTGATCAGCTCGATTTTGGCCCAGCCACTGCCGCCGGTGACGGCGAGGATCTGGCTCTTGCTGCCGGCCAGCGTCAGCGTGTTGGCGTAGACCTGCATGTTGCGCGTCGACGACAGGCGGGCCTCGTCAGCCAGCGCCAGCGTGCCGACGGCGATATCGACGGTGTCGCCGAGGACCAGGCCGCCCTTGGCGATATCGAGGACGACGCCGCGACCGCCGTCGGCGGCGTCGATGTCGAGCACGCCGCCGGCCTGGAGGGTGCCGCTGCCGCCGACGTCGATGCGGCCGCCGGCCGAGGTGCTGCGCAGCGTCATCGCGCCGCCGCTGAGCAGCGTCCTGGTGTTGTCGATCGCCGCGCTGTAATTGACCGTCAGGCTGCCGTAGGACTGCAGCGTGCCGTCGTTGTCGAGCCGGCGGACGTTGATGCTGCCGCCGCCGGCCGCCTCGTCGGCCAGCGTCAGCGTGGCGTCGACGGCGTTTTCCAGCGTATCGAAGCTGAGCGTGCTGTCGGCCGCCGCACCGCCCTGGATGGTGCCCTTGTTGACCAGGCGATGGCCGCTGAGGATCAGTCGATTGGCCTGGATCGTCGCGTCCTTGGCGTTGTCGATGTCGAGGCTGTCGCCGGCGATCGACAGGGTGCCGCCGGCAGCCAGCGATTTGCTGTTGTTCAGTGCGCCGACGACCAGCGTCAGGTCGTTCGCCCCCAGCAGCTTGCCGGCGTTGTTCAGGGTGTTGCCGACGTCCAGCTGGTCTTCCTTGTCGGCGACGCTGAGGGTCGACAACAGCCAGGTGCCAAAATTGCTCAGGCTGGCGACCTTGACGACGCTGCCGCTCCGCGCCTGGATCCAGGCCTTGTCCGGCTGCTGGGCGTCGTTGCTGTTGTTCTCGGCACTGCTGGCGAGCAGCTTGAAACTGCCGTCGCTGATCAGCGTGCCACTGTTGACGAAGGCGGCACTGTCGTCGCCGGCGGCGTCGGCAATGTCCACCGCGGTCTTGCCGTAGATCGTGCCGCTGTTGCTGGTGCCGGCGGCGCGAATGGTCAGTGCGTCTTTTTCGGCGCTCAGCGTGCCGGCGTTGGCGAGCCCGGCGCTCGCCGTCAGGGCGACGCTGCCGCCCTTGATCGTCGCCCCGCCCTGGTTGTCGACACGGGCTGCCGTCAGCGCCAGGGTGCCGCCCTGGAGCACGCCGCCCGAGGTATTCGTGAAATTGCCGCTGCTCAGGTCGAAGGCAGCGGTGGCGAGCAGCTTGCCGGCATTGTCCACGCTCGCCGCAGCGAGAACCAGATCGCGCCGGGACTGCAGCAGGCCGTGGTTGGCGAGCGCGTTGGCCACCGTCACCCGGTCGCTGCCGATGCCTACGGTCGACAGCAGCCAGGTGCCGAAATTGCTCAGACTGGCGACCGACACGGTGCTGCCGGCCGCCGCCTGGATCCAGGCTTGATTCGGCTGCTGGGCATCGGCACTCTGGTTCTCGGCGCTGCTGGCGAGCAGCGCCAGCGTCCCGTCGCTGATCAGCGTGCCGCGGTTGACGAAGGCGGCGCTGCCGTTGCCGGCGGCGTCGGCGATATCGACCGCGGTTTTGCCATAGACCGTGCCGCTGTTGCTGGTGCCGGCGGCGCGGAGGGTCAGCGCACCGTTCTCGGCGCTCAAGCTACCGGCGTTGTCGAGCCCGGCGCTTGCGCTCAGGGCGACGCTGTCGGCCTTGATCGTGGCACCGGCCTGGTTGTCGACGCGGGCCGCCGTCAGCGCCAGGGTGCCGCCCTGAAGGACGCCGCCCGACATATTCGTGAAATTGCCGGTGCCCAGATCGAAAGCCCCGGCGGCGAGCAGCTTGCCGGCGTTGTCGGTGCTGCCGGCGCTCAGCTCAAGACCGCGCCCCGATTGCAGCAGGCCGCGGTTGGCAAGGGCGTTGGCTACCGTCACCCGGTCGCTGCCGACGCTTACGGTCGACAGCAGCCAGCTGCCAAAATTGCTCAGGCTGGCGACCGAGACGGTGCTGCCGGTCGCGGCCTGAATCCAGGCGTTGTCGGCTTGCAGAGGATCGGCGCTCTGGTTCTCGGCGCTGCTGGCGAGCAGGGCCAGCGTCCCGTCGCTGATCAGCGTGCCGCGGTTGACGAAGGCGGCGCTACCGTTGCCGGCAGCGTCGGCGATATCGACCGCGGTCTTGCCGTAGACCGTGCCGCTGTTGCTGGTGCCGGCGGCGCGGATGGTCAGCGCGCCGTTCCCGGCGCTCAAGGTGCCGGCGTTGTCGAGCCCGGCGCTCGCGCTCAGGGCGACGCTGTCGCCCTTGATCGTGGCGCCGGCCTGGTTGTCGACGCGGGCCACCGTCAGCGCCAGCGCGCCGCCCTGGAGTACGCCGCCCGCGGTATTCGTGAAATTGCCGGTACCCAGGTCGAAAGCCCCGGCGGCGAGCAGCTTGCCGGCGTTGTCGGTGCTGCTCGCCGTCATCGTCAGCGATTGTGCCGACTGCAGCAGACCACCGTTGTCCAGCGCGCCATCCGAGGTCACGCGGTCCATGCCGCCGCCGTTTGTCGTCGATAGCAACCAGGTCCCGGCATTGCCCAGACTCGCCACCATCACCGTACTACCCGTTGCCGACTGAATCCAGCCTCCGCCCCGGTTGTCGGCCGCTGCCGCGCGCAACAGCAGGTCGCCGTCGCTGAGCACGGCGCCGGTCGACGCGTTGGTAAAGGCAAAATTGCCGCCACCCGCCGCATCAGCCATGTCGATCCGCGTCTTGCCGTACAGCGTCCCCGCATTCTCCGTACCGTTCGCCCGGATTTTCAGTCGCCCGGTATCCGCCGAGACCGTCCCGGCATTGTTCAAGCTGCCACCGGCATTCAGGTCGACATTGCCGCTGCGGCTTTGCAGCTTGCCGGCAACGGCCAGGTTGCCTTCGGCACCGACGACGACGTCACCCTGCGCCCGCAGCTGGGCGCTACCAAGATCGAGCGCGCCGCCGGCGCTCAGCATCAGCTTGCCGCCGCTGTCAAAGGCACCGCTGGCAACGGTCAGCGTGATGAAACTGCCTTGCCAATCGCTCACGCTGCGCCAGACGCTGCCATCAATGCCTGCCGCCCCGGCCACCGCCAGATTCAGGTTGGCACCGGCATATCGCTGACTTTCCCCGGGGTTGCCCGAGCGATCGCTCAAACCGCTGGCCGACAAACCAAGATCGCGGCCCGCATACAGCGAGCCGTCAAGGAGTTCGACGCCGCCGGCAGCGCTCAGCAGTAAATCGCGTCGGGCGGTCAATGCGCTTTGCTGCAATGTCAGTGCGTCGCTGCCAAGCGCGGTCGTCGTCAACTTCAGATCGTTTTCCGCGGAAACCTTGCCGCGGATTTCAATGCGGCCGGCCGCCGTCAGCGAGAAGTCACCGGCCGTCGCGGCCATGTCGCCGCGCATCTGGACGCCAACCCCGTTTTCCGTGGCCAGCAGCCGGATGCGCTCCGCATACATGCCCCCGAGCAGCGAACTGTCGATGGCGTAGGACACACTCCCGCTCCCGACCAGCGCCCCGGTGACCTGACGCCCACCATAGTCCCAGCGATTCGCGCCGGCCGTTACCGAAACGTCGCGCGCATTCACATTCCCTTCCAGGCGGATGCTGCGCCCGACCAGGTCGAGAATCTGCTGAGCGGTAGCGTTCATGCCGCTGCCGCTGATCAGGATATCCCCCTGGCGGACGTCGAAACCGCCGAGCGAGCCGTCGCCGTTGAGGAAAGGTACGCCCGTCGACAAGGTTGCCCGGTCGGTATTGACGAAGCCGCAACCGTTACAGGTAATCCCGTAGGGATTGGCGACGACCACATCGGCCTTGGCGCCGACAACTTCGGTAAACCCGTTCAATACCGAGCGGTTGGCGCTTACCACTTCATTGAGGATCACCGACGCCTGACGGGTCATGCCGACATTGGTCAATATCTGGCCGGCCAGTTGCGAGTTGACGGACAACTCGTTGGCCATGGCGTTGTTCAGCACCAACCCCTTCAGATCGACGTTGTACTGCGTGTATTGGTTATGCGACAGCCCTGCGGCGTTGGCGCTGGCGATATTGACCACCGTCACCCCGTTGGGCGCGACATAGCTACCGGTGGCGCCGCCAACCGGAACCACGCTTGGCGTCTGCGCCGACAGCAACGCCGGCGCAGACAGCACGGCGACGACGGCAGACTTGGTCTTGCCGTGGCTCCTGGCGCATTCGGCAACGGCTACCCAGACACAGCGGCTGGCATTCCATACGACTCGATAGATGCGATTCATGACGATTCAATCCTCAAAATGCGTAAGAGACCCGGAACCAGGTCTGGGATGGCTCCTTCGGCATGAAGGACGGCTGGTCGATGCCGCGGCTGTTGTGGACCTCCCAATTGCCGCCGCGCCATTGCGCGGCAAGGCCCAGGGTTCGGCCGGTCAGACGTCCTTCGCTGGCGCCCTCGACCCAGCTGCGCACCTGTCCCGTGTCGTAACCGGCAAAAAAACGCCCGCCCAGCATTTCGCCGCCGAGTGCCAGACGCCAAGGCGCGGAAAGCTCGTTGCGCCAGTAGTAACCGCGATCGCCGCTCAACGCATTGCGCGTGTGGCCGCGCACCGATGAGGTACTGCCGATCAACATCTGCTGCGAGCCATAGAGCGGGGTGCGGGCGAACTGATAGGCCAGCTGGCTGGACCATCCCAGGGTCAGGCCGAGCAACGAGAAATTCCGCGAGAAACCGAGGTCGAGGTTGAATTTCGAAAATTGCGCGCGGGGCGTTTCCTGGGCGATGTCCTGTGGATCATCGAGCGCACCGAACAGCCGCAAGCCATGTGCATAGGTCATCTGGCTGGTCAGTACGCCCCCGGCAACCAGGAAAAAGGCATTCCCGCCCAATTCGGCATACGACAGTTTTCGGCTGCTGACCCCCATCAGCTGGCCGAGGATGTAATTGCGGGAATCCTGGGCCGTCAGACGGGCAAATGCATTGATTTTGCTGGCCTGATCGCGGTAGAGCAGGCGATCCAGCGTGAAAGCCTGGGTCAGTGTGCTGCCGTTGGTATGCATCGGCGCACCGGAAGCCAGGGTCAGCACGTTCACGTAGGTCGAGCGGCTGATGTTGAAGCCAACCGACCATTTGCCCGCCGGCATCCAGAAATCGAACGAATTGCTGAGCGAATTGTGCTCGGGATCGTCCGGCAAGGCATCGCGCCGGGTAAACATCCAGCGTTCGTTGAGTCCCAGGGGCGCATCCAGCGTCGCCGTCAGGGTATAGGCGCGCTTGCCGGTGGACCGGCTGCCCAGATTGTCGTAGCCGAGATAAGCATGCGCCGGCAGGCTGCGGGCATTGCGGATCACCACGATGCTCTTGCCTGGCGCACTCCCGGGCAGGATTTCCATGCTCGCCCGGTTGGAACCCAGGCGGTTGAGCTGGTCGATACCCTGCTCCAGGTCGCGCAGATTCAACTTGTCGCCTGCGGCCCCGGGAAAAGCGCCGGGCACGAAGATTCGTCCGGCGCCCTCGCCATCCAGGCGGTAGGCCTCGATTTCCCCCTCGACGACGATGATCGTCAGCCGGCCGGAAACCAGATCCTGCGCCGGCAGATAGGCGCGGGCCGTGATATAGCCCTGTTCGATGTAATCGGCGGTAATGCTGGCCAGGATTGCCTCGATGTCGCTGACCCCGAGACAGCGGCCGACATATTTTTCCGCCAGTGTCTCGGCAACCCGCCGACGCAGCAGCTCGCCGCCATCGATCACCAGTTCATCGATCTGCCGGCAACGTCCGTCGCCCGGTCCGCCGCTCGGGACCGCCGGCTGCCGCAAATCCTGACCGCCGACGCCGGGAACGCTGCCCCGGGCACGCTCCTGCTCCTGGAGCAGCAGTTCACGTTGCTGTTTCTGCAAAATCTCGGCTTGCCGCGCCGCCTCGATGACAGCGGGCGTTTGCGCGCCGACCGTCGGACTCACGACGGTCGCCAGAACCAGACAGCCCCCAAGGCAGCCGAGCAGCCGCCTGACTTTGATTTTTCCCGCTTTCACAGCGCCCCCGATGGATGTTTCGGGAGTCCCCACTCCCGCCAGGGGAAACACTGTTACAGCACACCGTGAAAGCTCCGTTAACAGGCTACCGACGCTTTCCGGGCAACCATTTCCTGCGCCGGATGATGGCCAGCACAGCTGTAAGTATTTCGAAAGAAACGTCAGTTTTCTGTAAGTTTCACCTTCCAGACTGACAACGCGGCCGTACCACACTCAGGTGGAACGACCCTAATTTTTCTGGAGGAGACAACAATGGACGATCAAGGCAAGGCCTACTGGTCCGCCACACTCGGACTGCTGGGGAAAATCCTGGCGATCTGGTTCCTGATCTCGTTCGGCGCGGGCATCATCTTCGCCGACGCACTGAACAGCATCAAACTCGGGGGTTACCCGCTGGGCTTCTTCTTTGCCCACCAAGGGTCGATCTACATCTTCATTGCCCTGATCTTTTATTACGCCAAGGCAATGGGCAACATCGACCGCAAGTTCGACGTGCACGAAGACTAAGGAGCCACCATGGATCTGCAAACAATGACTTACCTGGTGGTCGGCGCATCCTTTGCGCTGTACATCGGGATCGCCATCTGGGCGCGCGCTGGCAGCACGTCCGAGTTCTACGCCGCCGGCGGCAGCGTTCACCCGATCACCAACGGCATGGCGACCGCCGCCGACTGGATGTCCGCTGCCTCGTTCATCTCGATGGCCGGCCTGATCGCCAACATGGGTTACGGCGGCGGCCTGTTCCTGATGGGCTGGACCGGCGGCTACGTTCTGCTGGCCTGCCTGCTCGCCCCGTACCTGCGCAAGTTCGGCAAGTTCACGGTGCCGCAGTTCATCGGTGACCGCTTCTACTCGAAGAGCGCATCGACGATCGCCGTGATCTGCCTGCTGACCGCATCGATCACCTACATCATCGGCCAGATGACCGGCGTCGGCGTCGCCTTCTCGCGCTTCCTCGGCGTTTCGAGCGACACCGGCATCTACATCGGCATGGCCATCGTGTTTGCCTACGCCGTGTTCGGCGGCATGAAGGGCATCACCTATACCCAGGTTGCGCAGTACATCGTGCTGATCCTGGCCTATACCATTCCGGCCATCTTCATCTCGCTGCAACTGACCGGCAACCCGCTGCCGCAACTGGGCCTGGGCTCGAACATCAGCGGCACCGACATGTCGCTGCTGCAGAAGCTCGACCAGGTCGTCACCGACCTCGGTTTCGGCCAGTACACGACGCAACTGCCGGGCGACAAGCTGAACATGTTCGTCTACACGATGTCGCTGATGATCGGCACCGCCGGTCTGCCGCACGTCATCATGCGCTTCTTCACCGTCGCCAAGGTTTCGGAAGCCCGCTCTTCCGCCGGCTGGGCACTGGTTTTCATCGCCATCCTGTACACCACGGCACCGGCCGTCGGCGCCATGGCCAAGCTGAACCTGCACGGCACGGTCAACACCGCTATCGGCCTGACCAGTTCCGACGATGGCATGAAGGTGAACCCGGAAGTGATGAAAACCCGAGCCGACGTGTTCGCCACCGAAGCCTCGCTGCAGTACGAGCAACGCCCGGAATGGATGAAGCGCTGGGAAAAGACCGGTCTGCTGAAGTTCGAGGACAAGAACGGCGACGGTCGCATCCAGTACTACAACGACAAGTCCAAGAACGCCGACTTCAAGGCCAAGGCCGACGCCGCCGGCTGGAAGGGCAACGAACTGACGGTCAACGCCGACATCATCGTGCTCGCCAACCCGGAAATCGCGCTGCTGCCGAACTGGGTCATCGCACTGGTCGCCGCCGGTGGTCTGGCTGCCGCACTGTCGACCGCCGCCGGCCTGCTGATGGCGATCTCCGCGGCCGTCTCGCATGACCTGGTCAAGGGCGTGTTCATGCCGAACATCTCCGAAGAAGGCGAACTGCGCGCCGGCAAGATTTCGATGGCCGTGGCCATCGTCATCGCCGGGTACCTCGGTCTCAACCCGCCGGGCTTCGCCGCCGGCACGGTGGCCCTGGCCTTCGGTATCGCCGCTTCCTCGCTGTTCCCGGCAATCATGCTGGGCATCTTCTCCAAGAAGATGAACAAGGAAGGCGCCATCGCCGGCATGCTGGCAGGCCTGTTCGTCACTTGCTTCTACGTGTTCGCGCACAAGGGCATCTTCTTCATCAAGGGGACCGAATTCGTCGGCCTGATCGGCGGACCGAATCCGTTCTTCGGCATTGCGCCGGAAGCCTTCGGTGCAATCGGTGCCGTGGTGAACTTCGCGGTGGCCTTCGCGGTCGACAAGATGACCGGCGAACCGCCTGCCCACATCCAGAAGATGGTCGAAGACGTCCGCATCCCGCGCGGCGCCAAGGCTGTCGATGGCGCCCACTAAGCGCCGGCCAACCAGGTTTCCCGCCTGACCGGGCGGGAAACCTCCAATCCCCGGCGCGACCCGCTCGCGTCGGGGTTTTTCTTCAAGGTCGCTGGTCGACCGCAGCCGTAACGAGGTTCCTCATGGAATTCAATGTGCACATCGCAATGACCTGGATCCTGTTCCTGGCCCTGTTCCCGATGACTTTCATCTGGCTGCGCCGGGCCTGGCGCATCGCGATCAACAAGGATTTCTCCGAAGTCGCGCTCAAGCGCGGCGAAGCGCCGGCCAACCCGGAACGCTACGCGCCTTTCGAAGCGACGATCAACCTGGTGGCCGGCAGCGTTTCGCTGGCCGTCATTGCCGGCGTCCTGGCCGGCGAACTCGACTATCAGACCTGGATTGCGATTGCCGGCTCGACGATCTGGTGCAAGATATTCCTCAGCTTTGCACTGAGCCACCAGGCACACCCGATGAAACTTCCCGGATTTCTCCAGCGCCGTCCCGAACACGACGCCGCCGGCCAGACCCGCTGAACCTCAGCGCAGTTGCACGATCGCCGGCAGAAACACTTCGATCACCAGAAGGCTGTACGCGCCGAGACGATGGCGCGAACGGCGTACCCACAGCGCGTCGGGCTGCTCGCCCAGCAAGCCGCTCACCCGGCGATGAAGCGCGTCGCGCGGGCCCAGCCGGCAATATTCGATGCCCTGGCGCCGAAAGCCCGGATGGGCAAACAGCAGCGAACCCAGCGAACGATTGCCGAGCTGCCCGAACCAGGCGCCCAGTCGTCCCGCTCTTGCGGTCGACAGACTGCTGCGGGCAAAAATCACCGGCCGGCCATCGCATTCCAGCAATACGTCGCGCACCGGCAGCACGCCGCCACCGACCGCTTGCTGCGACTGATCCAGACGACGGACGGCAAAGCGCGTGCAATGGCGCCGGCAGCGCGCCGTCAGCGATCCGGGCTCGGTCAGCCAGTCGCGCAGCAGGCGGTCGATCCGGCCGGCCGGCCGGCGATGCCAGCGCGTTTCGCGCAGCGCCATCAGCGCCGGGACGCGCGTTCCAGACCGCGCAGGCTGGCGCCGGCGGCAATGCCGCGCTGGGCGAACCAGCCGAGATTCATTTCCAGCGCATAGCGCGCCGGACGGCGGGCGCAGTGATTGTTCTCGGTCTGCGGCTGCATGTCCTCGATGTTGATGATCCGCCCGTCTTCATCCATGAAAGCGACCGACAGCGGGATCAGGGTGTTGCGCATCCACATGCAGTGGGTATTCGGCTGATCGAAGACGAACAGCATGCCGCGTTGCGGCGGCATCGTCCGCCGGTTCATCAGGCCGACCTGCCGCGTCCGGTCGTTGGCCGCCACTTCGGCCTCGATGCGATGGAATCCTGCGGTCAACTCGACCAGCGGAAGATTTTCCTGGGCCTGCGCGACCAGCGCATTCACCGCCAGCAGTGCGGCCAGCACGAACTTGAACATCAGACTTTCCCCTGAAAGACATTGAAATCGCCCTCGAACTGGCGCCATTCGCCCAGCGCCAGGCCGTCCACCGTCAACGCGCCGATTGCCGCCCGCACCAGGCGCAGCACAGGATAGCCGATCGCCGCGCCCATCCGCCGGACCTGCCGGTTCTTGCCTTCCGCGATGCGGATCTCCAGCCAGCTGGTTGGAATCGCCGCCCGGTAGCGGATCGGCGGATCGCGCTGCCACAGCCCCGGCGGTTCGGCGATGCGCCGGACCTGCGCCGGTCTGGCGGTGAAGTCGGACAGCCTGACGCCGCGCCGCAGCGGTTCGAGATCGTCCTCCGACGGCTCGCCCTCGACCTGCGCCCAGTAGGTTTTCACCAGCTTGTGCTGCGGATCGGCGATGCGCGCCTGCAGCCGGCCGTCGTCGGTGAGGATCAGCAAGCCCTCGCTGTCGGCGTCCAGCCGGCCGGCGACATAGACGTCCTTGACCGGGATCAGCCCGGCCAGCCCGCGCCAGCGCCCTTCGGCCGTAAACTGGCTGAGCACGCCGTAAGGCTTGTTGAAAAGGACGATTTTCGCCACGTCGACCGCAATACCGGATGGAAAGGCGCGATTCTACGGCAGCTGCGGTCAACCGGCGTGTCGGCGCCGCGTTAGTTGCCCACCGCCCTCCGCTATACTTTCCGGATGCCCTCCTCCCTGCCTAGCCTTGCCGGCAACCCGCCGGCCCTGCCGGACCGCTGGTCCGCCCCCGCCGCCAGCGCGCTGCATCCCGCCGAAACCGTGCTGGCCTGGCTGGAAATCGATCTCGACGAACGCCTGCAGTTCTCGCCCGGCCTGCTGCTGCTCACCGAAGGCCGGCTGCTTGCGCTCGATGCCGGACAGGCCGTGCGCGAATGGCCGCTGGCCGCGGCACTGCAGTTGCAGCATCACGACCACGCCGGCGTCGGCACGCTGGAACTGATCGACGACCGGCGCCGGCTTGCCGTCTGGCGCTACACGCTGGGCCGCAACCTCGCCGCGCTGCGCCTGATCGACGACTTCGGCCTGCAACGCGACAGCCGGGTCGCCGGCCATCCACTGACGCGGTCGACCGACGATTGCTGCCCGAAATGCAAGGCGCCGATCCCGCCCGGCGAGGAGGAATGCCCGGTCTGCAACCGCGAATCGACGGTCGCCCCGTCGACCTGGACGCTGTTCCGGCTGTGGCGCTTCGCCCGCCCCTACCGCTGGCAGCTGCTCACCGGTTTTCTGCTGACGCTGGCGTCGACCGCAGCAACGCTGGTGCCGCCCTACCTGACGATGCCGCTGATGGACAACGTGCTGATCCCCTTCCAGAACGGTCAGCCGCTGGCCTGGGACCTGGTCGGCCTCTACCTCGGCGGCCTGCTCGGCGCCGCCTTGCTGGCCTGGCTGCTCGGCTGGGCTCGGACCTGGATTCTGGCCAAGGTGTCGGAACGCATGGGCCGCGACCTGCGCACCACCACCTACCGCCACCTGCTGGGTCTGTCGCTGGAGTATTTCGGCGGCAAGCGCACCGGCGACCTGATGGCGCGCATCGGCAACGAGACCGACCGCATCAACATCTTCCTGTCGCTCGACCTGCTCAATTTCGCCACCGACGTGCTGATGATCGCCATGACCGCGATCATCCTGTTCACCATCAACCCGTGGCTGGCGCTGGTCACGCTGCTGCCCTTGCCGATCATCGGCTGGATGATCCACTTCGTGCGCGAAAAACTGCGCACCGGTTTCGAGAAGATCGACCGCGTCTGGGCCGAAGTGACCAACGTGCTCGCCGACACCATCCCCGGCATCCGCGTGGTCAAGGCCTTTGCCCAGGAAAAGCGCGAGGCCGAACGCTTCCGCGCCGCCAACGAGCACAACCTGGCGATGAACGACAAGCTGAACAAGACCTGGTCGCTGTTCACGCCGACGGTGACGCTGCTCACCGAAATCGGCCTGCTCGTCGTCTGGGTGTTCGGCATCTGGCAGATCGCCCACGGCGATTCGACGGTCGGCACGCTGACCGCCTTCCTCGCCTACATCGGCCGTTTCTACACCCGTCTCGATTCGATGAGCCGCATCGTCTCGGCGACCCAGCGCGCCGCCTCGTCGACCAAGCGCATCTTCGATATCCTCGACCATGTTTCCAGCGTGCCGGAACCCAGCAAGCCGGTGCATCTGGCCAAGGTCAGCGGCCGCATCGAACTCAAGCAGGCCGGTTTCCGCTACGGTACCCGGGCCGTCACCCGCGACGTCGATCTGGTCATCCAGCCCGGCGAGATGATCGGTCTGGTCGGCCATTCCGGCTCGGGCAAGTCGACGCTGGTCAACCTGATCTGCCGCTTCTACGACGTTTCCGAAGGCCAGGTGCTGATCGACGGCGTCGACGTGCGCTCGGTGCCGGTCGCCGAATTCCGCAGCCACATCGGCCTGGTGCTGCAGGAGCCCTTCCTGTTCTTCGGTACCATCGCCGACAACATCGCCTACGGCAAGCCCGACGCGACGCGCGAGGAAATCGTCGCCGCCGCCCGCGCCGCGCATGCTCACGAATTCATCCTGCGCCTGCCGCACGGTTACGACTCGCTGGTCGGCGAACGCGGCCAGGGCCTGTCCGGCGGCGAGCGCCAGCGCATTTCCATCGCCCGCGCTTTGTTGATCGATCCGCGCATCCTGATCCTCGACGAGGCGACTTCCGCGGTCGACACCGAAACCGAGAAGGAAATCCAGAAGGCGCTCGACAACCTGGTCAAGGGCCGCACGACGATCGCCATCGCCCACCGCCTGAGCACGCTGCGCAAGGCCGACCGCCTGGTCGTCATGGATCGCGGCCGCATCGTCGAGATCGGCAACCACGACCAACTGATGGAAGCCGAAGGGCACTACCACAAGCTGTACATGGCCCAGGCCCGCAACGTCGATAACGAAGCCCCCGAGCCGGTCGCGCCCGACCTGCCGAAAACCAGCCACGCCTGAGCCGCCATGCCGACATCCAGCTTTCAACTCGAACGCGACGCCTACGGTCGACTCGTCCTGACCACCGAAAACGGCGAACGGCACGATGCCGTCGTCCCGGTCTGCGCCTTCCCGATCGGTGCTCCGGGCGAAGGCATCTCCCTGCTCGGCAGCGAAGGCCGCGAACTGGCCTGGATCGCCCGCCTGGCCGACCTGCCCGACGCCATGCGCAGCCTGATCGAAGCCGAGCTGGCCAGCCGCGACTTCGTGCCGGAAATCCGCCGCATCGCCGCCGTCTCCAGCTTCGCCTGTCCGAGCACCTGGACGGTGGACACCGACCGCGGCGCCTGCGAACTGATCCTCAAGGGCGAGGAAGACATCCGCCGTCTCGGCGCCACCCGGCTGCTGATCGCCGACAGCCACGGCATCCAGTTCCTGGTGCGCGACCTGACGGCGCTCGACCGCCACAGCCGCAAGCTGCTCGACCGTTTCCTGTAACGCCGCGTAGCAGCCCGTGAATTTTTTTGACGCGGGTCATCCAAGCCCGGCGGAAAGCGTTAATAATCGCGAAAGCCCCTCCACGGCGACACACGAATGAGCAAAAAAGACATCGTATTTCTCGACAGCTTCGCGCTGCGCGGTCCCAGCATCTGGACCTATCCGCCGGTCATCGAAACCTGGATCGACCTCGGCGAACTCGAAGACTTCCCGTCCAACAAGATTCCCGGCCTGTACGAACGGCTGTCCGCCTGGCTGCCCAGCCTGGTCGAGCACCGCTGCAACTACGACGAGCACGGCGGTTTCCTGCGCCGGCTCAAGGAAGGCACCTGGGCCGGCCACATCCTCGAGCACATCACCATCGAACTGATGGCGCTGGCCGGCCTGCCCGACGGCTTCGGCCGCACCCGCGAGATGACGCAACGCGGCGTCTACAAGCTGGTGGTCAGCAACTTCCACGAGGAATGCACCCGGCTGGCGCTGCAACTCGGCCGCGAACTGCTGCTGGCAGCGATTCACGACGAAGCCTTCGATGTCGAAGCAGCGATAAAAACCCTGCGCCGCAAGGTTGACCGCAAGTATCTCGGCCCCTCCACTGCCGCCATCGTCGACGCCGCCGAAGCGCGCAAGATTCCGCACATCCGCCTGCTCGACGACGGCAACCTCGTCCAGCTCGGCTACGGCGCGGCGATGCGCCGCATCTGGACGGCCGAAACCGACGCCACCAGCGCCATCGCCGAGACCATCTCGCGCGACAAGGACCTGACCAAGGAACTGATTTCCTCGGTCGGCGTGCCGGTGCCGGAAGGCCGCGAGGTCGACGATGCCGACGATGCCGTGGCCGCCGCCGAAGACATCGGCTACCCGGTGGTCGTCAAGCCGACCGACGGCAATCACGGCCGCGGCGTGTTCATCGATCTGGTGACGCCGGAAGCCGTCCGCAAGGCCTACCCGATCGCCGCCGAAGAAGGCTCCGGCGTGCTCGTCGAGCGCTCGATCCAGGGCATCGAGCACCGCCTGCTGATCGTCGGCGGCAAGCTGGTCGCCGCCAACCGTAGCGACCTGATCACCGTGCAGGGCAATGGCCAGGCCACGGTGCAGCAACTGATCGACACGCAGATCAACACCGATCCGCGGCGCGGCGAGACCGAATTGCACCCGCTGTCGATCATCCGCATCGACACCGCGGCCCGCATGGAACTCGAACGTCAGGGCCTGACCGGCGACAGCGTGCCGGAAGCCGGCCGCGAGGTGCTGATCCAGCGCAACGCCAACCACGCCTTCGACTGCACCGACGATGTCCATCCGGACACCGCCGCCGTCGCCGCGCTGGCCGCCCGCGTCGTCGGACTGGACATTGCCGGCATCGACCTGGTCTGCCAGGACGTCTCGCAGCCGCTGGCCGGCCAGGGCGGCGCCATCGTCGAGGTCAACGCCGGCCCGAGCCTGCTGATGCACATCAAACCGGGCATCGGCAAGCCGCGTCCGGTCGGCCAGGCGATTGTCGACAATCTGTTCGGCGAAAAGGACACCGGCCGCATTCCGGTGGTCGGCGTTTCCGGCTCGCGCGGCAAGACACCGGTCGCCCGGCTGGTCGCCCATTTCCTGCACCTATCCGGCAAGCGCGTCGGTCTGGCCAGCAGCGAGGGCCTCTTCCTCGGCCGCCGCCAGGTACAGAAAAGCGATGCCGCCAACTGGGCCGGCGGTCGCCGGCTGCTGCTCAACCGTGCGGTCGACGCTGCCGTCATCGAAAATGGCGGCCGGGTCATCCTCGGCGAGGGACTGGCCTACGACCGCTGCCAGGTCGGCATCGTCACCAATGTGCTGCCCGAGGTCGAAGACCTGTCGCGCTGGGACATCCACCCGACCGGCGGCGAGTACTACACGACCTGGCGCTCGACTTACCGCACCCAGGTCGATGTCGTGCTCAAGTCCGGTTACGCCGTCCTCAATGCCGACGATGCGCAGGTGGCCAACTTTGCCGAGCTGTGCGACGGCGAAGTCGTGCTGTTCTCCAGCGACGCCGAATCGGCGGTGCTCAATGCCCATCTGGATGCCGGCAAGCGTGCGGTCTACATCAGTGAAAGCAGGATTTTCCTGGGCACCGGACAGGACGAAATCCGGCTGTGCCGACTGGGCGACATTCCCGCCATCGGCAAGCAGAAATCGCCGGAGACCATCGCCAACGTACTGGCGGCGGTCGCCGCCGGGTGGGCGCTGGGCCTGACCCAGGACGTCATCGTCACCGGCCTGAAGACCTACGGCCTCGAACTGGCCGACCCCTTCGCACTGCTGCCCCGTCGTGCCCGCAAATCGGCCACCTCGGCCAGTCAAATCTGATCCCAGGATTTTCCGCTCATGGACGTTTCCCGTATCCGAGCCCTGCGCGGCCCCAACCTCTGGAGCCGCCACACCGCCATCCAGGCCATCGTCACCTGCGACGGTGCCGAATGCGCGATTGCCGACCTGCCCGGTTTCGAGCCGCGCCTGCGCGCCCGTTTTCCCGAACTCGGCGAACTGATCCCGACCGACCATCTCGACACCGTGTCGATGGCCCATGCGCTCGAATTCGCCGCACTCGGCCTGCAGGCGCAGGCCGGCTGCCCGGTGACCTTCAGCCGCACCGCACAGACGGTCGACAAGGGTGTCTACCAGGTCGTCGTCGAATATACCGAGGAAGAAGTCGGCCGGCTCGCTTTCGAACGTGCCGAGCAACTCTGCCTGGCCGCGCTGAACGACACGCCGTTCGATCTCGACGCAACCTTGAAGGAACTGCGTGAGCTCGACGAAGACATCCGCCTCGGCCCTTCGACCGGTGCCATTGTCGCCGCCGCCGTCGCCCGCGGCATCCCGTTCCGCCGCCTGACACAGGGCAGCCTGGTCCAGCTCGGCTGGGGCAGCAAACAAAAGCGCATCCAGGCCGCCGAAACCAGCTTCACCAGCGCGATTGCCGAATCGATCGCGCAGGACAAGGAACTGACCAAGCAGTTGCTGCACGCCGCCGGCGTCGCCGTACCGATCGGCCGTCCGGTGGAAGACGAGGACGATGCGTGGACCGCCGCCCAGGAAATCGGTCTGCCGGTCGTCGTCAAACCTCAGGACGGCAATCAGGGCAAGGGCATCTCGGTGAACCTGACGAGCGAGGAACAGGTACGCCACGCCTACCGGGTCGCCGTCGGTTTCTTCGACGACATCATGGTCGAGAAGTACCTGCCGGGCCACGACTGGCGCCTGCTGGTCATCGGCGACAAGCTGATCGCCGCCGCCCGCCGCGATCCGCCGCTGGTCGTCGGCGACGGTACGCACACCGTCCGCGAACTGGTCGACATCGTCAACAGCGATCCGCGCCGCTCGGATGGCCACGCCACCTCGCTGACCAAGATCCGCTTCGATGAAATCGCGCTGGCCCGCCTTGCCGAACAGGGCTACACCGCCGACTCGGTACCTGAACGCGGCGTCCGCGTCGTCCTGCGCAACAACGCCAATCTGTCGACCGGCGGTACCGCCACCGATGTCACCAACGACGTCCATCCCGATCTGGCGGCTGCCGCCGTTGCCGCCGCCCAGACGGTCGGGCTCGACATCGCCGGTATCGACGTGGTCTGCGACACCATGCTCAAGCCGCTCGAAGACCAGGGCGGCGGCATCGTCGAAGTGAATGCCGCGCCCGGCCTGCGCATGCACCTTGCCCCGTCCTTCGGCAAGGGTCGCCCGGTCGGCGAGGCGATCATCGGCATGATGTATCCGGACGGCCCCGACGGCAAAGCCGACAACGGCCGCATCCCGGTCGTCGCGGTCACCGGCACCAACGGCAAGACGACCACCAGCCGCCTGATCGGCCGCATCTTCGAACAGAACGGCCTGCGCGTCGGCATGACCAGCACCGACGGTATCTACGTCGAGAACCAGCGGATCGACGACGGCGACTGCTCCGGCCCGCGCAGCGCCCGCAACGTCCTCGCCCATCCGGACGTCGATGCCGCGGTGCTCGAGACTGCACGCGGCGGCCTGTTGCGCGAGGGCCTCGGCTTCGACATGTGCGACGTCGCCGTGGTCACCAACATTGGTCTGGGTGATCACCTCGGCCTCAACTACATCACCACGGTGCACGATCTGGCAGTGATCAAGCGGGTCATCGTCGAGAACGTCGCGCCGAGCGGCACCGCCGTGCTCAATGCCGCCGACCCGGTGGTTGCCGCCATGGCACGGCACTGCCCGGGCAACGTCACCTTCTTCGCGCTCGATGCGAACAATCCGGTGTTGTCCACCCACCGCGCCCAGGGCAAGCGCGTGCTCTACGTCGAAAAGGACGAAATCGTCTGCAGCGAGGGCCGCAAGAAGCATCGCATTCCGCTGGCCGGCATTCCGCTGACCCGCAACGGCACGATCGGCTTCCAGGTCGAGAACGTGATGGCCGCTGTCGCCACCGCCTGGGCACTCGGCTACGAGTGGACGAGCATCGAGCAAGCCATTTCCGGCTTCGTCAGCGACAGCGCCACCGCCCCCGGACGATTCAACGTCTTCGATTACCGTGGAGCGACGCTGATTGCCGATTACGGCCACAACCCGGACGCCATGACGGCACTGGTCAAGGCCGTCGAGAACATGCCGGCGGCGACCCGTTCGGTGGTCATCAGCGGGGCCGGCGACCGCCGCGATGAGGATATCCGGCAACAGACGGAGATCCTCGGTGAAGCCTTCGACGAAGTCATCCTCTACCAGGACGCCTGCCAACGTGGCCGTGCCGACGGCGAAGTCATCGCACTGTTGCGCGCCGGCCTGGCCAAATCGTCGCGCGTACGCCATGTCGAGGAAATCACCGGCGAATTCATCGCCATCGATACCGCGCTCGCCCGACTGGGCGAAGGCGACCTGTGCCTGATCCTGATCGATCAGGTGGAAGAAGCGCTGGCACACCTCCAGCGACGCATCGTCGAGGCCTGCACCGCATGAACGACGCAGTCCCGGCAACGACCGGCAAGGTCTGGCTGGTCGGCGCCGGGCCCGGCGACGCCGAGTTGCTGACCGTCAAGGCCGCGCGGCTGATCGAGTCGGCCCAGGCAATCGTCTACGACCATTTGGTCGGCGAAGGCATTCGCCAGCTTTTCCCCGCCCGGGCCAGGCTGGAATACGTCGGCAAGAAAGCGGCCAAACACACGCTGAAGCAGGAAGAAATCAACGCCTTGCTGGTCGATCTGGCCCGCCAGGGCATGCGCGTCATCCGCCTGAAAGGTGGCGACCCCTTCATTTTCGGCCGGGGCGGCGAGGAGCTTGAAACCCTGCACGCCGCGGGCATTCCCTTCGAAGTCGTTCCCGGCGTCACTGCCGCCGCCGGCTGCGCCGCCTATGCTGGTTTTCCGCTGACCCATCGCGATCATGCGCAGTCGGTCGTATTCGTCACGGGCCACCTGAAAGATCACTCGGTCAATCTGGACTGGCCCGCTCTGGCGCGTCCTGGCCAAACCGTCGTTTTCTACATGGGTATCGGCGGCGCACCGGAAATCTGCCGCCAGATGATCGCCCACGGCTTGCCACGGTCGACGCCGGCGGCCGTTGTCCGCCGGGGGACACTGGCCGATCAGCAGACGCTGCTGTCGTCACTGGGTGAATTGCCGCAACGGATCGCCGAGTCCGGCATCAAACCGCCGGCACTGATCGTGGTCGGCAGCGTGGTCGGCCTGCACGAAAAACTTTCCTGGTTCGAAAAACGATGATCAAACCCCTGATACTGTGCAGCGCCCTGCTTGCCGGCAGCGCCCACGCCTATACCGCCCAGGAATTGCTGGAAGATTGCCGCCAGGCCGAACGGATGTACGGCGGCGAGAAGAACAGCGATCCGATCTTTGCAATGCGCAGCGGCCGCTGTATTTCCTATGTCGCCGGCTTTGCCGACGGTTACGCCGTCAGCGACTATCTGGCCGGCAAAGTCGGCATGAAGATCAACGCGTTCTGCCTGCCCAATGACGACGATCTGTCGATGCGACTGGTCCGCGCGGTGGTGATCCATGTCGAGCGCGTGCCACCGAGCACCACCGCAAGTACCGCCACGCTGGTAGCCGGCGCACTGGCAAAAACCTTCCCCTGTCCGGATTCACTTGAATCGAAGAAGTGATTCGGGGATAATCCGGCCTCCACGCGCCCCGGTGGCGGAATCGGTAGACGCAGCGGATTCAAAATCCGCCGCTTAACGGCGTGCCAGTTCGAGTCTGGCCCGGGGCACCACGTAGCAAGGCTTGGCGGCTGTTGGGACATTTTTTCAATCCGATTGGGATTTGGAGGATGTCCGAATGCAGAATGGTTTCAAAACTCCCGAAACAGTCGCGGAAATCGCGGCGGTTTTCTTGTCGCTCACTCCGGTGCGCGACCGTATGTACCAACCCCGCCTGCAGTATTGGGTGGATCGCCTGGGCGCAACGCCCCTGGCTGACTTAACGCCTGAAGACGTCGACCGCGTCCTGGCCGAGCTCGAAACAACCCCAAGCAACAGCGGCAAGCTGCGATCCGGACCAACGATCAACCGTTACCGGATGGCGATGCAATCGATGATCCGCTTTGCCCGGCAGAAACGCCTGCTGCCGCGCGGCTGGACTTCACCTTTTGCCGACATTCCCCAGCACGAGGAGCATCCCGGCAAGGTCCGTTTCCTGAGTGCGGAAGAGGAACAGCGCCTCATGGAAGCCGCTCGGCTGCAGACCTGGGTGCTGCTACCGCTGATCATCCGCCTGGCCATTGTCACCGGGCTGCGCCGCGGTGCCCTGCTTGGCCTGCGCTGGGGTGACGTCGTTCTCGACACCGATGCACCGCACGTCCGCGTCGACCGGACCAAGAACGGCGACGCCCACGTTTCGCCAATCACGCCCGACCTGGTAGCCGAGTTCAGGCGAATGCACCGCGTTCGAACCATGAATGACGACCTGATTTTCGTCGGCAACCGAGAGAACGTCCCTCACGACTTCCGCCACAGCTTCTCCGAGGCGTGCAAGCTGGCAGGGCTTGAAGGCGTCACCTTCCACACCCTGCGGCACACAAGCTGCTCGCGCCTGGCGCAGGCCGGCGTCGATATTCTCGCCATCGCCGAACACGCTGGCCACCGCACCCTGGCAATGACACGCCGTTATAGCCATCTGTGCATCAAGGGACGCGCCAAAACCATCAACAACGTTTTTTCGGGGGAATGATCATGAGCACAATGTACGAAACGCTGAACACTATCTATGCACACGCGTATGAGCACATGTCCGCTGAAGATTTGTGCAAGGTAGGAATGTCACTACACGACGAAGCGATCTCTATGGGACGCGATATGTCGACCTTGCTGGAGGGGGTTGCTTGTCTCATTTCTTCGGACAATCAAATCCGAGAATCCGGATCAGGCCCGTCCTCTGGCAACTTTCAAACTCCAAGTAGCATCTTTCAGATTTTGTGTTTGGCTGCCTCGAAATTCGACCTACTCGCCGCCATGGTCGAAATCGGATCGGATGCAAGCCAGCAGGCCGAGCAGAGACGCAAAATTTCTGGGGGTGAAGCATGATCAACAACGTTTTTTCGGGAGATTGATCATGCAAATATTTTTCACGGCAGACGGCCGAAAGTACAGCTATCAAGAATTCCTTTGGGGTGATCTCATCCTTGGTGACAAGGAAGTCCTGCAGCGCATGGGTATTGCTGCTGGGCAACCCTTCCCGGGTGAACCAGGAGCGGAGAAAAAATCCGTAAAAACGAAAGATCCTCGAGGGTTTGCTTGCAGACTTGAACTTTGGGGTTTGGGTGGTTTTCCCTACCTTGCATCTATCAGCCACCCGGGACCCACTTGGTCAGAAGTGGAAGACTGGCGTCCATATGCCGCTGGTGTCATTTACCGTCCCTACTACGAACACGATGAATATCTAGGCAGTGCCGATGCGCTAGCTGCCGCAGGCCTTGTCCCCTCTGACCTCTTTCCTGGAATGCCCGGCATGTCCGCCACACAGCAAACCATTTACTCAGACGGCACTACGCCAAAAACTCAAGGCCAGAAAAACAGAGACCTCGTCGGCGCTGTTGGTTCAATGGTTATCAAAAAAAACCAGTAGAAATCGCTTTAAAGTCAGTATCGTCGTCCCCGAAGAAGTGTCGCAAAGCCGCAGAGACGCGATAGACACGCGACGCCAAGCTTGGGAGGCGCGGAGAAGGGCATTGCCAAGGGCTGCACGGATTGACCAGCACCTTCAGAGGGAAAAACTGTTCCAGCTCCTTGGCCTTCCACCAATAGGCCCGTATGCCGGGCTGTCGGTATCCCAAGGGGCTGGCAATCTGCCAGCCCCTTAGCCAAGCCTGCCCTACCTCAACCAATTGAAACCCGATACGCTACGCTATACAATCAAGCATGATTAAGAGTTTTCAGCACAAGGGGCTTGAAGCTTTTTTCGAGACTGGCAGCAAGGCAGGCATCCAGCCGCACCACGCAGCGCGGCTGGCGCGCCAGCTGATCCGGCTCGATGCAGCCAAGACCCCGGAATACATGAACGTACCTGGCTGGAAGTTTCACGGCCTGATCGGCAATCTGGCCGGGTACTACGCGGTTACGGTGAATGGCAACTGGCGCCTGACCTTCACCTTCGAAGATGGCGACGCCGTCCTGGTCAATTACCAGGACTATCACTGAGAGGTAAGAAAATGAGTCGAATGTTCAACCCCCCGCACCCTGGCGAAACGCTGCGGGAAGACGTACTGCCAGCCCTGGGGCTAACCGTCACCGATGCTGCCGTGCAGTTGGGCGTCACCCGTGCCGCCCTTTCCCGCGTGCTGAACGGCCGAGCGGCGATTTCTCCGAACATGGCACTGCGCATCGAGGGATGGCTTGGCGTAGAGAATGGCGGCAGCGCCGATGCCTGGCTCGCGCAGCAAACCGCATACGACCTTTGGCAGGCGAGATCGGCAGGCCTGCCGATCGTGCAGCGGGCTGCCGTTCAAAGCAATGCCGCTTGAAGCCTTGACCCGCAAAGGGGTTAGCAATTTGCTAATACTTTGAGGGGAGAGATATGGCAAGCATCCCACGCTCACTGATAGCAATACAAAAGGGGCTGGCACACCAAGGCGTCGATAGATTTATCAACGAAGTCAAGCTAGCCCAATTAACCAACGACATCACTACCGTTAATCTCGATGACGCGCTTCTTGCTGCTCTAATTTTAGAGATGCTCCGCGAAACTCCTGACGGCAGAAAGCTTCTTGGGTTAGCAAAGCGGAAAAACCAACATAAGCAGTACAACGCAAAGTACTACCTAACGGGCTCTCCGCAGGCAAAGATCGCGGACAGGTACGTTGCGGGGGAACTGTCCATGGAACAGGCCATTGACGAGCTAGTGGAACTCCACCCTGATGCGGACAGTGAAACTACACTACCCCGCCTGCTGAACGATCTTGCCCAAGACGCTACGCATCGAACCCAGCGCATGCGTTTATTTCTTGATGCCGTGAACCCAGAGGGAGCAATGACGGATGCAGAATCCATCCGCGCTGTGCTAGACCGTCTCAGCAAGCTTTAACGACCCGTCCACGCCAGCAGGTTCCAGAAAGTGACTTAAGTTACTTTCCTGGCCCGAAAAACAACAGCTTCCTATGATTCCAGCACGCATCAACGCATACAGCGTTTTGCGTACCGGAAGACGATCACCAGCAGCCCGCGGAAATAATTAAGGAAAATTTCACCTAAAAATTTCTGCGGCTGAATGTGATCCTTCCAGCCAGTTCCGACGCCGCCAAGCCTGGAACAAAACTGAAAGGATTCGCAATGGACGACACAACCCCCGAAGATTTCGAGCCGCTGGCGGTCGCGTTTGAGCGCCAAGGCCTGAAGGCTGTTTTCGGCTCACCGAGGCTGCTTGACTACCACATCAGGAAAGTAGCTGTCGACCTGATCCAGGCCGGCGCAATGGCGCGTATTGGCTCGAGGATGTACCTTCACAAAACCCGTTTCTGGGCTGGCTATCAGCGCATCATGGCCAAGGAACTGGCGGCCAGCCAATGAACCGCCAGGCGCCAGAAGAGACGCCGGCAACGCTCGATCAGGACATTAGCGCCGAAACACACAGCGAACCCCCGCCGGCTGACGACCAGAAAGAGGACTGGGTTGCGCAACTGCACCTCACCGATAAAGGGCGCATTGCCGCCGTCACCGCCAATGTCTCTGACGTGCTGTTGAATGATCCACTTTGGCAAGGTGTCATCGCCTACGACGAGCATGCGCAGCGTGTTGTCAAACGTAAGCCACCGCCCTACGCCACCGGCAAGGTCGGCGAATGGTGCGATCAGGACGACACGCAAACCGCGATGTGGCTGACACGGCGCTATGACTTCGCACCAGCATCAACGCGCGTGCTCGAAGCCGTTGAATCGAACGCGAAGATCTACACCTTCAATCCCGTTCAGGACTGGCTCAATGCCTTGCCGGCCTGGGACAGGGAAAAGCGAATCGGCAACTGGCTGGTCAAGTACCTTGGCGTCGAGGCTAATTCGCCGCGCCAAGCCGCCTACGTCAGGCGTGCAGGTGCATGGTTCATCATGGGGATCGTCGCGCGTGCGATGCGGCCAGGATGCCAATTCGACTATTGCCTAGTGCTCGAGGGCGATCAGGGCAAACGCAAATCGACAGCGTTGCGCGCGTTGATCCCCGATCAATGGTTTGGCGACACTGACCTTGACCTGAACAACAAAGACGCCATGGTAGCCCTCCAGGGCAAGCTACTCTACGAAATCGCGGAGATGGGCGCCATCGCGCGAAGCGAAGAAAAGCGCCAAAAATCGTTCCTGACCCGCCGCTTCGACGAATTCCGGCCGCACTACGGACGCCGCAACATCAGCCTGCCGCGCCGGTGCGTCTTCGCGGGCTCGACGAACGAATGGGAGTGGAACAAAGACCCGACCGGTGGCCGGCGATTCTGGCCGGTCATGGTCGGCACCATTGATGTCGATGCGCTCATTGCTGACCGCGATCTGCTCTTCGCGGAAGCGCTGCATTATTGGCGTGAGGGCGAGCGCTACTGGCCCACAGAAAAAGAGCAACGCACCTTGTTTGACCCTGAACAACTGAGCCGAGAGGTTACGGACAGCTATGTTGATGGTCTCCAGGAATGGGTGGATAACCAATACATCCCATTCAGCATGTTCACGGCTATGGCAGATGGTTTGGGCCTGGCGCCGTGCAAGATGACGCGCGACGTGCAAATACGTGTTGGCACTGCCTTGCGCAAGCTGGGCTGCCAAAAAGTCGAGAAACGATTCGGGACAACCCGGTTCTGGTACGTACCGCCGAGGTGCGGCAGCGACCAAGTCAAGGCGACCACAGAAAGTCCGCTGTCGACTGACACCGAGACTCCCGACCAAGTCGAACAGGAAGGTGGAGATCATGTCCCATTCTGATCAAAACACGCCAAACCTCCACCAAACTTTTCGTAGGTATGGAAGAGGTATGGAAGCTGGAAAGCCTTGTGCTGCAAGGATGTTCCATACCTTCCATACATTCCAAACCTGTTCCCCGGCCGCGTGCACGTGTGGGTGCGAGCGCCCGCCCGCGCGCACACGTACACGCGTACACCTATCCCTTTTTATGTATGGAAAGTATGGAAGGTATGGAAGAGGGCCACAGCAGAAGGGTTTTGGAGCGCCAGACCTCTGCCACACCTCGGCAAGGTATGGAACAGCAGCAGCCTGGCAGGTGGTCGGGCGCTGCTCAGCGATGCCGGTACCGACTCCGCAGACACCCGCAGCGGACCGAGCCGGGCAATGGGGGTTGCTATCTGCAGGCCCCCGCAGTTTGCGGGTCCCTCCCAAGGCCTACTGCCCACGGGTGCAAAGAGTCGCGTTTTCTCCCTCCTTTTCGGCCTCGCTAAGGGGGTTATGTGATGCAGCTTGACCAGGTGATCAGTCAGCAGCAATTCGGGGCCATCGTGGGCATCAGCCAGCCCGCTGTCAGCCAGATGATGACCAAGGAAATCCTGTCGCCTGGCGGCACCGGCCGCCAATGGATCGCCGAGTACTGCTCGCACCTCCGTGAAGTCGCCGCTGGCCGTGGCGCCAACAACGACATCGACCTGGCCGAAGAGCGCGCCAAGCTCGCCAGGGCGCAACGTGAAGGCCAGGAAATCAAAAACGAGGTTGCCCGTGGTACCTACGCCCCAATCGAATCCCTGACAGATGTCCTGGCTGCAGCCTCGCAGGCCGTTGTTGATCGCCTTGACCAGATCCCTGCGGCACTCGCACGGGTCTGCCCTGATCTGCCGGTCACGGTCCGCGATCTAGTGATGACACAAATCGCAAGCGCCCGAAACGAGATGGTCAGAAAAACGATATCGCTCTTTGCCGATGCGCTTGAACCTGGGGACATCCAGGACGAGACGGTAACTGTTGGCGACGAAGACTAGATCCTCGCTGCCCTGGTTGAGTACATACGCGTGCACCTTCTTCAAACCCTCGCCCCACTGCCTCACGGCAACCACCAGCGATGAAACCGCTTGAAGCACGCGCGATGATGGAACGCACAATAGCCCTACTGGCTGCGGGCCATGGATTGCCGCCAAGCGAACGTTCCTGGCTGGTGGGCGCGTTAGTGACAAGAATTCGAATGCCAGGATCGGACCTCGACAAGCTCCTGGGACTGCGTAGCCGTAAGGGTGGCCGCCTGCATGCAGCATCAACGCTTCCCCTCCGGGATAGCGCCTTATTGAAGCTCGCCGCTGCCATACCCGGCAATCAGCGCGACCGTGCCGCCGAACTACTCCGGCGCCTGAAAGCCGACGACCCTGAATTGCAAAAAATCGAGCGCGACACCGGTCGTATCCCCCGCAGCCAGCGCCAACTGGAAAGAATCATTGGCCGGAAAACCACAACCACAAAGACATTAGATCGGCTATGAAATGTCATTCAGGTCGCATCCGGCAAAATCGTCTTTAGCTCAACACAACGGAAATTTTGCAATGACAGTCAAGTTAATTCCGGGAAAAAACAGCGTGCAGGGCGGTGTGGTTTACAAGCGGGAGGATCATTCTCTTTCGGTCTGGTTTGGTGATTTAACGATCAAAGCCACCCTCGACCACGACCAAATCACCATGCTTGGAGAAGCGATGGTATCGCCAGCGGGCGCTGATTACGCCGTCGCATTTACCAGTTTCACTGTCGAAAAATTCGTCCAAACAAACTGAGAGGCCCGTCATGGAAAACCAAACAACGTTTAACCCGAATGCATTCCATGATGCCGTCAAGGCAATGGAAGACCAGCATCGGAAAGTGAAAAACCTTCTGCAGTCGAACATGAAGGAGCTCGATCGAGCAATCACGAAAAAATCGCTAGAACTGAGCAAGACATTGAATTCAGTCACTGTCGACGAAGCTACCGCGATGCTCATGGATTCGTTGCGGGCTAGCGTGAAAACTGAAATTGCCCAGGCAGAATTAAGGATTTTGCAAGCACGACACCTGCGAAGCCACGCCTCCTATCGGACACCAAGCGGCTACAACGGCGATGGGGAAATGTCATTTACTGATGTTTTCAAAAGCCCTCCCATCTTGCTTTCTTACAACGCAACTGCGGCCGACCTGATCGCGCTGTGCCCGGAGTTTTTCTTCACGGCTATCGAGGCGCACATCCGCAAAACCTTACTTGAAGACGGAGTCCCGCAAGAAGGCCCATCCATCGCAGAACTGTTGGAAAAGGTCGATCATCAGGTTGGTGAAATAAAAGAGCTCGAACAAGTGCGCTTACGCGTCAAAGATGAATTTGAATTAAGCACCGCGAAATCGATGCCGGCTGAACTTCGTGAGATCGCCTCCCGTAACCACTCCATTCCCTATCAAGAGAGCGTACCGTCCATTCGCCACTTAGACGAAAAAGGCCGAGAGATACCCGGAATGGTGCGGCTGCAACCACAGCCGATGCATGCCGACAAGAGCGCCATTGATCGCGAACTGGATGCGATTGAAACCGCGGAGCACGAAGATATCGAACGCCGGCGCCGGTAAGGTCAAGACTTGAATGGTCCCGGCAAGACAGATTTGCCATAGCCGGGAAATGCAGCAATGAACTGCGTCACGGGAAAATGCGGTGATGGGCGCAGATGGCAAATCACTGATTTTTGCTACTCGCTCGCAAATCTCCGGCGCGTGGGTTGCAAAACCGCCAGGGGTTATCAGGTGCCAGACTGGTGCGTGCTCCTGGCTTCACTCAATCACTCTGGAGCTCAAGATGTCCAATCAAACCAAACTGACCGACGAAGACAAGCTGGCACAAGAGATTCTTGCCCATGTCCCGCAACCCGCATGCCTCAAACCGGCCGTAAGCCAGAACAGCCGAATCAGTGCGAAGGAACAACTCACAGCAAATCAGGATGCGATTTTCGCTGCCTTTAACGACAGCAGCGTAAAGAAATAATCCAGCTAAAAATCAGGAAAACGAGCCCGAGAAATGACTGTTGCATACGACCAGGATATTCAGCTCCGCATTTCCGCAACCGCCGAAGGCGACGAGGAAATCGAGCGCCTGGCGTCGAAAATGGAAGGATTGGAAAGCGAGCTGGAAGCCCTCGCCAAGGCTTCGAAAGAAGCCAACGCGGCCCAGCTCGCAGCCGCGACAAAACTCAACGACGCCCGCGCCAAGCAGGATCTGATAAAGCGCACGCTCAATGAAACCAACGAGGCCTACAAGGCGCTCATGAATCAGGTGCGCAAGGGCGGCGAAGGTCAGCAGAAATACGCCGCCGAAGCTGCTGCGACTCGGCTGCGTATGGATCAGCTGCGCGCATCGCTCAACGAAGCCGGCAAGGACGTCTTCCAGCTCAATGATGAATACAAGCGCTCGGCTGCGCTAAGCCGTTTCCTGGCTGCCGAGCAGCGCCGTGTCAGCGGCGAGCTGAAGGAAACCGGAACGGCTGCCGAACGTGTCCGCGCCCGGTTGCGTGAGCTCCGGGACAGCGCCAAGGAAACCACGGGTGTATTCGATGGCATGCGCGGCAAGATCGCCGGGGCCTTTGCCGTCATTGGCGGATTCATCACCATCAAGCGCGGCCTTCAGGACGTCACGGGCGCCGCTGAAACCCTCGATGTGCAGATGCGCAAGATCGAGGCGACCATTCAGGCTACGCAAGGCGCTGCAGGGCTGACCTCCGCCGAGATCGGCGACATGGCAAAGCGCCTGGACGAGGCCACCCTCGGCAGTGCTGAGGGCTTCCGCAATGCCGCGGCCAAGTTGCTCACTTTCAAATCCGTGAGTAAGGATGCTTTCGAGACGACGCTCAAGTTGGCGCAGGATCTGGCTGCCAACGGTTTTGGTAGCCTGGAAACCAACGTTGTTCAACTCGGCAAGGCACTGGAAAACCCTAAGCAAGGAATATCGGCCCTGGCTGAGGCAGGGGTTACATTTACCGACCAGCAAAAAGCCTTGATCACCTACCTGGTTGAGACTGGCAAACAGGCACAGGCACAAGGAGTTATCCTCGAGGCGGTTGCCGGGCAAGTTTCCGGTGTCGCTACCGCTGTTGGGCAAGGGATGTCCGGTGCGGCCGATCTCGCCGGCAAGCGCTTCACCGACTTCAAGGAACTTCTGGGTCGTGGCGTCTTGCCTGTCTTGACCGACATGTACAACGGGATCGCCGATTTGTTCGGTCGAATGAACGATTCTGGTGCCGTCGAGCGGTTTGGCAATACGATCAGCGCGGTTTTCCGCAGTGCCGGCGATGCCGCATTACGGTTCATCGGCCAGGTCGATCTGGATTCGCTATCTGCCCGTATGGCCACCTGGGCGGATCAGTCCGGCGAAGCCATTACGCGCTGGATCGGCTATCTGGAAAATGCCGGCAATATTGCCAGACTCGTCTATTCCAGCATTGCCACCGGCGCAAATACCATCCTGTCTGCGATTTACAAGCTAGGCGAGGCTTTCTCCGGTGTAGCGAGCAACATACAGTCCGGCTTGGCGATTATCCTGGACGGGATGAGCAAGGTCACATTTGGCGAGCTGTCGCAACGGCTCAAGGTCTGGGCAGATGAGGTGCGCTTGTCGGCTGAGGCTACCTGGTCAGTATCGGAAGCCTACGCCAGCGAAGCCGCTGCCGCTTTCGACCGTGCTGCCGATAGTGCTGATGGGTTTCAGGCTGCGTGGTCCGGCCTGACAGAAACAGCCCCACAGGCCGGCGCCGCCATTGCCCAAGCTGGCCAGCAGGCCGCGCTAACCGCGGACCAGGTCGAGGCGATGGGAGAAAACACCGAGTTCGTCAATGGTACCCTGCGGCAAACACCTGATGCTGCTGCACGGGCTGTGACAGGGTTATCCGGTGTTTCAGAGGCTGCCCAGGCTGCAGCAGACGCGCAGGTGTTGGCAGCTAAACAAACACTGGCCGTCGAGGCCGCTTTTGCCAAGCTCGGCATAACCTCCTCAGCTACGCTGAAGAAGCAGGCCACTGAGGCAAGGGATGCTTACGATACGATCAAGGCCAGCGGACTAGCTACGGCGGAGGATCTCAAGGCTGCCTTTGAAGTTTACGCGCAACGAGCGATCGCCGCCAACAACGGGGTCGCCAACGATACATTGCGCATTGAAGCAGCCATGCGCGGGGTAAGGCTCGAAACACAGCGCGCGGCCGATGCGGCTGACGGAGCAGCAACCGCGTTTGGCGAAATTGCCCGAAACGCTGGCGCAGCAGTTGATGCTGCGAGTGGCCTGGCTAATGCCTCCGGGTCATTTGCCAAGGCTGCTGAAGCAGTGCAAGGACACCGTGTCGGCGGTAGCTACAGCGTTCCTCAAGAATGGGTTGAGGCCAATGGTGGCAAATTTCCAACCACCAAAGCAGAGATAGAAAAAGCCAAGGCCATCGTAGAAGCCCATCAGCGCCAAGCCGAAACGGAAAAATCTAGAACCCTCGTAGAAGCCAATCAGCACGCGGCACGCATCGATAACGGCAATAGCATGAGTGGGGCAGGAGGACTATCTGCCGCGCTTCAGTCTGCCGACCGGCAGGTAGTCAACCAGACATTTCGGATAGATCTCTCTTTGAACGGCAAGAAAGGGGCACAAGTCAACGTTGCTTCGAAATCTGACGTCGATCAGCTGAGAGACTTTTTACGCATACTTGAAGACTCAGCGAGAACGGCGGTGTAGGACAGTCCAAACGTATGCACTCGAAAGCCGGCAACTTGCCGGCTTTTTCTCGCCAAAAACTTTTCGGTGTATCGATCCGCTGCGGTTTGCATTTCCTAGAAAAACCAATAGAATCCAACGCGTTCCAACGCTTCCAAGCGCTGAGCCAGGATTCAAAATCCGCCGCTTAACGGCGTGCCAGTTCGAGTCTGGCCCGGGGCACCAAGGATGTGACGAAAAGCCTGCACGATGTGCAGGCTTTTCCGTTTTCAGCCACCAGGAATCACCAGCACGACACGGCGGTTCTGCATCCGCCCTTCGATGCTCTGATTGCTGGCCACCGGCGCCCGACTGCCGACGCCGCGCACCTTGACCCCGGCCGCCGGCAAGCCGCTGGCAATCAGGACATCGGCAACGGCCTGCGCCCGTTTCAGCGACAACTGCTCGTTGTGGGTGACACTGCCCGTGGCATCGGTATGACCATCGACCCGGACGCTGGGAATTTCCAGCTTGATCAGCAGGGCGCTGATCTTGCCGACCGCCAGCCGGGCTTCCGGTGTCAGGACGGATTCGTTGGAACCGAACAGCAGCTTCTCGGAAGCACTGAACTCCCAGCCCTCGTCGGACTCGACAAAGCCTTGCTGCTTGAGCGCGGCAATCTGCGCCTCATTCAGGCCACGCCGGGTTTCCGGCGTACTCTGACATCCCAGCAGCAGCATGCTGCAGAACATGAACAACCCCATCGACAACTTGCACATCAGGAAGACTCCTTTCCTCTGATCATTCCGTGCGGCGGCGGCGCCACCGAATACACGCCGCGGCCCGCCCGCTTCGACTCATACATGGCTTCGTCGGCCTTTTTCAGCAAACCGGCGGCGTCGACCGCATGATCGGGGTAAAAAGCGATACCGATGCTGAGCGACACATTGAGCATCCGCCCGGACGGCAACTCGATCGGTTCGACCATGCTCTCCAGCATGCCACCGGCGATGCGCGCGGCCTGCGACAGATCGCTCAGCGGCGACAGCAGCACGGCGAATTCGTCGCCCCCCAGACGCGCCACCAGATCGCTCTCGCGCACACGGGCGCGCAGGCGCCGGGCGATGGCGCACAACACCACATCGCCGACCTCGTGCCCCAACTCGTCGTTGATCGACTTGAAGCGATCAGCATCGATGAAGAACAGCGCGGCATGCCCTCCGTCCCGGTTCGCCGCCGCCAGCACCTTGCCCAGACGATCCTCGAAACCGGCGCGATTGGCCAGGCCGGTCAGCGGGTCATGGCTGGCACGGTAGGCGAGCACTTCATGGTGACTGCGCATCTGCTCCTGCCAGCGTTCGAGTTCCGCCAGCAGCGCGTTGAAGTCGTCCCCCAGATCGCGCAGTTCGGCAATCGCCGCCGGCGCGACCCGCCGCTCGAAACGCCGCTCGCGACGCGCACCGGCCACCACTGTCGCCAGATTCTGCAGGGGCGCCACAATGTCGCGACTGGCCCGTCGCGACAGTCGGACCGCGACACTGCCGCACAACAGCAACGACAGCGCACCGCAAACACCGGCGATCAACAGGAACATGGCCAGATCCCGGCCCGAACCGAACAGTTTGACCATGCCGACATCCCGGCCGTTGTGACGAATCGCCTCGACCGCCGGGTCGGGCAGAAAGGCCCGGGCCAGCAGGCTTTCCAGGAATCCCCAGCCACGCGGCACGGGGGCCTGCCAGCGGGCGACTTCCGAGCCGTCACGGTCGGTGACGTAAGCCACCGACACCGGCCGGCTTTGTGTCATCTGTTCCAACGCCTCGAGCGCCGCATCGCGATCGCCGAACACCACGGGCGCTTCGACCGCATAAGCGACCGAACGGGCGGAAAGCGCCAGGTTGTCGAGCATGTAGAAACGCAGGGCGATCAGGCCGAGCACGAACAGCGACGCGCCAACCAGCAGTACGGCAATCAACGCCAGCCGCATGTTCGTCACATGCAGCACGTCGGCCAGCGTCGGCAGTCGGTCCGACGAAGCCTTTAGCGCACTCACTGAGCCTCCTGCCGGCGGCGAACCAGTTGCAGGACCTTGGGATTGACACGCACGGCACTGCGCGAGATCGCATCGACGTTAACCAGCAGGCCCACATCGCCGGCTTTCGCGCTCAGGCAGAACATGGCGGGATCGGCGCACAGCGGGTCATTTTCGACCAGGGTCAGCACCGGCCGCCCGATAGCCGCCGCCAGCAAGGCGGCACGCTGGGCAGCGCCCAGGCCGGCCAGATAGAGCACGTCACAACCGGACAGCGCACCGGCGTCGCCGACGGTCTGCAAGGTCAGCGGCACATCGAGCGCAGCCGCCAATTCGCCGGCATTCCCGCTCAGATAGGCCGGCTTGCCGGCGACGCAGAAGCGATAGGTTTCCGGCGTCTGCGGCCAGCGCGCGTAGCCGATGATGCCGGACACCATCCGGGACACCTGCACCGCGGGCTCGGGAGCCGCGGCGTCCGACGACTCCGTGCGCAGGACGCCGGCAATGGCCAGGCCGGCAAACAGCAGGGACAGGAAGGGAGCGAGGAAACGGCGCACGGAAACCCGATCAGGCAGGAAAGCGGTCGCCAGCGCAGCGACAGCGCGTTTTCAGATTGTTTGATGAGCCGATCATAACGTCTGGCAGCGGGGTGGGCAATTACAACAGCAAGCAATTGATTTTCCTTGCTTCCAGCCCGTATCATTCCGCCCTTCGCCGTTTTCCGGCCTCCGCCCTTCGAGCCATTTCCGCCATGACGTCGCTGACCGTCGACGATTTCGATTTCCCGCTTCCCCCGGAACTGATCGCCCAGCACCCCGCCGCCGAACGCGGCGGCAGCCGGCTGTTGCATTTGTGCGGTCAACGACCGGTCGACCGCAAATTTGCCGACCTGCCCGCGCTGCTGTCGGCCGGCGACCTGCTGATCTTCAACGACACGCGCGTGATCAAGGCGCGCTTCTTCGGCAGCAAGGAAACCGGCGGTCAGGTCGAAGTCCTGCTCGAACGCATCGTCGACGCGGAAAACGCCGTCGCTCAGGTGCGCGCCAGCAAGTCGCCGAAACCCGGCAGCCGGCTGCGTCTGGCCGACGCCTTCGAGGTCGAGGTGACCGGCCGGGCCGGCGCCGCCGGCGAGTTTTTCGCCCTGCGTACGGTCGACCGCGCCGATTGGTGGGAAATGGCCGAAAGCCACGGTCGACTGCCGCTGCCGCCCTATATCGAACACCCGGCCGACGCCGCCGACGAAAGCCGCTACCAGACGGTCTATGCCCGCGAACCCGGCGCCGTCGCCGCCCCGACCGCCGGCCTGCATTTCGACGATGCGATGCTGTCCACACTGCGCGCGCAGGGCATCGCCACCGCCTTCCTGACCCTGCACGTCGGCGCCGGCACCTATCAGCCGGTGCGGGTGGACAGGATTGCCGATCACCGCATGCACAGCGAGCGCTTCGTCGTGCCGCCGGAAGCTGCCGCCGCCATCGCCGCCACCCGTGCCGCCGGCGGCCGCGTCATCGCCGTCGGCACAACCAGCCTGCGTGCCCTCGAATCGGCCGGCAACGCCGACGGCACGGTACGCACCGGCGCCGCCGAAACCGATATCTTCATCACCCCCGGCTACCGCTTTCAGGTCGTCGACCGGCTGATCACCAACTTCCACCTGCCGAAATCGACGCTGCTCATGCTCGTCTCGGCCTTTGCCGGCTACGACGCGATCCGCGCCGCCTACGCCCATGCCGTCGCCGAACGCTACCGCTTCTTCAGCTACGGCGACGCGATGCTGCTCGAAAGAAACGACCATGCAGTTTGAACTCCTGAAGACCGACGGCGGCGCCCGCCGCGGCACACTGACGCTCAACCACGGCGTCGTCCAGACGCCGGTGTTCATGCCGGTCGGCACCTACGGCACCGTCAAGGCGATGACGCCGGCCGCGCTGTCCGACATCGGCGCGCAGATCTGCCTGGGCAACACCTTTCACCTGTGGCTGCGACCGGGGCTGGACGTGATCCATGCGCATCAGGGCCTGCACGACTTCATGCAGTGGCAGAAACCGATCCTGACCGACTCCGGCGGCTTTCAGGTGTTTTCGCTAGGGGCGCTGCGCAAGATCACCGAGGAAGGCGTCAAGTTCAGCTCGCCGATCGACGGCGCCAAACTGTTCCTGTCGCCGGAAATCTCGATGCAGATCCAGAAGGTGCTCAACTCGGACATCGCAATGATCTTCGACGAATGCACGCCCTACCCGGCAACGCGCGACGAAGCGGCGAAATCGATGCGCCTGTCGATGCGCTGGGCCAGACGCTCGCGCGACGAATTCGACCGCCTGGAAAATCCCAACGCGCTGTTCGGCATCGTCCAGGGCGGCATGTACGAAGACCTGCGCGACGAGTCGCTGGCCGGCCTCGACGACATCGGTTTCCACGGCATGGCGATCGGCGGCCTGTCGGTCGGCGAACCGAAGGAAGACATGCAGCGCGTGCTGGCCCACGTCGCACCGCGCCTGCCGACGCACAAGCCGCGCTACCTGATGGGCGTCGGCACGCCGGAAGACCTGGTGAACGGCGTCAAGAACGGCATCGACATGTTCGACTGCGTGATGCCGACGCGCAATGCGCGCAACGGCCACCTGTTCACCCGCTTCGGCGACATCAAGATCAAGAACGCCCGGCACAAGACCGATACCGGCCCGCTCGATCCGTCCTGTACCTGCTACACCTGCCGGAATTTCAGCCGCGCCTACCTGCACCACCTGTTCCGCTGCGGCGAGATTCTCGGCGGCATGCTCAACACCATCCACAACCTGCATTTCTACCAGACGATCATGGCCGAGATGCGCGCCGCCATCGAATCGGGAAAACTGGAAGCATGGTCAGTCGCCTTCGCGCACGACCGATCTTCCGGCCAATGATAGAATCGCCCGTTCTGCAATTTTCTTATCCGGAGACAACCGAATGATCAGTCTTGCCCACGCCCAGACCGCTGGCGCAGCCGACCCGACGGGTGGCTTCATGCAACTGCTGCCGATGATCCTGATGTTCGTCGTGCTGTGGTTCCTGATGATCCGCCCGCAAATGAAGAAGGCCAAGGAGCACAAGGCGCTGCTCGCCGCGCTGCAGAAGGGCGACGAAGTCGTCACCGGCGGCGGCCTGGTCGGCAAGGTCATCAAGGTCGACGACAATTACGTCAAGGTCGAGATCGCCGAAGGCACCGAAGTCGTGGTCCAGAAGCCCGCCGTCGCCATTGTGTTGCCCAAGGGCACGCTGAAATCGCTGTAATCCGATCCCGAAAGGCGGCTACGGCCGCCTTTTTCGCTTCAAAGCTGCCATGAACCGATACCCTCTCTGGAAGTACGTCGTCGTCGCCCTGGCGTTGATCTTCGGCTTCGTCTTCACCCTGCCCAATTTCTTCGGCGAATCCCCGGCCGTCCAGGTTTCCAGCGCCAAGGTCACGCTCAAGGTCGACACCGCCACCCAGTCGCGTGTCGAAGACATCCTGCGCACCGCCGGCATCGCCCATGACGGCATCCAGCTGGACAATGTCGGCGTCAAGGTACGCTTCAAGGATACCGACACCCAGTTGAAGGCCAAGGACGCCATCGAGCGCGCCTTCAACCCGGATTCCGCCGACGCCCAGTACGTTGTCGCGCTTAACCTGCTTTCCGCGTCGCCGCGCTGGCTGACCGCCATGCACGCGCTGCCGATGTATCTCGGCCTGGACCTGCGCGGCGGCGTGCACTTCCTGCTGCAGGTCGACATGAAGGGGGCGCTTGAAAAGCGCCTGGATTCGACTGCTGCCGACCTGCGCAGCCTGCTGCGCGACAAGAACCTGCGACACGGCGGCATCAACCGCGACGGCGACCGCATCGTCATCAAGTTCCGCGATGCCGAGACCCGCAACGGCGCCCGCCTGCAACTGTCGAACAACGCGCCCGACCTGCTCGTCGCCGAAGCCGGTGCCGGTGACGACCTGCGCCTGATCGCCACACTGAAACCGGAAGCGCTGAAGAAGATCGGCGAATTCGCCATCAAGCAGAACATCAACACGCTGCACAACCGGATCAACGAACTCGGCGTCGCCGAGCCGGTGATCCAGCAGCAGGGCGCCGACCGCATCGTCGTCCAGTTGCCCGGCGTACAGGACACCGCCAAGGCCAAGGACATCCTCGGCCGTACCGCGACCCTGGAAATCCGCATGGTCGACGACACGCCGGGCGCGCTCGACGCCGCACTGGCCGGCAACCCGCCGTTCGGCACCGAAGCCTACGTCGAACGTGGCGGCTCGCCGCTGCTGGTCAAGAAGCAGGTCGTACTGACCGGCGACCGGCTGACCGATGCCCAGCCGGGCTTCGACGGCCAGAACCACGAGCCGGCCGTGCACCTGACGCTGGATTCGGCCGGTGCGCGCATCTTCAAGGACATCACGCGCGACAACGTCGGCAAGCGGATGGCCATCCTGCTGATCGAGAAGGGCAAGGGCGAAGTGGTCACTGCACCGGTGATCCGCACCGAGATCGGCGGCGGCCGCGTGCAGATTTCCGGCCGCATGACGACCAGCGAGGCCAACGACGTCGCGCTGCTGCTGCGCGCCGGTTCGCTGGCGGCACCGATGGACATCGTCGAGGAACGCACGATCGGCCCGACGCTCGGCGCCGAGAACATCAAGCGCGGCTTCCACTCGACGCTGTGGGGCTTCGTGGCAATCGCCGTATTCATGATCCTCTACTACCAGATGTTCGGCTTCATCTCGGTCGTCGCGCTGGCTTCCAACCTGCTGCTGCTGGTCGCGCTGCTGTCCTTGCTGCAGGCCACGCTGACGCTGCCCGGCATTGCCGCCATCGCGCTGACGCTGGGCATGGCGATCGACGCCAACGTGCTGATCAACGAACGCATCCGCGAGGAACTGCGCGCCGGCATGCCGCCGCAGGCCGCCATCGCGGAAGGCTACGAACGCGCCTTCGGCACCATCCTGGACTCCAACATCACCACGCTGATCGCCGGCCTGGCCCTGCTCATCTTCGGCTCCGGCCCGGTGCGCGGCTTTGCCGTGGTGCACTGTCTGGGCATCATGACCTCGATCTTCTCGGCGGTGCTGATCTCGCGCTCGCTGGTCAACCTGATCTACGGTCGCCAGAAGAAGCTCGCCAAGGTGTCGATCGGCGCCATCTGGAAACCGGGCAATGTTGCGGTCGACCGCAAGAACTGAGGAAAAACGGTCATGGAATTCTTCCGCATCAAGAACGACATCCCCTTCATGCGCCATGCGCTGAAGTTCAACATCATCTCCTTCGCCACCTTCCTGCTCGCCGTCTTCTTCCTGGTCACCAAAGGCCTGCACCTGTCGGTGGAATTCACCGGCGGCACGCTGATCGAGGTCAAGTACGAACAGGCCGCCGATCTCGAGAAGATCCGCGGCGCGCTCGGCAAGAGCGGCTTCTCCGACTACGCGGTGCAGAACTTCGGTTCGTCGCAGGACGTGCTGATCCGCCTGCCGCTGCGCGGCGCCCAGGACAGCGCGCAACAGGGCGAGGCGGTCATGCAGGCGTTAACGGCCGAGGCGCCGGGCGCCGATCTCAAGCGCGTCGAATTCGTCGGCCCGCAGGTCGGCCGCGAGCTGGCCGAGAACGGCGCGCTGGCGCTGCTGCTGGTGATCATCGGCATCGTCGTCTACCTGGCTTTCCGCTTCGAATGGCGCTTCTCGGTCTCGGCGATCATCGCCAACCTGCACGACGTGATCATCATCCTCGGCTTCTTCGCCGCCTTCCAGTGGGAGTTCTCTCTGTCGGTACTGGCCGCGGTGCTGGCCGTGCTCGGCTACTCGGTGAACGAATCGGTGGTGGTCTTCGACCGCGTCCGCGAAACCTTCAAGAAGGTGCGCGGCCTGAACACGCCGCAAGTCCTCGACCACGCGATCACCAGCACGATCAGCCGGACCATAATCACCCACGGTTCGACGCAGATCATGGTCCTGTCGATGCTGATCTTCGGCGGCGAAACGCTGTACTACTTCTCGCTGGCGCTGACCATCGGCATCTGCTTCGGCATCTACTCGTCGGTGCTGGTCGCCAGCCCGCTGGTGATGTGGCTGGGCGTTTCGCGCGAACAGTTCGTCAAGCCGAAAAAAGCGGTCGCCGAAGGCGTCACCGACGATGGCGCCTGCGTCTGAGGCGTCCTGCGGTCGACATGAAAAAGCCACCGGATCCGGTGGCTTTTTTTCAGCCGGCGTTTCGCCGCCGCCCGGATTTCACCAGGACGGTGTCGTCGCGGCAGGCGCCGGCGGCGGCGGGGCCGGCATCCAGGCCCCGCTGGCGCCATAGACCGCTGCCGCGGCGAGCAGCAGCGCGACCAGCAGCGCAACAAAACCGCCGCCTTTCGCCGACTCGGCCGGCCCTTCGGTTTCCTTCCAGCCGACAACCATCGGCTTGACCAGATTGTCCTTGCGGACATGGGCATAGAAGACGATGGCCGCCAGATGCAACGCCACCAGCAGGATCAGCAGATTGACCAACAGGTGGTGGAAGCCGGTCAGGCGGTCGCTGACTTCCTTGCCGACCAGATCGAGCAGGGGGCCATTGAAGGCGATGTCGTCATTGGCAAACAGACCGCTCGTCACCTGCAGCGCACAAACCGCCAGCAGACCGAACACCGACAACGCACCCAGCGGATTGTGCCCGGGACGCCGCCAGGCCCCTTTCAGGTAGGCCGAAATCTTGGCCGGCGTCGGGAAGAACTCGCCAAAACGCGCATAGGTCGAGCCGATAAAGCCCCAGACCACGCGAAAGACGAGCAGACCGACGATCAGCAGGCCGAGCCTGGCATGCCATTCGATCCAGTTGCCGCCGACCTGTCCGGTGATCACTGCCGCCACGATGGACAACGCCAGCAACCAGTGAAAAAGACGCGTCGGCAAGTCCCAGAGATAGATACGTTGACTGTTCATCCTAGACCTCGTTGTTATGGTTGTTTTAAACAAAAAGGGCGCCTAGCGGCGCCCCGGCTCAAGCACAGCGCCTGATTCCGCTCACTTGTTGCGGAAATCGTCGTGACAGGACTTGCAGGTGCCGCCCAGCTTGCCGAACGCGGCCTTCACTGCCGCGGCGTCGCCGGTGGCGGCAACCTTGGCCAGATCGTTGGCGGCAGCGTTGAAATCGCCGGCGATCTTGCCGACCTTGGCGCCCTCGGTGAACAGTTCCGGCTTGACCTTGGTTTCATGGAAACCACTGCCCTTGTCGCTGCCCGGCACATAGAGCTTGCCCATGCCGGAATTGGCGATCGCCTGGATCACGTTGGCCGCCTGGATCACTTCGTCCTTGTTATAGGCACCGTCGAGGCTGGCCTTGATGCGGCCCATGTTCCAGCCCATCGTGGCGTAGTTCGCCTGACGCCACTTGATGGCGTCTTCAACCTTGACCTGGGCCTGCGCGGAAGCGGCCAGGGTGGCAGCGACCAGTGCGAGAGTCAGCTTGCTTTTCATCATGTTCTCCGTTGTATTGGCAAAACGCTCCATCCGAGCGGGACGAGCACGAAAATTATAGCCCGCTAATATGACAGCCGCCGCACAGGATGCGCGGCGATATCGAAAGCAATTGTAAAAAGGCCGGATTTCAGACCGCAAACAGATGCTTGACGCGCAAGGCCGGCGAGCCGGCTTCGATCTGCAGCAGGCGGGCGATGTTCGGATGCTTGCCGGGGTTGGCGCGTTCGTCCTCGGTATGCTCGGCAAAGATTTCCAGGCCCTTCTTCGCCGCCTCGACATTGATCGAACCATAGGTCTGGGCAAGGTGGTTATACACGGCGAGCGACCCCTGGCTGCCGGCCTTGTTCTCGATCGACGCAACGATATTGCCATCGGCGTCGAGCAGGTTGATGGCGGCAAGATGGGAAATGCCGGGAAGTTTCTTCAGGTTTTCAGCGAATGACATGATCAGTGAGTCTTGCGTTTGTTCAGGAACAGGCCGAGGCCCACGCCGCCGGCAAAACTGGCGAGCGGCAGCAGCAACAGCGGCATCGGCAGGGATCCAGCATCGCCGGCCAGCAACGCGCCGGTCAGTACCAACAGCCCGCATGCCAGGCCCAGCGCACCGCCCTTGAGGGCGGCATTGAGCGCCAGCGACGACATCAGATGCGCTTGGCCAGTTCGGCGGCCTTGCCGGTGTAGTCCCAGGGCGTCAGCTTGAGCAGCTCGGCCTTGGCGGCTTCCGGGATGTCCAGCGTGGACACGAAAGCCTGCATGCCCTCACGCGAGACGCGGGTGCCACGGGTCAGCTCCTTGAGCTTTTCGTAGGCGTTGGCCACGGCGTAGCGGCGCATCACCGTCTGGATCGGCTCGGCGAGCAGTTCCCAGTTGGCGTCGAGGTCGGCCTTCATCAGGTCGGCGTTGATTTCCAGCTTGCCCAGGCCCTTCAGCAGCGAGTCGTAGCCGAGCAGGGTGTAGCCGAGGCCGACGCCCATGTTGCGGAGCACCGTCGAATCGGTCAGGTCGCGCTGCCAGCGCGAGATCGGCAGCTTTTCGGCGAGGTGCTTGAGGACGGCGTTGGCCAGGCCGAGGTTGCCTTCGGAGTTCTCGAAGTCGATCGGATTGACCTTGTGCGGCATCGTCGAGGAGCCGATTTCGCCGGCCTTGACCTTCTGCTTGAAGAAACCGAGCGAGATGTAGCCCCAGACGTCGCGGTCGAGATCGACGAGGATGCTGTTGGCGCGCGCGAAGGCGTCGAACAGTTCGGCCAGCGCGTCGTGCGGCTCGATCTGGATGGTGTAGGGGTTGAAGACCAGGCCGAGCGATTCGACGAAACGCTTGGCAAAGCTTTCCCAGTCGTAGCCCGGGTAGGCGGCGAGGTGGGCATTGTAGTTGCCGACGGCACCATTGATCTTGCCGAGCAGTTCGACGGCGGCGATGCGGGCGCGAGCGCGCTGCAGGCGGTAGGCGACGTTAGCCATTTCCTTACCCATCGTCGACGGCGTGGCCGGCTGGCCGTGCGTGCGGCTCATCATCGGAATGTCGGCGTAGGCGTGGGCCAGTTCGCGCAGCTTCTCGATGACCTTGTCCAGCGTCGGCAGCATGGCCTGTTCGCGGGCGCCCTGGCACATCAGCGCGTGCGACAGGTTGTTGATGTCCTCGGAGGTGCAGGCGAAGTGGATGAACTCGCTGACCTTGGTCACTTCGGCATTACCCTTGGTCTTGTCCTTGATCCAGTACTCGAGCGCCTTGACGTCGTGGTTGGTGGTCGCTTCGATGGCCTTGACCTCGGCCGCCTGGGCGGGACCGAAGCCGGCGACGAGGGCGTCGAGCTCTGCCACGGTCGACGGGGAAAAAGCGGCAATTTCCGCGAAATGCGGTTCAGCCGACAGGGCTTTCAGCCACTCGATCTCGACTTTGAGGCGGGCGCGGATCAGGCCGAATTCGGAGAAATGTTCGCGCAGCGCATCGACCTTGCCGGCATAACGGCCATCGAGCGGGGACAGTGCGGTCAACGGATTGAATTCCATAAAAAACTTCCTTGTCAGTCGAGCCCGACATTTTACCCTGTCGGCGGCATCGACGCGCCATACCTCACCCGGCGATACGCTATAATCCGGTTTCCCCAATCCAAGAGCATGCGATGAAGCTGATCGGCTCCCATACCAGCCCGTTCGTCCGCAAGGTCCGCATCGTGCTGGCCGAAAAGAAGATGGACTACGAACTGGTGATCGACTCGCCCTGGCAGGACGAAACCGGCGTGCCGGATTTCAATCCGCTCGGCAAGATTCCCGTTCTGGTGCTGGACGACGAAACGCCGTTGTTCGATTCGCGGGTGATCGTCGAACACATCGACAACGTAACGCCGAACAACAAGCTGTTCCCGGCCCCCAACCGTGAGCGCACCGAGGTCAAGCGCTGGGAAGCCCTGGCCGACGGCCTGCTCGACGCCGCCGTCAGCGCGTTGCTGGAATCCAAGCGGCCGAAGAAGGAACAAAGCGCCACCTGGATCGCTCGCCAGCACGACAAGGTCGAGCGCGCGCTCGGCTTCATGGCCCGCCAACTGGCGGAAAAGCCCTTCTGCATGGGCACCCATTTCTCGCTGGCCGACATTGCCGTCGGCGCTGCGCTCGGCTACCTGTGTTTCCGCTTTCCCGACATCCACTGGCAGGAAAGCCATCCAAACCTGGCCAGGCTCTACGACAAGCTGATGGCACGTCCGTCGTTCGCCGAAAGCGTGCCGCACGACTGAACCGCCGCACACGCCGGGCGAACCAATCGGACCCCGGCGCTGTCCACCCGGTCGACACCGGCCGGAATCCTTCCCATGCACGACATCACCCGTTCCCTGAGCAGCGCCCTGTGCGCCCGCGATCGCGGCACTCGCCAGCACTGCGACCGCGTCGTCGAGTTGTCGCAGGAACTCGGCATCCACCTCGAGTTGAGCCAGCGCGAGCTGGACATGCTGAAACTCGGGGCCCAATGCCACGATATCGGCAAGATCGGCATCCCGGACCGCATCCTGCACAAGGCGGCGCCCTTCGATCAGGATGAACGGGCGGCAATGCAGGCTCATCCAGCGATCGGCCAGCAGATCGTGCTATCGATCGCCGACGAACAGGCGGTCGAACTCGGTCGCATCGTCCGCCATCACCACGAGAACTTCGACGGCAGCGGCTATCCCGACCAACTGGCCGGCGAAGACATTCCGCTTGCCGCGCGGATCATCGCACTGGTCGACAATTACGACGCGATGGCGGTCAGCCGCCCCTACCATGGCGGCCGCAGCCATCGCGACATCATCAGCATCCTGGACAGCGAGTCGCGGAAATTCGACCCCGACCTGCTGCACGCCTTCCGGCACGTCATCGAGCGCTCGCCGATGCGCGCCGGCTGACGCCGCCTAGCGGATCACCCCGCCGCCGAGACAGACCCGGCTTTCGTAAAGCACCACCGACTGGCCGGGCGTCAGCGCCCACTGCGGCTCGGCGAAGCGGATCGTGCAGGCTTCGCCGTCGACCGCCTCGACATGACAGGGCTGGTCGCTGGTCCGGTAACGCGGCTTGGCGGTATACACCCAGTGGGTGTGCGGCGCCTGCCCGGATACCCAGCTCAGCTGCTCGGCGACCAGGTCGTCACGCAGCAGTGCCGGATGATCATGGCCCTGGACGACGTAGAGCACGTTCTTCTCCATGTCCTTGCCGGCGACGAACCAGGCGTCGTGATCGCCGCCGCCGGGCTGGCCCTTCTCCTTCAGGCCGCCGATGTGCAGCCCCTTGCGCTGGCCGATGGTGTGGTACATCAGGCCGTCGTGGCTGCCCAGCACCTTGCCGTCGTCGAGGCGGCGGATTTCGCCCTTCTTCGGCGGTAGATAGCGGCTGAGGAATTCCTTGAACGGCCGCTCACCGATGAAGCAGATGCCGGTCGAGTCCTTCTTGGTCGCCACGTGCAGGCCCTCGGCCTCGGCGATCTTGCGCACCTCGCGCTTGTAGATGTCGGCCAGCGGGAACAGCGTCTTCGACAGTTGCGCCTGGTTCAGGCGGTAGAGGAAATAGCTCTGGTCCTTGGTGCCATCCTCGGCCTTGAGCAACTGGAACTTGCCGTCGAACTCGCGCACGCCGGCATAGTGGCCGGTGGCGATCTTCTCGGCGCCCAGTTGCAGGGCGTGATCGAGGAAGGCCTTGAACTTGATCTCCGAGTTGCACAGGATGTCCGGATTCGGCGTCCGCCCGGCCTGGTACTCGCGCAGGAACTCGGCGAACACCCGCTCGCGGTACTCGGCGGCGAAGTTGACCACCTCGACGTCGATGCCGATGACGTCGGCAACGCTCATCACATCGACCAGGTCCTGGCGCGACGAGCAATACTCGTCGTTGTCGTCGTCTTCCCAGTTCTTCATGAACAGGCCGATCACCTTCCAGCCCTGGCGCTTCAACAGCAACGCCGCGACCGACGAATCGACGCCGCCCGACAATCCCACTACCACGGTTCCCTTAGACATCGGGCCCAGCCCCTTTCTTCCAGTCATCCAGCGGCAGGATCACCGCTGCTTCTCCATTGTTGACGAACCAGCTATCGACGACGAAACGTGCGCCGGCCTGCGGCCCGCCGGTTTCCTCGATCGTCGCTGACCAGTGATTGACGAACAGGCCGAGAAAATACCGGCCTTCGGGCGCCAGCACCCGATGCCAGCGCAGATAGCCGCGGCCGGCCAGCACCTCGAGCAGACGCGTGGTCGACGTCGAATGATCGATGCAATCCATCTTGCCGGGCACGTGCCCGTCGTTGAAATTGCCGGCGCGGTCGTTGCGTACGTCCGATTGTTCGCCGGCCCAGCGATACAGCAGCCCGACCGCCTCGGCCAGCCTTTTTCGCTCATCGGCGGGGTCGACCGCAGCCCGCAGCAAACGCCGCAAGTCGCCGAGCTGACCTTCCGAATAGTGGATTTCGCTTTGCGCAAGGCAACCATAGCCGTGGCAGACCAGGACCGTCTCATCGGCGACCGCCACGGTCGACCACAGAAAAAGGCCGAAAAAGGCCGTCGACCGCAGCATCAGTCGTAATGCACCAGCAAGTCGAGCGGATAGTGCCGGCCGGCCAGCAGATCCTCGCAACAGCGCAGGATCAGCGGGCTGCGATGGCGTGCCTGCGTCGCCTGCACTTCGTCGAGCGTCAGCCAGCGGGCACCGACGATGCCGTCGTCGAGCGGCCGGCCGGCCTCGTAGCCACGCAGTTCGCCGCCGAACGCGAAACGCAGGTAGGTCAACGCCTTGACCGGATGCTGCCACTGGTAGATACCGACCAGATGCGTCGGCCTGAAATGGTAGGCGGTTTCCTCGAGCGCCTCGCGGACCACCGCATCGACCAGCGACTCGCCCTCTTCCAGATGCCCGGCCGGCTGGTTGAAGGCCAGCCCGGCGTCGGTTTCCTCCTCGACCAGCAGGAACTTGCCATCCCGCTGAACGACGGCGGCGACGGTGACATTCGGCTTCCAGATCATCTGCTGCATCCTGCGCAAAAGCCGTATTTTACCCGGTGATTTGGGCTAAAATTGCCAGCTTTCACGAGAGCATCACGGAGATTTCCACCATGTCCATGTCGGATCGCGACGGTTTCATTTGGCAGGATGGCAAGCTCGTGCCCTGGCGCGAAGCGACCACCCACGTCCTCACCCATTCCCTGCACTACGGCATGGGCGTATTCGAGGGCGTTCGTGCCTACAAGACCGAATCCGGCACGGCAATCTTCCGGCTCAAGGAACACACCCAGCGCTTGTTCCGTTCGGCACACATCTTCCAGATGCAGATGCCGTACTCGCAGGAAGAACTGAACGAAGCGCAGAAGGAAGTCATCCGCGCCAACAAGCTCGAATCCGGCTACCTGCGTCCGCTGGCCTTCTACGGCTCGGAAAAGATGGGCGTCTCGCCGAAGGGCGCCAAGGTGCACGTGATCATCGCCGCCTGGCCGTGGGGCGCCTACCTGGGCGAAGACGGCATGCAGCGCGGCATCCGCATCAAGACTTCGTCCTACACCCGCCACCACGTGAACATCACGATGGTCCGCGCCAAGGCCTCGGGCAACTACATGAATTCGATCCTCGCCAACAACGAGGCGACGGCCGACGGCTACGACGAAGCGCTGCTGCTCGATCCGGAAGGCTACGCCTGCGAAGGTGCCGGCGAGAACCTGTTCATCGTCAAGAACGGCACGCTGTTCACGCCGGACCTGACGGCCTGCCTGGAAGGCATCACCCGCGCCACCGTCATGCAGCTGGCCGGCGAACTCGGCATCAAGGTCGTCGAGAAGCGCATCACCCGCGACGAAGTCTATTGCGCCGACGAAGCCTTCTTCACCGGCACCGCCGCCGAAGTGACGCCGATCCGCGAACTCGACAACCGGCAGATCGGCCCCGGCCACCGCGGCCCGATCACCAAGGCGCTGCAGGAAAAGTATTTCGACGTGGTCTACGGTCGCTCGGCGGCACACGCCGACTGGCTGGCCCACGTCTGAACCACCCACAGGGAGATCAAGATGTCCGACCAGCAAACCGTCGAAATCACCGCCGACGACCTGCCGCTGCACTGCCCGACGCCGAACGCGCCGCTGTGGAGCCAGCACCCGCGCGTCTTCCTTGACGTGCTGAAGACCGGCGAAGTCGTCTGTCCGTACTGCAGCACCAAGTACGTGTTCAAGGGCGAAGCGCCCAAGGGCCATCACTGACCCGGCACCGGCCGGCCTGACTGGCGGCGGACCGCAGGGTCCGCCTCTTCCCCATGAAAAAAGCCCTGATCGTCGCGCCCTCGTGGATCGGCGACACCATCATGGCGCAGCCGCTGTTCGCACGGCTGCACGCCAGATACCCCGGACTGCGCCTCGACGCGCTGGCGCCGCGCTGGGTCGCCCCGGTGCTGCAGCGCATGGACGAGATCGGCGAGGTCATCGACAATCCCTTCGGCCACGGCCAGTTGCAACTGGCTGCCCGCTGGCGCCTGGCCCGCACGTTGACGATGCGCGGCTACGACGCGGTCTGGGTCCTGCCCAATTCGCTCAAATCGGCGCTGATTCCCTTTCTGGCCGGCATTCCGACGCGCATCGGCTTCAAGGGAGAGGCCCGCTACGGCCTGCTCAACGTCCGTCACCGTCTGGATGAAAGCGCGCTGCCGCTGATGGTCGAGCGCTTCGCACAACTGGCGCAGGCACCGGGCGAGCGCCTGGTCCGCCCGGTTTCCCACCCGATCCTGCGGTCGACCGCAGCAACCCGGCAAAAAACCCTGGACGAACTCGGCATGACGCCGCCCGCGCGGATCGTCGCTTTCTGTCCCGGCGCCGAATACGGCCCGGCCAAACGCTGGCCGGCCACCCACTTCGCCGAACTGGCCCGCCGCCTGGCCGGCGAAGGCCGCGCCATCTGGCTGTTCGGCTCGCCGAAGGACCATCCGGTCGCCGAGGAAATCGCCCGTCTGGCGCCCGGTTGCTGCACCAACCTGTGCGGCAGCACGCGCCTCGACCAGGCGGTCGACCTGCTGGCACTGGCCGATCTCGTGGTCTGCAACGATTCCGGGCTGATGCACGTCGCGGCTGCGGTCGACCGGCCGATCGTCGCACTTTACGGCTCGTCGTCGCCCGGCTTCACGCCGCCGCTGTCCGAGCGGGCCAGCATCCTCAGCCTGCAACTCGACTGCAGCCCGTGCTTCAAGCGCGAGTGCCCGCTGGGCCACCTCGATTGTCTGAACCAACTGACGCCGGCCAGCGTGCTCGCCGCCTGCCGGCAATGGATGCCACCATGCCCCTGACGCTCAATCTCGCGACACCGGAAGACGTCGAACGAGCCTTCTACGACGCCCTGTCCCACGGCGATGCCGACCTGCTGATGCCGCTGTGGTGCGAAGACGAGGAAACCGTCTGCGTGCATCCGACCGGTGTCCGGCTGAGCGGCAGCTCGCCGATCCGCGAGAGCTGGCAAGCCATCTTCGCCAGCGCCCGGCTGCGCGTGCAACCGGAACTGGTCGGCCACTGGCAGGGCAGCATCATGGCCGTCCATCACCTGACCGAAATCCTGTTCGTCGGCGACGACCCGAGCCCGCACGGCCCGCTGTACGTCACCCATGTGTACATGCGCGGCCCGCACGGCTGGCGGCTGGTCTGCCGCCATGCATCGGCCGCCGACGACGGCCAGCACGCGATGGACGAAGCGATTCCGCACACCCTGCACTGACATGCAGCCGCCGCCGGACTATCGCGCTCCCGGCTGGTTGCCCGGCGGCCACGCGCAGACGCTGTGGCCGCTGCTGATCAAGCCTCGGCTGCTGCCACTGCGCCGCGAGCGCTGGACGACGCCGGACGACGATTTCATCGATGTCGACTTCGTCGATGCTGCGGTCGACGCCCCGACCCTGGTACTTTTCCACGGCCTGGAAGGTTCGTCGCGCAGCCATTACGCGATCTCCGTCGCACTCGCCTGCCGCTCCCTCGGCTGGCGCCTGCTGCTGCCGCATTTCCGCGGCTGCTCCGGCGAACTGAACCGGCGGCCGCGCGCCTACCATTCCGGCGACAGTGCGGAAATCGACTGGATTCTGCGGCGCACCCGGGACAGTGTCGCCGGCGCCCGGATACACGCTGCCGGCGTCTCGCTCGGCGGCAATGCCCTGCTCAAATGGGCCGGCGAACAAGGCGCGGCGGCAGCCGACGTGGTCAGCGGCGTCGCCGCCTTCTGCGCACCGCTCGATCTGGCCGCCTGCGGCCATCACCTGGCACGCGGCTTCAACCGCATCTACACGCAACATTTCCTGAATACCCTGAAACGCGGCGCCGGCGAGCGGCTGCAACGCTTTCCCGGCCTGTTCGACGAAAGCCGCATGCGCCAGGCGCGTACCTTGTGGGATTTCGACGATGCGGTGACCGGGCCGATTCACGGCTTCGCCGGCGCCGACGACTACTGGCAGCAAAGTTCGGCCAAAGCCTGGCTGAAATCCATCGCCGTACCGGCGCTTGCGGTCAACCCGAAAAACGACCCGTTTTTGCCGGCCAGCCATCTGCCGGATGCCAGTCAGGTGGCGGCCAGCGTCCGTCTGGAGCAACCGGCGGCCGGCGGCCACGTCGGCTTCGTCGGCGGTTCCCTGCCGGGAACACTGGACTGGCTCCCCCAAAGGCTTTTACACTTCTTCAGATTTGAAACGTCATAAGCCCCCATCATGAGCCAACTCCCCGCAGAAATCTTCAAGGCCTACGACATTCGTGGGATCGTCAACAAATCGCTGACCGCCGATGTCGTCCGGCAGGTCGGCCAGGCGCTCGGTTCGCTGGCGCTGGAACAGGGCCAGACGGCGATCGCCGTCGGCCGCGACGGCCGTCTTTCCGGACCGGAACTGGCCGGTGCGCTGATGGACGGCATCGTCTCCACCGGCTGTGACGCCATCGACGTCGGTTGCGTGCCGACGCCGGTCACCTACTTCGCCGCCTACGAACTCGGCTGCCATTCCTGCGTCTCGGTCACCGGCAGCCACAACCCGCCCGACTACAACGGCCTGAAGATGGTGATCGGCGGCACCACGCTGGCCCTCGACGCGATCCAGGACCTGAAGAAGCGCATCGAAGCCGGCAACCTGAAAACCGGCAACGGCCAGAAGCGCAGCGCCGATGTACTCGACGCCTATGTCGACAAGATCGTCGGCGACGTCAAGCTGGCCCGTCCGCTGAAGATCGTCATGGATTGCGGCAACGGCGTTGCCGGCGCGATCGCCCCCGAACTCTTCAAGCGTCTGGGCTGCGAAATCCTGCCGCTGTACTGCGACGTAGACGGCAACTTCCCGAACCATCACCCGGACCCGTCGAAGCCGGAAAACCTCGCCGACGTCGTCCAGGCACTCAAGGACAGCGACGCCGAAATCGGCATCGCCTTCGACGGCGACGGCGACCGTTTGGGCGTCGTCACCAAGGACGGCGAGATCATCTACCCCGACCGCCAGTTGATGCTGTTCGCCGCCGACGTGCTGTCGCGCGTCCCCGGCGGCACCATCATCTACGACGTCAAATGCACGCGCCTGCTGGGGCCGTGGATCACGCAGCACGGCGGCGTACCGCTGATGTGGAACACCGGCCACGCGCTGGTCAAGGCCAAGCTGAAGGAAACCGGTGCGCCGCTGGCCGGCGAGATGTCCGGCCACACCTTCTTCAAGGAACGCTGGTACGGCTTCGACGACGGCCTCTACACCGGCGCCCGCCTGCTGGAGATTCTCAGCCGCTCGGCCGACGTCAATGCGCCGCTGAAAACCCTGCCGAACTCGCCGTCGACCCCGGAACTCAACATCAAGATGGCCGAAGGCGAACCCTTCGCGCTGATCGACAAACTGAAGGCCGAAGGCCGCTTCGACGGCGCTGAACAAATCATTACCATCGACGGCGTGCGCGTAGAATATAAAGACGGTTTTGGCCTGGCCCGGCCGTCGAACACGACGCCGGTCGTGGTACTGCGTTTCGAGGCGGACAACGCCGAAGCGCTGACGCGCATCCAGGCCGGTTTCCGTTCGGCCCTGAATGCAGTCTGGCCGGGGATACAGTTGCCTTTTTAAGGAGAAATCGTGAGCAACGCCGCCGATCAGCTATATCTGGGACGCCAGCCCATCCTCGATCGCGATCAGCGGCTTTATGCTTATGAGCTCCTCTTCCGCAACGGCAGCACCAACGCGGCGGAGGTCACCGACGGCGTGCAGGCGACGGCGACCGTGATCGCCAACGCCTTCGCCGAACTCGGCGTCGAAGCCGCGCTCGGCGACTGCCGCGGCTTCATCAACGTCGACGAGCAGTTCCTGTTCAGCGATCTGCTTGAGTTGCTGCCACGTCAGTCGGTCGTTCTCGAAATCCTGGAAACCGTACCGCCGACGCCAGCCGTCATCGAGCGCTGCAAGGCGCTCAAGGCCGCCGGCTTCACGCTCGCACTGGACGACGTGATCCAGCTCGAGCCGCAATACGCCGAACTGCTCGCCCAGGTAGACGTGGTCAAGGTCGATATCCAGCCGCTCAGCCGCATCCAGCTGATGCAACTGGCGATGAAACTGAAACCCACCGGCAAACTGCTGCTGGCCGAAAAGGTCGATTCGCGGGAACAGATGGAGCAGTGCCTGAAACTCGGTTTTTCGCTGTTTCAGGGCTATTACTTCGCCAAACCGACGATCATCGCCGGCAGGAAGCTCGACCATTCCCAGATGTCGCTGATGAAGCTGATGGGCCTGCTGCTGTCGGATGCCGACACCGGCGAGATCGAGAAGGCACTGAAACCGGAGCCCGGTCTTACGGTCAACCTGCTGCGCATGACCAATTCGGTCGGCGCCGGCACCAGCGAGACGATCACTTCGCTGGGCCACGCCATCACCGTGCTCGGCCGCCGTCAGTTGCAACGCTGGCTGCAACTGCTGGTTTTCTCGTCCGGCAACCAGAACGGCACCGGCAGTCCGCTGCTGCTGCTGGCCGCCACCCGTGGCCGGCTGATGGAATTGCTGGCCGGCGAACTGCATGCCGGCGACCATGCGTTCTCCGACCAGGCCTTCATGGTCGGCATCATGTCCCTGATGCCGGCACTGGTCGGGCTGCCGATCGAGGAAATCGTTGCCCCCCTGGGGATTGGCGACGAGCTGAAAGAAGCCTTGTGCACCGGCGACGGCGAACTCGGGGCGCTGCTCGCACTGGCCGAAAGCAGCGAGGACGGCGACCTGTCCGGACTGAGCGAGGTGCTGGCCAGGCTGCCGGGAATCGGCCCCAAGGCGCTCAACCGCGCCCAGGCGGACGCCCTGCAATGGGCCGGCCAGATCGGCCGGGAGCGCGCCGGCTGACCCCCGCCGGTTACAAAAGCAAGACACGACGGCGACAAGCAGGACACCGAATGTCGCCGACGATCCGGCACAATGGGCACCATCCCCAATGACAGATCGCGCCATGAACGAACACTACATCGGCTTCAACCCGCAATCGAACGGCCGTCAGGCATCGTTGCCGGCACGCATCATCGCCTTCCTGATCAGCGCTGCGCTGCTCGTGCTCGGCGTGATGTTCTCGGTCGTCGCGCTGGCCATCGCAGCAGTGATCGCGGTGGCACTGGCCGGCTGGTTCTGGTGGAAGACGCGGGCACTGCGCAAGACGATGCGCGACGCCGCAAGCGAGCGCGGGCAGCCCTTCGCGGAAAGCCCCGGCCGCCCGGCAAGTGCTGCCGACCCCGCCGTGATCGAGGGCGAATTCGTCAGGGAAAGCGACGATTCGCCCGGTCGACCGCGCTGATCAGCGCATTTTCGGGTTGAGCGAACCCCGGTTGTAATCCTTGTCGCCCGGCATCACGTAGCGCCCGAAACCGCCGATCACAAGCCCTTGCGATTCGACCGGCCGGGTCTTGTTTTCCGGGAATTCGGCCGCCACCTTCTGCGCCTCGGCCGCTTTTGCGGCATCGACGTATTCCCAGCGACCATTGGGGAAAAGTCGCACTTTCTGACCGTCGACCGTCGTCGCATCCAGCGGCGTGCGGTCAAGATCAGCCAGCGCCGGCCCGGCGGCCAGCGCAGCGATCAACAACAGGCTTTTCACAGCTTGCCCTCCACCCAGGCCTGAACCGAAGCCAGCGCCGCCGGCAGGTTTTCCGGCTGGGTACCGCCAGCCTGCGCCATGTCCGGACGCCCGCCGCCCTTGCCGCCGACCTGCTGGGCGACCTGGTTGACCAGCTCGCCGGCCTTGACCTTGCCGGTCAGGTCGGCGGTGACGCCGGCGATCAGCGTCACCTTGCCGTCGACCACCGAAGCGAGCAGGATCGCCGCCGACTTCAGCTTGTCCTTGAGCTTGTCCATGGTCTCGCGCAGCGTCGCCACGTCGGCGCCTTCCAGCGTTGCCGCCAGGACCTTCGCACCCTTGACCTCGACCGCGCCGGCGGCCAGATCGTCGCCCTGCGAGGCGGCCAGCTTGGACTTCAGGCGGGCCAGCTCCTTTTCCAGCGAACGGACGTTGTCGAGCATGCCGGCGATGCGCTCGGCGATGTCGTCCGGCTGCGTCTTGAGCAGCGCCGAAATGCCGTTGACGCGGGTCGCCTGCTCCTGCACCCAAGCCAGCGCGTTGGTGCCGGTGATCGCCTCGACGCGGCGCACGCCGGCGGCGACACCGGCTTCGGAGACGATCTTGAACAGGCCGATGTCGCCGCTGCGGGCGACGTGGGTGCCGCCACAAAGCTCCTTGGAAGAACCGATGGCGACGACACGCACCTCGTCGCCGTACTTCTCGCCGAAGAGCATCATCGCGCCCGACTTCTGGGCATCGTCGAGGCCCATCACGCGGCTGTCGGTGGCGGCGTTGGCGAGGATCTCGGCATTGACGATTTCCTCGACCTCACGCAGCTCTTCCGCGGTCAACGGGGAATTATGGGCAAAATCGAAACGGGTCTTGTCCGGATCGACCTGCGAACCCTTCTGCTGGACGTGGGCGCCGAGCACTTCGCGCAGCGCCTTGTGCATCAGGTGGGTGACCGAGTGATTGCGGGCAGTGGCGGCGCGGGCGACGGCATCGACGCGGGCACCGACTTCCTGGCCGACGGCCAGCTTGCCGGTCTTGAGGATGCCGTGGTGGCCGAACACCGCAGCCTGGATCTTCAGCGTGTCCTCGACCGCGAAGATGCCGCCGAGGCCCTTGAGCTCGCCGCGATCGCCGCACTGGCCGCCGGATTCGGCGTAGAACGGCGTGTGGTCGAGAACGACGACACCGAGGTCGCCCTCGTGCAGTTCAGCGACCGCTGCGCCATCCTTGTACAGCGCCAGCACCTTGCCCTTGGCTTCAAGCGATTCGTAGCCCTGGAAGGTCGTTTCGGCGCCGGCATATTCGAGGTTGGCGGCCATCTTGAACTTGCCGGCGGCACGCGCCTGCTCCTTCTGGCGGGCCATGGCGGCGTCGAAGGCGGCGGCGTCGACGGTGACGTTGCGCTCGCGGCAGATGTCGGCCGTCAGGTCGAGCGGGAAGCCGTAGGTGTCGTGCAGCTTGAAGGCGGTCTCGCCGTCAAACACGGTGATGCCTTTTTCGGCCATCGCAGCCAGTTGACCGTCAAGAATCTCCATGCCGTTCTCGATGGTCGCGAAGAAGCGGTCTTCTTCCTGCTTCAGCGTGGCGACGATCTTGGCCTGGTTTTCCTTGAGCTCCGGATAGGCTTCGCCCATCTCGGCGACAAGGTCCGGCACGATGCGGTGGAAGAAGGCGGCGCGGGCGCCGAGCTTGTAGCCGTGGCGGATGGCGCGGCGGATGATGCGGCGCAGGACGTAGCCGCGGCCTTCATTGCCCGGGATGACGCCGTCGGCAATGAGGAAGGAGCAGGCGCGGATGTGGTCGGCCAGCACCTTGAGCGACGGCGAGTTCATGTCGGCGTCGCTGGTCTCGCGGGCGGCGGCCTTGATCAGCGCCTGGAACAGGTCGATCTCGTAGTTGGCATGCACGCCCTGCAGCACGGCGGAGATGCGCTCCAGGCCCATGCCGGTGTCCACCGACGGCTTGGGCAGCGGATGCATCACGCCGGCTTCGTCGCGGTTGAACTGCATGAAGACGTTGTTCCAGATCTCGATGAAACGGTCGCCGTCTTCTTCCGGCGATCCCGGGGGGCCGCCCCAGTGCTGCGGACCGTGGTCGTAGAAGATTTCGGTGCAGGGACCGCAGGGACCGGTGTCGCCCATCATCCAGAAGTTGTCGGAGGCGTAGCGGGCGCCTTTATTGTCGCCGATGCGCACGATCTTGTCGGCCGGCACGCCGACTTCCTTGTGCCAGATGTCGTAGGCCTCGTCGTCCTCGGCGTAGACCGTGACCATCAGCTTGTCCTTGGGCAGCTTGTAGACCTCGGTCAGCAGTTCCCAAGCGTAGGTGATGGCATCGCGCTTGAAGTAGTCGCCGAAGCTGAAGTTACCCAGCATCTCGAAGAAGGTGTGGTGGCGCGCCGTGTAACCGACATTTTCCAGATCGTTGTGCTTGCCGCCGGCACGCACGCATTTCTGCGAGGTGGTGGCGCGCGTGTAGGGCCGCTTGTCGAAGCCGAGGAAAACGTCCTTGAACTGGTTCATGCCGGCGTTGGTGAACAGCAGCGTCGGATCGTCGTGCGGCACAAGCGACGACGAAGCGACGATCTGGTGGCCCTTGGCGGCGAAGAAGTCGAGGAATTTCTGGCGGATTTCGGCGCTTTTCATGAAGGATCAGCCCGGCGGGCTCGAAGAATACGGAACCCGTGATTTTAAAAGAAAAACCCGCCATCAGGCGGGTTTGTGCCGGGGAGGCCGTGCGCCAATTCAACCGCGCCTGCGGTCGCCCCGGCCGTTATGGTTGAAATCGTGCTGACGGTCGTGCTTCTGGCGGTCGATACGACGGCTCTGCACGTTCTGCGCTTCGTGCAGACGGAGGCGTTCCTGACGGGTGACGACGCCATCGGACTTGGCCCGGGCTTCCATGTTATCGACATGCTGCTGCCCCCGCTCCAGGCGGTTGGCTTCCGGTGCGGTCAGGCTGCCGGAAGCGACGCCCTGTTCGATACGTTGCTCCTGATGAATACTGCGCTGATCGACGCGCGGGGTTTCCTGGGCCATGACCAGGCCGTGCATCAACAGGGAAAGGGAAAGCGCGACGGCGTGTTTCACGGTATTACTGGACATTTTCGGTCTCCTGGATCGCTGGCAAATCGCCTGGAAGCGATTAAAGCGCGACCGGACAGCGAAATCACCCCTCGGGATGCAAGCTTTTGTAAGCGGAGATGTCCGCCGGAAACACCCCGGAAACAATTCGGGCCGGGAAATCTCCCGGCCCGACATTCAATGCCTGACTTGCGCAACGATCAGAACGGTTGCGACTTCTTCAGCAGGGGTTGGGCAGCCAGCACGGCATTGCCCCGGGTCACGGCGGTATCCAGCGCAGCCTTCGCCGGTTTCTTGTCGCCCCAGACAGCCTCCAGTTCCTCGTCGGCGATCAGGCGGACCCGATCGACATCGGCAACCCGCAGCGACGGCGCGAAACCGTTGCCCTGCAGCGACTGATAAGCGGCTTCCAGCGCCTGGTTGCCGTCCTTCAGCAAACGGCTGCGAACCGCCGCGCGCGCGGCGTCGGTCAGCGGCAGGCCACCGTAGGTGCGCACCAGTTCGATCTGGATTTCCGGGCTGAGCAGGAAATCGACGAACTTGGCAGCCGCCTTGTATTCGGCGGCCGACTTGCCGGCACCGACCCACAGCGACGGACCGTCGGCCAGCGAGCCCTTGCGACCGCCGTAGACGTCGTCGTGGTAGGGCAACGGGGCCACGCCCAGTTCAACACCCTTGGCATCTTCAAAATCGGCGTACTCGCGGGAATCGGTCGAAATGATCGCGCACTCGCCGGCGCGGAACTTTTCGCTGGCTTCACCCAGTCGACCGTAGAGTTTGAAGTAGTTGGCCTTGGCCCACGTTGCCATCATCGCGACATGCTTGACCTGCGGCAGCGCATTGAAGATCAAGCCGCCCTTGGCGTCGGTGGCCGGCACGCCGGAAATCGCACTGACGTTGTCGATGTGCACCCAGACCGGCCACGACGAGGTATAGGGGCAGGCGTAACCGGCATCCTGCAGCTTATCGAGCATGCCCTGCATCTCGAACCAGGTCTTCGGCGCCTTTTCCGGATCCAGGCCAGCCTTGCGGAAAGCATTGCGGTTGTAGAAGAGCACCGGCGTCGAATAAAGCACCGGCAGGGCAACCAGACGACCGCGACCATCGATGACGCCCGCCTTCAGTTGCGGCGCCAGGTTCAGCTTGAGCGGCGAACCGGCCTTCTGCATCATCGCGTGGAGCGGCACGAAGCTCTTGCCCTGACTGAGCACATCGCTCGTCTCATAACGGCTGAACAGGTTCAGGGTGGCCGGCGCCGCCCCTTTTTCAAGGCGCACCAGCTTGATGGCGCTGCCGGTATCCCGCTGGTAACGCTCGACCATCGCCTGCAGCCTGGCTTCGTTGGCCGGACTCAGGTTATGGGCCAGGGTCGGCTCGACGCTTGCGGCAACGCTTTCCTTCTTGGGCGATGCCTTGGCCGGAGCCTTGGCCGCCAGCGCGGCTGTCGACGAGAAGGCCACACTGACGCAGGCGGCCACGAGGAAAGGACGGAATCGGTACATTTGCGACTTCACGGCGATGAGAAAGCGCGGATTATACGCTTCGCAGCCGACGCGAATTTCGACAGCCATGTTTCAAATATGGCAGAATCGCCACCATCATGATCAAGCGCCTACCGATCGCCCTTCTCTCCCTTGCTGCGCTCGCCGGCTGTGACCAGGTCACGGCCCGACTGGGGCTGGAAAACCCGGCGGCCAAGGAAGCCAAGCAGGAAGACGAAGGCAAGGCCGTCGGCAGTGCCTGCCGCCAGTCCGGCCGGGCCATCGAGGATTGTTATTCGATCTACAGCTGGCTGCCCAAGGCGAGCATCTTCGCCGGCTGGCGCGAGATGGACGAATACATGCGCGACAACAAGATCGAAACGATCGTCCCGCAACTGCCGCCCCCGGAACCGCCCAGTTCGGTTCGCGGCAAGAAGAAAAAGGTCGCACCGGCAAGCGAAAGCGAAACGGAAGGCAAACCCGATCAGGAAAAGCCGGCCGGACAGCGTGAGGAAAGCGCGGAAAAACCGGCCGAACCGGCGGCCAAGCATTGACCGCCACGGATCAGCGCAGACGAACCTCCCCACGATGAAACGCCCTCCGTTCCTCGACGGGATTCGCGGCAAGCTGATCCTGATCTTCGTCCTGATCAAGGTCGTCCCGCTATTGCTGCTGGCATGGTTCGCCTGGCATGCCGCGCAAAGCCTCGGCGACGACGTCTCGGACAAGGCCGGCGGCATGGCCGATGCCACGCTCGAGACCATCCAGTCCATCGGCAAGACTGTGACCGACGACTCGATCCGCGCATTGGACCTGCGTTCGCGCGAGGCCATCGAGGCGTTGACCACCGATACGGCGCGCAAGATCGCCGACTTTCTCTACGACCGGGACGCCGACATCCTGCAGGCCAGCCATGTCGAGCCCAGCGAAGGCGCTTACCGGCGATTCCTGAGCGAGCGCAAACGCGCGCTGTTCCAGCACGGCACCTGGCGTCTGGCCGAGGATGAAAAATCCTGGGAGCCGGAAAAGGAACACGCCGAAGAAGCCCTGGTCACCCGCCCGATCCTGCCGGACAACGCCAAGGACTTTCATGCCCGGCCGCCCGAATACCTCGGCGAAAAGTCGATGCGTCCGCTGTTCGTCGAAATGACCTACGTCGACCTCGACGGCAACGAAAAGATCAAGGTGACCACCGGCGACCTGACGCAAAAATCGCTCAAAAACGTCGTCGACCGCAACAACACCTTCATCCGCGCCGAAACCTACTTCGCCGAACTGAAAAAACTCAAACCCGGCGAAATCTATGTTTCCGACGTGATCGGCGCCTATGTCCCGACCGATGTCATCGGCCCCTATCTGCCGAGCGCGCTGGAAAAGGCCGGCAAACCCTTCCATCCCGAGCAATCGGCCTATGCCGGCACCGAAAACCCGGTCGGCAGGCATTTTCGCGGCATCGTCCGCTGGGCGACGCCGGTCGTTGCCAACGGCCGGATCACCGGCTACGTGACACTCGCCCTCGACCACGACCACATCCGCCAGTTCTCCGACCGCCTGATGCCCACCGAGGATCGCTACACGCCGATCGCCGATGCGATCAAGGGCAACTATGCCTTCCTCTGGGATTACAAGAGCCGCTCGATCTCGCACCCGCGCGACTACATGATCGTCGGCTACGACCCGGCTACCGGCCATCCCGCCACCCCCTGGATGGATACCGAGCTTTACGCGGAATGGCAGGCCAGCGGCAAGCCTTCCCACGAATTCCTGGCCACCGTTCCGCCGTTCCGTGACCAGAAGCTGGCACGCAAGCCGGCCAAGGAACTGATCAAGGCCGGCACGCTGGGACTGGATTGCCGCTACCTGAATTTCTCGCCGCAGTGCGACGGCTGGAACGCGGTCACCGAGCACGGCGGCTCCGGCTCCTTCGTGATCTTCTTTTCCGGTCTCTGGAAACTCACCACCGCCGCAGCCATCCCGTACCACACGGGACAGTACGGCGCCACGCCACAGGGGTTCGGCTTCGTGACGATCGGCGCCAACGTGGACGACTTTCACAAGGCGGCCACCGAGACCGCCACCAAGATCAACCGTCTGATCGCCCTCAAGGATCTCGAGTTCAAGGCACAGCGCCAGGACCTGCTCGACGGCATCGAACACAGCCTGACGACGACGGCCGTCGGCCTGTGGACCTCGACGCTGCTGATGATCGCCGTCGTCATCGGCATTGCGATCTGGATGGCCAACCTGCTCACCGGCCGCATCACCTCGATGATCGGCGGCATCCGGAAATTCCGCGAAGGCCGGCTGGATCACCGTCTCGAGGTCACGTCGCGAGACGAGATGGGCGAACTGACGCGCTCCTTCAACGCCATGGCCGACTCGGTCGAGGAATCGTTCAAGCGGCTCGACGAAGCCCGCGAAAAGGCCGAGCAGGCCAGCCATGCAAAATCCGCCTTCCTGGCGACCGTATCGCACGAATTGCGGACACCGCTGAACGGCATCCTGGGCTTTTCCGAACTGCTCAAGTCCGACCTCACCGATCCGAGCCATCAGGAATACGCCCGCATCATCCAGCAGAGTGGCGAACACCTGCTGAACCTGGTCAGCGAGATTCTCGACCTGACCAAGATCGAAGCCGGTGAAATGACCTACAACCGCATCGACGTGGACCTGCGCAGCTTCCTCGATGAAACATCCGCCGTCTATCGCAGCGCCGCCGAAGCCAAGGGACTGCCGTTGCGCCTGATCCTCGACGATGCACTGCCGACGACGCTCCATACCGATCCGACACGTCTGCGCCAGATCCTGAACAACCTGCTGAGCAACGCAATCAAGTTCACGATTGCCGGAGAAATCGAGCTCAAGGCCTTCCCGGTCGACGACATGGTCGCCTTTGCCGTACGCGACACCGGCCCGGGCATCGCGCCGGAGTTCCATGAAACGGTGTTCGAAAAATTCAAGCAACTGGAGCATTTCCTGACCCGCGAACACGGCGGCACCGGCCTGGGGCTGTCGCTGGTCCGGCAATTGGCGGAGAATATGGGCGGTCGCGTGACGCTGGATTCCACCCCCGGCACCGGCGCGACATTCACCGTATTCCTGCCTGTGGAGCAAGCCCATGAATGATTGCCTGGCCCTGGTTGTCGACGACCATCCGACCAATCGCATTCTGGCAACCGCATTGCTGGCGAAACTGGGCTGGACGGCAAGCGAGGCCGAAACCGGAGAGCAGGCCCTGGCCCTGGCGGCGACCCGGCCGTTTCGCTTCGTCCTGCTCGACATCAGCATGCCCGGCGCCTCGGGTGAGGACATCTACCCCGAATTGCGCGCCTGCCTGGGGACCGGCGCACGCATCGTCGCCTACACCGCCCATGCCTTTCCCGAAGAACGGCAGCGCTTCCTGAGCGCCGGTTTCGACGACATTCTGGTCAAACCGATCAGCCGGCAGCAGCTCCAGGAAGTCCTGCCCGCCTGAACGGCGGCCACCCGATGCCGATTCCCCGCAAGCCTTTCCGACGCCACGCCGGCCGCCTGGCCATTGGCCTTTTTGCACTGCCGCTGCTGGTCCTGCTGATCATCGGCGCCGCCACCGAGTTCGCGGTGCGCGAACTGGACCGCCGTACGCAGAGCGAACTTCGCCAGGAAACCCTGCGCAAGGCGACCGCCATTCGCGCCGTGCTGGAATCCGAGTTGAATGCCACCGCCTTCCTGGCCAACGGGATCGAATCCTACGTCGTCGCCCGCCGGGGTCAGGTGAATGCGCACGAAATCGAAGCCATGCTGCACCTGCTTTACCAGCGTGGCCGCTATTTCCGCAACCTCGGCATCGCCCCGGACAACCGCTTGCAGTACATCTTCCCCAAGGCGGGAAACGAAAAGGCCATCGGCATCGATTACGCACAGATTCCGACCCAGTGGCCCGCGGTACGGCAGGTCATCGAGGAGGGCAAGGGACGCCTGGCCGGCCCGGTCAACCTGCTGCAGGGCGGTACCGGGCTGATCTACCGGACGCCGATTTTCATCGACGGTGCCTACTGGGGCCTGATCAGCACGGTGATCGATTACGACAAGCTGATGAGCGCCATCACGCCGCTGCTGGCCGACAAGGATGTCCGCATGGCATTGCGCGGACGCGACGGCCACGGCGCCGACGGCGAAGCCTTCTTCGGCGACGGCGGACTGTTCTCTGCGGACAACCCCCGGCTGTCGATCGGCATTCCTGGCGGATACTGGGAAATGACCGTCGCCACCAACCAGCCTGCCATCGAGCACCATCTCGCCGCCCGCCTGGGCGGATGGCTGGTCGCCCTGCTGCTCGCCGGGCTGACGCTGGCCCTGATGCGCGCACTGCTCGACCGCACGCGCCTGGCCGACGACCTGGCCGGCCATCGCGACGAACTCGAGGCCACGGTCGCCCAGCGCACCGGGGAGCTCCGGCAGGCCAAGGAGATCGCTGAAGGCGCCAGTCGGGCAAAAAGCGCTTTCATCGCCAACATGAGCCACGAAATCCGCACGCCGATGAATGCGATCATCGGCCTGACCCATCTGCTGCGCCGCGACCTGCCCCGACCGGAACAGGCCGAGCGTCTGGACAAGATCACCGCCGCGGCGGAACACCTGTCGGGCATTCTGAACGACATCCTCGACTACTCGAAGATGGAAGCGGAAAAAGTCCAGCTTTCTGCGGTCGACTTCCCGCGCGACAAGATTTCCGGCGGGCTGTCTTCGATGTTCGGGGAACAGGCCAGGCAGAAGGGCGTCGAACTGAGCATCGACCTGTCGCGCCTGCCCGAATTCCTGCACGGCGATGCAATGCGCCTGATGCAGGTGCTGTACAACCTGGTCGGCAATGCACTCAAGTTCACCGAACGCGGCCGCATCGCCGTCGCTGCCGAAGCACTCGGCGAGGACCGCTACCGTTTTTCGGTCAGCGACACCGGCATCGGCATGACCGAGGAACAGCTGACGCGCATCTTCGAACCATTCGAACAGGCCGACAACTCGACCACCCGGCGCTTCGGCGGCACCGGCCTCGGACTGGCCATCAGCCGACGCCTGGTCGAACTGATGGGCGGCGACATGGGCGTGGACAGCGCTCCCGGCCTGGGCAGCCGCTTCCACTTCTCCGCCGTGCTGCCGGCGGCCGACAGCAAGGAAATGACGGCCACGCCGGAAAACGGACTCGAGGCAGAGCGGCTCATCCTGGCGCGACACCGCGGCAAATCCCTGCTGCTGGCCGAAGATAACCCGATCAACCGCGAAGTCGCCCTCGAACTGCTGGAAAGCGCCGGCCTGATCGTGACCACCGCCAACGATGGGCTCGAAGCCGTCGAACTGGCTGCCGACAACCGCTACGACCTGATCCTGCTCGACATCCAGATGCCCAGGCTCGACGGCACCGAAGCGGCCCGAAACATCCGGCGCCAACCGGCGAACGTCGGCGTGCCGATCATCGCGATGACGGCCAACGTCGGCCCCGAGGAGCGCGCCAGCTGTGCGCTGGCCGGCATGGACGACCACCTGGCCAAGCCGGTCGACCCGGATCGCCTGTTCATAACGCTGCTGCACTGGCTGGATCGCAGAAGCTGAACCTGAGTCCGGCGAGGGGGTATAATGCCGGCCCATGTCCGACATCAACCCTGCAGCCGATCCCGTGATCGGCGCCCCGGCGGCCGAAGCCGCCCCCGAAACCACCTTTGCCGACCTCGGCCTCGCGCCCGAACTGCTGCGCGCCCTGAACGACATGGGCTACAGCAAGCCGACGCCGATCCAGGCCAAGGCCATTCCGCTCGTCGTCGGCGGCAAGGACATCATGGGCGGCGCCCAGACCGGCACCGGCAAGACCGCCGCGTTCACACTGCCGATCCTGCAGCGCATCCTGCCCTTCGCCAGCAGCAGCCCGTCGCCGGCCAAGCATCCGGTGCGCGCGCTGATCCTGGCGCCGACGCGCGAACTGGCATTGCAGGTATTCGAATCGGTCAAGGCCTACAGCAAGCACACGCCGATCCGCGCCATGTGCGCCTTCGGCGGCGTCGATATCAAACCGCAGATCGCCGAACTGAAGAAGGGCGTCGAAGTCCTGGTCGCCACGCCGGGCCGCCTGCTCGACCACGTCGAATCGAAGAGTGTCAGCTTCAATTCGGTCCAGGCCCTGGTCCTCGACGAAGCCGACCGCATGCTCGACATGGGCTTCATCCCCGACGTCACGCGCATCCTCAAGATGCTGCCGGCGCAGCGCCAGAGCCTGCTGTTCTCGGCCACGTTCTCGGACGACATCAAGAAGCTCGCCGACACCATGCTGCAGGCGCCGGTGCTGGTCGAAGTCGCCCGCCGCAACCAGGTTTCCGAGACGATCACCCACCGCGTGCATCCGGTTTCCGAATACGGCAAGCGCGGCCTGCTGATCAAGCTGCTGAAATCCGGCGACATCCGCCAGTGCATCGTCTTCATGCGCACCAAGCAGGGCTGCTCGCGGCTGTCGCGCGAATTGCAGCGCGCCGGCATCCAGGCCGACGCGATCCACGGCGACAAGAGCCAGCTCGACCGGATCAAGGCGCTCGACGCCTTCAAGGCCGGCGAAACGCAAGCGCTGGTGGCTACCGACGTCGCCGCCCGCGGCCTCGACGTCGACGACCTGCCCTACGTGATCAACTACGAACTGCCGCACGTGCCGGAAGACTACGTGCACCGCATCGGCCGCACCGGCCGGGCCGGCAAGTCGGGCAACGCCATCTCGCTGGTCAGCGCACACGAAGTCGGCTATCTGGTCGATATCGAGAAGCTGATCAAGCGTCCGATCGAACAGGTCGAAGTGGCCGGTTTCGAACCGGAACCCGAATACGAATACCCGCCGGGCAACAAGAAGAAACGCCCGGCCGCGCCGGCCAAGGCGCCGCTGGCGCACAAGCCGGAACGTCAGGAACGCCACGAACGCCGGCCCAAGCGCAATCCGATGATTGCCGCCGACGGATTCGATTTCAGCAAGCCTTACGAAGCCGCCGACACGCCGCGCGGCGAGGTACCGGATTCGCCGATACCCGGCGTCAAGCCGGATCCGCACAAGCCGAAACGTATCGTCGCCGCCCTGCTGGGCGGACTGGGCCGCAAGGACTGAGGGTTTTTCGCCGGCTCAGCGTGTCGACCGCGGCACGAAGCCGGCCGGCGGTTTAGGCTTGGGCACGTCGATTTCGACCAGCCGCACGATGGCCAGCGACAGATTGTCGCCGCTGCCCCCCGCCCGGCCACGCGCCAGTTCGATGAGCTTCTGACAGGCAAGACGCGCCGAATTGCCGGCCACGATGGCGCCCATCTCGGCATCCTCGAAGTAGGCCCAGACCCCGTCCGAGCAAAGCACGAAGCTGTCGCCCGCGGCCAGCCGGGTTTCGGCGAAGTCGAAACGCGGCTCGTCCTGGCCGCCGAGCGAAGTCAGCAACACATTGCGATGCGGATGTACCGCAGCCTGCGCCGCGGTGATCTTGCCGCTGGCCAGCAAATGTTCGACCAGCGAGTGGTCGACCGTATGCGTCACCGGCCTGCCGTTGCGGAAATGATAGAGCCGGCTGTCGCCACAATGCCCCCAGCTGGCCAGGCCCGGCTGCAGCAGCAGCATGACGCCGGTGCTGTGCGGATCCATTTCGTTCATGAACCGCGACGCCTTGATCATCGTATGCGCCTCGCGCATGCTGTTTTCCAGCAGCCAGCGACCGCTTTCATCGCCGGGCGCGAAATGCTCGAAATTGGTCTTGGCCGTGTGCAGCACCTGCTCGGCCGCCAGCGCGCCGCCGGTATGACCGCCCATGCCGTCGGCGACGACGGCCAGCGCCACGCCCTTCTTGCGGGGATGCGGCAGGATGGCGACCCGATCCTGTTGTTCGCGGCGATCCCCTTGATGCTGGGCGACACACGCGTCGACGGCTAAAGCCATTCTTCCTCCTCTGTATCCGGGGAGGTTATCACGAAAGGCGGAGCCGCCGGCAATCAGGCAGCGCTGTTGTAGCGCTCGAGCACGATGTCGACGAACTCGGGCAGCGCGTCGTCATTCAGGCCGATTTCCGGCAGTGCTGCGGCACGGGCTGCCGGCCATTCCGGGTTCGGCAGATGCTGGGCGCGAGCGTGAATTTCCTGGGCCAGCGCCAGAATGGCCACCAGGCTGCGCGCTTCATGATCGCCCAACTCGGCCATCGCATACTGGTGGCGAATCGCACTGCAAATGAAATCCGGCAGGCGCCAGTGTCGGGCAACCAGATAGCCGACCACCGCGTGATCGGTATTGAACTTGCGGTCTTCCTCCCGCCAGTCGGCCCAGTGCCCCGGTGTTCCCAGGCGCATTTCGCGACAATAGGTGGAAAAGCGCTGCAGCAGCAGCGGCACGCCACAGGCGTGGAAGATGCCGGCCAGATAGGCCTGATCCGGGAAAACGTTGCAGACTGCGATACGCTCGTCGGCGATCAGCATCGCCAGATGCCCCACCGCCTGCGAGCGCGCCCAGAACGCCTCATAAACATGTCTCTCCTTGCCGCTGCCGAGCGTGCTGCTCAAGGCCGCAGCCAGCGCCAGGTTCAGCGTCTGATCGATGCCGACGGCGTGAATGATGCGTTCGACCGAATCAAAAGGCTGGTGCGCCCGGTACGCCGCATTGCCGACGACCTTGAACAGCATCGCCGCCAGCCCGGGATCCTGCTGAATGGTATCGGCCAGCGGACGGACATCAAGCTGGCGCTCAGCCACACGTTTGCGCAATTCCTGAATCACTCTCGGCTGCGGCGGAATCTTCACGCCCCCCGCCAGCAGGCGGCGCATCCGGGCCGCGTTTTCCTCGTCCAGCGTCCCGATCAGTTCGAGCAGCGATCCGCTGCGTTTCATGACAATGCCTCGTCGATCAATTCGATCCAGTGGCGTACCGGCGTCGCAACGCCGGCCTGCAGATGTGTCAGACAACCGATGTTGGCGGTGGCGATCCGTTCGGGCGCCCCCGCGTTCAGTGCGGTCAACTTGTTGTCGCGCAGCTTTTTCGCCAGCGCCGGCTGCAGCAGCGCGTAGGTCCCGGCCGAACCGCAGCACAGGTGGGCGTCGACCACCGGCGTCAGCGTGTAGCCGGCCGCCTGCAGCAGCGGCTCGACGACGCCGCGGATTTTCAGCCCATGCTGCAGTGTACACGGAGAATGGAAAGCCAGCTTGCCTCGTTCGGCCGGGACCAGCAATTCGCCCAGGCGGGCGGCCTCGCCGGCGACGACTTCGGACGGATCGCGGCACAGCGCGCTGATCGTTTGCGCCCTCGCCGCGTAGCCGGCATCGTCGGCGAGCAGGTGGCCGTAGTCGCGCACCTGGACGCCGCAGCCGGAGGCGGTGACGACAATCGCCTCGATCCCGGCTGCGACATGCGGCCACCAGGCGTCGATGTTGCGCCGGATGTCGTCGCGGGCCGCCGCCGGATCGTCGAGATGCTGGCGCAAGGCGCCGCAGCAGCCGGCCTTCTTTTCCTCGAACAAGGCGATGCCGAGGCGGTCGAGCACGCGCGCCGTCGCCACGTTGATGTTCGGCGCCAGGGCGGACTGAACGCAGCCGGCCAGCGCCAGCATGCGCCGCGGGTGGCGGTCGTTTTCCGGCCACGGCCGGCGCTCGGCCACTGGCGGCAGCTTGTCGGCGAGCGCCGACGGCAGCAGCGGCTTGAGCGCGCGGCCGAGCGCCACTGCCGGCCCGAACAGTGCCGGTCGCGGCAGCACCGCCTTGAGCAGGGCGCGCGGCAGGGCCTCACGGAGCGGCCGCTGCAGCTTGGCCTCGACGACCTGGCGGCCGATGTCGAGCAGGTGCGCGTAATCGACGCCGGACGGGCAGGTCGTCTCGCAGGCACGACAGGTCAGGCAGCGGTCGAGGTGCAGGCGGGTCCTGGCCGTCACCGGCTGGCCCTCGAGCACCTGCTTGATCAGGTAGATGCGGCCGCGCGGCCCGTCGAGCTCGTCGCCGAGCAGCCGGTAGGTCGGGCAGGTGGCGGTGCAGAAGCCGCAATGCACGCACTTGCCGAGGATCCCGGCGGCAAGCTGGCCGGCGCGCGTGGCGCGGTATTCGTCGGTGAGCCGGCTATCCATCAGAACTCCGCATAGAGTCGGCCGGGGTTGAGGATGCCGGCCGGGTCGAAGACCTGCTTCAGCCGCCGGTGCAGGGCGAGCAGCGCCGGCGCCAGCGGGGTGAACGGATCGACGCGGCAGCGCAGCGATTCCGGCGCCCGGTACAAGGTCGCATGGCCACCGGCCGCCGTTGCCGCGGCGCGGATCGCCGCCGCGTCGATGTCGCCGGCGTACCAGCGCAACGCGCCGCCCCATTCGATCGCACTCAGGCCGTCGACCGCCAGGGCCGGCGCCGTCGAGGGCAACGCGACACGCCACAGCGGCGTCGCGGCGAAGGCCGGATGCGTCTGCTCGCGCACCGAAATCCAGGTTTTTTCGGCGTCGACCGTCAACTCGCCGCCCAGCCGCCGGCGCGCCGCCTCGACCGCTGCCGCCGCGCCGGACAGGCGCAACAGCAAACGTCCGTCGTGCCAGAACGCCGCCGACAGCGGCAGCGGCTGCGCGCCCCAGTCGTTCAGGCGGCGCACCGCCTCGTCGGCGGCGCAGGCGAACGCCAGCGTGGTCTCGGCGACCGGTTTCGGCAGCACCTTCAGCGTCGCCTCGGCGATCACGCCGAGCGTGCCCAGGCTGCCGGCGATCAGCCGCGAGACGTCGTAGCCGGCGACGTTCTTCATCACCCGGCCGCCGAAGTCGAGGACCTGGCCGCGGCCATCGACCAGCGTCACGCCGAGCACGAAATCGCGCACCGCGCCCGCCTGCATCCGGCGCGGCCCGGCCAGCCCGGCGGCCAGGCAGCCGCCGAGCGTGGCTCCGGTTTTTGCCGGAATCTGACGGTCGACCGTCAGATTCGCCGAAAAATGCGGCGGCTCGAAGGCCAGCATCTGGCCGTGCTCGGCCAGCGCCGCCTCGATCTCGGCGAGCGGCGTGCCGCATTTCGCGGTCAGGTAGAGCTCGGTCGGCTCGTAGGCGACGATGCCTCGATGGCCGCTCAGGTCGAGCACCTCGCCGGCCAGCAGGCCGCCGTAGAAATCCTTGCTGCCGGCACCGCGCAGGCGCAGCGGCGTGCGTCCGGCGTGGGCGGCGCGGATCGCCGCGACGATCTCGTCCCGCGTCATCAGAAGCGCTCCAGGTCGGGGAACTTGAGTTCGCCGCGATGCACGTGCATGCGCCCGTACTCGGCGCAGCGGTGCAGGCTGGGAACCGCCTTCTCCGGATTGAGCAGGCGCTTCTCGTCGAACGCCGCCTTGACCGCGTGGAAGGTTTCCAGCTCGGGCGTCGCGTACTGCACGCACATCTGCTTGATCTTCTCGATGCCGACGCCGTGCTCGCCGGTGATCGACCCGCCGAGCGCCACCGACAGTTCGAGGATCTCGGCGCCGAAGGCCTCGGCCTTGTCCCAGTCGCCGGGCAGTGACATGTCGTACATGATCAGCGGATGCAGGTTGCCGTCGCCGGCATGGAAGACGTTGGCGCAGCGCAGGCCGTATTTCCGCTCCATCGCGGCGATGGCCGCCAGCATTTCGGCCAGGCGCTTGCGCGGAATGGTGCCGTCCATGCAGTAGTAGTCCGGCGTGATCCGCCCGACCGCCGGAAACGCCGCCTTGCGCCCGGCCCAGAAGCGCAGGCGCTCGGCCTCCGACTGCGAGACGCGCAGGTCGCGCGCGCCGCAGCCAGTGAGCACGGCGCGCACGCGGGCGATTTCCTCGGCCACTTCCTCGGGCGTGCCGTCCGACTCGCAGAGCAGGATGGCCGCCGCGTCGAGGTCGTAGCCGGCCTTGACGAAGGGCTCGACGGCGGCGGTCGCCGGCTTGTCCATCATCTCCAGCCCGGCCGGGATGATGCCGGCGGCGATGATCGCGGCGACCGCGTCGCCGGCCTGGGCGACGTCGTCGAAGGAGGCCATCACCACCTGCGCCAGCTCCGGTTTCGGCACCAGCTTGACCGTCACTTCGGTAACCACGCCGAGCAACCCCTCGGAGCCGATCAGCAGGGCGAGCAGGTCGTAACCGGGAGAATCCGGCGCGGCGCTGCCGATCTCGAAGATTTCGCCCTCGATCGAGACGACGCGCAGACGCAGCACGTTATGCACGGTCAGGCCGTACTTCAGGCAATGCACGCCGCCCGAGTTTTCGGCGACATTGCCGCCGATGGTGCAGGCGATCTGCGACGAGGGATCGGGCGCGTAGTAGAGGCCGTAGGGCGCCGCCGCTTCCGACACGGCGAGGTTGCGCACGCCGGGCTGGACGACGGCGCTGCGGCTGTCACGGTCGACCTTGAGGATGCGGTTGAAACGCGCCAGCGACAGCACGACACCCTCGGCATGCGGCATCGCGCCGCCGGACAGCCCGGTGCCGGCCCCGCGCGCCACCACCGGCACGCCGAGCTGGTGGCAGGTACGCAGCACATCGACCACCTGGCCCTCGTTTTCCGGCAGGCAGACGGCCAGCGGCATTTCCCGGTAGGCGGTCAGCCCGTCGCATTCGTAGGGACGCAGGTCCTCGTCCTCGACCAGCAGGCAATGCGCCGGCAGCACATGGCGCAGCCGGCGAAGCAGGGTGGCGCGATCCGCCACGACGGGGGATTCGGAAGACATGCGGCACATTCTAAACGGCGGCTTCCGTTGTCGTCAGCCGGGAAAACCATACCCCGTCGGCTACGAAATTTAACCTTGTCAAAAAAACCCGCGACCTATAATCGCCCGACCGTCGCACCAGACGACCGGAACCAAGGAGAACCGCATGCCTTACTGGAACGAGCCGGCCAACCGCGCCCTGCTCGGCCGCCTGCTGACGGCACTGAACGCCCGCCTGAAGGACGACCCGCCCGACGACGCGTTCATGGTGGAAAACATCAATGTCGCGTGGTCGCACATCAAGGATTGCCTGGCCGAGGCCATCAACTGCGGCGACGAATCGCGCTGCCGGACGATGATCCGGCAACTGGCCGACAGCGACACGCCCTTCCTGCTGTTTGCGCACCAGTTCGGCATCCTGCGCAACCTGCTGGTCAAGGAAGCCCTGGAAACCGGCGACATCGCGCTGGCCCGCCAGGCGATCACGCTGTTCGAGATGATGGAGGAGAACTTTGCCGCCACCTATCTCGAGGTCTTCCTGAATCGCCTGGGCACCCGCAACCACCTGCGGCTCGGTCACATCCGCTCGCTCAGCGACAAGAACATCCTGAGCTATTTCGAAAGCCATCTCGAATGGATCGCCCGGCTGGTCGAGGCCGTCGCCCGCCGGCAGACCGGCGCGCTGCCGGAGCTGGACCCGAATGCCTGCCAGTTCGGCTGCTGGCTGAACGGCGACGGCGGCCGACTGATCCGCGACCGCAGCCACATCGCACAGATCCGCCAGCTGCACGAGTCGATGCACAACGTGGTCGGCGAAGTCGGCAACCTGCTCGAGCACGAACGGGCCAGCGGCCCGATCTACGCGCTCCTGAAGAAAGCGGAAACCTTCTCGCTCGAACTCGGCAACGAAATCTCGCTGCTCAACAGCGTGATCATCATGAGCGTCTACAACAAGGATCCGCTGACCGGTTTCCTGAACCGCCGCTTTCTCGACCGCGTGCTGGTCAACCAGCTGGAAATCGCCAAGGCCACCGAAGTGCCGTTCAGCGTGATCATGTTCGACCTCGACCACTTCAAGCGGCTCAACGACGAACACGGTCACCAGACCGGCGACCGGGCACTCGAACACATCGCCGCCATCGTTCGCGACACCTTGCGCCAGTCGGACCTGATCTTCCGTTTCGGCGGCGAGGAATTTCTGCTCATCGCACCGTCGACCGCGCTATTGCCGGCCCGCGCGCTGGCCGAACGCCTGCGCGAACGGATCGCCGCCACGCCGTTGCCGAGCGCCCCGCAGGTATCGCTGAGCGCCAGCTTCGGCGTCATCGAAGTCTCGCCGGACAGCTACCAGGTGGTCGATGCCCGCCAGGTGCACGACGTCATCGCCGATTGCGACGCCCACCTTTACGCGGCCAAGCACGCCGGCCGCAACCGCGTCGTCTGACGTCGCCGGCCGTCAGACGACCAGAATCGCCCGGAAATCGTTGACGTTGGTCAGCGTCGGCCCGGTGACCAGCAGATCGCCGGTCCCGGCAAAGAACCCCCAGGCGTCGTGGGCGGCCAGGGCGGCCGACAGGTCCAGACCGGCCTGCCGGCCGCGCTGACGGGTGCCGGGATCGACGAAGGCCCCGGCATTGTCCTCGCTGCCGTCGATGCCGTCGGTGTCGGCCGCCAGCGCGTGAATTCCCGGCGCGCCATCGAGCGCCAGCGCCAGGCCGAGCAGGAATTCGCTATTGCGGCCGCCACGGCCGCCGGCCGTCCCGAGCGTGACCGTCGTCTCGCCGCCGGACAGCAGCACGCAGGGCTTTTTTGCCGGAAAACCATGTCGACCGCAGGATTGGGCGATCCCGGCGAGCAATTTCCCGACTTCGCGCGCCTCGCCCTCCAGCGCGTCGCCGAGGATCAGCGGCGCGATCCCCAGCCGGCGCGCTTCGGCCGCCGCGGCCTCAAGCATCTGGCGCGGCGAGGCGACCAGCCGGAAGTCGCTGCCGGCCAGCCGCGGATCGCCCGGTTTCGGCGTCTCCAGTTCGCCACCGGCCAAGCGTTCGCGCAGCGCCGGATCGACTGCAATGCGGTAGGCATCGAGCACCGCCAGCGCATCGGCCGCCGTCCCCGGATCGCCGACCGTCGGGCCGGAAGCGATGACCGCCGGATCGTCGCCGGGCACGTCGGAAATCGCCAGCGTCAGCACCGGCGCCGGCCAGGCGGCAGCGGCCAGCCGACCGCCCTTGATCGCCGACAGGTGCTTGCGCACGCAGTTGATCCCGGCAATGCTCGCGCCGCTGGCCAGCAAGGCGGAGGTGAGCGCCCGCTTCTGCGCCAGCGTGACGCCTGCTGCGGGTGCCGCCAGCAATGCCGAGCCGCCGCCGGAAATCAAGGCCAGTACGCGGTCGGCCGCGGTCAACCCGTGCAACAGCCCGAGCATGCGCCCGGCCGCCGCTTCGCCGGCGGCATCCGGCACCGGATGCGCGGCCTCGACGATCTCGATGCGCTCGCACGGCACACCGTGCCCGTAACGGGTCACGACCAGCCCGGTCAACGGCCCGGGCCAATGCCTTTCCACCGCCTGCGCCATGGCTGCCGACGCCTTGCCGGCACCGATCACGATCAGCCGGCCGCCCGGCCCCGGCGGTTCGAGTCCGGCCAGCGCCGGCGGCACGCAGCGCGCCGGGTCGGCCGCCGCCAGCGCGGCATCGAACAACTGCCGGAGCAGCCGGCGCGGATTGTCGAAGTCAGTACTCACTGTGGCATCCACGACAGCCCCTCCTCGCTACCGGCCAGCGGCTTGTACTCGCAACCGACCCAGCCGGCATAGCCCAGCCGGTCGAGCAGCGCGAACAGGAAGGGATAGTGGATTTCGCCGCTGCCCGGTTCATGGCGACCGGGGTTGTCGGCGATCTGCACATGGCCGATGCGACCCAGGTTGTCGCTCAGCGTGCGCGCCAGATCGCCCTGGATGATCTGCGCGTGATAGAGGTCGAGTTGCACGCTGACATTGCTGCGGTCGACCTCGGCGCACAGCGAAAAAGCCTTGGCGACATCGTCCAGCCAGTAGCCGGGCATGTCGATGCGGCTGTTGATCGGTTCGATCAGCACCGTTGCGCCGATCCCGGCAAAGCGCTCGGCGGCATGACGCAGGTTGGCGACGTAGGTGGCGCGCAGTTCGGCTTCGGCTATCCCGGCCGGACGCAGCCCGGCCATGCAATGGACGCGCCGGCAGCCGAGCGTTTCGGCGTAGGCCAGCGCCGTTTCCACCCCTGCGGCGAATTCCGCCCGGCGCTGCGGCAGACAGGCCAGACCGCGTTCGCCGGCCGCCCAGTCGCCCGGCGGCAGGTTGAACAACACCTGCTCGAGGCCGGCGGCACGCAACCAGCCGGCGATGTCCGCGGCCGGCCAGTCGTAGGGAAACAGATATTCGACACCGCTAAAACCGGCGGCGGCAGCACGGGCGAAACGCGCCGGGAAAGGCGCGTCGGTAAACAAAAAACTCAGGTTGGCGGCGAACTTCGGCATGGCGGCGACGGTCTGTGCTGGGGCGGAAAGTATAATGGCCCGCTCATCGAGGAGAGAACACCGTGACCCAGCCTGCAGAACGCAAGGGCAACCGCCTGTCGAAGATCGTCACCCGCACCGGCGACGCCGGCTCGACCGGCCTCGGCGACGGCAGCCGGACGACCAAGGACAGCCTGCGCATCGATGCCATCGGCGAAGTCGACGAACTCAACTCGATGCTCGGCGTACTGCTCTGCGAAACGCTGCCCGATGCCGTGCGCGACGCCCTGCTCGGCATCCAGCACGACCTGTTCGACCTCGGCGGCGAACTCTGCCTGCCCGGCATGGCCGTCATTCAGGATGCCCAGGTCGAACGCATCGAAGCGATCGCCGAAGCGTTCAATGCCGAATTGCCGATGCTCAAGGAATTCATCCTGCCCGGCGGCACCCGGCCGGCGGCCCTCACCCATCTGGCACGCACCGTCTGCCGCCGCGCCGAACGGGCGATGGTTCGCCTGCACCATGCCGAGCCGCTGTCCGATGCCGCCCGCCGTTACATCAACCGCTTGTCCGACCTGCTGTTCATTTTCGGTCGCAGCCTGAACCGCAGCGGCGGCCAGGGTGACGTACTATGGCAGAAGGGCAGGAACGCCAACTGAGACTTGTCTGCCGAGGCCCGGCTTCGGATAATTGATCGACCGCAACCAGGACAGCCACGTGTACCGCGTCGTCACCACCTACCGCAATGGCAGCACCCGCCCCGTCGTCGAACGCGGGCCGTGGCACCCTTCGCGCAAAATTGCCGAAGACTGGGCCGAAACGCTGCGCGTGCACGGTTACGCGGTCTCCGTCGAATCGCAGAGCGGCATGATCGACGTCGGCGGCGGCGTTGCGGGCGATGACAACGCCGACCTGATGAGCGCGCTGGCCAGCATGGCCTGAGGCGCTTCCCTCCCCCAAGCAGGGTATCTGGCACGATGTCGACCTTCCGACATCGTTGTCTACTTTTATACACAACGTAGCAAACAAGACAGCCATACCCCGCAAAAACCTGCCATAAACGCTGGCACAGCACTTGCTGACCCGAGCCAATCGTTATGTATTTTCATACATAACAAAACAAGGACCGTCACCAAGGTCACAAAAAGGGGATCAGCAACATGCAAACACCGGGGAATTCCGTCTTCGCACGCCGACGCCTGGCTGTCATGCTGGCCGGCGCACTCTCGTCGGGCCTGACCCAGGCCGCCGACACGCTGCTCGACGGTATCGAAGTGACGGCCAGGGGAAATCCCGACGCCGAAATCGTCCAGCCCGACACGTCGACCGCAGCCACGCTGTACAAGGTCGATCGCGAGGCCATGCGCCAGTTCGACACGCCCGGCGGCAGCAATCCCTACACGGCGGTGGCCGAAGTGCCCGGCGTCAAGATCACGACGCTCGACGCCTACGGCCTGAACAACTCGCAGGGCGGCCAGAAAGGCATGCGCGTGCGCGGCGAGGTGGTCACCCATGGCGCCTACGGCACCGTCGAAGGCCTGGCACTCGGCGGACCGGGCCCCGGTCCCGGCTATCTCTTCCTGTTCGACAAGGAAAACATCCGCCAGGTGGATATCGCCCAGGGACCGGTCAATGCCGACCGCGGCGGTCTGTTCAACAATTTCGGTTCGCTCGACACCAAGCTGCGCTGGCCGGAAGCCGTGGCCGGCGGTGAAATCGGCCTGGCCATGGGGCAATCCGATTTCCGGCGCGGTTTCGTGCGCGCCGACAGCGGACGCCTGGCCACCGGCAGCGCCTTCTTCGTTTCCGCCTCGAAAACGCAGGCCGAGAAATGGCGCGGCACCGGCAATGCGCCCGGCGACCGCAACAACGTCGAAATCGGCTTCAGCCAGGCGCTCGGCGCACTCAAGATCAACCTGATCTACGCCAACAACCAGCAGAAACAGCACAGCTACCGCGGCCTGACCTACGCCGAGGCCTCGGACCTCGACCATTACCGCGATTTCGACTACAGCGACAATCGCCAGAGCGCCGACTACTACAACTACAACCGCCAGGAATTCCGCAACCAGGTGCTGCTCGGCGAAATCAGCTACACCTTCACGCCGGACACCGTGTTCACCTTCAAACCCTTCTACGCCCGCGAAGAAGGCAGCTACACCTATCAGGGCTCGGCGGCGACCCAGGTCATGCAGTGGCTGATCGACCACGAATCCTGGGGCGCCACCGGCGAACTGCGAACCCGGCTGGCCGGCACCGAATTCAAGCTGGGTCACGCCTGGTCCACCTATGCACCGCCGGGGCCGCCGACCAACCAGAAGATGTACAACGTCGCCAGCGGCGAGATGGTGTTCACCCGCTGGGCACGCCTGTCGCGACTGACCGACCGCCACGAATTCCACAACACCTACCTGACCGCCCAGCACGAATTCGACGCCCTGACGCTGAACGGCGGCATCCGCCATTTCCGCGAAACGCTGCCCGGCATCATCGCCTACAACGCTGCGGCGACGAACGGCGCCAGCTGGGACGTCTCGGCGGAAGAGGCCGCCGCCCGGGCCAGCGAGGACCCGACACGCAGCGTCGACGCCCGGACGCTGACCCGCTGGCTGCCCAATCTCGGCGCCAGCTACAAGCTCAACCCGGCCGTCGAACTGCGCGTCAATGTCGGGCAGACCGTCGGCAACCCGTCGCTCGACGTCTTCCAGAGTTCCGCCGCCAGCGTCGTCCGCCCCGGCTGGAACAGCATCAAGCCGGAACTGGCGACCGGCATCGACATCGGCGCCCGCATCCGCCTGAGCAACGCCTACCTCGATCCGACCTTCTACTACAGCCGTTCGAAGAACAAGGGCGTCTCGGTCTACGACCCGGCGCTCGGCCAGACCTACAGCCAGAACGTCGGCAAGACCGCCGCGCTGGGCTTCCAGCTGGCCGGCGGCTGGTCGCTCAGCCAGTCGCTGCAACTGGTCTCCGCCCTGTCGTACAGCCGCTCGACATTTACCGAGAACGTCCAGACCGCAGCCGGCACGACGCTCGACGTCGAGGGCAAGCAGTTGCCCGACGTTCCGCGCTGGATGGGCAACATCGGCGCCATCTGGCGCCACCAGGGCTTCACGGTATCGCCGATGGTCCAGTACGTCGGGCCACGCTGGGTGACCAGCGACTACGCCTATCAGGTCCCCGGCTACTGGGTGACCGACCTGACCGCCGGCTACGCACAGAAGACCTCGTGGGGCCGCTGGTCGGCCACGGTCGGCGTGATGAACCTGTTCGACCGCGCCTACATCGGCCAGATCAGCGTCAGCGAAATCAGTACCGGCGCCGGCAACCGTGTGCTCTACCCGGGGGCGCCGCGTACCGTCTTTGCTGCGGTCAACCTCGGCTTTTAAGGAAAAACGCATGTCCCGCGCCAACCTCCGCAAACTCATCCTGCTGCTGGCCGCCTGTCTCGTCCAGGCGGCCGTCCAGGCCCGCGAGATCGTCGACATGATCGGCCGAAAGGTTGATGTCCCCGAGCGCATCGAACGGGTCTTCGGTTCGGCACCGCCGCTCAACGTGATGCTGCACGCCGTCGCCCCGGACAAGATGGTCGCGCTGAGTTTTGCGGTGGCCGACGACGGCAAGCCCTATTTCCCGCCCCGCCTGCTGGGCCTGCCGGTGGGCGGCGGGATTTTCGGCATGGGCCAGCAAATGAACGCCGAAGCCGTGCTCGGCATGCAACCGGACATCGCCCTCGCCTGGCAAAGCCCGTTTACCGATGCCGCCCGCGTCGAAAGTGCCTTTGCCAAAACCGGCGTCCCGGTCGTTTTCATCAAGCTCGACGAACTCGCCGACTGGCCGGCCGGCCTGCGCTTCCTGGGCCGCTTGCTGGGCCGCGAGAAAGCGGTGGAACCCCAGGCCGTCTACATCGAGAACAGCCTGCGCAAGCTCCGGAAATTCGTCGCCTCGGTGCCGGAACGGCGGCGACCGCGCGTCTATTACGCCGAAGGACCGGACGGCCTGGCCACCGACTGCCACCGCTCCTTCCACACCGAGGCCATCGAACTGGCCGGCGGTTACAACGTTTACCGCTGCGAACCGAAGAGCCACACCGGCATGGAACGGATCAGCCTGGAGCAGGTGATCGCTTTCGATCCGGAAGTCATCGTCACCCACGAGCGCCAGTTCTTCGCCAGCGTACGCAACGATCCGCGCTGGCAGGCGATCCGCGCCGTCCGCCAGGGCCGCATCCATCTCGTGCCGAAATGGCCGCACAACTGGATGGACCGCCCGCCGTCGCTGATGCGCGCACTCGGCGCGCAATGGCTGGCCAGCGTCTTCTATCCGCAAAGCTACCGCTTCGATCGCCACGCCGACACCCGCGCCTTCTACCAGCTGTTCTTCAAGGTTGCGCCGGACGACGCCCAGATCGACCGGTTGTTCGAGTAAGGCCGCGCCATGATGCAGGCGCCCCGCCCGCTCCGCTGCCCGAAACGCCCTCGCGCCGGTCAGCCAACGTTTTCTCTCCACGTTGGGCTTTTCCCGCGACTGCCGGCCGGCGGTCGCGGGCATTTTTTGCCCGAGCCGGAGAAGACGGCCTGATGCCGGCCTGGCTGCGCCTCGGTCCGGCACTGCTGCTCGGCGTCGCCGCCGCCATGCTGGCCGCGCTGTGCGTCGGCCGATATCCGCTGCCGCCGGCCGACATCCTGCGTTTCCTCGGCGCCGCCGCCGGCCTTTGGGAGATGCCGACGCGGGAATTCGACACGCTGTTCAACCTGATCGTGCGCATCCGCCTGCCGCGTGTGCTCGCCGCAGTGCTCGTCGGCATGTCGCTGGCCACCGCCGGCGCCGCCTTCCAGGGCGTCTTCCGCAATCCGCTGGTTTCGCCCGGCCTGCTCGGCGTGCTCGCCGGGGCCGCTTTCGGCGCCGCCCTCGGCATCGTCCTCGACCTGCCCTGGGCGATGGTCCAGTTGCTCGCCTTCCTGATGGGCGTTGCGGCGGTCACTGCCGGCGTCGGCATCGCGACCCTGTTCGGCAACGGCAGCGTGATCATGATGGTGCTCGGCGGGGTCATTTCCGGCGCGCTGTTCACCTCGCTGCTGTCGATGGTCAAATACGTCGCCGATCCGTACAACCAGTTGCCGGCCATCGTGCATTGGCTGATGGGCAGCCTGGCCCTGGCCGACCTCGACCAGATCGGCGTGCTGATCATCCCGATCGGGATCGGCGTGGCGCTGCTATGTACGCTCGGCCGGGCGCTCGACGCGCTGACCATGGGCGACGACGAGGCGCGGGCCCTCGGCGTGCCGGTACAGGCCCTGCGCATCCTGATCGTTGCCCTGGCGACGCTGATCTCGGCGTTGACCGTGTCGCTGGCCGGCATCATCGGCTGGGTCGGGCTGATCGTGCCGCACATCGCCCGCCTGCTGGTCGGCCCCGGCAACGCCGCGCTGCTGCCGACCAGTGCCGCCCTCGGCGCCTGCTTCCTGCTGGCCGCCGACGGGATCAGCCGGACCGTGGCGACCACCGAAATCCCGATCGGCATCGTCACCGAACTGATCGGCGTGGTCGCCTTCGTGCTCGTCCTCGGCCGCGTGCGCAAGGGATGGTTGTGAGCGACAGGCCCGTACTCGTCGCCCACGACATCCGCCACGCCTATCGCGGCCGCGTCGTGTTGCAGGGCGCCGGCCTGACGCTGCGCCCCGGCGAGGTGGTCGCCCTGCTCGGCGCCAACGGCGCCGGCAAGAGCACCTTGCTGCGCATCCTGCTCGGCCTGCTGCGGCCGACCGCCGGCCAGGTCACGCTGGCCGACATCCCCCTCGCCGCCTACCCGCGCCGCCAACTGGCCGGGCTGATCGCCTACGTGCCGCAGGTCCATTCGACGCCCTTTCCCTATACCGTGCGGCAGATCGTCGGCATGGGCCGGCTACCGGCCAGCGGCCTGTTCGCCGCCCCGTCGGCCGACGACCGCAGGGCCGTCGACCAAGCCATCGCACGCCTGGGCATCGCCCCTCTGGCCGACACGCCCTATACCGAAATTTCCGGCGGCGAACGACAGCTGGCGCTGATCGCCCGTGCGCTGGCCCAGGGCAGCCGCCTGCTGGTGATGGACGAGCCGGCCAGCGGCCTCGACTACGGCAACCAGATCGCGCTGCTCGCCCTGCTGCGCTCGCTTGCGGTCGACGGCTACGGCATCCTCAAAACCACCCACCATCCCGATCACGTGCTGGCCGGCGCCGACCGCGTCGCCCTGCTGCGCGACGGCCGCATCGTCGCCGACGGCGACCCCGCCGACGTGCTCACCGGCGAGCGCCTGAGCGAACTCTACGGCGTCGCCGTCGCGCCGGTGCGGCTGCCCGACGGGCGACGGGTCGTCGCACCGCTCCTGCCGGAGGAACGCCGATGAGCGCGCCCGTCGAATACGCCCTATTCGCCAACGTCGAGAATCCTTTCAACGACGCCCCGCGCGCGCTGCACGAATCGGTCGACACCATCGTCCATGCCGAAACGCTCGGCTTCGAACAGGTCTGGCTGACCGAACACCACTTCAACCCGTTCAGCATCAGCGCCGCGTTGTTGCCGCTGCTCGCCTACCTGGCGGCGCGCACGACGCGCATCAAACTCGGCGCCGGCGCGCTGCTGCTGCCTTTCCACGACCCGGTGCGGGTCGCCGAAGACCTGGCAACCATCGACGCACTGGCCGACGGCCGTCTGCTGCTCGGCGTCGGCCGCGGCGGGCCGTTTCCCGAACAGTTCAGGCACTTCGGCATCGCCCCCGAAGACAGCCGCGCCCGGCTGTTCGAGGCGCTCGACCTGATCGAGGAAATTCTGCAAAAAACACCGGTCGACCGCAGCAGCGGGCATTACCGCTACGACAAGCTCGCCGTCTTCCCGCGCCCCTTGCGCCCGCGGCTGCCGACCTGGCTGGCCAGCCTCAACGACGACAGCCTGCGCCTCGCCGCGCAGCGCGGTTACGGGCTGATGGCTCCGTCCGCCGCGCCGGTCGAAAAACTGCGCGAAGCGCTGGCCGCCTTCGCCGCTTACGCCGACCGACCGGCCCTGCCCTTCGTCGTCGCCCGCTACTTCCTGTGCGCCGACGACCACGCCGCCGCCCGCCGCGAAGCCTCGCCCTTCATCCGCGATTTCGGCAGCAACATGCGGACGATCTACCGCGACTACCCGAATTCGCCGGCGATGCGCCCGTTCGGCCAGGCCGTCGAGGAATTCGCCGACGACAGCCTGCTGGCCAAGGCCATCGTCGGCGACCCGGCGGCCTGCATCGAGCAATGCCAGGCCCTGCGCGAAGCCCTCGGCCCGCACATCCTGCTGCTCAAGCCGGCCGCCTACGACCCCGAAACCAACCGTCGTTCGCTGACCCTGTTCGCCGAACGCATCCGCCCCGCCTTGCCCACCCACGACTGACCAGGAGAACCGCCATGTGCCAATCCCAGAACGCCCACCCGCAACCCGCCGCCCCGGCGCCGCATGCCTGCGGCTGCGGCTCGCACGACAGTCGCCCCGAGGTCGGCCGCCGGGTGCCCGAAGCGCATGACCTGGACTACCCCGAAGTGCCCTTTCCGAGCGCCCGCGTGCTCGCCACCGCCGGCGCCGCCAGCCTGCGCAAGCTGGTTTTCCGCCATCACGAGCGCCTGCGCCAGAGCGAGATCGGCCACCTGTTCGCAATGGACGACACGCAATTCGCCAAACTGGTCGGCCACATCGCCGACTACGTCGTCGAAACCTGCGGCGGCCCGCAGAAGTTCACCGAAGAACGCGGCGCCGGCTGCATGCGCACCCGCCACTTCCCGTTCACCATCGACGAGCGCGGCCGCGAGGTGTGGATGGAAAACCTGTTCCACGCCATGGAAGAAACCGGCTTTCCGCTCGAACTGCGCGAGGAATACTGGACCTGGCTCGAAGCCATGTCGATCCGCATGATCAATCGCCGCACGACCAAGGCGCAACCGGTACGGATCGACTGGGCCGACGCCAACGCGCGCTACCGCGAGACCGTCGCCGCCTGAAAGGGGCACCGCCGGCGTTCCGGTTTACCATGCGTTTTCCGAACCGCAAGGAAGCGCCATGCCGAAACACCTGCTCCCGCTGCTCTGCCTCGCCTGCCTGGTTGCTCCGAGCCACGCCCAGGTCCCGGAAACCGTCGCCCGCGGCCTCAATCATCCCTGGGCCGTGGCCTTTCTGCCGAACCAGGATTACCTGGTCAGCGAACGCGCCGGCGCGCTGCGCGTGATCGACCGCAGCGGCAAGCTCGGCCCGCCCATCGCCGGCCTGCCGGCCATCGCCACCGGCGGCCAGGGCGGGCTGCTCGACCTGGTGCTGGACAGCGACTTCGCCAGCAACCGCCGGCTCTACTTCTGCTTTGCCGAACCCGCCGCCTTCGGCCGCGGCAACAGCACCGCGCTGGCCAGCGCCCGGCTGTCCGAGGACCGGCGCCGGCTCGAAGACCTGCGCATCCTGTTCTCGCAACGCCCCAAGGTCGCCAGCGAGCTGCATTTCGGCTGCCGCATCGTCGAAAGCCGCAACGCCGGCGGACAACCCGACGGCAAGCTGTTCCTGACACTGGGCGAACGCTATCACCGGCGCGACGACGCGCAGACGCTGGACAACCACCACGGCAAGGTCATCCGCATCAACAAGGACGGCAGCGTGCCGGCCGACAACCCCTTCCGCGGTCGACCGGGTGCCTTGCCCGAAATCTGGAGCTACGGCCACCGCAACCCGCAAGGCGCCACGCTCGCGCCGGACGGCACGCTATGGCTGCACGAACACGGGCCGCGCGGCGGCGACGAAATCAACCTGCCGCGGCCCGGCGCCAACTACGGCTGGCCGCTGGTCAGCCACGGCCGCAACTACGACTTCACCGCCGTCGGCGATGGCCAGCAGAGCAAACCCGGCACCGAACCGCCGCTGCACACCTGGAACCCCTCCATCGCCCCCGCCGGCATGACCTTCGTCACCAGCGAGCGCTACGGCCAGGGCTGGGTCGGCAACCTGCTGGTCGGCTCGCTGAAATTCACCTACCTCGCCCGCCTCGAACTCGAACGCCCCTACGCCGGCAAGGTCGTCCGCGAAACCCGCCTGCTGGCGTCGCTGGGCGAACGCATCCGCGACGTACGCCAGGGCCCGGACGGCTATCTCTACGTACTGACCGACAGCCCGGACGGCAAACTGATCCGCTTGCTGCCGGTGAAAGCCGCCCCCTGAATCTCACGCCCTGAGACTGACGCCCCCTAAACTGGCCTCGCACTCGACGAGGCCTTTTTGGTTAACCCGATGCACCGGCATCCGGGGAGGTGGATTGCCATCGGAATATGCACTTAAGATGAGCGTCTTTACGACAACACTCCATCAGGTCGCGTGCAACGATGAACGAGTTCACTCCCTCAGACTTGAAAACCATCCTGCATTCCAAACGGGCCAATCTCTATTACCTGGAGCACTGCCGGGTGCTGGTCAATGGTGGTCGCGTGGAATACGTCACCGACGAAGGTTCTCGTTCCATGTACTGGAACATCCCCATCGCCAACACCACCTCGATCATGCTCGGTACCGGTACTTCCATTACCCAGGCCGCCATGCGGGAATTGGCCAAGGCTGGCGTGATGGTCGGTTTCTGCGGGGGTGGTGGAACGCCCTTGTTCAGCGCCAACGAAATCGATGTCGAGGTCGCCTGGTTTTCGCCGCAAAGTGAATATCGCCCGACCGAATATTTGCAGGCCTGGGTCCGTTTCTGGTTCGACGATGCCAAGCGCCTCGAAGCGGCGAAAGCTTTCCAGCGGGTCCGTCTCGACTTCATCGCCAAACAATGGATCAACAATCGGCCATTGTCCGACGCCGGTTTCCAGGTTGACGCCCATGTTTTGCTCAATGCGCTGGACGCTTCGCGCCAGCAGGTCGAAGCTGCAATCGACAACACCGCCTTGCTGACCGAAGAGGCGCGACTGACCAAGCATCTCTTCAAACTGGCAGTGAATGCGGTTGGCTACGGTGAATTCACGCGCGCCAAGCGCGGCGGCGGCACCGATCCGGCCAATCGTTTCCTCGATCACGGCAACTATCTCGCCTATGGCCTCGGTGCGACGGCGACCTGGGTGCTTGGCCTGCCGCACGGACTGGCGATCCTGCACGGCAAAACGCGGCGCGGCGGTCTGGTCTTCGATGTGGCTGATCTGATCAAGGACGCACTGGTTCTACCGCAAGCCTTCATCTCGGCCATGCGCGGCGACGATGAGCAGACTTTCCGCCAGGGCTGCATCGAACGCTTCACTCAAACCGAAGCGCTCGATTTCGCCATCGATACGATCAAGGCCGTCGCCCTCAAAACGGGGGCGGCCGAATCATGAACATCATGCTGATTTCCCAGTGCAGCAAGAATGCGCTGGTCGAAACCCGGCGCATCCTCGACCAGTTCGCCGAACGGCGCGGCGAGCGGACGTGGCAAACGGCGATTACCCAGAACGGGCTGGATACCCTGCGCCGACTTCTGCGCCAGACCGCCCGCAAGAATACGGCGGTGGCCTGCCACTGGATACGCGGCAAGGACCACAGCGAACTGATCTGGATCGTCGGCGATGCCCGCCAGTTCAACGAACGCGGCGCCACGCCGACCAATACCACCAGCCGCGACATCCTGCGCGCCAACGATGAAAACGACTGGCACAGCGCCGAAGTGATTCGCCTGCTGGCAAGCATCGCCGCGTTGTTCCACGATTTCGGCAAGGCCAGCGAAGCCTTTCAGACCAAACTCAAACCCGGCAAAAGCAAAAAGCCACTGGCCGATGCTTACCGCCACGAATGGGTTTCGCTGCGTTTGTTTGAAGCCTTTGTTGCGGGTGAAAACGACGAAAATTGGCTGACCCGTCTTGCGTGCCTTCCGGCTAACGCCGTAGAGGATTGTTTGTCCAAGCTGATTCGCGACGGTTTTGATATCGGTCGTGTTTACAGTCCTTTTTCAAAGCTGCAAGGACTGGCGCAGATCGTTGGCTGGCTGATCGTCAGTCACCACATGTTGCCAACACCGGAAACGCTCAGTCCGGAGGGTATGCATAGACTGCCACAAGGCATCGACAGCCATTGTTGCGGTCAACGTCCCGATAGCAGCAAAAAGGACATCGAAGCCTGCTGGACATTCGAGCGCGGCTTACCCTTCGCTAGCCAGCACTGGCGTAAACACGCCGGAAAACTTGCCGTGGTGCTGCAACAACAGCTTGCCCGCCAGCCGCTGAGCAATACCAACTCGCCCTACCTGCTGCATCTTTCGCGGCTGGCATTGATGTTGGCCGATCACTACTACTCCAGCCTGCCCAGTCAAGAGCGCTACGGTGACAAAGTCGCCAAAGCCCAAGCCCTTTACGCCAATACCGACCGCGACACCGGCGCGCTCAAGCAGCGGCTCGACGAGCACCTGATCGGCGTCGAGGTTAACGCCAGCCGTATCGTCCGTGCCCTGCCACGGTTGGCCGAACAACTGCCGCGCCTTGTTCATCGTGGCTTCCGCAAGCGCAGCGAAAGCGCCTTCGCCTGGCAGAACAAGGCTTTCGAGTTGGCCGAAGGACTGCGCAGCCGTTCGGCAGAACATGGCTTTTTCGGCGTCAACATGGCTTCGACCGGTTGCGGTAAAACCCTGGCTAATGGTCGCATCCTCTACGGTTTGGCTGATGCCCGACGCGGCGCGCGTTTCACCGTCGCCCTCGGTCTGCGCACATTAACCTTGCAAACCGGCGACGCCTATCGTGACCGCCTGAGCCTCGGCGACGATGAAATGGCCGTCATGGTCGGCGGTGCTGCCGTGCGTGAACTGCACGAGCATCAACGAGAACGGCAGCGCGAAATCAGCCAAAGCGAAGCCATTGGCAGCGAATCGAGTGCCGAACTGGTCCCCGACTACAGCCCGGTCTTCTTCGAAGGAGCGCTTGCCGATGGTCCGCTCAATCGCTGGCTGAAACAAAGCCCGGCAGCCACCAAGCTACTCAATGCCCCGATTCTTGTGTGCACCATCGACCACCTGATTCCGGCCAGCGAAAGCACGCGCGGTGGCCACCAGATTCCGCCGATGCTGCGCCTGATGAGCAGTGACCTCGTGCTTGATGAGCCCGACGATTTCGGCATTGACGATCTGCCGGCGCTCAGTCGTCTGGTGCACTGGGCAGGCCTGCTCGGTAGTCGGGTGCTGCTCTCCTCCGCCACGCTGCCACCGGCCCTGATCGAAGGTCTATTTGCGGCCTATCGCGCCGGCCGGGCAGAATTTCAACAACATCGTGGTCGACCGCAAAAAGCAGTCCAAATTTGCTGCGCCTGGTTCGATGAATTCGCCGCCGAAGCATCCGACCATGCCGAGATCGGCAGCTATCAGATAGCGCATCAAGCCTTCGTCGAGCAACGTCTGGCTCGCCTGGGCAAAGCCCCGGTTCGTCGCAATGCGGAAATCCTGCAGCTCCACATCGCCCGAGCCAACCGTGAAACAGTTTGCGCCGACCTCGCCGAAGCGCTGCAACCGGCCATCACCCGCCTGCACGCCATCAATCAGCAAACCGACCCTGTTACCGGCAAGCGCGTCAGCATTGGCCTTATCCGCATGGCCAACATTGACCCGCTGACCCTGGTTGCCAGAAGCTTGCTCGCGCGCGGCGCGAATCCCGAGCAGCGCATCCACCTTTGCGTCTATCACTCGCGCCACCCGCTGCTCGTGCGCTCGGCCATCGAACAGCGCCTCGACCGCCTCCTTAAACGCCACGATCCGCAAGCTCTGTTCGCCGATGCAGAACTGCGTCAGCAACTCGACCTGCACCCGGAAAAGGACCAGATTTTTATTGTTCTCGCTACAGCTGTCGCAGAGGTGGGTAGAGATCATACGTATTCATGGGGCATAATTGAGCCATCCTCAATGCGTTCCATCATCCAACTCGCCGGACGCATCCGCCGCCATTGGCCCGAGGCCTACGACAAAACCAACCTGCTGCTGCTCGATAGCAACGTAAAGCATATGGTCGAAGGCCTGAGCAAACCGGTATTTCTGCGGCCCGGCTTTGAAGATGAATCGGAAAAGAATTTTCAACTGCGCAGCCACCGGCTTGGCGAACTGCTCACCCCAGAGCAACAGGCCCGCATCGACGCCGCCTGCCGCATCCGCGAACGGCCCGAACTTCGCCCACAAGAAAACCTCGTAGACCTCGAACACGCCCGCCTGCGCAACCTGATGCAGGGCGCCGCCAATGGTGGCAAACAACTCAGCGCTGCCGTCCCGCTCAGGTGGCAAACCTCGATCCACCTCACTGGCTACCTGCAAAAGAAACAGCCCTTCCGCCACGACCCGTTCGGGCGACAACGCTACGGCCTGCTGCTCAACGATGATGGAAAAATCGGCTTCTACCGTTTTGAGGACAAAGGCGGCGGAATTACTGCGGTCGACAACCTTTTGCACGAGATTCCCATCCCGCTCGCCACAGGCCCGGGCATCAGCCTCTGGGGCGACAGCGACTACGCCAGCGCGCTCAATCGCCTGGCCGAACAGATGAACCTCGACCCCGCCGACTGCGCCAGAAAATTTGGCACGCTGGAATTGCCGTTCAAGGATTTTGAGGATGGACGAGGAATTCCCGAGGACTGGGCTTACTGCCACTGCTTGGGGTTCTCGCGTCTGCGATGAGGAAAAAAGACGGGGGCCATTGCCCCCTAATTGCACTGCCTGTCCGGCAGTAGAGAACCGGCTGAATCGAATTCGCCACGGTACCTTTTCTGAGCTGCTTGTGTCAGCAGTAGGAGTATTGTGGCACACTAAAGAAAGTGATTTTTAATGAATCAAAATCTCCACGCTACCTGGTTGTTGATTATTCCCGTGGTGAAGCATAAATTCCGGATCGGGTAAGGAGGGATAGCCTGCCAGCCATCCCTCCTTGTTGCAAAAACCGCCTCTTGCTCAAGCCCAATCGCAGGGTAAGTTGCGATAAGGAGGGAACTCGGTGCCTAGCAGACATCACGCCTTATTAGGCTTTGCCGCTCCCCGGTGATTCTTGCTGGGGAGCATTTTACGACAGTCCTCGTTGATATTTCATGAAGGAGAACGTAGTTGTGACCGAGATTTCAAACACTGCGATTGCCCCTGAAAACATCAGGCAGGCAATCAATGCCTTCCTCGCCGACCGCCTCCAGTCCAAGCTGGAGAAAGTCGCGGAGGAAGACAGCGAGCAGCGGGCTGCACTGTTGGCGGCGTATGCGCCGAAATGCTGGATTGCCGATGCGGCTCGGCGGGTGACGCAGATTCAGCAGGTAACGCACGCCATCAAATACACCCATCCCGACGCGCGGGGTTCCAGCCTTTACACGGCGGGCAATCCGCATGCCGCCGCAACCGAGGTCGGCACGCATACGCTCGGTGCGCAACTGGCGGCGGATGTCGTCGGCAATGCGGCGGCGCTGGATGTCTATAAATTTCTCAATCTACGCATCGGCGAAACCCGCATTCTCGACCTTGCCGTTGCCGGCGAAACGGCGCTGACCGCCGCATTTTCCGATAACGCGGAAGAGGCCGCTGCCTGGATGGCGGCTTTCGCTACGCTGCCCCAAGCCAAGGGCGAAACGGCGTCGCACAAGCTGGCCAAGCAGGTGTACTGGCCTCTGGGCGATGGGGAATATCTCCTGCTCGCCCCGCTCTTTCCGACCTCGCTGGTGCATAGCTTGTGGCAGACCGTTCGTGAAGATCGGTTTTCCGAAGAAGCCAAGGCCGCCCGCGCTGCTAAAAAGGCCAAGATGGCACATCCACACGGCTTCCGCGAATATCCTGATCTCGCCATCCAGAGCTTCGGCGGCACCAAGCCGCAAAACATCAGCCAGTTGAATAGTGAGCGCTACGGCGAGAATTACCTGCTTCCTTCGCTGCCGCCCAACTGGCAATCACCGGCCATTCGCCCGCCTACTACGGTCAACAGTGTTTTTGACCGGATTTTCAGTCGCCGGAAGAGGGTGCGCGAACTGCTGGAGATCCTGCGTGCCTTTCTCGAAAGCGTGGTCAAGGAAAACAACTTTCGCATCCGCAACAAGCGCGCTGAACTCACCGCCTACCTTTGCGACGAAGCCCTGCTCTATGCCGCTGAATTGCGCGAAGCCGTCGAACTTGGCCAACTGGCGGCGGGCTGGACGCAAGACGAAGCTTGCAAACTCAACCGCGCCGAACAGCTCTGGCTTGACCCGCTGCGCTGCGACCTCGACCCGGACTTCGCCCGTGAATATCAGCGTGACGAGTGGCCGGGTGAAATCTGCCGTCGTTTCGGCAATTGGCTCAACGCCCGCCTGACCACGGAGCGCTTGCCGATGGGGGCTATCGAGGCTGAACACTGGCGCAGCGAATTGGAAAAAGAAATGCGCCTGTTGCGCCGGGAGCTTGCCAACCATGACTGATATTTCCGGATTGATTCTGCTCCCGCGCCTGCGAGTGCAAAACGCCAACGCCATTTCAGGCCCGCTGAGCTGGGGCTTTCCCTCACCCACGGCCTTTGCCGGTTTTGTGCATGCGCTGGAACGCAAATTTGCCGCGCAATTGCCCAAGGGCTTTGCCGGTGTCGGCATTGTTTGCCACCACTTCGAGCCGCTGGTGTCGCAACCGGCGGGCCGTCGGCATCAGGTCTTCTGCCTAAGCCGCAACCCGGTCGGCAAAGATGGTGGCGCGCCAGCCTTGGTCGAAGAAGGTCGCGCCCATATGGAAATCAGCCTGCTGATCGCCGTCCGCGATTACTTCAGCGATAGCGAGGGCCAGTACCTGGCGGAAGACTTGCTGCAAGCTGCCTACGGCATGCGTCTCGCCGGGGGTAGCCCGCTTTACCGCGAAGGTCCGCGCTATCAGGCCAGTTGGCAGGCGCAAGCCGGCACCGTCGATGATGACAGAGACAGCTTCCGCAAACTGCGTCGCCGTCTGCTGCCTGGCTTCACGCTGGTCCAGCGGGGCGACCTGCTCGCTATGCACCTCGCCGAGATGCGTCAGAACGCTCCAGCCAGCAGCGCGCTCGACGCCCTGCTTGACCTCTCTCGCCTCAATTTCGACCCGGTGAGCATTTCTGCAACCGTTCCGGCGCAGGCCAACGAGGTGAAGTGGGAAATCCGCAAGAAGCCGGGCTGGTTGGTCCCATTGCCCATCGGATACGCCGGCATTTCGCCCCTTTACGCGCCGGGCGAGGTGGAAAACGCCCGCGACGCCGCCACGCATTTCCGCTTTGTCGAAAGTCTTTACTCGTTGGGTGAATGGGTCAGTCCGCATCGGCTCGATGACTTGAGCCAACTGCTGTGGACGCAGGAGACTGACGCCGCCAGCGGCATTTATCGCTGCATCAATCGCTATTCCGAGTCTTCGAACAACCTCGTGCTTGCCAACTTCAAGGAGCAACAAAATGGCTAAAACCGATCTGAAAACCGCTTCCGTCCTCGCTTTTGAACGCAAGCTCGATCCTTCCGACGCCCTTTTTAGTGCCGGAAAATGGGTTGACCGTCGCAATGGAGAAAAGTGGAATGCTGTTACCGTGCGCGAGAAATCCGTGCGCGGCACGATCTCCAATCGGCTTGCCACCAAGGACCAGGACCCGGCCAAGCTTGATGCCTCGATCCAGTCGCCGAATTTGCAGACAGTCGATGTGGCAACCCTGCCCAACGATGCCGATACGCTGCGCGTGCGCTTTACCCTGCGCATCCTGGGCGGTGCCGGAACGCCTTCCGCCTGCAACAACGCCGACTACCAGATCAAGCTGCAAGGCACGGTGCAGCAATATGCCAAGGAGGTTGGCTTTGCCGAACTGGCCCGGCGCTATGCCAGCAACCTGGCCAACGGCCGTTTCCTGTGGCGCAACCGGATGGGCGCGGAACAGGTCGAAGTTCAGGTGCGCCAACTGGCGCAGGGCGAAGCCGCGCAAAGCTGGACTTTCGATGCACTGGGTTTTTCGCTCCGCGACTTCGCTGCCGATAGTCCGGCGCTGGGCGAATTGGCAAAGGTGATCGAGCAGGGTCTGGCCGGGCAAGCGCACGCCTTGCTGGAAATCGTTGCCTACGTGCGAGTCGGCGAGGGGCAGGAGGTTTATCCCTCGCAGGAGCTGATTCTCGACCGGGGCGACAAGAAGGGCCAAAAGAGCAAGACGCTCTACGTCGTGGGCGATGTCGCCGGCATCCACAGCCAGAAAATCGGCAATGCCTTGCGCACCATCGATACCTGGTATCCGGCGGATGAAGAGAGCGGGCACATCGGCCCGATCGCGGTCGAACCGTATGGCTCGGTGACTTCGCAAGGCAAGGCTTACCGCCAGCCGAAGCAGAAAGCAGATTTCTACAATCTGCTCGACGAGTGGGTGCTGAAAGACAAAGCGCCGGAAGCCGGTAATCAACATTACGTGATGGCAACCCTGATCCGCGGTGGCGTCTTTGGCGAAAAGGACTGAAGCATGGATTCCTATCTCGAACTCCAGCTTTTGCCAGACCCGGAGTTTCCCGCCAACATGCTGATGAACGCCCTGTTCGCCAAGCTGCACCGAGGTTTGGTCAGCAATGGGGAAGGGCGGATCGGGGTCAGCTTTCCCGATGTCGAGCAGAAAGGTATCGGGCTCGGGGCGCGACTGCGCCTGCATGGGACGGCGGCCGATCTTGAGCGGCTGATGTCGGCGAACTGGCTACAAGGGATGCGCGATCATCTCTTGTGTAGTCCGCTCAGTTCGGTTCCCGCGAACGCGGCTTACCGGGTTGTACAGCGCGTGCAGGCTAAAAGCAGCCCGGAACGGGAGCGGCGGCGCTTGATCGCGCGCAAGGGAGTCAGCGTCGAGTCAGCGGTTCAGGCGATTCCGGATAGTGCCGCCGAGATGCTGCGCTTGCCTTACGTGCTACTCACCAGCCAAAGCACGCAGCAGCAGTTCCGCTTGTTTGTCGAGCATCTTCCTGTGCAGAAAGATGCTGTACGAGGGACGTTCAGTGCTTATGGGCTGAGTTCTACCGCGACCGTACCCTGGTTTTAAACCCTTTTTTCAGGGGGTGAAATATCCCCCTGAAAATCAATGGGTTGGTTGGGTGTATGGGATTTGGGGTTTTACGGTTGGTATGGAGGTTTTTCTTTAAAAATTAGATTGGTAGGTAGAATCTTTTGTACGTCACTGCCGGATAGGCAGCTCAGAAAGCGGCTGTCAGCTCGGCGAGCTTGATCTCCAGCGTCACTGCCGGATAGGCAGCTCAGAAAGTCATCAATCAGCGTGGCGCCGGCAAAATCGACGTCACTGCCGGATAGGCAGCTCAGAAATGGCGCGCGTGCGCGTCATCGGCAACGACGGGCGTCACTGCCGGATAGGCAGCTCAGAAAACCGGCTGGTCGCTGAATGCATACTGGACTGTCGTCACTGCCGGATAGGCAGCTCAGAAACAGGGCTTTCTGGCGCTCGATGTTTTCGTCGACGTCACTGCCGGATAGGCAGCTCAGAAACTCCGCTTCCCGCGCGGCGGCCTGTTTTACTGCGTCACTGCCGGATAGGCAGCTCAGAAATCTTCGCTGCCTGCGCGACGACATAAGTGCTACGTCACTGCCGGATAGGCAGCTCAGAAAAGGCAGTCCGGGCGCTGGTCATGTTCATGGCCCGTCACTGCCGGATAGGCAGCTCAGAAATGGACGGCATCACTTATCGGATGATCGGCCGGCGTCACTGCCGGATAGGCAGCTCAGAAACGCGACGCCAAGTCGCTTGAATGGTTGTTCGACGTCACTGCCGGATAGGCAGCTCAGAAAGAAGATGACTATCGTCGGGCCGTCGAACAAAACGTCACTGCCGGATAGGCAGCTCAGAAAGCCCTGGCCAGCGCCGCGAACACGCTCCCCTACGTCACTGCCGGATAGGCAGCTCAGAAAAGGCAGCGTCTCCAGCGCCGACGAAAAATAACCGTCACTGCCGGATAGGCAGCTCAGAAAGCACCGACTGCGCCCTGACCTGTACCCGAACCCGTCACTGCCGGATAGGCAGCTCAGAAAGACATCGAGGCGCAATGCGACTGGCACGGACTCGTCACTGCCGGATAGGCAGCTCAGAAAAATTGCTTCGATCAAGGTTGCGTCTGCTGCCACGTCACTGCCGGATAGGCAGCTCAGAAAAACTCGCGCTGCTCAGTTCTGGATGGCCGGAACGTCACTGCCGGATAGGCAGCTCAGAAAAGCAAACTGACCAAGAGCCAGTTCGTTGCCCTCGTCACTGCCGGATAGGCAGCTCAGAAAATCGACGCCAACACGCTCGGCTTCAACTTGTTCGTCACTGCCGGATAGGCAGCTCAGAAATCGCCCCAAGCCCTGCATGGTGACACCCGGCACGTCACTGCCGGATAGGCAGCTCAGAAATCGTCGGTCAGCGCGCTGGACTGGTAGTAGAGCGTCACTGCCGGATAGGCAGCTCAGAAATCGTCGGTCAGCGCGCTGGACTGGTAGTAGAGCGTCACTGCCGGATAGGCAGCTCAGAAATTCATGATCTTGTTCGCGTTGTCCATCGCCGCCGTCACTGCCGGATAGGCAGCTCAGAAAGATTGAACCTTGCTGAGTCGAAAAATGAGCCAGCGTCACTGCCGGATACGCAGCTCAGAAAATCAGGAAGGATGCCCGATCGCGGGTTTCGCGCGTCACTGCCGGATAGGCAGCTCAGAAAAGGCAAGCATCCGGCTCGCGATCGAGCAAAAACGTCACTGCCGGATAGGCAGCTCAGAAATGGGATTCGACCCGACGCGCATCCGCTGTCTTCGTCACTGCCGGATAGGCAGCTCAGAAAAATGCCTCGCTCGATAGTACGGGCGCCCTGCTCGTCACTGCCGGATAGGCAGCTCAGAAAAAGGCCGCCGACGGACTCAAGGCCATCGGCGACGTCACTGCCGGATAGGCAGCTCAGAAAGAACCGCCGCAACATCCGCAGGTATCCCACCCCGTCACTGCCGGATAGGCAGCTCAGAAAATCGGTGGTATCGGTCATACGCTCGGATTCGACGTCACTGCCGGATAGGCAGCTCAGAAAAGGCCGCGATGGCGCACGTGGTCGCAATCGCGCGTCACTGCCGGATAGGCAGCTCAGAAATTTTCGATGACGAGCATGCCGTGCTCGTCGGCCGTCACTGCCGGATAGGCAGCTCAGAAAGGCCAGCGCGCGACGATGGACGAGTGCGACGCCGTCACTGCCGGATAGGCAGCTCAGAAATTCCGGGCCAATAACAATCGCGTGGCCACTGACGTCACTGCCGGATAGGCAGCTCAGAAAAGCAAACGCTCGATCGACAGCGCCGCCCGCACCGTCACTGCCGGATAGGCAGCTCAGAAAATTGCCGAGCCGACGCGGAACCTTGAGCAGAACGTCACTGCCGGATAGGCAGCTCAGAAATCAACAAGGCCACCGGACCCAGCGACTCAACCCGTCACTGCCGGATAGGCAGCTCAGAAAGACCGTCAGCGGCAACGGCCGCACCTGGTCGCCGTCACTGCCGGATAGGCAGCTCAGAAATTGCCCGGCGACGTCTACGTGGCGGACGGCTACGTCACTGCCGGATAGGCAGCTCAGAAAAGCACCGCATCGAGATAGCTGCTGTCCGCGCTCGTCACTGCCGGATAGGCAGCTCAGAAATTGATAAGTGTTGATAATCGCCTGAGCAATTGCGTCACTGCCGGATAGGCAGCTCAGAAATGGTTGGTTTTCACGGCCTTGAGCACCGGCGCCGTCACTGCCGGATAGGCAGCTCAGAAAATGACCGCCGCGGCATCGCCGCAAGCAGCAATCGTCACTGCCGGATAGGCAGCTCAGAAATAAGCGTTATGCGGCATGTCAGTAGCCGCCATCGTCACTGCCGGATAGGCAGCTCAGAAAAGGAGCATCTGGCCAAGGTGATGCAGCGCGGTCGTCACTGCCGGATAGACGATAGGGTTGTTGAGGAGCAACCCAGCGGGATCTCGGAAGAGACGGCAGCGATTTAAGTCCTCAACAATGCCAACGTCGAAATCGTTAGGGATTTCAAGGAAGAGCAGCGCCCCCTCCCACATCGGTTTAAGAGATCGCCGAGCCCCTGACCATCGGCAGGCGGAAGATGGTCGAAAACATGCGAGGAGAGCAGTTAATCAGGCGATCCCTGTTGGCAACCGCTGGTGCGCGGTCAACCTTCAGGGGACAAAAAGTTCTGAAGCCTGGCTCAAACACGCTGCACCACGCCGGCCAATCGGGGCCAAGGTAGGCAACGTAACAGGCTGAAAGAACAGAGTGACCAGCAGCGACCTGCTATGTTTGCTGACGCCTCCCGCGGTCAACGCCGCCCGACAACGAAAATCACTCGGCCGCTTCGACCAGCCTTCTTGCCCGCACCGCTGCCGCCAGTTGCTCCAGCACCCGCACGCTGTCGTCCCAGTGGATGCAGGCGTCGGTGATGCTCTGGCCGTAGGTGAGCGGGACGCCGGGTTGCAGGTCCTGGCGGCCTTCGACGAGGTGGGATTCGATCATCACGCCGCTGATCCGTTCGTCGCCGGCGGCGATCTGGGCGGCGACGCTGTCGGCGACTTCCAGTTGCAGCTTGAACTGTTTGCGGCTGTTGCCGTGCGAGAAGTCGATCATCACCCTGGCGGCAAGTCCGGCCTTGGCGATTTCGCTGCAGGCGGCGTCGACACTGGCGGCGTCGAAGTTCGGTTCCTTGCCGCCGCGCAGGATGACGTGGCAATCCTCGTTGCCGGCGGTGGACACGATGGCGGTGTGGCCGCTCTTGGTGACCGACAGGAAATGGTGCGGGGAATTGGCGGCGCGGATGGCGTCGACCGCAATCTTCATGTTGCCGTCGGTGCCGTTCTTGAAGCCGACCGGGCAGGACAGGCCGGAGGCCAGTTCGCGGTGCACCTGCGATTCGGTGGTGCGTGCGCCGATGGCGCCCCAGGCGATCAGGTCGGCGGTGTATTGCGGGGTGATGGTGTCGAGGAATTCGGTGGCGCAGGGCAGGTCCAGCTCGTTGACGTCGAGCAGAATCTTGCGCGCCAGGCGCAGGCCTTCGTTGATGCGGAAGGTGTTGTCCAGGCGCGGGTCGTTGATCAGGCCCTTCCAGCCGACCGTCGTACGCGGCTTTTCAAAGTAGACGCGCATGATGACGACCAAGTCGTCCTGGTGCTTTTCGGCCTCCTTGGCCAGTCGACCGGCGTAATCCATCGCCAGGTCGTAGTCGTGGATCGAGCAGGGGCCGATGACGACCAGCAGGCGGTCGTCGGCGCCATGCAGGATGCGGTGGATGGCCTGGCGGGCGTTGAAGGTGGTGTGGGCGGCGCGCAGCGAGACCGGGTATTCCCGATTGATCAGCGAGGGCGGCACCAGTTCCTTGATGCCGAGGATGCGCAGGTCGTCGGTGTTCGGTTTCGTCTGTTGCGTGTTCATGGCCCAACCCATTCAAGAATGCCGGAAATCGGCGATTCTAACCGACGACGCTGCCCCTCCGGGGCTCAGGGCAGCTGCGTCAGGTAATGGGTGATGGCGACGATGTCGTCGTTCTTCAGCGCGGCGGTGGCGATCGACATCAACTGGTTGTTGCGGATGCCGGTACCGTCGCGGTAGCGGGTGATCGAGGTTTGCAGGTAGGGCATTTTCTGACCGGCCAGGCGCGGGAAGGTTTCGTGCCCGTGCGCCTGCGGCCCGTGGCAGCGCACGCATTGCTTTTCGAACAGGGCCTTGCCGCGCGCCACCTGGGCCGGGTCGCCCTTGGAAGGCGGCACCGGCAGGCTGGCATAGTAGGCGGCGGCCTGGGCGCGCTCGTCGTCCTTGAGGACCTTGATCAGCCCTTGCATGAAGGCATCCTTGCGCTCGCCGGCGCCGAACTTGCGGATCTGTTCGAGCAGGTAGGCGGCGTTCTGGCCGGCCAGATTGGGCACTTCCGGCGTCTTGCTGATGCCGTTCTCGCCATGGCAGTTGGCGCAGAAAAAAGTGATCTTCTTGCCGGCATCGATCGCCGCGCGCATCGCGACGGGATCGGATTCCAGGGTTTTCAGCCGGTCGACCGCAGAAGTCTGGGCAAAAGCGCCGGCGGCAACGGCCGACATCAGGGCGCCAAGGATCAGGGCACGCATTCGATTCCCCTTACGGAAAAGAGGGATTATGCCGTTCCGCCCACCGTCAGTCCATCGATACGCAGCGTTGGCTGGCCTACGCCGACCGGTACGCTCTGACCGTCCTTGCCACAGGTGCCGACGCCGGGATCGAGTTGCAGGTCGTTGCCGATCATCGAGACGCGGGTCAGTGCATCCGGGCCGTTGCCGATCAGCGTGGCGCCCTTGATCGGCCGCGTCACCTTGCCGTCCTCGATCAGGTAGGCCTCGCTCATCGAGAAGACGAACTTGCCGCTGGTGATGTCGACCTGGCCGCCGCCGAAATTGGCGGCGTAGATGCCCTTCTTCACCGAACCGATGATTTCCTGCGGATCGTGCTCGCCGGCCAGCATCATGGTGTTGGTCATGCGCGGCAGCGGCAGGTGGGCGAAGGATTCGCGGCGTCCGTTGCCGGTCGGCGCGACGCCCATCAGCCGGGCGTTCAGGCTGTCCTGCATGTAGCCCTTGAGGATGCCGTCCTCGATCAGCACGGTGCGTTGAGTGACGTTGCCTTCGTCGTCGATGTTCAGCGAACCGCGGCGGTCGCTGATCGTGCCGTCGTCGATGACGGTGACGCCCCTGGCGGCAACGCGCTCGCCGACACGGCCGGAAAAGGCCGAACTGCCCTTGCGGTTGAAGTCGCCTTCGAGCCCGTGGCCAACCGCCTCGTGCAGCAGGATGCCGGGCCAGCCGGCGCCGAGCACGACGGTCATCTGGCCAGCCGGCGCCGGTTCGGCGCGCAGGTTGGTGACCGCCTGATGCACGGCTTCCCTGGCGTAGCGCTGCAGGATTTCGTCGTCGAAATAGCCGAAATCGAAACGCCCGCCGCCACCCGAGGCGCCCTGCTCGCGCTTGCCGTTTTCCTCGACGATCACCGAGATCGAGCAACGCACCAGCGGCCGGATGTCGGCGGCCAGGCGGCCGTCGGAACCGGCGACCAGGATCACTTCGTATTCGCCGGCGAGCGAGGCCATGACCTGCACGACGCGCGGATCGGCAGCCTTGGCAAAGCCTTCCAGGCGTTCGAGCAGCTTGACCTTGGCGTCGGCCGGCAACGAGGCGATCGGGTCGTTCGGCAGGTACAGCGAGCGGGCTGCGGTCGACGCCTGCAATGCCGACAATTTGCCGTTCTGCCCGGCGGCGGCGATGGCGCGCACGGCGCTGGCGGCATCGGACAGCGCCAGCGCGCTGATGTCGTCGGAGTAGGCGAAAGCGGTTTTCTCGCCGGCGATGGCGCGCACGCCGACCCCCTGGTCGATACTGAAACTGCCGGCCTTGACGATGCCTTCGTCCAGGCTCCAGGCCTCGTTGCGCGAATACTGGAAATACAGGTCGGCGTAATCGACGTCGTGCGTCAGGATCTGCCCGAAGGTCCGGCTCAGGTCGGATTCGGACAGCGAGAACGGAGTCAGCAACAGGGATTCGGCTTGCGCCAGGACATTCGTCGGATTCATCGGGTAGCTCGTCAAAGTGCTTGTATCTTGCGGTGAGCGAGTGCCGGCAGGCTCTCGCGGATGTCGGTGATGCGCTGGTGGTCGAGGTCGGCGATGACCACGCCCGGCCCTTTCAGCTTGCGGTCGAGGATCTCGCCCCAGGGGTCGACGATCATGCTGTTGCCGTGCGTCAGCCGGCCGTTTTCGTGGCGCCCGCCCTGTCCGACCGCGAGCAGGTAGCATTGGTTCTCGATGGCGCGGGCGCGCAACAGGATTTCCCAGTGCGCGCGGCCGGTGGTCTCGGTGAACGCAGCCGGCATCAGGATCAGGTCGACCGGGCCGAGCGCCCGGTACAGCTCGGGAAAGCGCAGGTCGTAGCAGATCGACAGGGCGATCCGCCCGAACGGCGTATCGACGGCGACCGGCGTGTCGCCCGGCTCGATGAAGGCCGATTCATCGTAGGCTTCGTCGCCTTTCCGGAAGCCGAACAGGTGGATCTTGTCGTAACGGGCAACGCATTCGCCCTGCGGATTGAAGACCAGGCTGCTGTTCTTCATCTTGTCCGGCGAGCCTGCGGTCAACGGGATCGAACCGGCAAAAATCCACAGGCCGTGGCGCTGCGCGGTCTGCGCCAGCCAGTCCTGCACCGGGCCGCGGCCGACATCCTCGCGGGCGCGCACGCGGTCGGCATCGGCGGCGCCGATGATCGGAAAGTACTCGGGCAGCACGACCAGTTGCGCGCCCTGGGCGACGGCCTCGTCGACCAGCCGGCCGGCGGCCGTCAGGTTGTCCGCGACGCGCGGTCCGGACACCATCTGCAGGGCGGCGATGCGGCAGTTCTGCGGTCGACGGGGCAAATTCATGGTTTTTCCTGGGCGGGCGGCGGGGCGGCATTGTCCTGGGCGCTCTTGTCCACTTGCGGATCGTCCCAGCTGCCGGTCACATGATAACGGTAGGCGAACAAGCGATTCAGCGGATTCTGCAGCACCGTGCTGGCGACCAGCGCGGCAGCGCCGGCCACCGGATTGATCACCGCGACGCCGACCGCCGCCAGGTTGGAGATTTCCGGCCGGACGGTGACCTGCAGGTCCTGCGTCTCGCGCTGCAGGTCGGTGTGGCCGGCGATCAGCACCTGGACCGCCGGGCCGTTCATCTTCATGTCCTCGACCGTGCGCATCACGCCGCCTTCGACGCGCAGCTTGGCGTCGATGCTGTCGAAGGCCAGGCCGTCGCTGAACAGGTCGCGGAAATCCAGACTCAGCCGGCGCGGGATCGATTGCAGCGAGATCAGCCCGAGCAGCCGGCCGACGCCGGGTTCGAGCTTGTTGAACTGCCCCTTCTCGGCATGCACGCCGAGATTGCCGGCCAGCGACGGGTAGTGGATGGCGGTCAACGCGCCGTTCCAGCGCAGATTGCCGTTCAGCGTCGCCTTGCCAGCCCGCACCGCGTCGGCGTAACCGAGCCGGGTCAGCAGTTTGCCGATGTCGGCGACGTCGAGTTCGAAATCGAGCTGGGTCTGCTGCTGCGCGCCGCGCTGCCAGCGCCCCTTGCCCTTCAGCTCGCCGTCCGGATTGGCCAGGCGCAGCTTGTCGAGCAGCCAGTTGCCGCCCTGATTGCGCGCCTGCAGTTCGAGCCGGCCGAGCGTCTTGTTGTCCAGCCGCAACTGGTCGACGACCAGGTTCATGCCGGGCAGGCTGTCGATCACGTTGTCGCGCTTGCCTTCGGTCATCGCCCGGTTCAGCAGCAGGCGACGGAAGCGGCCTTCCAGCCAGCCGTCGCCGGCGCCGCGCCAGAACAGTTCGCCGGCAGCCTGGCGGGATTCCAGGGTGATCTGCCAACCGGCGCCGCTGGGCCGGACCAGCGTATCGACATCGCTGTAATCCTGGCCGAGCAGCCGCAAACGCGGCGTGCGGATGCGCGCTTCGGCAAACACCATGCCGTCGCCGTCGGTCGCGGCGGCGGGCGCCGCGCCGGCAGGCGTGGCGCTGTCCAGGTAGGGACGCCAGGCGTCGACGTCGACCACCGGTTGCTGGATGCGCACCGCCAGCCCGCGCGCCGGCAACGACATGTCGCTGTCGCCGACCGAGAAGACACCCTGCGCCCAACGCCCGTCGCGGCGCACCATCAGGCCCTGGGCGACCTTGCCGAGCGTGATCCGGTACTGTTCGACGTTGGCCGCCGGCGCCTGCCGTTCGATGCGCAGCGGCAGGCGCGCCGTGGCCGACTTGTTCAAGGCATCGGGCAAGGGCGACGAAATGCCGAGCAGGTCGGAGGTGATGACCACCGAAGCGTTGCGCTTCTGCACGCCGATCTCCGCCTTCCACGGCGTCGAACCGCTGAGCTGGCCGAGCAGCGGCCAGCCGAAGTGGCGATTGACCTCGCCGATGCTGGCGGTGCCGGTTGCCAGGATGGCAACCTGGCTGCCCTGGCTCTTCACGTCGACGCGGAACGGCCCGCCGAACCCGCGACCGGTGATGTTGTCGGCGCTGACCGTCTGTTCGGTGATGTGCAACCGGCCGTTGACCTGGGTCAGGAACGGCAGGCCGTCGATCGGCATCAACTGGTTGTCGAGGAAGTGGAAGGTGCCGACGACCTTGGTGTCGAGCGCGTGGCGCAGCGGAATGTCCAGATCGAGGTCGAGCTTGCCGTTGCCGTTGGCCTTCATGCCTTCGGTGAAGTGATCGATGCTGGCGGCGACCGGGCTGCGCTCGACGAACTTCAGGAATTCGGCGGTCGGCCCGTGCGCGCCGCCGCGGACGAGCAGCATTTCCTCGTCGGCCTCGAAATCGGGGATGACGACCTTAACCTCGCCCAGCTGCGCACCCAGGATGCGTCCCTTGTGGGCGCGGACTTCCATGCCGACGCCAAAACGCATGTCGGCATCGACCTGGTCGATCAGCGGCCAGCCCTCGGCGTAATCGATCCGCGTGTCGACGGCCCGGGCGGTCACCAGGAATTGTCCGGTCGACGGGTCGCGGAACGGAAAATGCCGCAGGTCGCCCTTGAGCACCAGCCGGGCATCGCGCGCCGTGCCGCTGACGATGCCGTGCTTGAGCCACATCCGGGCATCGACGTTGACCGCGTGCGGCATGTAGCGCCAGACCGCATCGCCGCGCGCCTTGTCGATGCTGGCCCGCAGGTCGATGACACCGGGGCCGTTGCCGTCGTAACGATAGCTGCCCGAGGTTTCGCCGGTGGCGTCGTCGCCGGCGAAGGCCAGGCGCTCGATGTCCACCTGCCAGGCGCCGCTGCCGCCGGCTTCGTGCTGCCAGCGGATGCTGCCGTTCAGCGTGTCAAAGCTCATGTTCGGCTCGGGAAAGACCGAGGGCAGCGAGAGGTCGGCCTGCTCGCTGTCCAGTTTCAGGCGGCCGCCCTTCTCGGTCGCCTCGATGCTGCCGCTGAGGCCGCTGCCGCCCGGCACGGCGCCGTCGGCGCGCAGGCCGAGACGGATGAAACCGGCATTCAGCGCATAACGGCCCAGTTGCTGGTCGGCGTAGGACCAGCTGGCACGCAGGTCGCTCAGGCGCCCTTCCGGCGCATGCGTCACCAGCCGTCGCCGGGTCCCGTCATCGAGCGGCAGATAGGCGGCGAGCCTGGCCAGCACGCCGAGATCGAGCAAATTTGCCTGTGCCTTGCCGTCGACCGCAGTGCCGCGCTGGTGCCAGTCGAGCCGGAAATCGGTCGGCACCAGCCGGGTACCGTCGCGCGCCGACAGTTCGAGGCGCTGGCCGGCGACGCTCCAGTCGTTGGCCCGGTAACGCCCTTCCAGACGGCCGCGCAGGTTCAGCAGATCGAGCATCGGCAGGCGCTTGCCCAGGCGCAGGTGGACATCTTCCAGTGCCACGTCGGCGGTCAGCTGGCCCTGCCCGTCGTCGAGATCGCCCCACACGCGCAGCGCACCGCGGCCTTGCGGCAGGTCAACCGGATAGTCGATCCAGGCCCGCCAGCCGGCGAGATCGGCGTAACCGAGTTCGAGGAAAAGCTTGCCGGCGTAGTGCTCGAAGGCGTCGTGCAGATCGCCATGCACTTCGCCGCGCAGGTCGATGCGTGCCGCCAGCGCCGCCGGCGGCGCCGCCGACAGGCCGAAACGGTGACGCCGGCCGCTGTTGTCCAGGCCAAACTGCAGGTCTTCGAGAATCAGCGGCGGCGCACCGCGCAGCGCATCTTCCCAGACCACGGTGGCGTCGCGAATGCGGATGCGCTTCTGTTCGAGCAGCCATTCGAGCGCGGCCGGATCGTCGTTGCCGCTCGGTTCGATGCCGGCGACGCTGATCCGCCCGTCCTCGCCGCGCCGGATCTGCAGTACCGGCTGTTCGATGGCGAGCAGCGAAAAGATCGGCCGCAGCCGCCACAGGCTGTGCCACGACAGCACCACCCGCACCTGGGCCAGCGTCAGCGCCGGGTTGGCTTCGCGGTCGAGCACCGACACCTCGTCGAGCACCAGCTCGGGATTCAGCCCATGCCAGTCGGCAGCCAGCCGCCCGATGGCGATCGGCTGACCAAGCGCCTCGCTGGTCAGTCGCTCGATGTCGCCCCGATAATCGGCGACGCCGGGCAACACCAGGTAACGCAGCACCAGCAGCAGCGCGACGAAGGCCAGCCAGCCGGCGAAAGTCGCCCAGCCCAGCAAGCGCAACGCGCGCCGGACCGGCGGCCGGGCCAGCCAGGCGCGCGGGCCGCGCAGGCGGTAATAGAGCGCGGCATGTTCCGGGCCGGGTGGCGTGAGAGAAGGCGGTCGGGAGTCGGTCAAACGGGCTGCGCTTTGCCAGAAACGGAAGGAGGTCACTACAATCGGTGGTTTGCTACGCATTCTACCTTGCCGGCTCGACGCCGCCCGAATCCATGGCCCAATCCCCCGATCCCCGCTGGCATGACGCGCTGGCCCACAGCCGTTACCTGAGCACGCTGCTGCAGGCCCGCCCCGAACTGATTCCCGAACTGCAGGCCAGCTGGCACGCGCCGCTCGACGAAGCGCTGCTGCTGGCGCCGCTGCGCGACGGCTTCGCCGACGACGACGCGCTGCGCCAGGCGCTGCGCCGGCTGCGTCAGCGGGCGATGGCGCACATCATGCTGCGCGACCTGTGCGGCCTGGCGCCGCTCGCCGAAGTCGTCGAAAGCATGACGCTGCTGGCCGACGTGACGACCAACTTCGCGCTGACCCACTATCACCGGCAACTGGTCGCCACCTATGGCGAGCCGCTCGACGCGGCCGGCAATCCGCAACGCCTGCTGGTGATCGGCATGGGCAAGCTGGGCGGCCGCGAGCTGAACGTCTCGTCCGACGTCGATTACATTTTCGTATACCCCGAGGAAGGCGACACCGCCGGGCCGAAGTCGATCGAGAACCACGATTTCTTCAACCGACTGGGCAAGAAGATCATCCAGGCGCTCGGCGACATCACCGCCGACGGCCAGGTCTTCCGCGTCGACATGCGGCTGCGGCCGCACGGCGATTCCGGCCCGCTGGTCTGCTCGCTCGACTCGCTGGAAAACTACTTCATCACCCAGGGCCGCGAGTGGGAGCGCTACGCCTGGATCAAGGGCCGGACGATGAACGCCGGCGACAACCTGCAGCCGGCCTGGGTCGATGCGATGCAGAAGATCGCCCGCCCCTTCGTCTTCCGCAAGTACCTCGACTTCGGCGCGATCAACGCGATGCGCGACCTGCACGCGCAGATCCGCCGCGAGGTGGCGCGCAAGGACATGGCCGACCACGTCAAGCTCGGCCCGGGCGGCATCCGCGAGATCGAATTCATCGCCCAGGTGTTCCAGCTGATCCGCGGCGGCCGCGATGCCGGGCTGCAGATCCGCGCCACGCTCGACGTGCTGGCGCTGCTTGTCGAACGCCAATGGCTGCCGGCCGACAGCGAGCGCGAACTGCGCGAGGCCTACATTTTCCTGCGCCGTCTCGAACACCGCCTGCAGTACGTCGGCGATCAGCAGACGCACATGCTGCCGGTCGACGCCGGCGAACGGGAAAAAATCGCCCGCAGCATGGATTTCCCGGACTGGCCGGCCATGCTTGCCGTACTCGACGCACACCGCACGCGGGTCAGCCGGCATTTCGACGAAGTCTTCTCCGATCCGGAATCGGGCGAACATCCGCTGACCGGCCTGTGGCTCGGCCAGCTGGACGAGGACACCGCTTTCGAAGCCTTCGGCAACCTCGGCTTCCGCCGTCCGCAGGAGGCCATCGCCAGCCTGACCGCGCTGCGCGAATCGAGCCGCTACCAGCAGCTGCCGGCCAGCAACCGCCAGCGCCTCGACGCCGTCGGCCCGCGCCTGATCGAAGCGGCCGGCGCCACGCCGGAACCGGACACGACGCTGCAGCGCGGCATCGGCTTCCTCGAGAACATCGCCCGCCGCGGCGCCTATCTGGCGCTGCTGCAGCAATACCCGATGGCCTTGCGCCGCGTCGCCGACATGATCTGCGCCTCGGCCTGGGCTGCCGACTACCTGAACCGCCACCCGCTGCTGCTCGACGAACTGCTCGACCAGCGCCTGTACGACGGCGCCACCGACTGGACCGGTTTCCGCGAGCAGTTGCGCGTCAACCTCGCCACCCATGCCGGCGACACCGAGCGCGAGATGGACATCCTGCGCGAGATGCACCACGCCCAGGTCTTCCGGCTGCTGGCCCAGGACCTGGCCGGGCTGCAGACCATCGAATCGCTGTCCGACCACCTGACCGAACTGGCCGACACCATCGTCCGGGAAACGCTGCCGCTGGTCTGGGGCAAGATCCGCAACCGGCACTGCGACACCCCGAAATTCGCCGTCATCGGCTACGGCAAGATGGGCGGCAAGGAACTCGGCTACGCCTCCGACCTCGACCTGGTTTACCTCTACGACGATGCCGACCAGGACGCCCAGGAAAACTACACCCGGCTCGGCCAGCGCCTGGGCAGCTGGCTGTCCAGCCAGACGCCGGCCGGCATCCTGTTCGAGACCGACCTGCGGCTGCGCCCGAACGGCGATTCCGGCCTGCTGGCGGTGACCGTCGATGCTTTCCGCGATTACGAACTGAAGAACGCCTGGACCTGGGAACACCAGGCGCTGACCCGCGCCCGCTTTTGCGCCGGCGATCCGGCGGTCGGCCGGCGCTTCGAGGAAATCCGCTGCGAAATCCTGCGCCTGCCGCGCGACCTGGCGACGCTGAAGGACGAGGTCGTCGCCATGCGCCGCAAGATGTACGACGCGCACGCCGGCCACAGCGCCACCCATTTCGGCCTGAAGCACGACAAGGGCGGCATCATCGACGTCGAGTTCATCGTCCAGTATCTGGTCCTCGGCCACGCCCACCGTCATGCCGAACTCACCGGCAACCTCGGCAACATCGCGCTGCTGAGGATCGCCGGCGAACTGGGCCTGATCGATCCGGCGCAGGCCCGGGCGGCCGGCGACGCCTACCGCGAATTCCGCCGGCTGCAGCATGCCCGCCGGCTGTCGGCCACACCGAAGGCGCCGGTGCCGCGCGAGGAAGTGGAAAAGCACATTCTTGCGGTCGACACCCTCTGGCAGGCGGTTTTCGGCGACTGACACTCAACGGTCGTCGCCGCGCGGCGGACCGCCCCTGGGGCCGTCGCGATGGCGGCCATCGTCACCGCCCCGCCGTTCGCCATCCGGGCGGCGCCCTTCGGGACGGCCGTCCGGCCGTGCCTCCGGACGCGGTGGCGGAACCGCCTGCGGCGTATCGCGGGACGGAGCGGTGCGAAAATCGGGGCGGCGCATCTCGCCACGCTCGGGCGGTGGTGCAGAACGCGGCGGTTCACGGTATTCCGGTCGCGGCGGTTCGCCACGCCGAGGTTCGCCGCGCGGCGGTTCTTCCCACGCCCTGCGCGGCGGCGGTGGCGGAGTCACGACCCGGGACGGCGGCGGCCCGTAGCGCTCCGTTTCCCAGCGACCGCCCTGGTGGCGCCAGTAGGAACCGTCGTTGACCCAGCGCGGCTCGACCCAGCGATAACCGGGACGCGGCGGCGACCAGCGGCCGCCGACCCATTCGTAACGCGTACCGACCCAGCTCCAGTAGCCGCCCATCCAGACATAGCCGGTGACCGGCGGATAACCCGGATATTCGACGCGCGGCGGCGGCGGTGCCACCATCACCGCCTCGTCGTAGGCCGGGGCGACGACACAACCGCCCAGGGCGAAACTTGCAGACATCACCAGCAACAGCTTGCGCATTCCTTGTTCCTCCATCGGGGAGACGCCAATGCCGGAATAACGCGCCGGCCGACGCGCGGCCGACCGGATTTACGAACTGTTGCAATCGGCGCCGCGGCGGGCGCCGGGCCGGATCACTTTTTCAGCGAGTCGCGGATTTCGCGCAGCAGCACGATGTCTTCCGGCGTTGCCGGGGCTTCTTCGACGACCGGCGCTGCCGGTTTGCGCAGCCGGTTCATCTGCTTGACCATCAGGAAGATGATGAAGGCCAGGATGACGAAATTGACCAGGATGGTCAGGAAGCTGCCGTAGGCGAACACGGCGATGCCGGCCTTCTTCAGGTCGGCCAGCGTGCTCAGGTTGTTCGGGTTGTCGCCGAGCACGACGAACAGGTTGGAAAAGTCGAGATTGCCGACCACCTTGCCGACCAGCGGCATGATCAGGTCGCCGACGATGGAATCGACGATCTTGCCGAAAGCGCCGCCGATGATGACACCGACGGCGAGATCGACGGCGTTGCCCTTGACGGCGAATTCACGAAATTCCTGCATCATGCTCATGCTGTTTTCCTCGGGGAATGATGGTTTATGGGTGGGGCATTATTCTTGCGCGGCCGAAACAGCGTCAAGCCGCTTTGCATTATTCAACATTGTTTCGCAAAGCCTTTACACAGGCGCCCGGCGGCCGCTTCGAGCGTTTCCGGCCGTTTTGCGAAGCAGAAGCGGACCACCCGCTCGTCGTGACCGTCGGCGTGGAAGGCCGAAACCGGGATCACCGCGACGCCGACCTCGCGGGTCAGCCAGTCGGCAAAGGCGCGGTCCGGCAGCCCGGAAATCGCCGTGTAGCGGGCAAGCTGGAAATAGGTGCCGGCACAGGGCAGCAATTCGAGGGGCGTCGCCGCCAGCAGGGCGCGGAAGGCATCGCGCTTTTCCTGATAGAAGGCAGCCAGCCCGAGATGGCGCGACGCATCCTGCATGTAGTCGGCCAGCGCCAGCTGCGACGGTCCATGCACGGTGAACACGTTGAACTGGTGGATCTTGCGGAACTCGGCGCTGAGCGCCGCCGGCCCGACCACATAGCCGATCTTCCAGCCGGTGATGTGATAGGTCTTACCGAAACTGCTGACCACCAGGCTGCGCGGCGCCAGTTCGGGATGGCCGCACAGGCTCAGGTGCGGTCGGCCGTCGAACAGGATGTGCTCGTACACTTCGTCGGACAGCAGCACGATGTCGGTGCCGGCGACGATTTTTGCCAGTTCGCCCAGGTCGACCGCAGACAGCACGGCGCCGGTCGGATTGTGCGGCGAATTGAGGATGATCATCCGCGTTCGTTCGCCGACCAGCGCACGCACCTGCGCCCAGTCCGGCGCGTAATCGGGAAACCGCAGCCGGGCCCGGACGACCGTGCCGCCGACCGCTTCGATCGCCGGCCCGTACGAGTCGTAGACCGGCTCGAAGACGATCACCTCGTCGCCCGGCCGGACGAAGGCGGCAACCGCCGTGAAGATCGCCTGGGTGGCGCCGGCCGTCACGGTGACCTCGTGATCGGCATCGAAACGCGTGCCGTACAGCGCGGCGACCTTGTCGGCGATGGCAGCGCGCAGTTCCGGCATGCCGGCCATCGGCGCGTACTGGTTGCGGCCGGCCTTCATGTGCCGGTGCAGCGCGTCGAACAGTTCGGGCTCGGCCTGAAAATCGGGAAAGCCCTGCGACAGGTTGACGGCACCGCAATCGGCGGCGAGCTTCGACATCACCGTGAAGATCGTCGTGCCCATGTCGGGAAAGCGGGAGGCGATGCGGATCGGGGTTTCCATGGTCTGGCAAGGTTTTTCGAAGACTTTCACTATGCCACAATGCCGACCATGAACATCGATGGCATCCCCACCCGCACGCTGCGCGCCGACCCGGCCCGACGCATTTTCGAGATCATCGACCAGACCGGCCTGCCGCATGCGCTGCACTGGCTGCCCGTCGCCACGCTGGCGCAAGCGGCACACGCGATCCGCGCCATGCAGGTGCGCGGCGCGCCGCTGATCGGCGCCACGGCGGCCTACGGGCTGGCGGTGGCGCTCAGTGGCCAGGAGGGCGACGACGCCTCCGACGCGCGCCTGCTCGACGCCGCGGCGCTGCTGCGGTCGACGCGGCCGACGGCGGTCAATCTGCACTGGGCGCTGGCCCGCATGGAAAATGTGCTGCGCGGCCTGTCGACCGCAGAACGCGGCGCCGCCGCCTGGGCTGAAGCCGCCGCCATCGCCGAGGAAGACGTCGCGCAGAATGCCGCCATCGGCCGGCACGGACTCGACCTGTTCCGCCGCCTGCCGCGCCGCCATGGCCGCGTGCTCAACGTGATGACGCACTGCAACGCCGGCTGGCTGGCCACCGTCGACCACGGCACCGCGCTGTCGCCGGTCTATGCCGCGCACGATGCCGGGCTGCCGGTGCACGTCTGGGTATCCGAGACGCGGCCGCGCAACCAGGGCCTGCTGACCGCCTGGGAACTGGCCCAGCACGGCGTGCCGTACACCGTCGTCGCCGACAACGCGGCCGGCATCCTGCTGCGCCAGGGCAAGGTCGATGCGGTGATCGTCGGCGCCGACCGCATTGCCGCCAATGGCGACGTCGCCAACAAAGTGGGCACTTACCTCAAGGGCCTGGCCTGCGCCGACAACGGCATCCCCTTCTACGTCGCCGCGCCGCGCTCGACGCTCGATTTCGCCTGCCCGGACGGCGCCGGGATCCCGATCGAGGAACGCGACGGCGACGAATTCCGCTGGGTGCACGGCCTCGCCGAAGACGGCACGCCGGCCGCCGTACGCCAGTTGCCGGCAGCGCAGGCGGTCGGCAACCCGGCCTTCGACGTGACGCCGGCCCGGCTGGTCAGCGCCATCGTCACCGAACGCGGCGTCTGTCCGGCCAGCCGCGACGGTCTGCGCACGCTCTATCCGGAGGCCGCCGGTGACTGATCCGCGCGCCGCGCTGATCGCCGCCGCCCGCGCCATGCGCCCGGCCGGGCTGAACCGCGGCACCGCCGGCAACCTCAGCGTGCGCGACGGCGACGGCTTCCTGATCACGCCGACCGGCCTGCCCTACGACGCGCTGAGCGCCGACGACATTCCGCACATGCGGATCAACGCCCCGGCGAACGAAAATGCCAGCGACAGCGCCGACGCAAGCTGGACCGGCCGCCGCAAGCCGTCGTCCGAATGGCGCTTCCACCACGATCTGTACGCCGCCCGGCCGGAAGTCGGCGCCGTGCTGCATGCGCATTCGCCGTTCGCCGTCACGCTGGCCTGCCTGCGCCGCGACATTCCGCCCTTCCACTACATGATCGCCCGCTTCGGCGGGGCGACGATCCGCTGTGCCGATTACGCGATTTTCGGCTCGTTGGCGCTGTCGACCGCAGCAATGGCCGCGATGGCGGAGCGCAAGGGCTGCCTGCTGGCCAACCACGGCCTGCTGGTCGCCGGTCGCGATCTCGACGAAGCCTTTGCGCTGGCCGTCGAACTGGAAGAGCTCTGCGAACAGTACTGGCGGGCCTGCCAGCTCGGCGATCCGGTGCTGCTCGACGCGGCCGAGATGGCCGAGGTCATCGAAAAATTCAAGGGATACGGACAGCAATGAACGCCGAACACGACCTGAGCCGCTGGATGCAATCGCACGATTTCGGTGCCGGCAACGCCCGCGCCGAGGCCGGCACACGCTGGGTGCTGTGGATCACGCTGGCGATGATGGTGATCGAGATCGGCGCCGGCTGGTGGTTCAACTCGATGGCGCTGCTGGCCGACGGCTGGCACATGAGTTCGCACGCGCTGGCCATCGGCCTGGCTTCCTTTGCCTACGCCGCGGCACGCAAGTACGCCGGCGATCCGGGCTTCGCCTTCGGCACCTGGAAGATCGAAGTGCTGGCCGGCTACACCAGTGCGCTGTTCCTGCTCGTCGTCGCCGGACTGATGGTGTTCGGCGCCGTCGAGCGCCTGATCGAACCGGCACCGATCCACTACCTGGAAGCGATGCTGGTCGCCGCCATCGGTCTTGCGGTCAACCTCGGTTGCGCGGCAATTCTGCACCGCGCCGGCGACCACGGGCACGCACACGACCACGGGCACGGGCACGACCATGCGCCGCACGGCCATCACGACCTGAACCTGAAGGCCGCCTACATCCACGTGATCACCGACGCGCTGACCTCGGTGCTGGCCATTGCCGCACTGGCCGGCGGCTGGCTGTGGGGCTGGGACTGGCTGGACCCGGTCTGCGCACTGGTCGGCGCCGGGCTGGTCGCGCTCTGGGCGAAAAACCTGCTGCGCGATACCGGCCGCGTGCTGCTCGACCGCGAAATGGATCACCCGGTGGTCGAGGAAGTGCGCGAGGTGATCGCCAGCCTGCCGGCCGGCACGCACCTGACCGACCTGCACGTCTGGCGTGTCAGCAACGGCGCCTACGCCTGCGCGCTGTCGCTGCTGACGCACGACCCCGACCTCTCCCCGCTGGCCGTCCGCCAGGCGCTCGCCATCCACGAGGAACTGGTCCACGTCACCGTGGAAATCCACCGCTGCGACGAGTGCCCGGACTGAACCCATTCACGCCAGCGTATCGAGCAGGCTGCTGATGTTGCTGTCGTCCGGACGGCTGTAGGCCTGGAGCAGTTGCAGTATCCGGCTCACTGCATCGTACTGGCCGCTCTCGCCGCTGACCGTCGTCGATGCGCTCGTCGTCGCACTATCGCTGCCTCCGCCCTGCTGCGACTTGTCGTAAGCCATCGCCTCGGCAAAGCTGACCTTGCCGTCGCCATCGGTGTCGGCTGCCTCGAAATTCGACACGATGTTCGAAATCAGACTGGCACGCTGGCTGTCGGTATCGCCGATTTCCTCGAGTTGCGCCTGCAACTGATCGAGCGTGAAGCCTTCGTCGTCCTGCGGCGGAGGTGGCGGCGGCATGCCCTGCATGCCGGCCCCCATCGCCATCGCCGTTTCGGCGGTCGTACTGCTGTCGGTCTGCTCGGTGGATTGCTTGTAAGCCATCGCCTCGGCGAAACTGACCTTGCCATCGCCATCGCTGTCGGCCGCCGCGAAATTCGACACGATGTCGGAAATCAGGCTGGCGCGTTCGCTGTCGCTGTCACCGATTTCTTCCAACTGAGCCGACAACTCGTCCTGCGTGAAACCCTCGTCGTTCTGTGGCGGAGGCGGCGGCATGCCTTGCATGCCCTGCTGCATCCGCATCTGACCGAACTGGTCTTCCAGTTGCTGCTGCAGCTTGCTCAGCGTGGTCGAGAATTCGCGCTCGGTGACCTTGCCGTCGCTGTCGCTGTCGAGCATCGAAAACAGGTCTTCTACCGAACTGTCGTCCCCGCTGCCGGAAATGGACTGAAAGATGGAGGCCAGGTCGCTCTTTTCGATGTAACCCTGGCGCTTGCTGTCGATCTTTGAAAATAACTGACTGAGGGAGGAACTGCCGCTGACACTGGTGACCATGATGAACTCCTTGAATGCAATGATTGAAGCCGGAGACGCGTCCGGTTGCCCTGTTTGAGCAATTTATCGACCAAGGCCGGCCAAAATTTGCGACGAAACGGGTTAAAGCGGGTAAAAGTCGGTTAAGCGCCGATGGAAAACCTGCGGTCAACGATGAAAAATCGTCGAAAATCAGACCGGAGCGGCAAAATTCGCCGCCCGGCAAAAACTTGCCGGCATCCGGAAAACCTGGAATGACGTGGGTTTCCGCCTGCCGGCACAGGGCGGCGGCAAAGGAAGACAGGACATGGCAGCGGTACTATTGATTGATGACGACCAGGAACTCGCCGAGTTGCTCGGCGATTACCTGCGGAACGAAGGCTTCGTCGTCCGCCACGTGGCGGATGGGGAAAACGGCGTACGGGAAGCCCTGAGCGGCGGCTATGCGATCGCCGTGCTCGACGTCATGATGCCCGGCATGTCGGGCGTCGAGGTGTTGCGCCGGATTCGCGCCCAGAGCCGGATACCGATCCTGATGCTGACGGCGCGGGGCGACGGCATGGACCGCATCGTCGGTCTCGAACTGGGCGCCGACGACTACGTCCCGAAACCCTGCCTGCCGCGCGAACTGGCCGCCCGGCTGCGTGCCATCCTGCGCCGCAGCAGCGATGCACCGAGCAACGACGACGACGTCACCGTCGGCCCGCTCTGCCTGCGCCCGCGCCAACGCACAGCGGAATGGCAGGGGCAGGCGATCGATCTGACCAGCACCGAATTCAACCTGCTCGAAGTCCTCGCCCGCAACGCCGGCCGCACCGTCAGCAAGGCGGAGCTCTCCGAACGCGCCCTCGGCCGGCCGCTCAACCGCTTCGACCGCAGCATCGACGTCCATCTGTCGAGCATCCGCCACAAGCTCGGCCCGCTACCCGACGGTCGTTCGTGCATCCAGACGGTATTCCGTCAGGGCTACCAGATGATTCCCTGCTGACATGGGCCGCCTGTTCTGGAAGTTCTTCCTGATCGTCTGGCTGGCCCAGCTCGCCGCGGCGCTCGGTACCAGCCTTTATTTCTGGATGGACCGCCAGGCGATCGAGGCACGATTCGCCAGTCGTTTGCAGGCCGAAGGATGGCAAGCGCCGCCGCCCCGTCCGTTTCTGCCCTTTGCCCCACCCGGGCCACCGCCCGATGCCGGACCGATGCCGCCACCGCCGTTCGCCGGCCCCGCCGGCGAACGGCCGCCGGAGATACCGCCGCCGGCCCTCATGCACATCCTGGCCGGCATCGTCGCCAGCCTGCTGTCGGCGGCGGCAATCGCCTGGATGGTCAGCCGCCCGGTCGCCCGACTGAAAGCCGCCTTCGTCGCCGCCGGCAGCGGCGACCTGTCGGTGCGGATCGGCCCCACGCTGGGCCGCCGGCGCGACGAACTGGCCGAGCTCGGCCGCGAATTCGACCGCATGACCGCCCGCCTGGCTGGCGTGCTCGATACGCAGCAACGCCTGTTGCACGACGTTTCGCACGAAATGCGCTCGCCGCTGGCCCGCATGCACGCGGCAATCGGCCTGGCCCGGCAGCAACCGGCACGAACCACGGAAACGCTGGAACGACTGGAACGCGAGGGCGAGCGAATGGATCGTCTGGTCGGCGAACTGCTGACCTTGTCGCGGATCGATGCCGGCACCGGCGGTACGGCGGAAATCGTCGATCTCAGCGAGCTGCTCGCCGAACTGGTCGAGGATGCCCGCTTCGAAGCCGACCGGCACGACATTTCGGTGACACTGGAGACGCCGCCCGAACTGCTGACCCGGGCCGCGCCGGAACTGCTGCTGCGCGCGGTCGAAAACGTCGTGCGCAACGCCCTGCGCCATTCGCCCGTTGGCGGCACCGTCGACATCCGGGTCACGGCTGATGCCACGCACTGCCGCATTCTGATCGGCGACGAGGGGCCCGGCGTGCCGGAACAGGAACTGGAAAACATCTTTGCGCCGTTCCGCCGGCTCGACGGCAAACCCGGCGGTTACGGCCTGGGCCTGACCATCGCCCGGCGCGCGCTGCATGCGGTCGACGGCCGGATTTCGGCAAAAAACCGCCCGACGGGCGGCCTGTGGGTAGACATCGAACTGCCGCGGATCAGTGCGTGAACAGGCCGACCAGCGGCACGACGGCAACGCCGGCGGCAATCAGCAGGCTCTGCCGGACGAAACTGTCGCGCTGCTTGTGCAGCAAGGGCAGCAGGTCGGCCAAGGCCACGTAGATGAAACTCGACGCGGCGATCACCAGCACGTAGGGCAAGGCTGCGCTGGCCGAACTCAGCGTGAAGTAACCGAGCACGCCGCCGAGCAACGAACTCAGGCTGGAACCGGCATTGGCCAGGAAGGCCTTGGCATTGCTCCAGCCGCCGTTGCGCAGCAGCACGAAATCGCCGATTTCCTGCGGGATTTCGTGGGCAATGATCGCCACCGTGGTAGTCACGCCGAGCATCGGATCGGCCAGGAAGGCCGCCGCCAGCAACAGACCGTCGACGAAATTGTGGAAGGCGTCGCCGACCAGGATCAGCAGCGGCGCGGTCACCGTCGCGTGGTGCCCCTCGTGCGACGCACAGTCGCCGTGCGAATGGCGCCACAGCGCCAGCCGTTCGAGCGAGAAAAAGACAAAAAGGCTGAGCAGCATGATGCCGAACAGCGTCGTCGCCGGACCGCTCGCGCCATGATCGTGGCCGGCATGGGCTACCGCGTGCTCGTGATGATCGTGACCGTCGTTCTCGTGGTGCCCTTCCGGCAACGCCGCCGAGGCGTGGGCCTGCACGTCCGCCGCCGGCAGCGTGGCAAAGGCTTCCGGCAGGATGTGCAGGAAGGCCGACGACAGCATGACGCCGGCGGCGAAAGCGACGAGGACTGCGGTCGACTGCCGGGACAGGCGGAAAACCACGGCGGCGGCCGCCGCCATGCTGATCAGGCCGCCCGCCAGGCAGGCGAGCAGGATCATGCCTAATGTGGTCATTGCTGGGAATTCCTAGAATGCCGGGCACGGGCCCGGAAAAAGATGCGCGATGTTATACCTTTCGCGACGGGGCACCAAATGACAGCCGCCGCGCCGCAAGGTTCCCCGACGGCCTCAGACGCCCATCTCCTTGCGCTCCCGCTCGACATGGGCGATGTAGCGCTGGATCCGGTTCTGGTCATTCATCGGCAGGTCCTCGAAGGCCAGGCCGACGCGCCACAGACGGTTGCCGGCACGCGCTTCCTGCTCGGTCAGATGGCGGATCGTCGCATTGCAGTACAGCTCGTGCGCTTCCTCGGCCAGATGAAAATGACAGCGCCACAGGCGGTCGCCGACCGCCAGCGCCTCGGGCAAGCTGCCGACCTGCAGGCCGATGCCGGCCACCGAGATGTCGTGCACGCTGCTTTCCCACAAGGCACCTTCGGCCAGCCGGCCGAAAAACGGGAGAGGGCGGCCGCGCGGCGTGGCGATCCGGAAGCTCTCCCGGCGCTGCAGGCGCAGGATACGCGCCGGCAAGGGGGCCGAAAATGCCCGCCCGCCCTGGAAAACCGTCTCGCTGACGCGGTCGACCGCAAATTGCACCTGAATGCCTTCCGGACTGCCGGCGAAGCTGCAGCGCCCCTCGCCGAGCAAGCGCTTGTTCAGCCGCTCGACGCCGCTGTAGTCGAAATACAGGCGCCCATCCTCCAGCGAGGCATCGAGCAGCCGGGTGACGAACAGTTCGCCGCCGAAATGGACCGAGAACGGCGTCGCCTCTCTCGCCAGCGCCGCCAGGGTGAAGGCGATCGCCCGCGGGCCGGTGATCAGGAAACGATCCTCGAACTCGCTTTCCGACATCGTCGTGATCTGGGTCATGCCGCCTCCAGCACGCGCAGCAGCGAGCTCGTGTCGTCCTTGCCGAAGCCCAGCGCCATCAGCGCGTTGAGCTGCTGCGCGACGCTCGCCGTCAACGCCACCGGCACGCCGCTCTGGCGCGCCGCGGCGAGGACCAGCCCGAAATCCTTGTGATGCAGGCGGGCCTCGATGCCGGCGGCAAAGTCACGGTCGACCATGCGCTGGCCCATGATTTCCAGCACGCGCGAGCCGGCCGAGCCGCCGGCCAGCGCCTGTTTCACTTTCGCCGGATCGACGCCGGCAGCCCTGGCCAGGTGCATCGCTTCGGCGACCGCCTCGATAGCGGCGACCATGATCATCTGGTTGCAGGCCTTGGCGACCTGGCCGGCGCCGTTCGGGCCAACATGGACGATGCGCTGGCCGAGCGTCTCGAGCAGCGGGCGCACCCGTTCGAGCACCGCCGCGTCGCCGCCGGCCATGATCGCCAGCGTCGCCGCGATCGCCCCCTGCTCGCCGCCGGAAACCGGCGCGTCGAGCATGGCGATGCCCCGTTCCGCCAGCCGGCCGGCGATGCGCCGCGCGACATCCGGCGCAATGGTCGAGCAATCGACCAGCACGCTGCCCGGCGCCATGCCGTGGATCAGGCCGTCTTCGCCGAGGGCGACGCCTTCGACGTCGGCGCTCGAGGTGATGATCGTGAACACCACCTCACAGGCGGCACCGAGCGCCGCCGGCGTGGCATGGACGGTGGCCGGCAGGCCGGCGCAAGTTTGCGGTCGACGCGCCCAGACGTGCAATTCCTGGCCGGCCGCGTGCAGGTGCAGGGCCATCGGGCGCCCCATCGCGCCCAGACCGATGAAGCCGACCTTCATGCCTGTCCCGAGAGACTTTCCAGGAGTTTGAGCACGGCGATCGAATCCTCCTCGCCGAGGCCCGAGCCGACCATCGCGTTGAACATCTGCGCGGTCGCCGCCGAGCCGGGCAGGCACAGCCCGAGCTCGTGCGCCGTCTGCATCACGATGTTGAGGTCCTTCTCGTGCATCCAGCTCTTGAAGCCCGGCTGGAAATTGCGGTCGAGCATGCGTTGACCGTGATTCTCGAGAATCTTCGAATAAGCGAAGCCGCCGAGCAGCGCCTCGCGCACCTTGCCACGGTCGACGCCGTTTTTCGAGGCAAAAGCCATCGCCTCGGCGACCGCCAGCACGCCCATGCCGGTGACGATCTGGTTGGCTGCCTTGGTCACCTGCCCGGCGCCGGGGCCGCCGACGTGGACGATGTTCTTGCCCATGCATTCAAACGCGGGTTTAGCCCGGGCGAAGGCGGCGTCGGAACCGCCGGCCATGATAGCCAGGCTGCCGGCGATGGCGCCGACTTCGCCGCCGGATACCGGCGCATCGATGAAATCGACGCCGGCCGCCGCCAGTTCGGCGTGGATGGCGCGGGCCGCCGCCGGCGCGATGGTGCTCATGTCCACGGCGACCAGCCCGCGGTTGCCGGCGCTGGCGACGCCGCGCATGACGTCGGCGACGTCCGGCGCATCGGCGACCATCGAGATCACCAGATCCTGGCCTTTGGCCACTGCCGCCGGCGACGCGGCACCGACGGCGCCGGCGTCGAGCAGCGGCTGCATCGATTCGGCGCGACGCGCCCAGACGCTGACCTGATGCCCGCCCTTGATCAGGTTGAGGGCCATCGGACGGCCCATGATGCCCAGGCCGATGAATCCAATCTTCATGCGAATACTCCGTGTTTCGTTGATATGCCGGCACCGCCGGCCTGACTCAGGGCAAGCCGACGACGCTGCGCTCCTTCGGCCAGCGGATCCGGTAATCGGCGGTGAACTCGCCCACCGCCCCCGCCTCCAGCGTCTGCTTCCAGGCAACGACACCGGGCCGGCCCTGCCAGTCGCGCGCCGTCACCGGCGGCGTGAATCCGGCATCGACCTCGATCTGGCTGTCGCGCGAGACCGGGCTGGCATCGAGCACGAGCAGCGCCACCGGCCGCTTGTGCTGGCTGGTGACGGTAAACGCGTCGGCGATGCGCCGCTCGGCGCGCTGCCCGACGAAGCCGGCGCTGGCACTGTCGGCAGCCAGGTTGCGCACGGCAACCTTGATCCGCTCGTCGCGACCGAAAGGCAGTTCGAGTTCAGTGGCCTGCGCCGGATTCCACAAGGACCGGCCGACATAGGCACCATCGCGATAGAACTGCATGTCGCCGGCCGGCCAGACGCCCTCCGGCAGCTTGCCGCGGGCGACCAGATAGGCCGCGGCCTCCTGACGCGGGGCGACCTGGACCTGCAGGTCCACCGGCAACGCTTGCCGGCCGAGCGAGACGGCCAGTTTGCTGCCGTCGGCCGGCAGGTTGAAACGGCCCGGCATGACGTATTCGGTCGCAAAGGTGTTTTCGCTGACAGCCACCTCGAACAGCGGCTTGTCGGCCACGACCTCGGCCGATTTGGCGCGCATTGCCAGCGGCGCCGGCGCAGCGGCCAGCATCGGCATCGCTTCGGCGCGACGCTCCGGACGCAATGACAGGTTCCAGGCATTCGGCAGCGGCCCGGCGACGCGCTGACGCGGCTGGCCGGTCGACAAGGTCAGTCCGACATTGCGCCAGTCCTCGCCGCTGCGCTGGGCGATCTGCGCGATGCGCTCGAACTCGACCTGGCGCCCCTCGCTGTCCAGCATCGCCCGGTAGGCTGGCCGCCAGCCGGCGTCGGCGAAAAGGTAGCGGATGCGGACCTGCCCGTCCTTGCGGGCATTGAGCCGGACCGACAGTTGGCGCACGCTGCTCACGCTCGGCCGCACGCGCTCCAGATCCTGGCGGCGGGCCTCCAGTTCGCGCTCCAGGTCGCGCTTGCCGGCGTCGATCTCAAGGATGCGACGCTGCGCCTGCAGGCTGCCCTGGCGGATGGTGTCGAGCAGCCTGGCCGGATTGCCGGCGTGGATGCTGTCGCTGGTCGAAGCCAGCGCGTCGAGGTATTTCAGCGAACGTTCGGCGGCCTGGCGTTCGGCATTCAGCGCATCGCTGCGGTCGACCAGCGTCCGGACCAGTTTTTCCAGGCGCGCCTCCTCGGCGTTGAGCGGCGCGCTGCGGGCACTGTCGCGCCAGCTCAGTTCGCCGATCTCGATACCGGCATCGGCATCGACCTGCACGCTGTCGACATCGAAATTGGCCGGCAGGCCCTCGATTTCCAGTTGCCCGTCGCCGGCACGTACGAGCGCCGTGCGCTCGACCAGCGCGCTACCGGGATAAAGAACGACGCGGCTGACCGGTGCCGGCTGGCCGGCGATGGCCGGAACAGCAGCCGGCAGCGCAAGCAGGCAGAGCGCGGCAGCGTGGAGCGAAAGCGGTTTCATGCGGCGGATTCCCGGAACGAAGTCCGGAAATTATAGCGGTGCGCCGCTCAGCGGCGGATCAACGCCCGCAGGCCGGACCGTCGCCGCGTTTGAAACCGAGCCTGGCAAACAGTTTTTCCGGCGGGCAGAAACCGGTGAACCCGCTCTGCAGCAGGTTCAGCCCGACGAAGGCGGTGAACGCCAGAAACCATTCGGAGACGAACAGCGGGCTGCCGTGCCAGCCGAGCGCCAGCGACAGCAGCACGAAAAAGCCGGCGAGGATGCGGATCATGCGTTCGATGGTCATGGGTGTTCCCTCCTGAAGGCTGCGTAATAAAGCACCGGAATGACGACCAGGGTGAGCAGCGTGGACACCAGGATGCCGAAGATCAAGGCCAGCGCCAGACCGTTGAAGATCGGGTCGTCGAGGATGAACAGCGCGCCCAGCATCGCGGCCAGCGCAGTCAGCGCGATCGGCTTGGCGCGCACGGCGGCGGACTGGATCACCGCGTCGTGGAAGTCCACGCCGGCAGCCACTTGCTGCCGGATGAAATCGACCAGCAGGATCGAATTGCGGACGATGATGCCGGCCAGCGCGATCATGCCGATCATCGAGGTCGCCGTGAATTGCGCGCCGAACAGCGCATGCCCCGGCATCACGCCGATGAGGGTCAGCGGGATCGGCGCCATGATGATCAGCGGCACCAGATACGAGCCGAAATGGGCGACGACCAGCAGGTAGATCAGGATCAGGCCGACCGCGTAGGCGATGCCCATGTCGCGGAAGGTTTCGTAGGTGACCTGCCATTCACCGTCCCACTTGACGCTGTATCCGGCGTAAGGATCGTCGGGCGGGCGGATGAAGCGTTCGCCGAGCGTGCCGCCTTCCGGCAGCGCCATGCCGTTGATCCTGGCACGGATGTCGAACATGCCGTAGAGCGGCGAATCGAGCTTGCCGCCCATGTCGCCGACCACATAGACGACCGGCAGCAGGTCCTTGTGGTAGATCGCCTTGTCGCGCCACTGCTCATGGACTTCGACGACTTCCGAAACCGGCACCAGGCGACCGTCGCCGGCGCGCACCCGCAACTTGAGCAGCGTCTCCGGCGAGGATCGGCGCTCGGCCGGCAGCACGATGCGCACCGGCACTTCGTATTTGGCGCCGGTATTGCGCAGCGGCGTCACGTCCTGGCCGGCCAGCCCCATGCTGATCACGGCAACGATGTCGCTCTGCGCCACGCCCAGTTGCGCCGCCTTGTTCTGCAGCACGCGCAACACCAGCTTGCGCGCATCGGCATCGATGGTGTCGTCGACCGCGACGATGTCCGGCGTCGCCGCAAAGGCCTCGCGCACGCGCTTGCCGACGGCGATCCGCCCGGCCTCGTCCGGCCCGTAGACCTCGGCGACGATCGGCGACATCACCGGCGGCCCGGGCGGCACTTCGACGACCTTGGCGACGCCGCCATTACGCCGGCCGACCGCTTCCACCGCATCGCGCACCGCAACGGCGATCTCGTGGCTCTTCCGGCTGCGCTGGTGCTTGTCCGCCAGATTGACCTGAATATCGCCCTTTTCCGGCGTCGACCGCAGGTAGTACTGGCGCACCAGGCCATTGAAGTTGATCGGGCTGGCGGTCCCGGCGTAGGCCTGGTAATTGATCACTTCCGGCACCCTGGCCAGCTCGCTGCCGATTTCCTGCAGCACGCGCGCGGTCTCTTCGACCGGCGTGCCGACCGGCATGTCGACGACGACCTGGAATTCGCTCTTGTTGTCGAACGGCAGCATCTTCAGCACGACCCACTGGAAATACGCCAGCGACACCGAGCCGAGAATCAGCACGCCGATGGCGATGGCCAGCCTGACCCGCGCCGCACCGCCGCTAACCGGATCGAGGAAGGGCGTCAGCAGACGGCGGAAGGTGCTGTCGAGCCGGGCATCCAGCGTCGACGGCGGGTGTTCGGCGTGGCCGCCGGCAAGCGGCTTCATCAGTTTCGCCGCCAGCCAGGGCGTGACGACGAAGGCGATGGCCAGTGAAATCGCCATGCCCATCGACGAGTTGATCGGGATCGGGCTCATGTACGGCCCCATCAGGCCGGTGACGAAGGCCATCGGCAGCAGCGCGGCGATCACCGTCAGTGTCGCCAGAATGGTCGGCCCGCCGACTTCGTCGACCGCATGCGGAATGATCTCGAGCAGCCCCTTGTCCGGATGCAGACCCTGCCAGCGGTGGATGTTCTCGACGACGACGATCGCGTCGTCGACCAGGATGCCGATCGAGAAGATCAGCGCGAACAGCGACACCCGGTTGAGCGTGAAGCCCCAGGCCCAGGAAGCGAACAGCGTCGCGGCCAGGGTCAGCGTGACGGCGACGCCGACGATGACCGCCTCGCGCCGGCCGAGCGCAAAGAAGACCAGGGCGACGACGAAGGCTGTGGCAAAAATCAGCTTGCCGATCAGTTTCTGTGCCTTTTCGGTGGCCGTCTCGCCGTAGTTGCGCGTTACCGTGACCTCGACGCCTTCGGGAATGACGACGTTTTTCAGGCCTTCGATGCGGTCGACCGCAGCATTCGCCACATCCGCCGCATTGACGCCGGGCTGCTTCGACAACTGGACCGTCACCGCCGGAAATTCGCCATCGCGGGTGCCGAACCAAGCGTAGCGCACCGGCTGCTCCGGGCCGTCCTCGACGCCGGCGATATCGCCGACGAATACCGGCTTGCCGTCGCGCACGGCCACCACCACCTGCCGGACATCGGCCGCCGACGCCAGCCAGGTACCGGTCTCAACCAGCAACTCGCGATTGCCGGCGGTCAGCGTGCCGGAAGACTGCAGGGCGTTCGCCCCCTGCAACACGGCGGCCACATCCTGCTGCGTGACGCCCCAGGCGTTCATCCGCTCGGCATCGAGCAGCACGCGGACGGCCCGCGCCGGCCCGCCCAGCGTGGACACGTCGCGCGTTCCCGGAATCCGCTTCAACTCGATCTCGACGGCGTGGGCGACCTGCTGCAGGTCGTAGGCCGAGCGCGCCGGATCGGCGGTATGGAAGGTCAGCGACAGGATCGGCACGTCGTCGATGCCGCGCGGCTTGATCACCGGCGCCTGGACGCCGAGATTGGGCGGCAGCCAGTCGCGATGCGACATCACCGTATCGTGCAGACGCAGCACCGCGTCGTTGTATTTGACGCCGACTTCGAACTGCACGGTGATTACCGCCAGGCCGGTACGCGCCATCGAGAAGACATGCTCGACACCGTGCATGCGCGACAGCACCTGCTCGGCCGGCGTCGCCACCAGGCTCTCGACGTCCCTGGCCGAAGCGCCCGGCCAGGCAACCAGCACGTCGGCCATCGTCACGTCGATCTGCGGCTCTTCCTCGCGCGGCGTGACCAGCGTTGCGAACAGCCCCATCAGCAAGGCGACCAGCGCCAGCAGCGGCGTCATCCGCGAGGCCTGGAAGGCGGCCGCGACGCGCCCGGAAACCCCGAGCTCCTTCGCTTCGTCGCGCATGGCTTACTTTCCCGACTTCAGCTGGATGGCAGCCTTGACCGGATCGGCGACCACCTTGTCGCCTGCGGTCAACCCCGCCAGCACCTCGATTTCGCCGGCCCCGACGCTTTCGCCGAGACGCAACTGGCGCAGGGCCAGGCGCCCGTCGGCCATCTGAACGTAAACGGCCGTCACCTCGCCGCGCCGCAACACGGCGCCGGCCGGCACGGTCAGCTTGTCGGCCCGGCCGACGACAAAATGCACGCGGGCGAACATGCCCGGCACCAGCGCCGACACAGCCGGCAGATTGACCCGCACCTGCACCACGTGCGTCGCCGCATCGACCGTCGGCAGCACCTGCACCGACGTTGCTTCGACCCATTTGCCCAGATCGGGAAATTCGATCCTGGCCGTGTTGACCGCACGCATGGCCGGCAGCCGGAACTGCGGCACACTGGCCGTGACGCGCAAGGCGCCCGGCTGGTAGATGGTGAACAGCGGCACGCCGGGCATCGCCATGTCGCCCAGTTCGGCATGCCGGCGAGCGACGATGCCGTCGATCGGCGACAGGATCGCCGCATGGCTCTGGCTGGCGCCGGCCGCCGCACGATTGGCCGCCGCCGCATCGAAATCGGCCCTGGCTTTGTCCTCCGCCGCCTGGCTGACGAACTTCTGCGCCTTGAGCTGGCGCTGTCGCTCATAGTTGAGTTTGGCGACCGCATACTGCGCCTCCGCCGCACGCGCCGCTTCGGCGGCCTCGCGGCCGTCGATACGCATCAGCAACGCCCCCTTGCGCACCGGCTGACCGGCGTCGGCACGAACCTCGAGGACACGACCGGCAAGCTGCGCCCCGACCGTGCTCTGCTGCACCGCTTCGACGATCGACTCCGCCGGAAAGCTCATATCGACCGGATGCGGTTTCACGGTCAACACGGCAAGCCCGCCATCGGCGGCATGCGCAATGCCGAACAGCAGCCAGAGCCAGGGAAAAAGGGAGCGGATTTTCTGGGCAATCATGTATATAAGAATACTCTGATTTACCTTGCTGCATCAAGCCGCATCGTGTACCCGCGATCGCATGTCACGCAGCGCCGGGCAAATCACCCGACACTGCGTCACCGATCATTTATGCGACAGCACCCACTTGGCCAGCGTCGTCGCTTCGGCATCGCTCACCGCGTTCGGCGGCATCGGGACAGCGCCCCATTCATTCTTGCTGCCGTTCTTGATCTTGCCGGCCAGCGCCGCCACCGCGCCCTTGTCCGCGCCGCGCTTGGCAGTGATTTCCTTGTACGACGGCCCGACGATCTTGCGTTCGGGATTGTGGCAGGTCATGCAGTTCTTGCTTTTGGCCAACTCTTCCGAGGCGTGCACGCCGCCGAACACAAGCAAGCCCATTGCCATGGCAACCAGTTTTTTCATTCTCCCCTCCGATGATGTAGCCGGCCAATCACGGCCGGGATTCAGTCTAACCCGAGTTCGCCGATGATGGCAGCCGCTTCAGAGATGCCCGGACCAGGCACGAAGCTGTTCCGCCAGGGCCCGCCAGTCGACCGGCTTGGCCAGCCTGCGCGCAGCGAGCCGCTCGCACTCGGCGATGAAAGGGGCATCTTCCCGGCCGCTCACCAGCACCAGGGGCAAACCGGCGCCGCGCATCGCACGGATTTCTGCCGCCGCCGCCAAGCCGTCCAAGCCCGGCATTTCGACGTCGAGCAGGACGATGTCGAATATTTCCTGGCGGCAGGCGTCGACCGCAGCCAGGCCGTTATCGAACACCGTCAAAGCAAAGGCCGGCGCCTTGAGGGTCGCGCGCAGCAACAGGGCGACCGTCGGGTCGTCGTCGGCCGCCAGGACGCGACAGATGGCGGGACTCATGCCGCAATCTCGTCCAGCATGGCCTGCAGTTCGGCCTCCGCCAGCAACCAGGCACGCAACAGTGCCGGCTGTGCGGCGCGGACGGCGGCTTCGTCGCCGGCACGGGCCTGTGCCTCGACCGCCTTGCAATGTTCGGCAAGATCGAGCGCACCGACATTGAAACAGCCGGACTTGAGCGCGTGCGCCGCCCGCGCGATCTCGTCGCATCCCGCGGCCGGCGCACCCAGCGTTTCGACATAACCCCGGGCACCATTGAGGAAGGCCCCCAGCAGTTGTTGCACCAGGCTGTCGTCGTCCGGGGACAGCGCACGCATCTGGTCCAGAACGCTGCGGTCGACCGCAGCCAGGCCGGCAATTCCCGGCGTCGACTCGTGCGCGCCGCCGGTCACCTCGACGACTTCGACTGCCTCGCCGGCCGCGCGATCCTTGCGGCGCTCCGGCCGCAGCCAGCGCGCCAGTACGCTGGCTATTTCAGCGCCACTGTAGGGTTTGGCCAGATAGTCGGACATCCCGGCAGCGAGGCAGCGCTGCCGGTCGTCGAGCATCGCATTGGCCGTCAGCGCGACGATCGGAACGTGCGGACCATCACCTTCCCGCCGCCGGATTTCGCTGCAGACCGCAAAGCCATCGACCACCGGCATCTGGCAATCGAGCAGGATCAGGTCGAAGCTTTCCTGCGCCAGGCGGTCGAGTGCCAACTGGCCGTCGCCGACCACCTCGACCTGCACACCGAAACGTTCGAGATGAGCACGAGCGACGATCTGGTTGCTTTCGTTGTCCTCGACGACCAGCACCCGCCCCCACAAGCGGAACGGTGGTACGCCGGGATCCAGCCTGGGCACCGGCAGCTCCCCGAAGGCCCCGGGGACCGGCGCCGTCGTCACCGGCAGGGAGAGGCTGACGGTGAACCGCGCGCCCTGGCCTGGCTGGCTATCGACGGCGATCGAGCCGCCCATCATGTCGACCAGTTGCCGGCAGATCGCCAGCCCCAGGCCGGTTCCGCCGTACTTGCGGCTGGTTGCGCCGTCGGCTTGCGCAAAATGCTCGAAAATCTTCTGCTGCGCCTCTGCCGGAATCCCGATCCCGGTGTCGCTGACCGCAATGCGCATCGCCCGGGCACCATCACCGGGCGCACCAAGCGCCAGCATCAGGCGGATTTCCCCCTGATCGGTGAATTTGATCGCATTGTTCAGCAGATTGGTCACGACCTGCCGGACGCGCAAGGCATCGCCGACAAACGCAGGAACCGGCTCCGCGGGCAGTTCGAGCAATACCGCGACGCCCTTGCGGCGAGCCGCAACGGCAAACAGCTCGGCCGAGTCCTTGAGCAGGCTGCTCATGTCGAACGGCGCCTGCTCCAGCGTCAGGTGCCCCGATTCGATCTTCGAAAAATCGAGAATGTCATTGATGATGCCCAGCAAGTGATAGCCGGACCGCGCCACGGCGTCGACAAACTGCTGCTGTGTTGCGGTCAACTCTGTTTCCTGGAGCAATTCGGCCATGCCGAGCACCCCGTTCATCGGCGTCCTGATTTCATGGCTCATCGTTGCCAGAAACTCGCTTTTCGCCCGGCTGCCAGCCTCCGCCGCTTCCTTGGCCTGACGCAATTCGCGGGTTCGCTGCTCGACGATCTGTTCCAGATTGCCGAGGTGCACCTTCAGCCAGTGGTCGCGCTCCTCGATCTGGGCGACCATCTGATTGAAGCCGTCGGCCAGTTTGTCGACTTCGGCAAAACCGCCCTGTGTCGCCCGGATTCCCGAATAGCCGAGGCGCACTTCGTTCATGTGCGCCGCCAGTTCATCGAACGGCTGCATCAGTTGGGCGACCTGCTTGCGCTGCTGACGCAGGATGAGCAGCAGGACAAGCAGCACCTGCACCAATAATGCGGCAATGAACCAGGCCAGCCGCTGATACAGCGGCAGCGTATCCAGCCGCATGATTGCCCAGGCATGGAGCGTTTCCGCATCGAAGAGCGGCTGGTAGAGCATGATGTGGTCGCCGGCAAACACCTGGGTTTTAACCGGCTGCTGCGGTATCCGATCCACCGCCAGCAAGGCGCTGTCGCCATACACGGCGAGCAGTTCGCCATCCGGACGAAGCACGCCGAAGGCAACGCTTTCCGGCATCGCATCGAGCATCGCGCCAAGCAGCGGGGGCAGCTCGACGCCGAGTCCGTCCGCCTGCGTTGCAATCACGCCCTGGAGCAGCGTCAGGCGGGCAAACCCGCGGTCCTTCAACGCCACCAGACTGATCCACGTGCCCGTTGCGGCAATCAGCAGCGACAATCCGACAAAGGCCGGCAGCAGCACCCGGAGATTGATCCGGGCCAGACGTTGCCGCAGCGACGGTAGCTCCATCACTCAGGCGACCGCGCCGAATTCGCCACCGGACTGCTGCCAGGCCTCGCTGCAGACTTGCCAGGTTCTTGCAAAGGCTTCGGCCAGCTCGCCTCGCAATTCCTTCAAGCCACCGGGATCAGCAGCTTCATCGTTCAACCCGCACTCCAGACGCGCCGCCCGCTCCGCCAGCACGATGGCGCCGATATTGGTGGCGGCACTGCGTATCGCATGCACGCACCGCCGCTCGGCGGAGCGATCGCCGAGCGACTCCGCCCAGCGAACATTCCAATCGGCAAAGTGCCCGAGGAACAATCCGACTGACTGCCACCACAACTCGGGCCGGTCCAGCATGCGAGCAACGGCATCCGGGACATCGAAACCTTCAAGTTGCAAGGGAATGAACATCATGGCGGAAAACCTGTTGGCAGAGAGTCGGAATTTTCGCTTACTTGGCGCACGGGAAGGATTAAGAAAGGTAAATAGCACGCTGCCTGCGAGACAACAATGGTCGAGAGCTTTTACATTGGATTACAATCCGTTCGCCTACCATCACGGAATACCCCTCACTGGCCATGTCACAGACTGCTCTCATCGTTGAAGACGACCCCGGCACGCGCCACGTCATCAGCGCAACGCTTGCTACAGCCGGTATTGAAAGCACTTTTGCCGAAACCGGCGCCGACATGTGGAAGCTGCTGGAGACGAAGCCGGATGTGCTGATTCTCGACCTCAGCCTGCCCGATGCCGACGGCCTGGAGCTCTTGCGACAACTGCGCCAGAATTCCGAGATACCGGTCCTGATCCACTCAACGCGTTCGGACGAGATCGAACGGATCATCGGTATCGAAATCGGCGCCGACGACTTTCTGCCCAAACCCTGCAACATGCGGGAACTGCTGGCACGCACCCGGAGCCTGCTGCGCCGCAGCCAGATTCGTAACGACTCGAACAGCAAAGTGGATGCCCGTCGCTTACGCTTCGGCGACTGGACGCTGGATACCGCTTCCCGCGAGCTGCACCATGCCGACGGCAGCCCGGCACCGCTCGGCGTATCGGGCTACGCGTTGCTCAATGCCTTCCTGGCTCACCCGTTCGAACCGCTGTCCCGCGAAAAACTCTCGCGCGTCCTGAAACGGGAATACGTGCCCTACGACCGGATCATCGATGTGCATGTCAGCCAGATCCGGCGCATCCTTGGAAAACAGGCTGACGGCGGAGCGTTCATCAAGACGTTGCGCTCCCAGGGCTATGTATTCATCGCGCCGGTAGACATTCTGCCTTGATGAAAAAAGGGGCCCGGCGGGCCCCTTCGGCAAGCGACAGACGGACTGAGTCAATTGGCCGGTCGGTCGTTGGGATAGGCAAACGTTCCCTTGTTCAATTCCGACAACGGCAAGCCCAATGAAACACCCCACGGGGCGATCGGCTGAACGAACCACTTGTCGTAGATCGCGGCGAGTTCGCCCGACTTCATCATGCCGACCAGGGTCTCATCCACGAACTTCTTGAACACCGCATCCTTGACCGGCAGCATCAGACCGTAAGGCTCGACAGACATGCTCTCCGGCAACAAGGTCAATTGTGCGGCCAGCTTGCTGTTTGCCCGAGCCAGTGCCAGCGAGGCATCGACACCGGCAATCGCATCGACCTCGCCCGCCTCCAGCATGCGCACCGCTTCCGCCTGGGTACGGGTCGACACCACCGTCAGCGCCAGACCTCGTTGCAGAACGGCCAACTGGACGAGGCGCTCGGCGGTCGAGCCATTGACGGTTGCCACTCGCTTGCCCGCCAGATCGGCAAAGCTTCGGGCTCCAAGATCCGATTTGGCCAGGATGCGTGTCTCGGCGACATAGATCGTATTGGAGAAATTGGCCAGCTTCTGACGGGCAACCGTATTGGTGGTCGCCCCGCATTCCAGCTCGGCCATACCCGCCTTGACGGTCAGGAAACGGCTGTTGGTGCCGGTAACAACCGGCACCACCGTCAGTGACTTGCCGATGCGAGCCTCGATCTGCTTGACGATGCTCAGACAGACATCCCAACTGTAGCCGATCGGCCGGTCCTGCCCGGGCAACGCGTATGAGAACGGCGGCGCCCCTTCGCTATACGCCAGAAAGATGATTCCTGTCCTGGCGACTCGCTCGAAAGTCTGGCTGGATTGCACTTCCTGCGCCTGCACGGAAAGGCAGGCACTGGCTGCGAGCATCCCGCACAAGGCGGACAGGAAGCGCCGCATCATTTTGCACCGCCCTTGCAGCCACCAACGGTATTCCCAGCGCAGGGCACGGAGCTTTCACGATTGATCAGCCACTTGCCATTGACCTTGATCATTTCCAGCGTCTTGGAAACCGTATCGTTGAAAATGTTCGAGCGGTACGTCTGGCGGAATTCGGCAAATGCACGGTCCTTGCCATCCATGCGGACGCGGATGTCCTCGACTTCGACAGAAATCCGCTCACGCGGCGAAATACGGGCACGACGCAGCTGGTCCCAGTCCTCGCGCGACAAGCCGCCGTCCGGCGTGAACGTCGGAGCATAGAAGCTGCTGTAAGCGGAGTAATCCTTGGCCGACCAGGCGGCCGCCCAGGACTTCATGCGGGCGGCAATTTCACTTTCATCGCTAGCCGGCAATGCAGCAGGTGCCGCAGCGGGGAGAATGACCGGCGCCTTGGGGGCTTCCAGCGACGCCATTGCCTTGCTGTCGAGCGCTTCACGGTTCGGTTGCAGCACGGCAACCGGATCCGCCGGACACAAATCCTTCGGATCGACCTCGGCCAACTCGTCGGTACCCGGCGTCGGCGAATCGAGACGTTGCAGGCCCAGGAATTCAAGCAAGGTCCCCATGCCGGCATAGGTACGCAGATAGGCCAGGGTCAGGTCGCTGTCCGCGTTGACCGCGGCCCGACGGGCCGACAGCAGTTCGTTCTCGGTATCCAGCAGGTCAAGCAGGGTGCGTTGACCAACGTTGAACTGATCGCGATAGGCATCGCGGGTCTTCTCCAGCAGGCTGACCTGCTGCGCCAGGTAATTCGACTGTTCGCGCAGGCGCAGGACATCGTTATAGGCGATCAACAGGGTTTGACGCGTATCGCGACAGGCCTTTTCACGCATTTCGATCGCGAGATGCTTGCGTTCCATGAACTGCTTTTCGCGCGCGCGATCGGAACCGCCATTGAACAAGTTCCACGTTACGACGACTTCCGCCACGTTGTAATCGCGATCCCCCGGATTGCCGAGATAATTTTCGGTGCTCTCGGTGCGCCCTCTCAGATCAAGTTTCGGGGAATACGCCGCACGCTTGACGTAAAGATCGTACTGGGCGGCCTCGATGTTCTCGATGGCGGCATGCAGCGTCGGGTTCTTCTTGTGCAGTACATCCAGCGCGGATTTGGCATTTTCCGGGAAAGCTGCGCTGGCCTGGGCCGGCGGGAAGATGACATCCGGCGCCTGGGTACCGACCAGACGCTGGTAGCGAGCCGAAACATCATGCAGGTTGGCGGACTCGGTAGCCAGGTTGATTTCGGCGAGGGCCAGACGGCTCCCCGCCTGCTCCAGATCGACCCGGCGACCGACGCCGGACTGGGTCTTGCGCAGCAATTGCTCGTAGGTTGCCTTGTGCTGGACGTAGTTGTCTTCAGCCAGGTCCAGCAGGAAACGGTAACGCAGCACATCGAGATATGCCCTGGCGGCTTCCAGCGAAGTGTTTTCGGAGGCTTCCAGCAACTCGTAGTAGCGGACCAGCATCGCCTTGTTCAGACGACGGACCTCGTTGCGGGTTGCAAAGCCATCGAACAGCATCTGATTCAGCGTCACGGCATAACCGGTACGCGTGTATTTTTCCTTGGCCGTCGGATCCTGTTGCAGATTTTCACGGCCCTTTCCGGCGGTCAGATCGACACGTGGGAAGAATCCACCACGAGCAACCCCGATTTCTTCCTCGGCCGCCCGGTAGTTACGCCACTTGGTGGTGACTTCCGGGCTCTGCAGGACGGCCTGCTGGGCAACCTGTTTGAGCGTGGAATGAAGATCGGGAGATTTTGCGGTCTCCTGCGCAAATGCAGGAATCACGATTGTTGCCAGCAGCAGGGGCAGGATTTTCTGTCTCATGGGATATAACTCAAGGATTTATTGTTGGGTGACAATCCGCATCGGGGGCCGGGAAGGGACGCCTAACGGATCAGAAAACGGCATTCCAGCGGGATTCTAGAACAAGTTCCTGAGCACTTTGTAAGGTTTGGTAAAACAAACAACACGGACCGGCATAAATTTCATTAAATCCGAAACAATGTCAAGAAAAACAAATCACCCCTTCGGCAGTTTTCGATAAAGCGTGCGCCCGCTGACGCCAAGCGTCATCGATAGTTCGTCGTGCCCGCCTTGCCAGTTTCCCGTGACCCACGCGAGATAGCGCCGCTCCAGTTCGTTCAGCGAAACCGGGCTGGAAATCCTGAAATCCTTGTCGCCGGGCAACGCCGCCATATCCCCATCGTCGTCATCGGCGCCGGCACGGACGTGGCCGACATCCAGCCGCTCGGCGTCGGCCAGCAGCGAGGCCCGTTCGATCAGATTGCGCAACTCCCGAACGTTCCCGGAAAAGCGACGCCCGGCCAGCCAGGACAGGGCGGCAGGCGTGAACCGCCGGCCACTGCGCCGGTCCACACGGGCCAGCAACGACTCGGCCAGCAAAGGAATGTCTTCCGGTCGCTCATGCAGCGCCGGCACATGGATGGGGAAGGCATTGATCCGGAAATAAAGATCCCGCCGGAACACTTCGTTACGTACCATTTCCTTCAGGTTGCGGTGGGTTGCGGAAACCAGCCGGAAATCGGCAGGCAGCCACTCGAGCCCACCGACGCGCCGATAGGTTCCCGTTTCCAGCAGGCGCAACAGCTTGACCTGCAAGGCCAGTGGCAGTTCTCCGATTTCATCGAGGAACAGGGTTCCGCCGGCAGCCGCTTCGACCAGACCGGCCTTGCGATATGTCGCTCCGGTAAAAGCCCCCTTTTCGTACCCGAAGAGCTCCGCCTCGAACAGCGTTTCGGTCATTCCGGCACAGTCGACCGCAACAAAAGGGCGTTCCGCCCGATCGCTCGCTTCATGGATGGCATGCGCGATCAATTCCTTGCCCGTCCCGGTCTCGCCCAGCAACAGTACGGAGGCATTCGACTTGGCGACCCGGAGGACCTTCTCCAGCATTCCCATGAACGCCGGTGAACGGCCGACCAGCCCCTGGGCCACTGGTCGGGTACTGGCCTGGCGCAAGGTGTGCATGGTTTCGACGAAGTAGGCAACCTTGCCGTTCTCGTCGCGTACGGGCGCTGTCTCCACCAGCACGTGTTCCTCGCCCCGCGGGGTGTGGTGAAGATGCAATACGGTCTGCGACTCGGCCGACTCCAGGCTTCGGCGCAGGGGGCAAGACTCCCCGGCCTGATCGCAGGGCACCTGAAAGTGATGCGAAACTTCGTAACAGCGCCTGCCGACAAGCGCATCCCCGCCGCCAAATTCCCGGTGATAAGCCGCATTGGCCGCCATGATCCGGTAATCGGCATCCATCAGGATGCGAGGCTCCGGCAAGCCTTCGAGAAAGGAAATCAATTCTTCCAGTGCATGCGTGGCCACGACAACTCCGTCCGTGATGACAAAACTGGCGCCAATTTTGGCACAAACAGCGAAACACCCCTCGTTTTTTTATGACAACAAAACTCAAGCCATTGATTCAAGGATTGAAAAACGAACTCCTGCAACAGGCACGCATCTTGTTAATACATTGAACGGATACCGGGCCTCTCCCGCAGAACGTGATGTTCCGCACCGGAGTCACCGAGCGGCGGCATTTCCCCCTTTAGTTCGCCCCGCAGGCTTGCTTGATGACGTCGTTCGTACACGGGCCCGGTTTCCGCCATTGACTTTTTATCGACAGAGGAACAATGAGCCAGCCGGAAGCCCGCAGCAGTCAGGAAACGACTGCCCCCCAGGTCTCGTTATACGAGAAACGCAAAAAAATCTACGCCAAGGGCGTCCGTGGTTATTTCGACAACTGGCGGATCGTGCTGGTCATTCTGACCCAGGCACTGTTCTACGGCGGTCTCTGGCTGGAGTGGAATGGCCGACAGGCGCTGCTGTTCCATCTCGTCGAACGCAAGTTCTACATTTTCGGCCTGGTCTTCTGGCCGCAGGATGTCATCTACCTGGCCATCCTGTTGATCATCTCGGCCTATGCCCTGTTTCTGGTCACGGCCGTCGCCGGGCGCTTGTTCTGCGGTTATGCATGTCCGCAAACGGTCTACACCCAGCTGTTCATGTGGATCGAGAACCGGGTCGAAGGCGATCGCAATGCCCGCATGAAACTGGACAAGGGCCCGATGACGGCGCGCAAGCTCCGCATCAAGGGCACCAAGTTCCTGCTCTGGGGAATCCTCGCCCTATGGACGGGCTTCACGCTGGTTGGCTATTTCACGCCGGTCCACGAGTTGATCAACAACGTCCTCACCAACACCCTGGGGCCCTGGGAAACCTTCTGGATCTTCTTCTATGGCGGCTTCACTTTCCTGATGGCCGGCTTCATGCGCGAGCAGGTGTGCAAGTACATGTGCCCGTACGCCCGCTTCCAGAGCGTGATGTTCGACCCCGACACCCTGATCATCACCTACGACCCGGAACGCGGCGAACCGCGCGGTGCCCGCAAGAAAGGGAGCGATACCCGCCAGCTCGGCGACTGCGTCGATTGCGGTCAATGCGTGGTGGTATGCCCGACCGGCATCGACATCCGCAATGGCTTGCAGTACGAGTGCATCGGCTGCGCCGCCTGCATCGATGTCTGCGACCAGGTGATGGACAAGGTCGGCCTGCCCCGCGGACTGGTCCGTTACTCGACCGAAAATGCCATGCAGCAGAAGCTGCCGCAGACCGACATCGTGCGCCACGTCGTTCGCCCGCGCATCCTGATCTATACCGCCATCCTGATCCTGATCACCTGTATCGCCGGCTGGTTCCTGATCCACCGGATTCCGCTGAAGGTGGACATCATCCGCGACCGGGCGGTGCTGGCCCGGGAAGCGGACGATGGCAGCATCGAAAACGTCTACATGCTGCAGATCATGAACACGGACGAACAGCCCCATCGTTACAAGATTGCGGTCGACGGCCTGGACGGGGTGAAAATCAGCGGCCCCGACGAAGTCGACGCCAAGGCGGCTGGACTCACCTCGTTCAACGCCGTGGTCAGCGCGCCGCCCGAATCGGGCAAGAAAGGCTCGAACCCGATTCATTTCACGATCACTGCCGAACAGAACAGCAGCATTACGCTGCGTGAAAAGGCTTCTTTCCTCCTGCCCTGAAACTCCGGGGCAGACTCCGCTTGGGCGGGAGTTCCACTCCCGCCCTTTTTTCGTTCACCGTCGCGCCACTGGCCTGCAAATCGGATCGATTTGCTCTATAGTCATCGGGAGATAAAACCCGGACAAACGATGCCGCGATCATTTTCCCAGTCATTCGCGCGCCGCCGTCTGATCACCGGCAGCGGCGCCTTGTTGCTGAGCCTCGTCACCGCCTGTACCTCTCCAGCGAGGCTGAGTATCGCCAGCCAGCTCTGGCCGGGTTACGAACTGATGTTCATGGCCCGCGACGAAGGCTGGCTGCCGGATGAGATCGTGCTCCGGGAAACCCGTTCGGCCACCGAATCGATCGATGCCTTGCGCCGCGGTCAAATCCAGGGGGCGGCGCTGACCCTGGACGAAGTCCTCCGGGTCCGGGGCGAAGGCATTCCGCTGGAAATCGTCCTGGTCTTCGACATCTCGGCCGGCGCCGACGCCGTGCTGACGCGCCGCCCCCTCGCGGCACCGGCAGAATTGCGCGGTCAACGCATCGGCGTGGAAAAAACCGCCGTCGGCGCCCTGATGCTCGCCCTGCTGCTCGAACGCGCCGGACTGACACCGAGCGACGTGATCCAGGTCCCACTGACCATCGACGATCACCTGCTGACATGGCAGGCCGGTCACCTGGACGCGATCGTCACCTACGAGCCGACAGCCAGCCTGTTGCGCAAGGCCGGCGCCATCCGGCTGCTCGACAGCCGGGATTTCCCCGAACGCATTTTCGACGTCCTGGCCGTCCGGACGGATATCACGCCCGGGCAACAGGAATCGCTGCGTCGCCTGATCGCCGCCCACTTCCGGGCACTCAGGCAACTGCAGGCCAACCCCGTGGACAGCGCGTACCGCCTGGCCAAACGTTTCGGCCTGGCCGTGGACGCCGTTCCGGAAAGCCTGCGCGGCCTGAATTTCCCCGGAATTCCACACAACCGCCTGCTGCTCTCTGCCGACGGCAGCATCGCGCGGAGCGCACCGGCGATCGTCGACATCCTCCAGCGCCATGGCCTGATCGGCAGCAACGACAGTCTGCTCGGACTGGTCGACGCCAGCTATCTTCCGCCGAGCGAAGCATCATGAACCTTCTCTGCCCCCGCCTCGTCGCCCTCCTACTGGCACTCGCCACCGTCCCCGCCTGGGCCGCCGAGCCGCCGCTGCATCTCGGCATCTACGCCTTCCGCCCCAAAGAAATCACCGAACAGGAATGGCAACCGCTGGCCGATTACCTGAGCCAGGCGCTGGGCGGCCAGAAAGTGGCGTTGAGCGTCCTCAGCCAGGACGAAATCGATGCTGCACTGCACAACAACCAACTCGATTTCCTGCTCACCAATCCGACGCACTTCATCCAGATCCGCGAGAACAGCGTCCTGACCAGCGCGCTTGCCACGCTGTCCCGCCTGGAAAACGGCCTGCCCGCACCGGGGCTGGGCGGCGTCATCATCGCGCGACGCGAGCGCAGCGACATCCAATCGCTGGCCGACCTGCGCGGCCTGCGGATCGCCTCGACCGGCACCGGCTATCTCGGCAGCTATGTGGCACCGCGGCTCGAACTCGAACATGCCGGCATTGCCGCCCGCAACATCGATTTCCTGTTTACCGGCCAACCGCACGACCGGGTCGTCGAGGCCGTCGTGCAAGGCAGGACCGACGCCGGATTCGTCCGTACCGGCGTCATCGAGGCGATGATCGCCGAAGGGCGCCTGCGCCCCGACGACCTGAAGATCATCAACGCCCAGCACCTGGCGGGCTATCCCTACCAGCTATCCACGCATCTCTATCCCGAATCGCCTTTCATCGCCCTGCCCCATGTCGACCGCAAGCTTGCCCGTCAGGTGCTCGTCGCCCTGATGTCGCTGGACGCCGAGCACCCGGCGGCCCGTCAGGCCGGCATCCAGGGATTCAACCCCGCCGCCGACTACACGCCGGTCGAACAGGCCATGCGCGAATTGCGACAGGCGCCTTTCGACCGCTTGCCGCACTTTACCTGGCAGGACGTCTGGGATCGTTACCGCAACGTTCTGCTGCCGGCCATCCTGGCCAGCGCGGCAATCATTGCCCTGGCCATCCAGCTCAGCCTGAGCAACCGCCGCCTCGCCCAGGCGCGCCGCAACGAAGCCGATTACGCGGCCCGCCTGGAACACGACAGGCAGGTCCTGAAAACCCTGATCCAGACGCTGCCCGACCTGGTCTGGCTCAAGGATCCGGAAGGCGTCTACCTGGCGTGCAACCCGGCCTTCGAGCTATTTTTCGGCGCCCCGGAAAAGCGCATCCTCGGCAAGACCGACTACGATTTCGTCTCGCCGGAAATCGCCGACGCCTTTCGGGCCAACGACCTGGCGGCGGTTGCCGCCGGCAAGCCGAGCGTCAACGAGGAATGGATCACGCTGGCCAATGACGGCGGGAAAATCCTGCTGGAAACGACCAAGACCCCGATGTATCTCGACGACGGCCGGCTGATCGGGGTGCTCGGGGTCGGCCATGACATCACCGAGCGCGTGCGCGCCGAAGAAGCCCTGCGCCGGCATCAGGAACAACTCGAGGAACTGGTCAACCAGCGCACCGCCGAACTGCAGACGGCACTGGCCCAGGCCGAAGCCGCCAATCAGGCGAAGAGCGCTTTCCTGGCCAACATGAGCCACGAAATACGCACCCCGCTCAACGCCATCACCGGCCTCGCCTACGTGATGCGGCGCGAAGGGCTGCCGCCGAACCAGGCCGAGCGCCTGGACAAGATCGATCATGCCGGCCAGCACCTGCTGTCGGTGATCAACGACGTCCTCGACCTGTCGAAGATCGAAGCCCGGAAACTCTCGCTCGATGCGGTCGACTTCGCCCTCGAGGAACTTTTCGCCAACGTTGCGTCGATGATGAGCGATCGCGCCGCCGCCAAGCAACTGCCGCTGGAAGTCGCGCCATTGCCGGCGCTGCGTCTGCGTGGCGATGTCACGCGCCTGCAACAGGGCCTGCTCAACTATCTGTCGAACGCCATCAAGTTCACCAGCGAGGGCTGCGTCCGCATGGGTTGCGAACTGATCGAGGAAGGCGCTGACGATGTCCTGCTCCGTTTCTGGGTACGCGACACCGGTATCGGCATCGCCCCCGAGATCGCAGCTCGCCTGTTCCAGGTCTTCGAACAGGCCGACAACTCGACCACCCGGCGCTACGGCGGCAGCGGCCTGGGACTGGCAATCACCCGCAAGCTGGCCGCGCTGATGCAGGGCGAGACGGGCGTCGACAGCCAGCCTGGCGCCGGCAGCACGTTCTGGTTCACGGCGAGGCTCGGGCGCGCCCTGGCCGCCCCGGAACCGGTCCGGATACTGGCGAGCAGCGCGCTCGACAAGCTGATCAATCAACACGGCGGCAGCCGTCTGCTGCTCGCCGAAGACGAACCGGTCAACCGCGAAATCGCCCGCGACCTGCTCAGCGACGCCGGGTTGCGTGTCGATTGTGCGGTCGACGGCCGGGAAGCCGTGCAATTCGCCAGCCAGCAGGAATACGACCTGATCCTGATGGACATGCAGATGCCGGGGCTGGACGGCCTCGGGGCGACGCGCTGCATTCGCGAACTGTCCAACGGCCGCCGGATACCGATTCTGGCGATGACCGCCAACACCTTCGCGGAAGACCGCGAGCGCTGCCTGGCGGCGGGCATGAACGATTTCATCGGCAAACCGGTCGATCCGGAGCTCCTTTATGCCACCCTGCTCCGCTGGCTGGAAAAACGGGACAAAAACCCGGGGTGACGACGGTCGACCGCAGGCTTGCGCGAGCGGTGGCGGGCGGCGCTATACTGGCTCGAACGACAACGACAACGCGGGAAAGGCCCGCGGGGGAGACATGGATACCTTGTTCATGCTGGCGCTCGCGACGGTCGTCGTGGTCCTGCTGTTCGATTACACCAACGGTTTCCATGACGCGGCCAACATCGTGGCCACGGTCATCGCGTCGCGCGCGATGACGCCGGTGCAGGCAGTGATCGTCGTCGCCGGCTTCGAATTCCTCGGCCCGCTGCTCGGCGGCACCGCCGTCGCCAACACCATCGGCAGCTTCGTCGCGCTCGACGGCGTATTGCCGACGCTGTCCCTATCCATCCTGTTGTGCGGCCTGATCGGTGCCATCGTCTGGAACCTCGGCACCTGGTATCTGGGCATTCCCTCGTCGTCGTCGCACGCCCTGGTCGGCGGACTGATCGGCGCGGTCGGCGTTGCGGTCGGCGCCGAGCACATCGTCTGGGGCCTGCGCGAACTGGCCGACGGCCACCTCACCGGCATCATCAAGGTACTGGCTGCACTGATCCTGTCACCGCTGATCGGTTTCTGGGCCGGATTTGCGCTGCACCGGCTGCTCGCCTTGCTGCTCCGGGCCGCCAGCCCGGCCGCCAATGCCCGGCTGCGCCTGGCCCAGTTCCTCACTGGCGCCGGCCTGGCCTTCTCGCACGGCGCCAACGACGCCCAGAAAAGCATGGGTATCCTGACCCTGGTGCTGCTGCTCGGCGGTTTCATTCCGCATTTCGAGGTCCCCTTCTGGGTGATGCTGGCCTGCGCCGTATCGATGACCCTGGGCATCCTGTCCGGCGGCTGGCGCATCGTCCGCACGCTGGGTTTCGCCATCTACCGCGTGCGGCCGATCCACGCGCTCGGTTCGCAATTGACCGCCGGCCTGGTGATCATGGCTGCATCGCTGGGCGGCGCACCGGTCTCGACCACCCATGTGGTCGCCACGTCGATCATGGGCATCGGCGCCTCGGAGCGGCCGCGGGCCGTGCGCTGGGCCAAGGCACGCGACATCGCGACGACTTGGCTGGTCACCATCCCGGGCGCCGCCCTGGTCGCCATCCAGGCCTACGCCCTGCTGCATCTGTTTCTCGGAGAACCCCCATGAGCCAGGACCAGGCGTCGGCATTGCGCCGGCTGATCGACCGCGTCTTTCCGAAAACGCCGGACTTCTTCGTCATGCTCGCCGATCAGTGTCACCAGGTGACGCACACCACCGGCCTGCTGGTCGACTTCATGGAAACCGGCAATCCCGAAATCGGCAGCCAGATACGCCGCGACGAGCACGAGGCCGACCGGATCAAGGTGCGCAACCTGCACGCGCTGAACGAGGCGTTTTCGACACCGATCGATCGCGAAGACCTGTACCGCGCCATCATGGACCTCGACGAAATCGTCAATTACTGCAAGACGACGGTCAGCGAGATGGACGTGCTCGGCCTGTCGCCGGACAAGCATTGCCTGGAAATGGCGATGCACATCAAACTCGGTACCGACGCGCTGGCCGCCGGCTACGGCAAGCTGGCCAGCGCCCCCTCAGCCGCCGCCGACGATGCCGACAACGCACGCAAGGCCGAACGCCGGGTCGAGAAAAACTACCGGCATGCGCTGGCCGACCTGTTCCAGGGCGACGACTACATCCACATGTTCAAGCGCCGCGAAATCTACCGTCACCTGTCGAACGCCGCCGACCGCATGGCGCACTGTGCCAACACGCTGCACGACATCGTCGTCAAGATGTGCTGAGAATCAGCCGCCAGCCACCAGTTCGAGCCGGGTATCGGCGAATTCGACCCGCTGGCCGGGCCGGATTTTTGCCCGCTTGCGGGTGTCGACCGCACCATCGACGCGGACCTGTCCGTCGCCGATCGCCGCATGCGCGGCACCGCCCGACTCGCACAGGCCGGTCGCCTTGAGCAACTGATCGAGCTGGATGAACTCGCCGCGGACGGCGAACTGCAAGGTATTCATGACGGCCTTTCATCGGCCGGCACATGCGCGGCCCGTTCGAGATCTTTCAGGACGATCGACAGCGCCTCGGTAGACAGCAGCACCTCGATCAACGACAGCACCAGCGACAGCGCCAGGGTCAGGATGCTGATGCCGAACAGCCACTGGCCGGGCAATGGGGCATCGACGAACAGCGCGAACATCGACAGCGCGCAGAGCAGGAAACTGAGCACGCCGAAGCCCTGCATGTACTTGGTCAGCGCAATGCGCAGCTTGAGACCGGGCAATTGCCGCTGCACGGTATCGGCCGCCCGCTCGGGGGACAGGTGCAACTGGCGGATGACCTGGGCCAGCGTCAGGAAGCGGTTGGTGTAGGCCAGCAAGAGCAGCGAGATGGCCGGAAACAGCAGGGCCGGCGTGGTCAGGTTCATGGCGGACTAACTCCCGATCAGGATCAGATGGACATGACGCGGACCGTGCGCACCGAGCACGATGGTCTGCTCGATATCGCCGGTGCGCGACGGCCCGGAAACGAAATTGACCGCCCGCGGCAGTCGACCGCCCTCGGTTCGCAGCAACGCAAAGGCGTCTTCCATGGTCGGCACGATGCGGCGCACGTCGACCAGCGCGATGTGCGTTTCCGGCAGCAGGCTGACCGTCGCCGGCGTTTCCGGCGCCGACAGCAGCATCAGCGTGCCGGTTTCGGCGATCGCGCAGAAACAGCCGGAAATACCCACCGGATCGGCGTCGACCGCAGCCGCGAAGCGCAGGGTCAGCGCGCCCCAGTCGGCACCGGCCAGTTCGGGCGTCGCCACCGCCTGCGGCGGCAAACCGCGCGCGCCCAGATAACGCAGCACGGCGGCCGGCACGTCGGTCCGGGCGGCGACCGCGTCGACCGTGCTGGACAGGGCTTCGGCGCGCCCACGGAAACGCGCGGCCAGATCGGCCGGTCGTTGCGGCTGCGGCCCGCGCTGCGGCTGCGCCAGCGCCGCTTCGAGCGCGGCCCGGCGTGCCGTTGCATCGCCCTTGCCGAGACCGGCGCGGAGCTGCCCGAATATCGCCGCGCGGGCATCGCTCATGTTCAAGCCACCCGGTTCTGCGGCCGGCCGGCCGCGAAAGCTTCGATATTGGCGATCAACTGGTCGGCCAGGGTCTGCATCGCCGGCCGGCTGGCCCAGGCGACGTGCGGGGTCAGCAGGAAGTTGGGCAGCGCCAGCAGCGCCGGATCGACCAGCGGATGATCGGCCGGCGGCGGCTCGGCCGTCAGCACGTCGAAACCGGCACCGGCAATCCAGCCTTCACGCAAGGCACGGATCAGCGCGCTTTCGTCGACGATGCCGCCACGTGCCGTGTTGATCAACAGGGCCGAGCGCTGCATCGCCTGCAGTTCGGCCTCGCCGATCAGGCCGCGCGTCGCGTCGTTCAGCGGGCAGTGCAGGCTGATCGCGTCGGCGGCTTTCAGCACCTCGACAAAGGCCGTGTAACCGGGGCGAATCCGCGTCGCCCCGCGATGTTCGGCCCGCAGCACGCGCATGCCGAAGGCTTCGGCCAGGCGCGCCACGCCGTTACCCAGGCTGCCGCTGCCGATCAGGCCGAGCGTCGCACCGTGCAGATCGCGGATCGGGTGATCGAACAGACAGAACTGCCCGGCCCGCTGCCAGCCGCCGGCGAGCAGCGTCTCGCGCCAGGCGATCAGGTTGCGCGACAGCGCCAGCAGCAGTGCGAAGACGTGTTCGGGCACGGTGTGCTCGGCGTAACCGCGGATGTTGCTGACGACGATGCCGCGCTGCCGGCAGGCGTCGAGATCGACATTGTTGGTACCGGTCGCCGAGATGGCGATCATTTTCAGCTGCGGCAGCGCGTCGACCGCAGCCGCCGGAATCGGCACCTTGTTGGTGATCGCGATGTCGGCGCCGGCCAGCCGTTCGATCACGTCGGCCGGCGCGCTCTTCGGATGTTCGATCCATTCGTGCGCAAACGCCGGACGACGGAGGTCGGCAATCAGCGATTCGCCTTCGAGCTGGACGATGCGCATCAGTCGGCCAGCCGCAATTCGAACGGCACGCCGGCCGCTTCGGCCAGCAGGCCGACCTGGGCGCCCAGCGCCGGTGCGCCGGCGTAGATCAGGCGATCGACGCCGGCCGCGCACAGGCCGCTGATCGCCGGCCCGTCGCCGTGCACCAGGTTGAGCACACCGGCCGGCCAGTCACCCCGTTGCGCCAGTTCACACAGCGCGTAGGCGGCCGACGGGGCCTGCGGGCTCGGCTTGACGACCAGCGTCGCACCGGCCAGCAGCGGGCCGGCCGCCGCGGCCGCCAGCCCGGCCAACGGGCGCGTCGCATCGACCACCAGGGCGCACACGCCGGACTCGCCCGGCGACGGCGAACGCAGGGCGTGCACCGCTTCGCCGACTTCGGCCTGGGCACGCGTCTCGTCCAGACCGAGATCCTCGGTCAACAACCGGGCAAAATGACCGGCATAGCGTTCCAGCGCATCGGCCAGGGCGCTCAGCGCGGCCCGCCGCGTCTCGCCGTTCGCCGCCTGCCAGCCCGCTTGCGCGTCGCGGGCAGCGGCCACGGCCTTGGCGGTTTCCTCGGCGCTGCACATCGGCACGCGACGCAGCGCACGGCCGGTCGCCGGATTGATCACGTCGAAGAAGCTGTCGCCCACCGTCAGGTAGGCCCGGCCGCCGATCCACAGCGGAATGGCCATCGGGCCGTCGTGTGCGAGTTCCATGTTCAGTCTCTCTTTCTGGCTGCGTATTGTTCGAAGAAGCTGCGCCCGGGGCCGACCGGCAGATCGCGTCCTGCGGTCCACGCCGGCGCCAGGCCAAAAATGCGGATGCGCCGGCCGGCGGCATCGTCGTCGCCCAGCCAGTGCAGGTAGCGGGCGGCCAGCCGGGTGAGCAGGCGATAACTGCGCGGATGCCGGGCCAGCCAGCCCCACAGGCGCATCGTCAGGCGTTCGCCAGGCGGCCGCAGACCGCGCGCATTCTGCGCCTCGCGCAGCCCATGCAGCAAGTCCGGCAGCGGAATGCCGACCGGACAGACGCTGCCGCACTGGTTGCAGCCGGTAGACGCGTGCGGCAGGTCGAGCGCGTTTTCCAGCCCGGTGTACAGCGGCGTCAGCACCGAACCCATCGGCCCGGGATAGACCCAACCGTAGGCGTGGCCGCCGAGCGCGAAATAGACCGGGCAATGGTTCATGCAGGCACCGCAGCGGATGCAGCGCAGCATCGGCTCGAACGCGCCGCCGAGCAGTCCGGCCCGACCATTGTCGACGAGTACGAAGACGGTCTTCTGCGGGCCGTCGAGATCGCCATCGCGGCGGGTTCCGGTCAACAGCGACACGTAGTTGGAAATGTCCTGACCGGTCGCCGAGCGCGGCAAGATTCGCATCAGCGTGGCGAAATCCTCGAGCGTCGGCACGAGCTTCTCGATGCCGGTCAGCACCACGTGCAAGCGCGGCAGCGTGGTCACCATGCGGCCGTTGCCTTCGTTGGTGACGAGCGCCGCCGAGCCGGTTTCGGCAATCAGGAAGTTGGCACCCGAGATGCCCATGTCGGCCGCCAGGAAATCGCGGCGCAGCACCTGCCGCGCTTCGTCGGCCATTTTCGGAATGTCGGCGGAAGTCCGTGCCTGCTGCGGTCGACCGTGCGCTTCGGCAAATAATGCTTCGACCTGGGCGATGGTTTTATGCACCGCCGGGGCGATGATGTGCGATGGCGGCTCCTGCGCCAGCTGCACGATGTATTCGCCGAGATCGGTTTCCACCGGCCGGATGCCGGCTGCAGTCAGCGCCGCGTTGAGGCCGGCTTCCTCGGACAGCATCGACTTCGACTTGGTCACCGTGCGCACGCCCTCGCGCTGCGCCAGTTCGACGATCAGGCGCGCCGCCTCGGCGCCGTCGCGCGCCCACAGGACGTCGGCACCGGCAGCGACGGCCCGCGCCTCGAAGATTTCCAGCCAGACATCCAGATCGTCGAGCACGCGCTGGCGAATTGCCTGTGCCGCCGCGCGCATTGCTGCGAAGTCCAGCCCGTCGGCGGCGAGCGAGGCCATGCCCTTGCGGCGTTTGGCAGTAAACAGCGGCTGCGCCTTCTTCAGCGCCCCCTGCAGGATGCGGTCGGCCAGCTTGTCGCCGGCCCGCGCCTTGAAATGCATCGCCTGCGAGCCGCCGCCGCTCACGACTCGTCGCCCCCGGCCAGCACTTCGGCGATGTGCAGCACGCGCGTCGTCTCATCGCCCAGGCGGCGCAGACGCCCTTCGATGTTGAGCAGGCAACCGAGATCGCCGCCGATCACCGCATCGGCGCCGGTACGTGCGATGGCGGCACACTTGTCGTCGACGATGCGCGTCGACACGTCGGCAAAACGCACCGAGAAGGCGCCGCCGAAACCGCAGCAGGCCTCGCACTCGTCCATCTCGTGTAATGTCAGCCCACGCACCCGGGCCAGCAGTTCGCGGGGTTGTTCCTTGATGCCGAGCGCGCGCAGTCCCTTGCAGGCATCGTGGTAAGTCGCGCGGCCGGCGAATTCACCGGGGAAATCGGGAATTTCTGCGGTCGACCGCAACATTTCGTGCAAAAACGTCGTCAGCTCGCGGCAGTTCCCGGCAACCCGGCGGGCCCGTTCGGCCCAGGCCGGCTGATCGGCGAGGAGTTGCGGATAGACGTTGCGGATCTGGTCGGCACACGAGCCGGACGGCACGACGATCGCGTCGTAGTTTTCGAGTTCGCCGATCGCCTTCCTGGCCAATTCGATCGCCAACGGGCGATTTCCGGCGCTCCAGGCCGGTTGACCGCAACAGGTCTGGGCCGGCGGCACGACGACATCGCAGCCGCAGGCCTCGATCAGCCGCAGGGCGGCGAAACCGATGGCGGGACGCATCAGGTCGACGAGGCAGGTAACGTAGAGGGCAACGCGCATGCTAATATTGCGCCGCACAAGAAGACGCAGTGGCGAATGCTACTGAAACAGCGAGAATAAAGGAATCCAGTTGTCCGAGCCTGCCGGCGCTTCCGCCAAATCCCCGGGATCCATCCAGGTCATCGAGCGCATGATGTCCCTGCTCGACGCGCTGGCGGCCGCACCGGAAGCGGCAAGCCTGAAGCAGCTCGCCCAGGAAACCCAGCTGCACCCGTCTACCGCACACCGCATCCTGGCCGCCATGACCGCCGCGCGCTTCGTCGAACGTCAGGACGCCGGCAGCTACCGTCTCGGCATTCGCCTCCTCGAACTTGGCAACATCGTCAAATCGCGCATCAACCTGCGCGAAGTCGCGCTGCCCTTCATGCAGACGCTGCATGAAAAGATCGGCGAAGCGATCAATCTCGGCGCCCGCCACGACGACGAGATCGTCTATCTCGAACGGACATCCTCCGGCCGCTCGCTGGTGCGCGTCGTTTACCTGGTCGGCGGCCGCGCGCCGCTGCATCTGACCTCCCTCGGCAAGCTCTTCCTGGCTGCCGACGGGCCGCAGAAAGTCCGCGAATACGCCAAACGCACCGGCCTGCCGGGCAAGACGCCGCATTCGCTGACCACCTTGCTGGCGCTGGAAAAGGAACTCGACAAGGTTCGTCGCCACGGCATCGCCTACGATGACGAAGAAGCCGAACTCGGCCTCAAGTGCGTCGCCGCCCCCATCCACGACGATGAGGGACATGTCGTCGCCGCACTGTCGGTATCGGCGCCGGCCGACCGCCACGATCCGGACTGGGCCCGCCAGGTACGCGAAACGGCCGACGAAGTGTCGCACGCACTCGGCTACGCCGGCCCCCGGAAATAAAAAGGCCGCCTGCCGGCGGCCTGATTGCACCTGAAACACGCCCTGCTCAGGACGATTTCATCGTCTTGGTCAAACCGGCGCTTTCCATCCAGCGCTTGATCCGGTTGGCATCGCCGACACGGGTCATCTTGCCCTGCGAATCGAGCAGCACGATGACCACCGGCTTGTCCGCGACACGCGCCTGCATCACCAGACAACGGCCGGCTTCGGAAATGTAACCGGTCTTCGACAGGCCGATCTGCCAGGTATCGCTGCGCACCAGCGCATTGGTATTGCCGAAGGTCTGGATACGGCCGTTCAGCTCGATCTTGGCTTCGGCCGTCGTCGAGTACATGCGGATTTCAGGATAACGCGCCGCCGCGGTGACCATCCGGGCCAGATCATGGGCCGTCGACACGTTATTGCTCGACAGGCCGGTGCCTTCCTCGAAGCGCGTGTTGTACATGCCGAGTGCCTGCGCCTTGCGATTCATCGCCTGCACGAAAGCCCGCTGGCCGCCCGGGTAATGACGGCTGAGCGCACTGGCGGCACGATTTTCCGACGACATCAGCGCCAGCAGCATGGCGGTCTCGCGCGTCATCGTGGTGCCCACCGGCAAGCGGGAGCGCGTTCCCTTCAGCGAATCGACATCCTCATGGCCGATCTCGATCACTTCATTGAGATCGAGCCGGGCATCGAGCACGACCATCGCGGTCATCAGCTTGCTGATCGATGCGATTGGCGTCACCACGTCGGGCTGCTTTTCGACAATGGCCTTGCCGCTGGCCTGATCGAGCACCAGCGCGGAAGCCGAATTCAGCGCCAGACGGCCTGGATCGTCGTCGAAAACCACATTGCGCAGCGCTTTGCGAGGCGTGTCGGCAACAACCTTGCGGGCACCGGTCGATTTTGCCGAAACGGTCTTGCTGCCGGCCTTGCCGGTGCTGGCCGTTTTTCCGGTCGACTTGCCGCTGGCGGCTTTTTTCGGCGCCGCCTTGGCGGCCGTCTTGCCGGCTGTTTTCTTGCTGGCCGTGGCATCGCTCTTGGCCTTGGCCGCGTGCCCCGCCAGCGGGGCCGCTGCGAGGACGCAAGAAGCCACCAGAATCAGAATTTTTCGCCGCATCCCCATCCCTCCGTGAATCGCGCCCGAATTTTATCCGAGTTTAGCAAACTGAAAATATTTTTCAATTAAACCATGGGGATAGGGCGAAAAATTAAAGCCAACATTCAAGAAGCATCGACTACCGTCAAGGCCGTCATATTGACGATGCGCCGCACCGTGGCCGTCGGCGTCAATATATTCACCGGTTTCGCCGCACCGAGCAGGATCGGACCGATGGTGAGGTTGTCACCGGCAGCGACCTTGAGCAGGTTGAACGAGATGTTCGCCGCATCCAGCGTCGGCATCACCAGCAGATTGGCCTGTCCCTTGAGGCGGGAGTTCGGGAAGGCCGCCCGGCGGATCTGCTCGTCGAGCGCCGCATCGCCATGCATTTCGCCTTCGACTTCCAGTTCCGGCGCTCGCCGGTTCAGTTCGGCCAGAACGTCACGCATCTTCACGGCAGTCGGCGTGTTTTCAGTGCCGAAGGTCGAATGCGACAACAGCGCCACTTTCGGCACGATCCCGAAATTGCGGATTTCCTCGCAGGCCATCAGTGTCATGTCGGCCAGTTGTTCGGCACTCGGATCGTAGTTGACGTAGGTATCGCCGATGAACACGGTGCGGCCCGGCAGCATCAGCAGGTTCATCGCGTAGTAACGGTCCAGTCCGTCACGCGTACCGATCACGCTTTGCACGTATTCGCGATGCGTCTCGTGGCGGCCGAAAGTACCGCAGATCAGACCGTCGGCGTAGCCCAGACGGACCATCAACGCGCCGTACAGCGTGTTGCGGCGCCTCACCTCGCGACGGGCGTAATCGGGCGAGACGCCCTTGCGCTCCATCAAGCGGTGATAGGTCGTCCAGAACTCCTCGAAATGTGCATCGAAGAATGCGCAGTCGTCGGCGTTGATCACTTCGAAATCCTCGCCCTCGCGGATGCGCAGACCGGCCGATTCGATGCGCCGGCTGATTTCCGAATGACGGCCGATCAGCACCGGCCAGGCGATCCCTTCATCGCGCACCACCTGCACCGCGCGCAGCACGCGCTCGTCCTCGCCTTCGGCAAAAACAATGCGCTTTGGCGTCAGGCGGGCCTGCGAGAACACCGGCTTCATGATCAAGCCGGAGTGATAGACGAATTCGTTGAGCCCTTGCAGGTAGGCATCCCAATCCTGGATCGGACGCGTTGCCACGCCGGAATCCATGCCGGCCTTCGCCACCGCCGGCGCGATCTTGACGATCAGGCGCGGATCGAAGGGCTTCGGAATCAGGTATTCCGGACCGAAACCGGACACCTTTTCGCCATAGGCCGAGGCGACCACCTCCGATTGTTCGGCGCGGGCCAGTTCGGCGATCGCCTTGACCGCCGCCATTTTCATTTCCTCGGTGATCGTCGTCGCGCCGACGTCGAGCGCACCGCGGAAGATGAAGGGGAAGCAGAGGACGTTGTTAACCTGGTTCGGGTAATCGGAACGGCCGGTGCAGATGATGGCATCGTCGCGCACCGCCTTGACCTGCTCGGGCAGGATTTCCGGGGTCGGGTTGGCGAGCGCCATGATGACCGGGGTCGACGCCATTTTTGCGACCATTTCCGGCTTCAGCACGCCGCCGGCCGACAGGCCGAGGAAGACATCGGCACCTTCGATCACTTCGCCCAGCGTGCGCGCATCGGTCTGCTTGGCGTAGCGCGCCTTGATCTCGTCCATTTCCTCGACGCGGCCTTCGTAGACCACGCCCTTGATGTCGGTGACCCAGATGTTCTCGACCGGCGCGCCGAGCATGACCAGCAGGTCAAGACATGCCAGCGCCGCCGCGCCGGCGCCGGAGGTGACGATCTTGACCTTGGTCAGGTCCTTGCCGATCAGGTGCAGACCGTTGAGGATCGCCGCACCGACGACGATGGCGGTACCGTGCTGGTCGTCGTGGAAGACGGGAATCTTCATCCGCTCGCGCAGCTTCTTCTCGATGTAGAAGCACTCGGGCGCCTTGATGTCTTCGAGATTGATGCCACCAAAGGTCGGCTCCAGCGAGGCGATGGTCTCGATCAGCTTGTCCGGGTCGCGCTCGTCGATCTCCAGGTCGAAGACGTCGATGTTGGCGAATTTCTTGAACAGCACGCCCTTGCCTTCCATCACCGGCTTGGCGGCGAGCGGACCGATCGGACCGAGGCCGAGCACGGCGGTACCGTTGGTGATGACACCGACCAGGTTGGCGCGGGCAGTCAGCGTGCTCGCTTCGCCTGGATCGGCAACGATCTCCTCGCAGGCGAAGGCGACGCCGGGCGAATAGGCCATCGACAGGTCGTACTGGTTGGTCAGTTGCTTGATCGGGGTGACCGCGATCTTGCCGGGCTTGGGCTGGCGGTGGTAATGCAGTGCGGCTTCGCGCAGTTGACGAGAGTCCATGTCTTCCTCCTTTTTATATTGTGAAAACAACAACCGTATCGCGGGAAATCATACCATTTCGACACCTGGAACCTCCATCGGATAACACTTAGTCCGAGAAAGTCAAGTAGATATTTCCCTTCCATTCATGCATAATTATGGGCTTCCCAGCCGACGGCTTCCATGCCGCTCGAAGTCTTGGTGGCAACTCCGGCGACTGGCGCAGAAACTTCCTATTATCAGTAATTTATAGAGAGACAACCGCCATGACCGCACCGCTGAACGCCCCCGACTACGTCAAGCACGAAGGTCTCAAGAAATGGGTCGCCGAGATCGCCGCACTGACCCAGCCGGACCGCATCCACTGGGCCGACGGGTCGCAGGAAGAGTATGACCGCCTGTGCGCCGAAATGGTCCAGGCCGGCACGCTGATCAAGCTCAACGAACAGAAGCGCCCCAATTCCTACCTGGCCTTTTCCGACCCGTCCGACGTCGCCCGCGTCGAAGACCGCACTTACATCTGCTCCGAGAACAAGGAAGACGCCGGCCCGACCAACAACTGGGAAGAACCGGCCAAGATGCGCGAAACCCTGAACGGCCTGTTCAAGGGCTGCATGAAGGGCCGCACGATGTACGTCATCCCGTTCTCGATGGGCCCGCTCGGTTCGCCGATCGCCCACATCGGCGTCGAAATCTCCGACTCCGCCTACGTCGTCGTCAACATGCGCACGATGACCCGCATGGGCGCCAAGGTATTCGACGTGCTCGGCACCGATGGCGAATTCGTGCCCTGCGTGCACACCGTCGGCGCCCCGCTGGAAGCCGGCCAGAAGGACGTGGCCTGGCCGTGCAACCCGACCGTCAAGTACATCGTGCACTACCCGGAAACCCGCGAAATCTGGTCATACGGTTCCGGTTACGGCGGCAACGCCCTGCTCGGCAAGAAGTGCTTCGCGCTGCGGATCGCGTCGACCATGGCCCGCGATCAGGGCTGGCTGGCCGAACACATGCTGATCCTCGGCGTCGAATCGCCGGAAGGTGAAAAGTCCTACGTCGCTGCCGCCTTCCCGTCGGCCTGCGGCAAGACCAACTTCGCCATGCTGATCCCGCCGAAGACCCTGGATGGCTGGAAGATCACCACCATCGGCGACGACATTGCCTGGATCAAGCCGCGCGTCGACAAGGACGGCGTCACCCGCTTCTACGCCATCAACCCGGAAGCCGGCTTCTTCGGCGTCGCCCCGGGCACCAGCGAGAAGACCAACTACAACGCCCTGGCCACGCTCAAGGAAAACATCATTTTCACCAACGTCGCGCTGACCGACGACGGCGACGTATGGTGGGAAGGCCTGACCAAGGAAGCCCCGGCGCACCTGATCGACTGGCAGGGCAACGACTGGACGCCGGAAGACGGCAAGGCCGGCAAGAAGGCCGCTCACGCCAACTCCCGCTTCACCGCCCCGGCCAACCAGTGCCCGTCGGTTGACTCGGCCTGGGAAGATCCCGCCGGCGTGCCGATTTCCGCCTTCATCTTCGGTGGCCGCCGCGCCACCACCGTGCCGCTGGTCTACCAGGCTTTCAACTGGAACTACGGCGTTTACATGGCCGCCACGCTGGGCTCGGAAACCACCGCGGCCGCCTTCGGCCAGCAAGGTGTCGTCCGTCGCGATCCGTTCGCCATGCTGCCGTTCTGCGGCTACCACATGGGCGACTACTTCAACCACTGGCTGAAGATGGGCAAGGCCGTCGACGCAACGCCGAAGATCTTCTGCGTTAACTGGTTCCGCATGGACGAAAACGGCAACTTCATGTGGCCGGGCTTCGGCGACAACATGCGTGTGCTGAAGTGGATCGTCCAACGCTGCAAGGGCACCGTCGCTGCCAAGGAAACGGCGCTGGGCTGGATGCCGAAGTTCGAGGATATCGACTGGACCGGCCTCAACATCAGCAAGGCCGAATTCGACAAGCTGACGACCATCGACGCCGATGCCTGGAAGTCCGAACTGGCCGGCCACAAGGAATGGTTCGACAAGATGGGCGAAAAGCTGCCGAAGGAATTCAGCCTGAAGCGCGAACTGTTCGAAATGTCGCTGTTCAAGGACGCCGCCTGAGCGATCGGAGCGGTATGATCGACGGCCACCTGCGGGTGGCCGTTTTGTTTTGAGGAAGCGGAACATGCTCAGTCACGCCAGCCGTCTCGATGACATCGAACCTTTCCATGTCGTCGAATTGTTCACCCGCGCCCGTCAACTGGAAGCCGAAGGTCGCGACATCATCCACATGGAAGTCGGCGAACCGGATTTCCCGACGCCAGCGCCGATCGCCGACGCTGCGGTCGACGCGATCCGCCAGGGAAAAACCCGCTACACCGAGGCCCTCGGCCTGCCTGAATTGCGCGAGGCCATTGCCGGTTTTTACGCCACACGCTACGGGATCGACCTGCCGGCGCGCCGGATCGCCGTGACCAACGGCGCCTCCGGCGCACTGAACCTCGCCTTCGCCTGCCTGGTCGAACCCGGCAGCGAATGGCTGCTGGCAGATCCCGGCTACCCTTGCAACCGGCACATTTTCCGGGCCTACGAGGGTCGACCGCAAGCCATCCCGGTCGGCCCGGAAAGCAACTTCCAGCCGACACCTGCACAGGTTGCAGCGGCCTGGCACGGCGATACGGCCGGCCTGCTGGTCGCCTCCCCGGCCAACCCGACCGGCACCTTGCTGACCCACGCCGAACTGCAGGCGCTGGCTGGCGTCTGCCGCGAACGCGAGGGCCATTTCCTGGTCGACGAGATCTATCACGGCCTGACCTACGAAACCGACGCGCCGACCGCCTGCGCCGCCGGCGACGACATCTGGGTGATCAACAGCTTCTCGAAGTATTTTCAGATGACCGGCTGGCGGCTCGGCTGGCTGGTCATGCCGGAAGCCTTCGTGCGCGATGTCGAGAAGCTGGCGCAGAACCTCACGCTGTGCCCGTCGACGCCAGCCCAGTACGGTGCGCTGGCGGCCTTCCGGCCGGAAACCATCGCCCTGCTCGAAGAGCGCCGGGCCGAGTTCCGGCGACGTCGGGATTTCCTGGCCCCGGCGCTGGAAAACCTGGGCTTGCGCGTGGTTGCCCGTCCGGAAGGGGCCTTCTACCTGTACTGCGACTGTTCCGCCTTGTCCGCCGACAGTTTCCGCTTTGCCGGCGAACTGCTCGAACAGGCCGGCGTGGCGGCTACGCCGGGGCTCGATTTCGGCCGCAATGCGCCCGAACGCTACCTGCGCTTCGCCTACACCACCGGTCTCGACCGACTGGCCGAGGCGGTCGACCGGATCGCCCGCTTCATCGGTCGCTGAGCCCGGCGGCCGGGCGCAGTCCGGGATAGCGGCCGGCCACGAAGGCCCAGTCGAAAGCATCGCCGGGATCCGTCTTGCGCCCCGGCGCAATTTCACTGTGCCCGGCAATCGCGGCGATCGGATAACGGCGACGCAGCGCGTCGATCAGCCGGACCAGCGCGGCGTATTGCGCAGCCTCGAACGGCTGATCGTCGCAACCTTCGAGTTCGATGCCAACCGAGTAATCGTTGCAGTTCTCGCGGCCACACCATTGCGAACGCCCGGCATGCCAGGCGCGCAGATCGCAGCCGACGAACTGAACGATGCGTCCGTCACGCCGAACGTAGAAATGCGCCGATACCTCGAGTCCGGAAATCTCCGCAAAATAGGGGTGGACCGCAGCATCGAGCCGGTTCAGGAAAAAATCCTCGACCCAGTCGCCGCCGAACTCGCCGGGCGGCAGGCTGATGTTATGCACGACGACCAACGACACTTCGGCATCGATCGGCCGTTCGCCGAAATTCGGCGATTCCTTGCGGTCGACCGCGGCCAGCCAGCCATTTTCCAGCCATTCGTCCGCCGCTGCCGTCATTCGATGCCCAACCGCTCCAGCCGGTAGCGCATCGAACGGAAAGTCACGCCAAGCAGGCGCGCCGCCGCAGTGCGGTTACCGTCGGTCTTCTGCAACGCATCAAGGATGGCCTGACGTTCGATCCGGTTCAGATAATCGTCTAGCGTCTCGCTGCCCCAACCGCCGGCCGGCGCATCGCCACAGGATTCGGGTTCGATCTGCAGGTCGGCAGCCTCGATGCAATCGTCCGCGCACAGTGCCGTGGCGCGCTCCAGGACGTTCTCCAATTCCCGGACATTGCCCGGAAACGGATAGCGCTCCAGCGCCGCCAGCGCTTCGTCAGACAGGCGGGGCGGCGCATCGCCGCACAGCTTGTGCAGGATTGCTTCGACCAGCGGCACGATGTCCTCGCGACGCTCGCGCAGCGGCGGCATGCGCAGTTCGATGACGTTCAGCCGGTAGTACAGATCCTGGCGGAAACTGCCTTTGTCCACGCAATCGCGCAGATTGCGGTGGGTGGCGCAGATGATGCGCAGATCGACCGGCTCCTCGGTCACGCAACCGACCTTGCGGACACGCTTTTCCTGGATCGCCCGTAACAGCTTGACCTGCATCGCCAGGGGCAGGTCGGCGACCTCGTCGAGAAAGAGCGTACCGCCGCTGGCCGCCTGGAAGAAACCGTCGCGATCGGCATCGGCGCCGGTGAAAGCACCTTTCCGGTAACCGAAAAACTCGCTCTCCATCAGGTTTTCCGGAATCGCACCGCAATTGACCGGCACGAAGGGACCACCCGCCCGCGAACTGCGCTGGTGAATCAAGCGTGCCGCCAGCTCCTTGCCGCTGCCCGACTCGCCCGAGATGTAGATCGGCGCCTGACTGCGCGCCATTTTCTCGATCAGCGCACGGACCTGCTGCATGCCGGCGGAGTCTCCGGTCAACGCCCGGGCCGCATCGTTTTCACCACCGACCTCGGACAAGCTCAGGGCCGACTTGACCAGCGTCCGCAGCTGATCCAGTCCGACCGGCTTGGCCAGGTAGTCGAAGGCGCCGGCTTTGAGCGCCGCCACGGCATTCTCGGCACTGCCGAAGGCGGTGATCACCGCCACCGGAACTTCCGGGTAGCGCTCGCCGATCAGGCGCACGATATCCAGGCCCTCGCCATCCGGCAAGCGCATGTCGGTCAGGCACAACTGGAAATCCCCAGCGGACAGCGCCGCACGAGCCTCGGCAACGGTGCCGGCACATTCGGCGGCCAAGCCCATGCGTGACAGGGTCAGGTCGATCAACTCCCGGATATCGGCCTCGTCGTCGACCACGAGTACGCGATTCAACTCGCTGCGAGGACGTCTTTCGCTTCGGACAACAGGCACCTGTCGCTCCTCCCGCTGACAATGAAATGCCCACCACCATCGCCCGGCGCCAGCAACAGCGCCGCACCGTTGGCTCCGCACAGTTCGCGGGCGATGAACAGACCGAGGCCGGTTCCCTGATGATGGGTCGTGAAGAAGGGTTCGAAAATCTGCTCGGCAACGGCAGCCGGCACCCCGGGGCCATCGTCGAACACGTGTAATTCTACCGAACCGGCCCGCTTGCCCGGGGTGACCTGAAAACGCACCGCGCCCGGTTGACGCGAGGCGTGGCGCAGCGCATTGCTGCCGATGTTCCACAGCACCTGGTATAGCTGCGCCGGGTCGAAACAGATGTGGGAGCCCGGTGCGATCTCGGCGCTGATGACGCCATCCGGCAGATGCTCGCTGGCGGCCAGCGACTCGATGAAGCTGACGCAGAACTCCTGCAGATCGACATGCTCAACCTGGGCCATACGCTGTCGCCCAAGCTCCAGCACGTCCTTGACGATGCGATCCAAGCGTACCGTATTGTCCCCGATGATGCGCAGCAGGCGGTCATGCACCGCGCCCAGCGGCTCCTCGCGCAGCAGTTCCCCGGCATGACTGATCGCCGACAACGGGTTGCGGATCTCATGCGCGATGCTTGCGGTCAACCGCCCCAGCGCAGCCAGTTTCATCTGCTTGGCCCGCTCCTTGATCCGGCCCATGTCCTCGATGAAGATCAACACTTCGCCATCGCTGCTGGCCGTCGGCTCGAAACGGGCATTCAATTCGCCATGACCGGCGCCAGCCAGCGCGAGACTATCGTCCGAAGCCCCCTGCAACCAGAGATCGAGCGCTGCCGCCAGCGTCGGGGCACAATCCTGCAAGCGCCCGCCCTCGGCCGGCAAGGCCAGCAACTGCGCACCCGTCGGGTTATGGCGCAGAATCTCGCCGTCGCGGGTCACGATCAAGACCCCGTCCTGCATCCGCTCGACGATACGCCGACTGATCCGGATCTGGTTTTCCAGCGCGATACCACGGCGGCGCGCCAAATCTTCATTGGCCATCACCCGTTGGCCGAGCAGGCGCGCCAGAACAGCGGTCGCAAAATAGCCGGCGGACAGGAAACCGGCATGCATCACCGTCCCGAAATCGGCATCCTGCAGCAGGATGCACAGGCACTGCACCAGCAGCGCACCGAGCGACGCCAACGCGGCATAGAACAGCACCAGACGCCCCTGGCCGACCAGACTTGCAGCGGCCAGCGAAACCAGCAGGATCAATCCGAGACCGCTGCTGACGCCGCCGGCAAGATAAATCAGCGCACTGATTGCAACGACATCGGACAAGACCTGCAGCGACAATTGCGCATTGAAATGCTGCAGCCAGAAACGGGATGCCAGCCAACCGCCGGCCAGCAAAAGCAGATAGACGAACAGCAGCGAATACAGCGATGTCGAGGGAAGCAGATGCAGGCGACTCGTCCATTCGTTCGGAAACGGCAGGACCAGCAGCAGCAGACACGCGAGAATCAGGCGATACAGGTTGAAATACTGGAACGAGCGCCAGTTCGGCTCCCAGGTCGACGACAGCCAGGACCAATCGCGCATCGTCAGAGCGGCCGGGGACCGGCCCGGCGATGTGCTTCGCTGCAATAAAGCTCGCCGCCACCGGCCTGCGCCTCGCCTTCGGGCAGATAAAGACCGCAATGCGCACAGCGGATCATCCGTGAGGCTGGCGGCGTTCCGGCCGGGCCCGAATCATCGCGCGCTCGCCGCCGAGCGGACCAGGCCAGCCAGAACACCAGGAGTACCGCGAACAGGAGTAGATATTTCAGCATCTTGCGAGCCTATCAAATCCATCGCCAAAATGAAAAAAGCCCGGGAAATTCCCGAGCTTTTTTCCTGATTTGGTCGGAGTGACATGATTCGAACATGCGACCCCTGCGTCCCGAACGCAGTGCTCTACCAGGCTGAGCTACACTCCGAAGGCCGAGAGACGTCAGTGATTTCTCTCAACTGCAAAGAAGGACAATTGTAGCAGAGCTTTTTTGTAATTTGAATCCCCAAGACAAGAAATCGCATCTCTTGCCCGCTCGGCTTCCTGTTCGGCGCGGCGTCTTGCATGGTCGAGCGCACCGCTGCTGCGCACGGCAGCCAGCACGCTCGGGAAATCGTCGCGTCCACCGCTCTCGATCGCTTGCCGCACGCACGCAGCCTGCGCCGGCGTTCCATGCTGCATGACGTAGATCAGCGGCAAGGTCGGCTTGCCTTCGGCCAGATCGTCACCGATGTGCTTGCCGGTATCGGCTTCCTCACCGGAATAATCGAGCACGTCGTCGATCAACTGGAAGGCGGTGCCCAGATGCATGCCGTACAAGGCAAGCGCACGCTCGACCTGCGGCTCGGCATGGCTGATGATGGCACCGAGTTGCGCCGCAGCTTCGAACAGCTTGGCGGTCTTGTAATGGATGACCTGCATGTAACGGACTTCATCGACGTCTGCGTCGTGACAGTTCATCAACTGCAGCACCTCGCCTTCCGCGATGACGTTGGTGGCATCGGACAGCACCTGCATGACGCGCATGTTGTCGATCGCCACCATCATCTGGAAGGCACGCGAATAGAGAAAATCGCCGACCAGCACGCTGGCGGCGTTGCCAAAGGCGGCATTGGCAGTATCACGCCCGCGCCGCAACGCCGATTCGTCGACCACATCGTCGTGCAGCAGCGTGGCGGTATGAATGAACTCGACGACGGCAGCCAGTTCGTGATGATGGCTGCCCCGGTAATCCAGCGCGCCGGCAGCGAGCAGAACCAAGGCCGGTCGCATGCGTTTGCCACCGCTATTGATGATGTATTCGGCAACCTGCCGGACAAGAACCACATCGGAGTGCAGACGGTCGCGGATCACCGCATCCACCGCCTTCATGTCGGGCCCGATCAAGGCATAAAGTTGTTCCAGAGTCACGATGCGCGCCAATTCAGTCAAGCGCGGAATGTTAGGGGCCCCCTGTCCCATCGTCAAGGTCGGAGAACCTTCGAAAGAGGCTTGCCGGCCCTTTCCGTTTGTTAAACTTCAGGAATTGGAGGAGAGGGGAAAACCATGGACATCCGCGCCATCATCGCGCCCGTCGTTCAGGACAAGGAAGCGCTCGAAGAATTCGCCGACACGCTGGTTGACCGCGCCCCGCAGATCGAGCGCGATGTCGCCCGTCTCAAGAAAGCGCCGGGCGATCGCGAGATCACCGCCGATCTGTTCCGGGCCGTGCACAACATCAAGGGTGATGCCTCGCTGTGCAAATTCGAACTGGGCGTAGCCATCGCGCATCCGATCGAAACGATGATGTCGCGTTTTCGTGACGGAGAAATCGGCTTTTCCGATCTGCTGTCGGAAACCATCCTGCTCGCTGTCGATCGGCTGGAGCTTGCCACCGATGCCCTGATTGCCGCCAAGCCGCTCGACAATCTGCGGCTGCTGGATCTTGTCCAGGGGCTGGAAAAACTGGCGCTGACTGCAGTCGACCGCATCGATCCCGAATGTGCCTTGTTGATCGAGGCTGTCACCGGTTTTCCGCCAGTCGTCACGCCAATGCCCCCGCGCGGTCAACGCACGGCGACGACCCAAAACGAACAGATCAACCATGACCTGCAGTTCTTTCGTTCGCTGGCCCTGCAACTGGAAAGCCGTTCCCCCCTGTTTCGCGGCCGCACCACCCGCATCCTTCGTCTCGCCCTGGAAACCAACAAGGCGGGCGGGAACCGGGTCGATCCGCTGCAACTCGAAGCGGCGATCTATCTGCACGACCTGGGCATGATGCTGCTCCCCGAATCAACCTGGCTGAAAGTCGGCCGCCTGACCGATGAAGACAAGCACCTGCTGCGCAACCACCCCGGCTACGCGGCAGGTTTGCTGCAGCGCATGCATGGCTGGGAAGCCGCCGCCGAAATGATCGCCCAGCATCACGAGATGCCCGACGGCGCCGGTTATCCGCAAGCGCTGACCGATCCCGACATCTGCGACGGCGCCAAGATACTGTCCATTATCGACGCGTTCGAGGCGGTGATGCTCAAGCACAGCCACCGCGGGCGAAATCGGTCGGTCTTGAGAGCGATCGCCGAAATCAATGCCTGCGATCGTCAGTTTGCCAGTGAATGGATCGTTCCGTTCAACACGGTCATTCGCCGCACACTGGAACACTGATGAATGCACCGGCAGATCTGGCCCGCCGCTTTGGCGGCGTCGGCAGGCTTTACGGCGTGGCGGGGCAGGAAGCCCTGGCGAAAGCCCATGTCACGGTCGTCGGCATCGGCGGCGTCGGCTCCTGGAGTGCGGAAGCGCTGGCCCGGACCGGTGTCGGTGAAATCACGCTGATCGATCTCGACATGGTGGCGGAGTCCAACACCAATCGCCAGATTCATGCGCTGGGCGACATTTACGGCAAGGCCAAGGTCGACGCGATGGCCGAGCGCATCCTGGCGATCAACCCGCTCTGCCGGGTGAATCGCATCGAGGATTTCGTCAGCACTGACAATGTGGCCCAGTTCCTGGACGGACGTCAGCAGGTGGTAATCGACGCCATCGACCAGGCGCGCGTCAAGGTGGCAATGATTGCCCACTGCACAAGGGCGAAGCTACCGATCATCGTCGCAGGCGCGGCTGGCGGTCAGATCGACCCGACCCGAATCCGCCTGGCCGATCTCAGCGAAACGACTCAGGACCCGCTGCTCGCCAAGGTGCGCAGCGCCCTGCGCCGCGATCACGCTTTTCCACGGAGCAGGAAGTTCGGCGTCAGCGCGGTGTACTCGACGGAACCGCTACGCTATCCGGCAAAAAATACCGCCTGCGATGCGTCGACCGTAGCAACCGGGCTCAATTGCGCCGGTTTTGGATCGTCGGTCTGCGTCACCTCGGTATTCGGCATGGTGGCGGCCAGTCATGCAATCCGCTTGATCACCGGCTGATTCCCGTCAGCGGTTGTCGAGCCAGAACACCAGTCCCTGTGCGTTGAGTTCAAGATCCATTGCCCACAGATCGAGAATCGTCCGTTCGGCCAACGAGCAACCATGGATCCGCAACTCGCGCAGCAGATACTGCTGCATTGACTGCGTGATCCGGGCCTGGCGGTCGCCGGCTGCACATTCCCGCTGCGCCTGTTCGGCCAGTTCCACCAGACGATCCAGACGTGCCAGCAGCGCCTCTCCCTGGCGCTCGACGTCATGTACTCGTCCGTAATGTGTCAGATACACCGCCGCCGGCTTGCGCTCGATCAGCCGCCGAATCGAGCGACGCATCTCCTCCGGTTCGAACTGGGTCGGCGTCGTCGTTGGAAAGACGAACTGCCGCCCCTCGACATCGAGTTCCCGATAGGAGAGACCGAACATGTCACCGGTAAAGATGCCGTTGGCCAGTTCGTCGTGAATGCAGATATGGTGGCGGGCATGACCGGGGGTATCGAGGCAGGACAGTTTCCTGTCGGCAAGCATCACGACATGTCCGTCCGGCGCCTCAACGATACGCTCGGCAGCGACCGGAAGAATCTCGCCATAGACTTTCCGGACATAATCCGCGCCGTAAACCGCAGTCACGCCAGCCACCAGTTTCGATGGGGCAGCCATATGGCGTGCCCCACGCGGATGAACGACCAGCCGGGCATTGGGGAACGCCTGCATCATGGCACCGGCGCCGCCGGCGTGATCAAGATGGATATGCGTCAGGATTACGTAATCGACCGCATCTATGCCCAAACCGAGACGCTTCAATGCGCTCAGGGCATTAGCCAGGGAATCATTGCTGCCAGTATCGATAAAGGCAACCCTGCCTCGCTCGACAACCATGTGGATCGCCGCCAGAATCGGACGTACATAACCGGCATCGAAAGCAACAATGCCGTTCCCATAGTCTCGCCAATCGAACATGTCTCAAGCCATCCTTGCTGTCCCGGACAGGCGATTATACTGAGGAACATTCCCTCTTCCGATCCCGCATGAACCATTTCACAGCAGACGATGGCGCCAGGATATTCTTCGAGCGCAGCGGCGAAGGAAGGCCTCTCATCCTTCTTCATGGATGGACGGGCAGCCACAACGACTGGGCACTTCACTCCGCTGTGCTTGCCGAATCAAGCCGTGTGTATCGTTGGGATGCACGCGGCCACGGCATCCATCCTCAGGCGATTAGGGGCTCAGCCCCTACCGTGTCTCGGATGGCCCGCGACCTGCAGAACCTGTTTGAGTGCCAAGCACTCGAAAGTGTTGATGTCGTCGGACACTCCATGGGCGCACTAACACTTTGGCAGTACATCGCAGATTTCGGTACGGAAAGACTACGGCGGGCCTGCTTCATCGACCAATCGCCAAAACTGCTTACGACGCCGGAGTGGGCACACGGCATCTACGGAGACTTCGATGACGCAAGAGCCGCGGCGATGCGTCATTCCCTGAGTGAGGATTTTGCCGAAGCCGTACTTAAACTGACAGCGTTGGGACTAAATCAGCGCGCCAGAGAACGATATCTTGCCAACACGAATGGCTGGAAAAAATTGCGCGCGGCATTGAAAGTCCAGCAATCCGACGAACTCATCTGTTGCTGGAACAGTCTTACTGCAGCCGACTATCGCAAGATACTCAGTAAAATCGATATTCCTTCGCTGCTCATCCACGGCAGCGAAAGCAACTTTTACAGAATCGAAACCGCCCAGTTTGTCGCAGCGCAGATTCCTAATGCCATTCTGCACATTTATGAGGGCACTGATCACTGCCCCCATCTACTGCAACACGAGCGCTTCATCCGGGATCTACAGTGCTTTCTGAGCGAAGATAAAGTGAGCGCCAGCAGGAATCCCCCATAGATCATCGCGAGAAGGGTATCTGAGCGATTATTTTTGGTGTGGGCGCGGAGAGGATTTTTTGGTAGACGCGACGAGGCCCGTTACGTTGTTGTAACGGGCCTCGTTTTGAGTGGGGAGCCTGGCGGTGACCTACTTTCGCGAGCGGAAGCTCACT
>Ga0222420_100090_pt1 | contig 185128 bp, 175 predicted proteins | sample 3A2ome_FD_182470 | JGI IMG/M metagenome (GOLD analysis project Ga0222420, IMG submission 182470) | Enriched microbial communities from leaf-cutter ant dump, University of Wisconsin, Madison, United States - 3A200A (version 2) | ecosystem: Environmental > Terrestrial > Nest > Insects nest > Nest... | reverse complement strand
CCACGCTCTTGACGGGCAGGAAGACGGTGAAGGCCTGGCTGGTCAGGTCGTACCAGGTCTTGCCGGTGGCCTCGTCGCGGAAGTTGCGCAGCTCCTCGATGAAGATGGCGTCGGCACGGCGCAGCAGGTCGGCGTAGTCCTTCTTCACCTCGCCCAGGATGCGCACGCCCAGGCCGGGGCCGGGGAAGGGATGGCGGTACACCATCTCGGGCGGCAGGCCCAGGGCCACGCCCAGCTCGCGCACCTCGTCCTTGAACAGGTCGCGCAGCGGCTCCAGCAGCTTCAGGCCCAGCTGCTCGGGCAGGCCGCCGACGTTGTGGTGGCTCTTGATGGTGACGGCCTTCTTGCTCTTGGCGCCGCCGCTCTCGATCACGTCGGGGTAGATGGTGCCTTGCGCGAGGAAGCTGGCGCCCTTGTGCCCTGCCCCACCGGCCTTCAGCTTGGCGGCCTCGGCCTTGAACACTTCCACGAACTCGCGGCCGATGATCTTGCGCTTCTGCTCCGGGTCGCTCACGCCCTTGAGGTGGCCGAGGAACTGCTCGCTCGCATCGACGTGAATGACGTGCGCGTGCAGCTTGCCGGCGAACATCTCCATCACCATCTTGCCTTCGTCCTGGCGCAGCAAGCCGTGGTCGACGAACACGCAGGTGAGCTGGTCGCCGATGGCGCGGTGGATCAGCGCGGCGGCCACGCTGGAATCGACGCCGCCCGACAGGCCCAGGATCACTTCCTCGTCGCCCACCTGGGCGCGGATGGCTTCCACCGCCTCGGCGATGTGGTCCTTCATCACCCAGTCGGGCCGGGCGCCACAGATGCCCAGCACGAAGCGCTCCAGGATCGCGCGGCCCTGCTGCGTGTGCGTCACCTCGGGGTGGAACTGCACGCCGTAGAAGTGCCGCGCCTCGTCGGCCATGCCGGCGATGGGGCAGCTGCCGGTGCTGGCCATCAGCTTGAAGCCCGGCGGCAGCTCGGTCACCTTGTCGCCGTGGCTCATCCACACCTTGAGCATGCCGTGGCCCTCGGGGGTGGTGAAGTCGGCGATGTCCCTGAGCAGGTCGGTGTGGCCGCGGGCGCGCACCTCGGCGTAGCCGAACTCGCGCTGGTGCGAGCCCTCGACCTTGCCGCCCAGCTGCTGCGCCATCGTCTGCATGCCGTAGCAGATGCCCAGCACCGGCACGCCCAGCTCGAACACCGCCTGCGGCGCGCGGTCGTCCACCTCGTAGACGCTGGCATGGCTGCCCGAGAGGATCACGCCCTTGAGCGTGCCATCGGCCGCGTACTGGCGCACCCAGTCGTCGGTCACGTCGCAGGGATGCACCTCGCTGTAGACATGCGCCTCGCGCACCCGGCGCGCGATGAGCTGCGTGACCTGGGAGCCGAAGTCGAGGATGAGGATCTTGTCGTGGAGCATGGGACGCTTCGATGAAAGGGCGCTTCGCTGGAACGGCAAGGCCGGTGCAAGCACCGGCCTTGTCCTTCGGGTTGGTTTACTCCGCCCGGTAGTTGGGCGCTTCCTTGGTGATCTGCACGTCGTGCACGTGCGACTCGCGGATGCCGGCGGCCGTGATCTCCACGAACTCGGCCTTGGCCTTCATCTCGTCGATGCTGGCGCAGCCGCAGTAGCCCATGCTGGCGCGCACGCCGCCGGCGAGCTGGTAGATGATCGAGACGATCGAGCCCTTGTAGGGCACGCGGCCCTCGATGCCCTCGGGCACCAGCTTGTCGGTGTTGGGGTTGCCGGTGCTGGCTTCCTGGAAGTAGCGGTCGGCGCTGCCCTGCTGCATGGCACCGATGGAGCCCATGCCGCGGTAGCTCTTGTAGCTGCGGCCCTGGTACAGCACGATCTCGCCCGGCGCCTCCTCGGTGCCGGCGAACATGCTGCCCATCATCACAGTGCTGGCGCCGGCGGCGATGGCCTTGGCGATGTCGCCCGAGAAGCGCACGCCGCCGTCGGAGATCAGCGGCACGCCGCTGCCCTGCAGCGCGGTGGCCACGCTGTCCACCGCCATGATCTGCGGCACGCCCACGCCCGCCACGATGCGGGTGGTGCAGATGGAGCCCGGGCCGATGCCGACCTTGACCGCGTCGGCGCCCGCCTCGGCCAGCGCCAGCGCGGCGGCGCCGGTGGCGATGTTGCCGCCGATCACGTCCACCTGCGGGTAGTTCTGCTTGACCCAGCGCACGCGGTCGATGACGCCCTTGCTGTGGCCGTGCGCGGTGTCGACCACGATCACGTCCACGCCGGCCTTGACCAGCGCCTCGACGCGCTCCTCGGTGCCCTCGCCCACGCCGACGGCCGCGCCCACCCGCAGCCGGCCGCTCGAATCGCGCGCTGCGTTGGGGAAGCTGGTCTGCTTGGTGATGTCCTTGACGGTGATGAGGCCCTTGAGCTGGAAATCGTCGTTGACGACCAGCAGGCGCTCCAGCTTGTGCTTGTTGAGCAGCGCCTTGGCCTCGGCCGGCGTCGTGCCCTCGGGCACGGTGATCAGCTTGGCGCGCGGCGTCATGATCTCGGTGACGGGCGCGTCGTAGCGGGTCTCGAAGCGCAGGTCGCGGCCGGTGACGATGCCCACCACCTTGCCGCCGTCGAGCACCGGGAAGCCCGAGATGCCCAGCTCTTCCGACAGCTGCAGCACCTGCAGCACCGTGTGCTGGGGCGTGATGACCACCGGGTCGCGCAGCACGCCGGATTCGTAGCGCTTGACCTTGGCCACCTCGGCCGCCTGCTGCTGGGCGGTGAGGTTCTTGTGGACGATGCCGATGCCGCCTTCCTGCGCCATCGCGATGGCCAGGCGGGCCTCCGTCACCGTGTCCATGGCGGCGGACACCAGCGGCAGGTTCAGCTCGATGTTGCGGGAAAGGCGGGTGGCGAGGGAGGTGTCCTTGGGCAGGACCTGCGAGAACGCTGGCACCAGCAACACGTCGTCGAAGGTGAGCGCTTTGCCAAGAAGGCGCATGGGTGAGGCTCCAAAAGACGGATTGTAACGATGCCCCTGGTTTTCCCTGAAGCGGCAGGGGCTGCGGCGTCACAGCCCGACAACCCGGCGTTGCGGATTGGCGCCAGTTTCGTGGCACATGCCGCGGCCAGCCCTGAAGGGTCGTGTTGCCAAACGTAAGCGGGCGCTAAACTGCCGCCCATGAAGCTGCTCCCTGCCGTCCTTGTCGCCTGCGCGTTCGTGATGCCCGTCGCCGCCTCGGCCCAGTGGCAATGGGTGGACGCACAGGGCAAGAAGGTGTTCAGCGACCAGCCGCCGCCGCTGGACGTCCCCGAGAAGAACATCCTGCGCCGCCCCCACGGCAGCCGCACGGCCGCCGCGGCGCCTGCCGCGCCCGCCGAAGCGGCGCCGGCAGCCTCCTCCCCCGCGCAGGGCGCCCCGGCAGGCAAGCCCACGGGCGTCGACAAGGAACTCGAGGAAAAGACCCGCAAGGCCGAGGAAGCCGAAAAGGCCAGGCGCGCCGCCGAGGAAAAGAAGGTCGCCCAGGCCAAGGCCGACAACTGCAGCCGGGCGCGCCAGGGCAAGGCCACGATGGACAGCGGGATGCGGGTGGCCCGGGTCAACGACAAGGGCGAGCGCGAGGTCATGGACGACGAGGCCCGCGCCGCCGAGCAGCGCCGCCTGCAGTCGATCATCGACAGCGACTGCAAGCAGTAGGCCCGCGCGGCGTGCGCCGCCGCCGGCCTTCAGTAGCCGGCCTTGGCCCCGTCGCGCCGACGCGCGAACAGCCCTGCCGTGCGCGCCCCCTGGCGCTGGAAGCGCTCGCGCCGCGCCACCTTCGGGTCGACCGTGAGGGGCCGGCACAGCTCGATCCGGTCCCCGTCGGCGAGCGGCCGGGTCCAGTCCGCCGCCCGCCCCCACACACCCGGGTGCAGCGTCCGCCAGTCCAGCGCAGGAAAGCGCCGTGCCAGGCCGCTGGCCGCCACCGCGGCCTCCAGCGTGCAGCCTTCGGGCACGCACAGCGCCTCCTCGTGCACCTGGCGCGGCGCCGGGGCGCAGCACAGCGTCACCTGCATCATGCCGTGGGCTCGCCGTAGACCTGCTCGGCGCGCTTGACGAAGGCCTCGACCAGGCTGGCGGCGATCTTGTCGAAGACCGGGCCGACCAGCGCCTGCAGGGCGCGGTTGCTGAAGCCGTAGTTAAGGTCCAGTTGCACGCGGCAGGCGCGCTCGCTGCCGTCGCCGACGGGGGTGAACTTCCAGGTGCCGTCGAGGCTGGAGAAGGGCCCGTCCACCAGCTTGAGGTGGACCTCGCGCCCCGGCACGTGGGTGTTGCGGGTGGTGAAGCTCTGGTGGATGCCGCTGAAGGCCAGGCCGACCTCGGCCGTCATGCCCGCCTCGTCCTGCTCGATCACGCGCGAGCGGTCGCACCAGGGCAGGAATTCGGGATACCGGGCCACGTCCGTCACCAGGGCATACATCTCATCGGCGCTGTACCAGATGAGGACGGACTTGTGCACACTCTTCATAGAATCGCCGGTTCGGGGGAGCGAGCGGCCGATTGTAGGGACGCCATGTGCCCCCACCTGAGTCTCCATGGCCACCAAGAAGCAAGACACCTCCTCCCGCATCGCCGACAACAAGAAGGCCGCCTTCAACTACTTCTTCGAGGAGAAGTTCGAGGCCGGCATGGTGCTGGAAGGCTGGGAGGTCAAGGCGCTGCGCGAGGGCAAGGTGCAGCTGACCGACGGCTACGTGGTGATCCGCAATGGCGAGATGTTCGTCATCGGCTGCCAGATCAACCCGCTCAAGAGCGCCTCCACCCACGTCAACCCGGACGCGGTGCGCACCAAGAAGCTGCTGCTGCACAAGGACGAGATCCGCCGCCTGACCGGCAAGGTCGAGCAGAAGGGCTACACCCTGGTGCCGATCAACCTGCACTGGAAGGCCGGCCGCGTGAAGTGCGAGATCGCCCTGGCCAAGGGCAAGGCCGAGCACGACAAGCGCGACGTGATCAAGGACCGCGAGGGCAAGCGCGAGGTCGAGCGGGCGATGAAGAGCCGCAACCGCTGATTTTTCCGCGCAGGGCGGAATAAAACCGGGTGCCGGCGTGTTCATGCAGCCATGAACGACGGCACCGCCGCCCTGGTGGCCCACATCCCCAGCCTGCGCCGCTATGCGCGCGCGCTGACGGGCGACGCCTGGGCGGCCGACGACCTGGTGCAGGACACGCTGGAGCGCGCCTGCGACAAATGGCGCCTCTGGCAGGCGGGCACCGACCTGCGGGCCTGGCTGTTCACGCTGATGCACAACCTCTTCGCCAACCAGCTGCGCCGGGCCGCGCCGCAGGCGCCCCTCGACATCGACGAACTGGCCCACGCGCTGCCGGCGCCCGAATCGGCCCACGAGCGGCGGATCGACCTGCAGCGCTGCGTGCTGCTGCTGCCCGCCGAGCAGCGCGCCGTGCTGCTGCTGGTGGCGCTCGAGGACCTCTCCTACGACGACGTGGCCCGCATCCTCGGCGTGCCGGCCGGCACCGTCATGTCGCGCCTGTCGCGTGCCCGCAGCCGCCTGCGCCAGCTGATGGAGGGCGATGCGCCCGCCCCCGCCGCCCCGGCCCGGCCGCCGCTGAGGCGCCTGAAATGAGCCTGCCATGAGCCAGCCGCCCTCTTCTTCCCCCCCCTCTTCCTCTTCCGACACGCCGGACGACTGGGCCGCGCAGCGGGCCGCCCTGCGCGTCCTGCACCGGGAGGTGCTCGATGCCCCCCTGCCCCCCGCCATGGAAGCGGCGGCGCGGCGCCTGGGCCGCCTGCAGGCCGGTCGGCAGCGCCAGGCCCGGTGGGTCCGCTGGGGCGGCCTGGCCGCCAGCCTGGTGCTGGCCGTGGCCGCCGGCTGGATCGGCCATGCGCAATGGCAGGGCGGCACGCTGCTGGCCCGCGCGCCGGCCGCGCGCAGCTTCGTGCACGAGGCATCGCTGGCCTACGTCGTCTATTCGCCCGAGAAGCGCCACCCGGTGGAGGTGGCGGCCGGCGAGCAGCAGCACCTGGTGCAGTGGCTCTCGCGCCGGCTGGACCGGCCGCTCAAGGTGCCAGACCTGTCGGCCCAGGGCTACGCGCTTGTCGGCGGCCGTCTGCTGCCGGGCGGCCAGGGTGCGCGGGCACAGTTCATGTTCGAGAACGGCGCCGGCCAGCGCGTGACGCTGTACCTCGGCGCCGTGGATCCGGCGGCCGCCGGCGCCGATGGGCGCGAAACGGCCTTCCGCTTCGCCCGGGAAGGCGGCGTGCCGAGCTTCTACTGGGTCGACCAGGGCTTCGGCTACGCGCTCACCGGACCGCTGGCGCGCGAGGCCCTGCTGGCCCTGGCCACGGCGGTGCATCGGCAGTTGTGAGCCGGTGCGTTGCGGGTGCCGTCCGTGAGTTCTGTCCTCGGGGTGTGCGTGGCCCAAGGCCTACACTGCCCCGGCTGGTTTTTCAACGAAGGAGAAAGTCCATGAAACTGCTCAGTGCATCGATCCTCGCGGTGGCCGTCCTGGCCGGCTGCGGCAGCATGTCCGGGTCGAACGCGCCCGACACGCCCACCCGCACAGTGGACGGCGTGCTCATCGGCCCCACCGGCATGACGCTCTACACCTTTGCGCGCGACACGCCCGACAGCGGCAAGTCGGTGTGCAACGGGCAGTGCGCCACCAACTGGCCGCCGCTGATCGCACCGGACGGCGCCAAGCCCATGGGCGGCTACTCCGTCGTGACGCGCGACGACGGCAAGAAGCAGTGGGCCTACAAGGGCCAGCCGCTCTACTACTGGACCAAGGACGCCAAGGCCGGCGACCGCACGGGCGACGGCGTGATGGGCGCCTGGAAGCTGGCGCGGCCCTGAGCGGCGACCCCGCGCGAACGACGCACCGAGCCGGCCCGAGGGCCGGCTTTTTTCTTGGGATGCGGCGCGCCCCGGCGCGCTCAGGCCAGCGCCGCGCGGCGGCGCCAGCCCAGCCACTCGTTGGCCACCAGCGCGCCCACCACCAGGCTGCCGCCGGCCAGCACGCTGGGCGCGGGCACCTCGCCGGCACCGAACCAGGCCAGCGCGATGCCGAAGATCACTTCCAGCAGCGCCAGCAAGGCCACCTCGGGCGCCTTCAGGATGCGCGCACACACCATCGACAGCATGCTCGGGATGGCCAGCTGGAACACGCCCAGGAAGGCCAGCAGCCCCAGGTCGTGCCCGGTCGCGCGGAAGGGCCAGGCCAGCGGCAGCGTGGCCAGCGCGGAGAGGGTCGCGCCGATCAGCACGGCGGGCACCAGGTCGACGTCGTGGCCCTGCGCATGGGCGTGCTGGACGACGGTCCAGTTGCAGGCCAGGGCCAGGGGCACGCACAGGGCCACCAGCGTGCCGGTCAGCTCGCCCTGCCCCAGCCTGGTCGCGTACATCCAGCCGATGCCCAGGCCCGCCACCACGATGGCGCCCCAGGTGCGCAGCGGCAGCCGGTGCCCGATGAACAGGCGCGCTGCCAGCGCGGTGAAAAGCGGGCCGACCGCCATGGTCACCAGCACGTTGGCGGTCGAGGTGAGCGTGAGCGCCACCATGAAGGCGGTGAACATCACGCTCCAGCACAGGCCCGACAGCCACAGCACCGCGCCGCCGGTGCGCAGCGTCCGCAGCACCGCCCGGCCGCGCCAGGCCGGCAGGATGACGAGCAGCGCGAGCACGGTGAAGGCGCTGCGCCAGAAGGTGACCTCGAAGCTGCGCGCGCTTTCCAGGTGGCGCGTGACGACGCCGGCGGTGCCCCACATCAGCGTCACGCCGACCATCAGCCAGACGGCGCGCCCGTGGGTGAGGTGCACGACCGGCCTGCCTTCAGCGTCCGCCGTTGCGGGCGGCCAGTTCGCACAGCGCCTCGCAGCGCGTGTCGGACATGGCGCCCAGCACCTTCTGCCAGGCGGCCTTGCGCTCGCCCTGGGCCCGGGCGACCTGGTCGGCCGCCAGGCTGCGCGGCACGGCGCGCGAGGCGACGGACAGCGCGCGGGCATGCGCCGGCGCCGCCTCGGCCAGGGCGCCCAGCAGCGCGTCGACATACGCCGGGCCGAAGCGCGCGTCGCCCAGCGCGGTGGCCAGGCCGGCGTAGAGCTGGAGCACCCCCGTCTGGCCGCGCTTCAGCCCGCCCAGGCGCAGCTGGCCGACCAGCTTCGGATCGAGCTGGCGCAGCGTGGCCTCGGCCAGCGGCACCTGGCGCGCGATGCAGCGGGCCAGGAAGGGCTGCAGCAGCGCCAGCTCGTCCTGGTAGGCGGCCGCGTTGCCCGCCACCACCGAGGCGACGAACTGGCCGTTCTGCATCGCCCCGAAGGACAGGTAGGCCAGCGAGGCCTCCTGCGCCCGGTCGCAGGTGTCGGAGACGGCCGCCAGGTCGGCCTGGGCGCCTTCGGCCGGCAGCGCGCGCGGGTCGGCCAGCGCACGCAGCACGGGGCCGGCCTCGGCGTCCGCCAGGCGCGGCATGCGCTCCGGCTGCGCGGAGCGCAGCGCGGCGAAGGCGCGCGCCGCCTCGATCTGGGCCGCGGCGGCGTCCTGCGCGCGGACCGGCGACGCGCCGGCCGCCAGCGCCGCCAGCAGGGCCAGGGCGCTGCCCAGCCGACGCAGCGGGGCCGGGCGGCGCATCACGCCTCGCGGCTGGCGCGCTTGCGCTCGTGCTCCTTCAGGAAGCGCTTGCGCAGGCGGATGCTCTTGGGCGTGATCTCGACCAGCTCGTCGTCCTCGATGAACTCCACGCCGTACTCCAGCGTCAACTCGATCGGCGGGGTGATCTTGATGGCGTCCTCCTTGCCGCTGACGCGGAAGTTGGTCAGCTGCTTGGTGCGGGTGGCGTTGACCACCAGGTCGTTGTCGCGGCTGTGGATGCCGACGATCATGCCCTCGTACACCGGGTCGCCGGCCTTGACGAACATGCGGCCGCGGTCGTCCAGCTTGCCCAGGGCGTAGGTGAAGATCTCGCCGTCGTCCATGCTGATCAGCACGCCGTTCTTGCGGCCGCCGATCTCGCCCTTGTGCGGCTCGTAGCTGTCGAAAATGTTGCTGATCAGGCCCGAGCCGCGCGTCAGATTCAGGAACTCGTTGGTGAAGCCGATCAGGCCGCGCGCCGGGATGCGGTATTCCAGCCGCACGCGGCCGCGGCCATCGGGTTCCATGTTGACCAGCTCGCCCTTGCGCTCGCCCAGCGCCTGCATCACGCCGCCCTGGTGGCCTTCCTCGATGTCGGCCGTGACCAGTTCGATCGGCTCGCAGCGCTCGCCGTCGATGTCGCGGAACACCACGCGCGGCTTGGAGACGGCCAGCTCGTAGCCCTCGCGGCGCATGTTCTCCAGCAGGATGGTCAGATGCAGCTCGCCGCGGCCGGAAACCTCGAAGATGCCGTCCTCGTCGGTCTCCTTGACGCGCAGCGCCACGTTGGATTGCAGCTCCTTCTGCAGCCGGTCCCAGATCTGGCGGCTGGTGACGAACTTGCCCTCGCGACCGGCCAGCGGGCTGGTGTTGACGCAGAAGTTCATCGTCAGCGTCGGCTCGTCCACGCGCAGCATCGGCAGCGGCGTCGGGTTGGCCGGGTCGGTCAACGTCACGCCGATGCCGATGTCGGCGATGCCGTTGATCAGCACGATGTCGCCCGGGCCGGCCTCGGCGGCCTGCACGCGGTCCAGGCCCTGGAAGGTCAGCACCTGGTTGACGCGGCCCTTGAAGGAGGCGCCGTCGGGGCCTTCCATCACCTGCACGTCCATGCCGGGCTTGAGCGTGCCGGCGTTGATGCGGCCCACGCCGATGCGGCCGACGAAGCTGGAGAAGTCCAGCGCCGAGATCTGCAGCTGCAGCGGCGCGTCCGGGTCGCCGTCGTGCGGCGGCACGTGCTTGAGCACGGTCTCGAACAGGGCCGACATGTCGGGGCCCCACTGCTCGCCGGGCTCGCCCTCCTCCAGCGAGCTCCAGCCGTTGATGCCCGAGGCATACACCACCGGGAAGTCGAGCTGCTCGTCGGTCGCGCCCAGCTTGTCGAACAGGTCGAAGGCGGCGTTGACCACCTTGTCGGGGTTGGCGCCCGGCTTGTCCACCTTGTTGACCACCACGATGGGCTTGAGGCCCAGGGCCAGCGCCTTCTTGGTGACGAAGCGGGTCTGCGGCATCGGGCCTTCCTGCGCGTCGATCAGCAGCAGCACGCCGTCCACCATCGACAGGGCGCGCTCCACCTCGCCGCCGAAGTCCGCGTGGCCGGGGGTGTCGACGATGTTGATGTGGGTGCCCTGCCAACTGACGGCGCAGTTCTTGGCCAGGATGGTGATGCCGCGCTCGCGCTCGATGGCGTTGTTGTCCATCACGGTGTCGACCACCTTCTCGTGCTCGGCGAAGGTGCCCGACTGGCGCAGGAGCTGGTCGACCATGGTGGTCTTGCCGTGGTCGACGTGGGCGATGATGGCGATGTTTCGGATCTGGCGGGTTGCGGTCATGGTGCAAGGGCCTCGGTCAGAGGCGTTCGATTCACAAGGATCTGCTGGATTTCGGTCGGGGCCAGCAAGCGCCCCGGGATGAGTTCGCCCGCCTTCACGTGGGCCGTGCCGAGAAAAGCCTGCGGCCGGGTGCCGAACACGGCCACCGCCTCGGCATCGGGCCAGCCGCCGCGCCGGCGCAGGCCGCTGAGGAAGCGGCCGGCATCGTCCTCGCCCAGCGTGACGGGCGTGTGGCCGGCCACCAGGCATTCAACGGGCTGCAGCAGCGCCAGGCGCTCGACTTCGGGCAGGGCTTCCAGCGCCGCCAGCGTCACGCACTGCGCGGCGTCGAAGCCGCCCGTGGCGACGCGGCGCAGGAAGCTCAGGTGGCCGCCACAGCCGAGGGCTTCGCCGATGTCCTCGCCCAGGGTGCGGATGTAGGTGCCCTTGGAGCAATGCACGCGCAGCCGCAGGTTCGGCGCCTCGCCCGAGAGCTGCATCTCCAGCAGCTCCAGCGCATGGATGACGACCTGGCGCGGCTCGCGCTCGACGGTCTCGCCCTCGCGCGCATATTCGTAGAGCGCCTTGCCGTCCTTCTTGAGGGCGCTGTGCATGGGCGGCACCTGGGTGATCGGGCCGGTGAAGCGGTCCAGCGCCTCCACCACCTGGCCGGCCGTGCACTGCACGGGGCGCTCGCTCAGCACCTCGCCTTCCGCATCGCCCGTGGCCGTGCGCACGCCCAGGCGCACCACCGTCTCGTAGGTCTTGTCGGCGTCGAGGTGCAGCTGGCTGAACTTGGTGGCGGCGCCGAAGCACAGCGGCAGCACGCCGGTGGCCAGCGGGTCCAGCGTGCCGGTGTGGCCGGCCTTCTCGGCGCGCAGCAGCCACTTGGCCTTCTGCAGCGCCTGGTTGCTGGACAGGCCCAGCGGCTTGTCGAGCAGCAACACCCCGTGCACAGGGCGCCGCTGCACCCTGACACGGGATGGCGACGTCATGAGCCCTCGTCTTCCTTTGAGCGCGAGGAGACCGCCTTGGCGATCAGGGCGTTCATGTCGGCCGCACGCTCGGTGGTGCGGTCGAACACGAAGTGCAGCGTCGGCACGGTATGGATGTGCAGCCGCTTGAACAGGTGGTTGCGCAGGAAGCCGGCGGCCTGGTTGAGCGCGTCCTGCGTCTCCTGCGGGTCGCCCACCAGCACGCTGAAGAACACCTTGGCGTGGGCGTAGTCGGGCGTCACCTCCACGGCCTGGATGGTGACCATGCCCACCCGCGGGTCCTTCAGCTCGCGCGCGATCAGCTCCGTCAGGTCGCGCTGGATCTGGTCGGCGACCTTGAAGCCGCGGTTGGGCACGGAGGACTTGCGCTTGGGCATCGCTTCGGTGTCCTGGCCGCCTTACAGCGTCCGGGCGATCTCCTTGATCTCGAAGATCTCGAGCTGGTCGCCTTCGCGGATGTCGTTGTAGTTGCGCAGCTTGATACCGCACTCGAAGCCCTCGCGGACTTCCTTGACGTCGTCCTTCATGCGCTTGAGCGACTCGATCTCGCCGGTGTAGATCACCACGTTGTCGCGCAGCAGGCGGAAGTGGCCGTCGCGGCGCACCACGCCGTCCAGCACGTACGAGCCGGCCACGGTGCCGATCTTCGAGGCCACGAACACCGTGCGGATCTCGGCATGGCCGATGATTTCCTCGCGGCGCTCGGGGGCCAGCATGCCGGCCATCGCGGTCTTCAGCTCGTCCACGGCGTCGTAGATGATGCTGTAGTACTTGATGTCGACGTCGTTGCCCTCGGCCAGCTTGCGCGCGCCGGCGTCGGCGCGCACGTTGAAGCCGATCACGATGCCCTTGGAGGCGATCGCCAGGTTCACGTCCGATTCGCTGATGCCGCCCACGCCGGCGTAGACGATCTGCACCCGCACCTCGTCGGTGGAGAGCTTGAGCAGCGACTGCGACAGCGCTTCCTGCGAACCCTGCACGTCGGCCTTGATGATGATGGGCAGGTTCTTCACCTCGCCCGCCGTCATGTCGGAGAACATGTTCTCCAGCTTGGCGGCCTGCTGGCGGGCCAGCTTGGTGTTGCGGAACTTGCCGGCGCGGTAGGTGGCGATCTCGCGCGCGCGGCGCTCGTCGGCCATCACCATGAACTCGTCGCCGGCCTGCGGCACCTCGGTCAGGCCCTGGATCTCCACCGGGATGGAGGGGCCGGCCGCCTTGGTGTTCTTGCCGTCCTCGTCCAGCATGGCGCGCACGCGGCCCGAGGTCGAGCCGGCCAGCACCACGTCGCCCACCTTGAGCGTGCCGGACTGCACCAGCACCGTGGCCACCGGGCCGCGGCCCTTGTCCAGCTGCGCCTCGATGACCAGGCCCTTGGCGGCGGCATCCACCGGCGCCTTCAGCTCCAGCACCTCGGCCTGCAGCAGCACCTGCTCGAGCAGGTCGTCGACGCCCTTGCCCGTCTTGGCCGAGACCTCGACGAAGGGCGAGTCGCCGCCGAATTCCTCGGGCACGACCTCCTCGGCCACCAGCTCGCTGCGCACGCGCTCGGGGTTGGCGTCGGGCTTGTCGATCTTGTTGACCGCGACCACGATCGGCACACCCGCCGCCTTCGCGTGCTTGATGGCTTCCTTGGTCTGCGGCATCACGCCGTCGTCGGCCGCCACCACCAGGATGACGATGTCCGTCGCCTGCGCGCCGCGGGCGCGCATGGCGGTGAAGGCCTCGTGGCCCGGCGTGTCGAGGAAGGTGATGGTGCCGCGCGGCGTGTCGACGTGGTAGGCGCCGATGTGCTGCGTGATGCCGCCCGCCTCGCCCGCCGCCACCTTGGCGCGGCGGATGTAGTCCAGCAGCGAGGTCTTGCCGTGGTCGACGTGGCCCATGACGGTGACCACCGGCGCCCGCGGCAGGGCGTCGGCGGTCTGCGCCTGCACTTCCTCGTCGGTGAAGGCCTCGGGGTCGTCCAGCGCGGCGACCACGGCCTTGTGGCCCATTTCCTCGACGAGGATCATGGCCGTGTCCTGGTCCAGCGACTGGTTGATGGTCGCCATCTGGCCCAGCTTCATCAGCTGCTTGATGACCTCGGAGGCCTTGACCGCCATCTTGTGCGCCAGCTCCGACACCGTGATGGTCTCGGGCACGTGCACCTCGATGATGCGCTGCTCGGCCGCCTGGGCCTGCTGGTGCGAATCGTCGCGGTCGCGGTCGTTGCCGCGCCGGCCGCGCGGGCCGCCGCGCCAGTTGCTGCGGCCGACACCGCCGCTGGCATCGCCGCGGGTCTTGATTTCCTTCTTCTTGCCGGCCTCGCCCGCCCAGCTGGACGACAGCTTGGCCGACTTGACCTCCTTGCCGCCCGCGGGCGCCGCCGGCGCACCGGCGGCCGGGCGCGCGCCGGCACCTGCCGTCGTGGCCGGCTTGTGCAGCGTGCCGCGCGCGGCAGCCGGCTTGGCCTCGGCCGGCTTCGGCTCTTCCTTCTTGGCCACGAGCACGCGCTTGGGCGCGTTCATCATCTCGCGGATGGCCTCGGCCTCGGCCAGCGCCTTGCGGCGGCGCTCTTCCAGGTCGCGGGCGCGCGCGGCCTCTTCGTCCGCACGGGCCTTGGATTCGGCGGCGGCCTTGGCCTTGGCCTCTTCCTTGGCCTTCTCGGCGGCGGCCTTCTCGGCCGCGGCCTTTTCCTCGGCCGCCTTCTGGGCCGCGGCTTCGGCCGCCGGCGCACTGCGCGCCTCGGCCGCCGCGGCGTTGATGGCGGCCGCCTCGGCGCGCGCCTTCTCGACCTGGGCCTCGCGGTCGCGCTCGGCGCGCTCCTCGCGCTCGCTGGCCTCGCGCTCGGCCGCCTCGGCGGCTTCGCGCTCGCGGCGGCGGGCGGCGAGTTCCTCTTCCTGGCGGCGCAGCAGCTCGGCGTTGCGGCGCGCCTCTTCCTCGCGGCGGGCGAGCTCGGCCTCGTCGATGCGCGGCGCGGGCGGCGCGACGGGCGCCGGCGCGGGCGCCTCGGCGGGGGCCTCATCGCGCTGGATGAAGGTGCGCTTCTTGCGCACTTCCACCTGGATGGTGCGCGCACGGCCCATCGCGTCGGCCTGCTTGATCTCGGTGGTCGACTTCTTGGTCAGCGTGATCTTCTTGCGCTCGGGCGCGGCCGTGCCGTGGCTGGCCTTGAGGTGGCCGAGCAGGCGCTGCTTGTCGGCCTCGGTCAGCGCGTCCGACGCGGCCGACTTGGCCACGCCGGCGCTGCGCAGCTGGTCAAGCAGCGTTTCGGGTGTCTTCTTGAGTTCCTGTGCGAACTCTGCAACGGTGGTGCTGGACATATCTGTTTCGTGCTCCCATGACATCACTCTTGGGTGCCAGCGAACCAGTGTTCGCGCGCCTTGAGGATGAGGGCCTTGGCGTCATCGGCGCTCTGGCCGGTGATCTCGGTGAGTTCGTCGACCGCGAGGTCGGCCAAGTCGTCGCGCGTGTTCACGCCCGCGGTGGCCAGCCTGGCGATCAGCTCGGGGGTGAGGCCTTCGAGGTCCCGCAGGTCCTGCGAGACGCCCTCGACGCTCTCCTCCCGGGCGATTTCCAGGGTCAGCAGCGCGTCCTTGGCGCGGGCGCGCAGCTCGTTGACGGTGTCCTCGTCGAAGGCCTCGATCTCGAGCATCTCGGCGATGGGTACGTAGGCCACCTCTTCCAGGCTGGTGAAGCCTTCCTGGATCAGGATGTCGGCGATCTCCTCGTCGACGTCGAGCTTCTCCATGAAGAGCTGGCGGATGGCGCTGGACTCCTCGGCCTGCTTCTGGGCCGACTCGTTGGCGTCCATGATGTTGATCTTCCAGCCCGTGAGCTCGGAAGCCAGGCGCACGTTCTGGCCGCCGCGGCCGATGGCGATGGCGAGGTTCTCCTCGTCGACCACCACGTCCATGGCGTGCTTCTCTTCGTCGACCACGATCGAGGACACGTTGGCCGGGGCCAGCGCGCCGATGACGAACTGCGCCGGGTCCTCGGACCACAGCACGATGTCCACCCGCTCGCCAGCCAGCTCGTTGGTGACGGCGTTCACGCGGGTGCCACGCACGCCGACGCAGGTGCCGATCGGGTCGACGCGCTTGTCGTGGCTGAGCACGGCGATCTTGGCGCGCGAACCCGGGTCGCGGGCGCAGCTCTTGATCTCCAGCAGGCCCTGCTCGATCTCGGGCACCTCGTTGCGGAACAGCTCGATCATGAACTCGGGCGCGGTGCGCGAGAGGATGATCGGCGCGCCGCGCAGCTCGAGGTTGACCTCCATGATCATGGCCCGCACGCGGTCGCCGTTGCGCAGGTTCTCCTTGGGGATCATCTCGCTGCGGCGCAGGCGGCCTTCCACCCGGCCGGACTCGACGATGATGTCGCCCTTGTCCATGCGCTTGACGGTGCCGGTGAAGATCTTCTCGCCGCGCGACATGAAGTCGTTGAGCAGCATCTCGCGCTCGGCGTCGCGGATCTTCTGCAGGATCACCTGCTTGGCGGCCATGGCGCCGATGCGGCCGATGGGCAGCGACTCGACCGGCTCCTCGATGTACTCACCCAGCTCGATGTCGGGCAGCTCTTCCTTGGCCTCGAACAGCAGGATCTCCTGGTCGGGCAGCTGCAGGCCGGCCTCGTCGGGCACCACGTGCCAGCGGCGGAAGGTCTCGTAGGCGCCGGTGTCGCGATCGATCGCCACACGGATGTCCACGTCGCCCTGGTACAGCTTCTTGGTGGCCTGCGCCAGCGCCGACTCGACGGCGCCGAAGACGACGTCGCGCTCGACGTTCTTCTCGCGCGAGATCGCATCCACCAACATCAACATTTCGCGATTCATGCCACTGGGCTCCTTCCAATCACTCCGGCTGTGTGCCGCCGGTCCGGGGCTTGCGCCCCTTGAAATCCACGATCGGGGCGAGCCGCGCCTCGCGCAGCTCGTCCAGGCGAAAACCCAGCGCGTGCAGCGGCGCGGCCTCGCGTTTCTTCATGCTCACCTTCTGTCCGGGCTTGGCGGGCGCCGGCTCGTCGCGCCAGACGACCTGCCAGCCGCGCTCGCCGCCGGGGCCTTCGGTGCGCTCCAGCGTGCCGCGGAACTTCTTGCGGTTCGCACTCACCTGCCCTGCCGCCGCCTCGCCCATCGGCGCCTTGAGGGTGATGTCGATCACCTCGCCCACGAAGCGCTCGAAATCCTGCTCGTTGCGCAGCGGCCGGTCGATGCCGGGCGACGACACCTCCAGACGCTTGTAGTCGACGTTGTCGACCTCCAGCGCATATTGCAGCTGGCGTGTGACTTTCTCGCAATCCTCGACGGTGACGAAGGCGCCGTCCGCGTCCGCCTGCGGGCCGGCCCAGGGCAGGTCGATGGTGACGCGCAGCAAGCCTCCGGCCGAGCGTTCGATCTCGACCAGGTCGTAGCCGAGGCCGGCCACGGTTGTTTCGACGGTCTGCTGCAATGCCACCGGGATGCGTGCTTCCTTGTTGCTGCGAATCTGCCTGCGCTGTGTTCTGCCCTGCTCTTGCGCCGAAGCCGCCTGTGCCGCAGCCGGCGGCCCTGGAGGAAGGCCGCCCGGCAAGGGATGAGACGGGTCGGGGCGCGAAAGCGAAGCGACCAAAAAAAACGGGCGGTTGGTACCCGCCCGGTTGGTCGTGAGCCTCAGATTATAGGGCGTCCGTATCGGTTTTGCACAGGGCCGCGCCGTTCCAGGCCCCTCAGGCGGCCCTGCCCGCGCGCAGGGCGTGGCGTCCGACCCACGCGAAGAGCGCCGCGCCGGCCGCCAGCGCCAGGGCCGCCACCAGCAGCGGCACCGTGAAGCTGCCGGTGCGGTGCGCCAGCGGCGCCGCGAAGACCGGCCCCACGATCTGCCCGATGCCGTAGGAGGCGGTGGCGTAGCCCATGAGCCCGGCCGCGGCGTTACCCCTGAGCTGGCGGGCCTCCCGCATGGCGAACAGGGTGATGGCGGTGAACGGCAGCCCCAGCAGGAGGCTGCCCAGCGCCAGCCCGGCCACGCTGGGCCAGGCCACCGACAGCAGCACCCCCGCCGCCTGCATCGCGTAGCCGGCGGCCAGCAGCAGCCGGTTGTCCCAGTGCAGCGGCGCCCGCGCGCCGATCAGCGCCCCGGGGATCACCGCCAGGCCGAACAGGGGCCAGAACAGGTCCGGCCAGGGCGAGCCGGGCAGCGCCTGGCGCGCGATCACCGGCAGGAAGGTGGCGGTGATGATGTAGCCGAAGCCGGCCACGCCGTAGAGGATCACGAGGGAGCGCGCATCGCCGCGGCCGGCTCCCGGTTCCGGGGCGGCGGCGGACGCCACCGCGGCGGCCGGCGCCGGCTCGGCCGCATGCCCGCCGTCGTCGAACACCCGCCAGATGCCCGCCGTCAGCAGCAGTGCCACCACGCCGAAGCCGATCCAGGCCGCGTCGGCGCCCCAGCGGGCCGCCAGCCCGCCCAGCAGCCCCGTCACGGCGATGCCGATGCCGGGGCCGGTGTAGATCACGCCGCCCAGCGCGGGCATGCCGGTCTCGGCCAGCCGGCGCAGGCCCCAGCCGGAGGCGAAGACGAAGGTCCACGCGCTGGCGACGCCGGCGGCGGTGCGCAGCACGCCCCAGAGCGTGAAGCCGTGCAGCAGCCCCATGCCGAGCAGCAGCGCGGCGGTGGCGACCAGCCCGCCGCGCAGCATGGCCGGCGCCGGCCGCCGGATGGCGGCGCAGGACAAGGCCCCGAGGAAATAGCCGAGGTAGTTGAGCGAGGCCAGCAGCCCGCCGCCCTCCAGGCTCAGCTGGCCCTCGTGCAGCATCACCGGCAGCATGGGCGTGAAGGCGAAGCGGCCCAGGCCCATCGCCACGGCCAGCGCCACCATGCAGGCCAGCGCGGCGCGCCAGCCGCCGCGTGGTTCGTATCCTGTATTCGACATCCGGGGGTGTTCTTCTTTTCTCAATCGGCCAGCGCGGCTGCCACGAGCTGGCGGGTGTAGGGGTGTTGCGGGCGGTCCAGCACGGCATCGACCTCGCCCTGCTCCAGGATCGCGCCGTCCTTCATCACCACCACCCGATGCGCCATGGCGCGCACCACCTCGACGTCGTGGGTGATCAGCAGGTAGGCCAGGCCGCGCTCGCGCTGCAGGCGCTGCAGCAGGCCGAGCACCTGCTTCTGGATGGTGACGTCGAGCGCGCTGGTGGGCTCGTCCAGCACCAGCAGCTCCGGATCGACCACCAGCGCGCGGGCGATCGCCAGGCGCTGGCGCTGGCCGCCGGAGAACTCGTGGGGGTAGCGTTCCAGCAGGCTGGGGAACTGGTCGGTCGTCAGGCCGACATCGGCCAGGGTGGCCAGCACGCGCTGGCGGCGGGCGGCTGCGTCGGGCGCGCCGCCGTGCACCTCCAGCCCCTCGCCGACGATCTGGCCGACCGTCATGCGCGGCGAGAGCGAGGAGAACGGGTCCTGGAACACCACCTGCACCACGCGGCGCAGCGGCCGGTCGGCGCGGGTGCGCCCGCTCCAGGCGCGGCCGGCGACGCGCAGCTCGCCTTCGGCCGGCAGCAGGCCGAGGGCGGCCAGCGCCAGCGTGGACTTGCCGGAGCCGGACTCGCCCACCACGCCCAGCGTCTCGCCGCGGGCGATGCGCAGGTCGGCGCCCTGCACGGCGACGAAGGCGTCGCGGCCGAACCAGCCGCGCAGGCCCGGACGCGGCACGGGGTAGCTCACCCGCAGGCGGTCCGCCTGCAGCACCGGCACGGCGTCGCCGGCCCCGGGCGGCGGCGCCACGTCCCGCACCGGCCGGCTGTCGATCAGCCGGCGGGTGTAGGCATGGCGCGGCGCGGCGAACACCTCGGCCACGGCGCCCTGCTCCACCAGGTGGCCCTTCTCCATCACCGCCACGCGGTCGGCGAAGCGCCGCACCAGGTTCAGGTCGTGGGTGATCAGCAGCACCGCCATGCCGCGCTCGCGCTGCAGGCGGTCGAGCAGGTCGAGGATCTGGATGCGCAAGGTCACGTCCAGCGCGGTGGTCGGCTCGTCGGCCAGCAGCAGCCGCGGCTGGCAGGCCAGGGCCATGGCGATCATGGCGCGCTGGCGCTGGCCGCCGGAGAGCTGGTGCGGGTAGGCCCGCGCGCGCCGCGCCGGCTCGGGCACGCCGGTCTCGGCCAGCAGCTGCACGGCGCGCTCGTGTGCCTGGCGGGCCGGCAGGCCCTCGTGCAGCTGCAGCACCTCGGCGATCTGCTCGCCCACCGGGTACAGCGGGTTCAGCGCCGTCATCGGCTCCTGGAAGATCATGGCGATCTCGCGGCCGCGGATGCCGCGCAGCTCGCGCTCCGGCATCGACAGCAGGTCGCGGCCCTCCTGCGGGTGCGCCGGGCCGGACAGCCGCGCAGCGCCCGAGAGCGCGGCCCCCTGCACCAGCCGCAGCAGGCTCAGCGCGGTGACGGTCTTGCCGGAGCCGGACTCGCCCACCAGCGCGAGCTTCTCGCCCGCGGCGAGGTCGAAGTCCACGCCGTGCACCACTTCCTGGCCGTCGAAGGCCACGCGAAGATCGCGGACCGCGAGCAGAGCCTGCTGACGGGTCATCTGTCGGCCTTTCGCGGGTCCATCGCGTCGCGCAGCGCGTCGCCCATGAAGGTCAGCAGCATCAGCGTCAGCACCAGCACGGCGAAGGTCGACATGGAGATCCACCAGGCGTCGATGTTGGCCTTGCCCTGGTTGAGCAGTTCGCCCAGCGAGGGCGTGCCCGGCGGCACGCCCAGGCCGAGGAAGTCCAGCGAGGTCAATGCCAGGATCGCCGCGCTCATGCGGAAGGGCAGGAAGGTGACGACCGGCACCATGCTGTTGGGCAGGATGTGGCGCCCCATGATCGCCAGGTTGCCCACGCCCAGGGCGCGGGCGGCGCGCACGTAGTCCATCTGCCGGTTGCGCAGGAACTCGGCGCGCACGTAGTCCGACAGGCCCATCCAGCCGAACAGCGAGAGCAGGATCAGCAGCAGCGCCACGCTGGGCGCGAAGATGGCGCTGAAGATGATCAGCAGGTACAGCTCCGGCATCGAGCCCCAGATCTCGATGAAGCGCTGGAAGGCCAGGTCGGTCTTGCCGCCGAAGAAGCCCTGGATGGCGCCGGTGACGATGCCCAGCACCACGCCGATGGCGGTGAGCGCCAGCGCGAAGAGCACGCTGACCCGGAAGCCGTAGATCAGCTGCGCCAGCAGGTCGCGGCCCCGGTCGTCGGTGCCGAACACGTTGTCGTGCGAGGGCGCGGCCGGGTTGGGCTGGCGGGCGAAGTAGTTGAGCGTGCGCGGGCCGTAGGGGTTGGGCGCGTAGAGGGCCCAGTTGTCGCCCTCGGTGATGCGCTGGCGGATGAAGGGGTCGAGGTAGTCGGCCGGCGTCTCGAAGTCGCCGCCGAAGACCTTCTCGGGATAGTCCCTGAGGATCGGGAAATAGGTCTGCCCCTGGTAGCGCACGACGAGCGGCTTGTCGGTGGACAGCACCTCGGCGAAGAGGCTCAGCACCACCATCGCGCTGAACAGCACCAGGCTGTAGAAGCCCAGCCGGTTGCGGCGGAAGCGCCGCCAGGCGCGGCGACCGGGGGACAGGGAAGCAGCCGGAGCGGGCGCAGCCGTCATGCGGCGAAGGGGTTGAGCACCGCGATGCCGCAGCCGTCGAAGTCGCGCACGTTGCGGGTGACCAGCGTGAGCGCGTGGACCTGGGCGGTGGCGGCGATGAGCATGTCGGACGGATGACGGACCTGGCCGCGGGCGGCAAACTGACCCCGCATTTCCCCTGCCCGCCGGGCCACGGTTTCGTTCACCTCCAGCACGTGGTATCGGGTCACGAAGCGCTCGAACCATTCGAGCTTGCCGGGCTTGGGCTTGCGGCTCAGGCCGTAGATGATTTCGTGCACGGTGATGACCGAAAGCCACAGTTGGGCATGAGAAGCTTCGATCGTGGCCATCCAGGCCCTCACGCCTTCGTCGGGCGCCTTGAACATCAACTCGCTGATGATGTTGGTATCCACCAGTTGCATGGCGCGCTCTACTCGTCCCAGCGGGGATCGTCGAAAGGATTAGCGCGATCGGTGCGGGGCGGGAGTTCGATCCCGTCCTCCCCCTCGGCTGCCAGGATGGCGCGGATCTCATCGAACAGCTCCATCATGGTCGGCCGTGCGCGCTCGGCCTTCCACTGCTTGAACTGCTCGAACTCCTCGGGCGAAACCATCACGGCCACGGGCCGGCCACGGTTGTAGATGGCCTGTGGCTCCTCGGCCGTCAGGCGGACGACCTCGGAGAACTGCTGCTTGGCGTTGGCGATGTTCCAGGTCATGGCATCACCTCTCATGGACATTGAAAATGGTCATTTTATCCATGATTCATGTCCATGTCAGTCGAACTTGACCCGCGGATCGACCCACACGTAGCACAGGTCGCTGATCAGCTTGGTGACCAGACCGATCAGCGTGAAGAGATACAGCGTGCCCAGCACCACCGGGTAGTCGCGCCGCATCACGCTCTCGTAGCTCAGCAGGCCCAGGCCGTCGAGCGAGAACAGCGTCTCGATCAGCAGCGAGCCAGTGAAGAAGGCGCCGATGAAGGCCGCCGGGAAGCCCGTGATGATGGGGATGAGCGCGTTGCGGAAGATGTGCTTCCACATCACCTGCTTCTCTGGCAGGCCCTTGGCGCGGGCCGTCAGCACGTACTGCTTGCGGATCTCCTCGAGGAAGGCGTTCTTGGTCAGCATGGCCGTCACGGCGAAGCTGCCCAGCACCATCGCCGTGACGGGCAGCGCGATGTGCCACAGGTAGTCGACGATGCGCGCGCCCCACGAGAGCTGAGCCCAGTTGGCCGAGGTCAGCCCGCGCAGCGGGAACCACTGCAGCTGCCCGCCAAAGACCACCAGCAGCGCCACGCCCAGCACGAAGCCCGGGATGGCATAGCCGACCAGCACGAACAGCGTGGTGACGAAGTCGAAGCGCGTGCCGGCCCGCACCGCCTTGGCCACGCCCAGCGGCACGGCGATCAGGTAGCTGATGAAGAAGGTCCACAGGCCCAGGCTGATGGAGACGGGCAGCTTCTCCTGGATGAGCGACCAGACCGACTTGCGCTGGTGGAAGCTCTCGCCCAAGTCGAACACGGCAAAGGACTTCAGCATCTGCCAGTAGCGCTCGACGGGCGGCTTGTCGAAGCCGTAGAGCTTCTTGATTTCCGCGATGCGCTCCGGCCCCAGGTCCTGCGCGCCCCGCATGCCGGAGGAAACCATCGCCGCCTCGCCGCCGGCGCCGCGCCCGCGCAGCTGCGACAGCATCTGCTCCACCGGGCCGCCGGGCACGAACTGGATGACGGCGAAGGTGACCGTCAGCACACCGAGCAGCGTCGGGACCATCAGCAGCAGGCGCTTGAGTGCGTACAGCAGCATGGATGAATGTTCCCTGGAGGCCTAGCGATTGCCGGGAGCTGCCCACCACGTGCCGATGGCCCAGCCGTCGGCTTCGTAGTAGGGAGGAATGGTCTTCGGCAGCACGAAGGGCCGGGGCCGGTAGCCGATGAGGAAGGCCTTGCCGTGGTACTGCGGGATCGTGTAGTAGCCGTGCGTGAGCACGCGGTCCAGCGCGCGCATGGCGGTGACCAGTTCCTCGTGCGTCAGGGCGGCGCCCACCTTGTCGATCAGCGCGTCGACGGCCGGGTCGGCGATGCCCGTGTAGTTGGACGAGCCTGGCGTCTGCGCGGACTTCGAGCCGAAGAGGTCGCGCAGCGTGCTGGCGGGCATGTCGGCCAGCGGCGGCATGTTGATGCTGGTCATCTCGTAGTCGAAGGTGTCCATGCGCTGCTGCGACAGCGCGTAGTCGACGGTGCGGATCGTGAAGCCGATCCCCAGCTTGCGCAGCGCCGCCTGGTATGGCAGCAGGACCCTGGTGAGCGAGGGCTGGTCGTTCAGGAATTCGATGGTGAAGGCTTCGCCCTTGTCGTTGCGCAGCGCCCCGTCGCGGTAGGTCCAGCCGGCCTGTGCCAGCAGGTCGCGCGCGTGGCGCAGGTTGGCGCGGAGGCTGTCCGGCGGCTCGGTGGTCGGCATCGCCACCGCGGGGCCGAACACCTCCGGCCGCAGCTTCGTGCGCCAGGGCTCGAGCAACGCCAGCTCTTCCGCGCCGGGCACGCCGGTGGCCCGGAACTCGCTGTTGGGGAAGTAGTCCTCGGTGCGGGTGTAGATGCCGTAGAAGAGCTGGCGGTTGAGCCACTGGAAATCGAAGGCGAGGCCGAGCGCCTGCCGCACGCGGATGTCCTGGAACTTCGGCTTGCGCAGGTTCAGCAGCGTGGCCTGGTACATCGCCGGGTTCTGGTTCTCGAAGGCACGCTTGACGACGTCGCCGCGGTCGAAGGCCCGGCCGTAGTACTGGCGCGCCCAGTCCCTGGAGGTGAACTCGCGCCGGAAGTCGATCTCGCCGGCCTTCAGGCCCTCGAACTGCGCCGTCTGGTCCAGGTAGATCTTGAAGGTGATGCGGTCGAAGTTGAACTGGCCCTTGCGCACGGGCAGTTCGGCGCCCCAGTAGTCCCGGTTGCGCACGTAGGTGATGTCGCGCCCCAGCGCCGGCGCCGGGATCACGTACGGGCCGGAGCCGATCGGCAGGTCGGTGATCACTTGGTCGAAGGGCTTGCCCTTGCCCCAGGTCCGGCTGAACACCGGCATGGCGCCCACGATCAGCGGCAGCGTGCGGTCGGGGACGACGAAGTCGAAGCGCACCGTGCGCTCGTCCAGCGCCCTGGCGCCCTTGACCTGCGAGAACATGACCGGATAGCTCGGCGCGACGAACTTGCTGGTCAGCACCTCGAAGGAATGCACCACGTCCGCCGCGAGCACGGGCTCTCCGTTGCTGAAGCGCGCCTTCGGGTTGAGCCTGAACGTGACGGACAGGGCGTCGGGCGCGGCGCTCACGTCCTCGGCCAGCAGGCCGTAGGCGGTGGTGCGCTCCTCGTCGTTGCCGACCAGCAGCGACTCGAAGACCAGCGAGTAGTTGAGCCCGCCCGCCGACAGCCCGTAGGGCGCGTTGCCCTTGAGCGTGAAGGGGTTGAACTTGTCGAAGTTAGACGGCCGGGTGGGCGGCACCATCCGGAACTCGCCGCCCTTGGGTGCGTCCGGGTTCACGTAATCGAAGTGCGTGAAGCCCGGCGGGTACTTGATGTCGCCGAACTGCGCATACGCATGCGCGGCCCAGGCGCTGCCGACGGGGGCCGCGAGGAACGTCAATGCCATGAGCAGCCCGAGAAAACGCCGGGCCGCCCCAGGTTTTCTTGCTCCCCTCGGGGGACGGTCTGGGCGCGGCCCAGCCCTGGGGGCCGTCAATACTCGCATGCGAGAATTCTGCACAACTTTTTCTCCGAATCAGACAAAAGGCAGATTCATGGGCTTTCTCAGCGGCAAGAAACTTCTGATCACCGGCGTGCTCTCCAACCGCTCCATCGCCTACGGCATCGCCAAGGCGTGCCACGCGCAGGGCGCCGAGCTGGCCTTCAGCTACGTGGGCGAGCGCTTCAAGGACCGCATCACCGAGTTCGCCGCCGAGTTCGGCTCGAAGCTGGTGTTCGACTGCGACGTCGGCGACGATGCGCAGATCGACAAGCTCTTCGCCGACCTGGCGCAAACCTGGCCCAGGTTCGACGGCTTCGTGCACAGCATCGGCTTCGCGCCGCGCGAGGCGATCGCGGGCGACTTCATCGAGGGGCTCTCGCGCGAGGCCTTCAAGGTGGCGCACGACATCAGCGCCTACAGCTTCCCGGCGATGGCCAAGGCCGCCCTGCCCTACCTCGACGACCACGCGGCCCTGCTCACGCTGACCTACCTGGGCGCCGTGCGGGTGGTGCCCAACTACAACACCATGGGCCTGGCCAAGGCCAGCCTGGAGGCTTCGGTGCGCTACCTGGCCGGCTCGCTCGGGCCGCGCGGCATCCGCGTCAACGGCATCAGCGCCGGGCCGATCAAGACGCTGGCCGCCAGCGGCATCAAGGGCTTCGGCAAGCTGCTGCCGGCCGTGGCGGCCGTCTCGCCGATCCGCCGCAACGTCACCATCGAGGACGTCGGCAACGTCGCGGCCTTCCTGCTGTCCGACCTGGCCGGCGGCGTGACGGCCGAGATCACGTACGTCGACGGCGGCTTCAGCAACGTGGTGGGCGGCATCGACGAGCCGGCCGAAGGCTGAATCCCGACCCGTCAGGCCCGATGAGCCTCACCCGCCGCCGATGGCTGTGGGGCGCAGCCCTCGGCGCGGCCACCCTGCTGTGTCCGCCGGCGCATGCCGCCGCGCCGGCGCTGATGCTGGCCGACACCTGGCGCCCCGGCATGCCGCTGGCCGGCTACTGGGTCAGCGAGAAGTACGACGGCGTGCGCGGCTACTGGGACGGCCGCCAGCTCTGGACGCGCGGCGGCGAGCGCGTCTTCGCGCCCGACTGGTTCACGGCCGGATGGCCGGCCCGGCCGATGGACGGCGAACTCTGGGCCGGCCGAGGGCGCTTCGAGGCCGCCACCGCCACCGTGCGCAGCCAGGTGCCCGACGACAGGGCCTGGCGCGAGATGCGCTTCATGGTCTTCGACCTGCCCGCGCAGCCGGGCGACTTCGACGCGCGCCTGACCGCCCTGCGCCAGCTGCTGCCCCTGCCGGCCGCGCCCTGGCTGGTGCCGGTGCCGCAGCAGCGGGCCACCTCCGCGCAGGACCTCCAGGCCCTGCTCGACAAGACCGTCCGGCTGGGCGGCGAGGGCCTGATGCTGCACCTGGGCAGCGCGCCCTACCGCGCCGGCCGCAGTGCCGACCTGCTCAAGGTCAAGCCGCACGACGACGCCGAGGCGGTGGTGGTCGAGCACCTGCCCGGCCAGGGCCGCCACGCCGGCCGCCTGGGCGCCCTGCGCGTGCGCACGCCGGAAGGCCGCCTGCTGCGCATCGGCAGCGGCTTCACCGACGCCCAGCGGCGCGACCCGCCGCCGGTGGGCAGCACCATCACCTACCGCTACAACGGGTTCAGCGCCCAGGGCGTGCCGCGCTTCGCACGCTTCCTGCGCGTGCGGGACGGCGCCTGATGGCGCTGCCGGAGCGGTCCGCTCCCGAGGAACCGCCTCCGCCGCGGCAGGCCCGGGGCGCGCTGCGCTGGCTGATGGTCGCGCTGGCGGTCGTCTCGCTGGTGCTGGCGGTGCTGGGCGTGGTGCTGCCCGGCCTGCCGACCACCCCCTTCGTGCTGCTGGCGGCCTGGGCGGCGGCACGCAGTTCGCCCCGGCTGTCGGCCTGGCTGGAGCGGCACCGCCTCTTCGGCCCGCTGATCCGCGACTGGCGCCAGGGCGGCCGGGTCAGCCGTCGCGCCAAGTGGAGTGCGGCGCTGGCGATGGCCGTGTGCGCGGTGCTGCTGCTGTGGCTGTCGCCCTCGGGCTGGGGCGCCCTGGCGGGTGTCGGCGCGATGGCCTGCGTGCTGGCCTGGCTGTGGCGCCGGCCGGAGCCCTGAGGATCAGGGCCGTTCGCCGCGCGCCAGGCGGGCGCCGATGTCGTCCAGCACTGGCAGCAGCTCGGCCACGCTGTCGATGACGTAGTGCGCGCCGGCCGCCTTCAGTTCGGCGGTGGCGCGCTCGCGCACGGCCTGCTGGCCGGCGGCATCGAGCGCCTGCCATTCGGCCAGCGTCAGCCCCGCCGCGTTGCCGCTGACCGCCAGGCCCACGGCCCAGGTGCCGGCGTTCAGTCCTTCCTGCACGCCGACGCCTGTGTCGTCCACCTTCACCACGGCGTGCGCCGGCCACACACCGAGGTCGGCGAAGGTCCGGTACATCATCAGCGGCGTCGGGCGGCCGGCGGCCAGGTCGCCGGCGCACACCAGGTTGTCGGGCACGTAGCCGCCGACGGCGGCGATCTTCGTCACCACCTCCATGATCGGGCGGTTGTAGCCGGTGGTGGAGCCGACCTTCAGGCCGCGCGCGCGCACCGCCTTCACCGTCTCCAGCGCGCCGGGGATGAAGTCGCAGTAGTCGGGCACCACGGCCGCGTTCATCGGCGTGAAAACCTCGTACAGGTGGTCGATGTCGGCGTCGGCGAAGGGCTTGCCGTACTTCGTCTGCCACTGCGCGGCCACGCGTGGCAGCTGGCTCAGGGCCTTGATGTGGTCCCACTTGGCCAGGCCCATGGGGCCACGCGCCTCGGCGATGCTCAGGTCGATGCCGTACTGCTCGAACAGGCGCACGAAGGCGCCCATCGGCGCGCAGGAGCCGAAGTCGAGGATGGTGCCGGCCCAGTCGAAGACGACGGCCTGGAGGGTGGTGTGTGCTTGGGTCATGGGGTTCTACCAGTCGGCGAAGACTTCCTCGGCGATGCCGAAGGCGGTGCTCGCGCCGGTGCCGCTGGTCACGATCACCAGCCGCGTGGCGGGGTCGGGGGCGTCGATGAGGCAGTCGGCGACGGGCGACGAAGGATAGGTGCCGACCCAGCGCTCGGTGACGGCGTGGTCGGGCAGCTGCAGGGCCTCCTGCATGTGGCGCAGCATCAGGTCGTCCACGCGGGTGTCGGCGAAGGGTTCGAGCACCGGGCCGTAGTGGTGCGAGTCGCCCACCACCAGCGAGCCGTCGGCGCTCTGCACCACGATCAGGTGGATGCCGTGGGCGAGCGATTCGCCCTCCTCCGCCTCCAGTTGCGCGCGCAGCGCCTCGGCGGCCGGCAGCCGGCTGTAGCCGTGGTAGCGCACCAGGCTCAGGTCGGCCATCACCGAGCCCGGCAGCCTGAAGCCGGCCGGCGGCTTCACGCGCAGCATGTGCAGCTGGCACAGGCGCAGCCCGTGCGGCGCCAGGCGCTCGGCGAACAGGCCGTTGATCTCGATGTTGGTGCACACGGCGACGCGCTCGGCATGCAGCGTGGCGCGCGAGGTGCGCACGCGCGGCGTCGCCACCTCCAGCACCTGCTCGGCGAAGCGGAACACGACGCCGTGCGCCTCGGCCAGCCACTTCGCCAGCAGGCCGATGGCAGTGCGCGATTCGACGCGCGCCTCGTGCGGGCTGTAGAGCACGGCCTGGGCCGGGCCATGCTCGCCTTCCAGCTTCAGCGCGGGGGCGCGGCGGGCCGCCTCGTCGATGGCCAGCAGCTCGCAGCCGGCGGCCATCCCGGTGGCCATGAATTCCTCCAGCACCGCCAGCGCCTTCGGGCGGAAGGCGGTGAGGAACAGGCCCTGGTGGACGATGTCGATGCCGGCCTGCGACGCCACCTCGCCCCACACCTCGCGCGCGCGCCGGGCGCGGCGCCAGGTGTTGCCGGCGCCCTGGCCGGTGACGGTGACGAAGCCGAAGTTGCGGATCGACGCGCCGACGCAGGCCGCGTCCTTCTCGATCACGCAGACCTTCAGGCCGCGCCGGGCGGCGGTGTACGCATGGGCCAGGCCGACGATGCCGGCGCCGACCACGATCAGGTCGAAGTTCTCTTTGCTCATCTGGGAAAAGGTTTCAGCGCTGCCGCCAGGCCTGGGTGCGGCGGTCGACCCAGCGGCCCAGCACCAGGTACAGCAGCGTCACGACGGTCGAGGTGGCGGCGATCAGCACCGCCATCGCGGCGGCGGCGCCGATCTCGCCGGCCTCGTCCAGGTTCAGGATGGCGACCGAGGCCAGCTTGGTGTCCGGCGAATAGAGGAACACCACTGCCGAGATAGTCGTCATCGCGTTGATGAAGAAGTAGCGCGAGACGTCCAGCAGCACCGGCAGGCAGATCGGCAGCGTGACGCGCCGCAGCGTGGTGTGGAACGGCACCTTGAGCGAGGCGGAGACCGCCTCGAACTCGCCGTCGATGGCCTTCAGCGCCGTCACCATCGTCAGATGGCCCGTGGTGTAGAAGTGCACGACGGTGCACAGCACCAGGAGGGCCATCGTCTGGTACAGCCCGTTCAGCGGGTTGCCCGGCGCGTTGAAGAAGAAGATGTAGCCCAGGCCCAGCACCAGCCCCGGCACCGCCATCGGCAGCATCGCCATCAGCCGGACGAGCGGGCGCGCCCAGTCCAGCCCGCGCGTCTTCTCCAGCAGGTAGGCGCCGACGAAGACCAGCGCCGTGCCGAAGACCGCCGTGCAGGCCGCGAGGATCAGGCTGTTGACCACCGCGTCGCCCAGTTCCGCATCGACGATGCCGGCGATGTAGTGGTTCAGGCTCGGCGCCAGGTTGTAGGGCCACAGCGTCGCGAACGAGGCGAACACCGCCATGCCGAACATCGCCAGCATCAGCGCGCAGACCACCAGGCAATAGGCCGTCATCGCCGCGTCGAAGCCGCGCGCCGGCTTCGGCACCAGCGCCACGGCGCGGGCGGTGAGCATGGCCGTCTGCCTGCGCTGCACGGCATGGTCGATGGCGAAGGTCAGCGCCGCCGGCGCCAGCAGCAGCAGGGCCACCACCGCGCCGCGCTGGAAGTCCTGCTGGCCGATCACCAGCTTGAACACGTCGGTGGCCAGCACGTTGAAGTTGCCGCCCACCACCTTCGGGATGCCGAAGTCGGTGATGACCAGCGTGAACACCACCAGCGCGGCGGAGATCAGCCCGTACTTCGCGCCCGGCAGCGTGATGGTGAAGAAGCGCCGCAGCGTGGAGGTGCCCATCGCCTCGGCCGCCTCGTACAGGCGCGCGTCGGCCAGCGACTGCGCGGTGACCAGGATCATCAGCGCATGCGGGAAAGTGGCGAAGCACTCGGCCAGCACGATGCCCGAGGCGCCGTAGATGCCGTCGAAGCCCAGCGCCAGCCAGAAGTCCCGGGCCACCCCCTGGTTGCCGAACCAGTAGATCAGCGAGATGGCCGACAGCAGCGAGGGCGCCAACAGCGGCAGCAGGGTGACGCTGCGCAGCAGTCCCTTGGCCGGCATGCAGCTGCGGGTGAGTGCATAGGCGAAGGCAAAGGCCAGCGGGATGACGATGACGGTGACGGCGGCCGACACCCAGAGGCTGTGCCACAGGCTCTGCAGCAGGGCCGGCGACGCGAGATAGCCGGTGAAGCTGGCCCAGCCGCTGCGCCCCTCGGCCTCCCGGACCGCCTGCGACAGGATGGCCCCCAGCGGAAACACCAGCCCGATCAGCAGCAGCCCGGCGATGGCCAGCAGGGCCAGGTGGGCAGCGCGCTCGCTCCAGTGCACGCGCAGCCGCGCGGGCGAGGACGGCCATGTCGCCGCCATCTCAGGCCCCCTCCTCGCGCGCGAACACGCGCAGCCGGTCGGTGCGCAGCGCGAAGTCCAGGCTCCGTCCTTCGCGCACGCCGAACTCGTCCATCTGGTTGAGCGAGAACTGCAGCTGCAGCGGCATGCCGGGCAAGCTCGGGCAGTCCAGCTCCGCCAGGCAGTTGCCGCCCAGGAACTCCACCTGGCGCACCACGCCCGAGCAGCGGCCCGGGTGGTCGGGCGCCACGTCGATCATGGCGCGGTCCTCGGGGCGCAGGTACAGCATCACCTCGTGGCCGGCGCGGAAGTCGGCGCCGCTGCCGTCCTCGCAGCGCAGGCGCATCTGCCCGCAGCGGAACCAGCGGCCGCCCTCGGCCACCGCCGGCAGGCGGTTGACCTTGCCGACGAAGCGCGCCACGAAGGGCGTGGCCGGCTCACGGTACACCTGCAGCGGCGTGCCCACCTGCTCGATCACGCCGTGGTTCATCACTACGATGCGGTCGGCGATCGACAGTGCCTCCTCCTGGTCGTGCGTGACCATGATGGTGGTCACGCCCAGCTCGCGCTGCAGCGCGCGGATCTCGTTGCGCAGGTGCACGCGCACGATCGCGTCCAGCGCAGACAGCGGCTCGTCCAGCAGCAGCAGGCCGGGCGAGGTGGCCAGCGCGCGGGCCAACGCCACGCGCTGCTGCTGGCCGCCGGACATCTGCGCCGGGTACTTGGCGCCGCTGCCCGGCAGGCCGACCAGCTTGAGCAGCTCTTCCACCCGCGCCTTGACCTGCGCCTTCGACTCGCGCCGGTTGACCAGGCCGTAGGCCACGTTGTCGGCGATGCTCAGGTTCGGGAACAGCGCGTAGGACTGGAACACGATGCCGTAGTCGCGCTCGGGCGGCGGCAGCAGGGAGATGTCGCGCCCCTCCTGCCACAGCCGGCCGCCGGTCTGCACCTCCAGGCCGGCGATGATGCGCAGCAGCGTCGTCTTGCCGCAGCCGGACGGGCCGAGGAAGCAGACGAGCTCGCCGCGCGGGATCTCCAGGTCGATCTGCTCCAGCGCGGTGAAGGCGCCGAAGCGCTTGTGCACGCGCTCCAGGCGCAGGTAGGCGGGGGCATTCATGGCGTCGCCGGCTGCGGCGGCAAGCGCGGCGCCCGGGGCGCCGTCCTCGCCGCGCACCGCCCACATCATTTCTTCGCCTCGCTCTTGGCGTCGTAGCGGCGGGACCACTCGGCCAGGATGCGCTCGCGGTTCACCGCCGACTTCTCGAAGTCCATCTTGATCAGGCGGGCCTCGTAGTCCTCCGGGATGCCGGCCAGCTTGGGCGCCACGCCCGGCTGCGCGGTGACGGCGAAGTTCTTGCCGTACAGCACCATCGCGTCCTTCGACGAGGCCCAGTTGGCCAGCTTCTTCGCGGCCTCCAGCTTCTTCGTGCCCTTGTAGATGGCGAAGCCCTCCAGGTCCCAGCCCAGCCCCTCCTTCGGGAAGACCAGCTCGATCGGCGCGCCCTTGGCCTTGTTGGCATAGCCACGGTACTCGAAGGAGATGCCGGCCACGTACTCGCCGGCAGCCGCCATGTTGCAGGGCTTGGAGCCGGAGTGCGTGTACTGCGCGATGTTCTCGTGCAGCGCATCCATGTACTTCCAGCCGCCGCCCTTGCCGCCGTCGTCCCCCCACAGCTGCACCCAGGCGGCCACGTCGAAGTAGCCGGTGCCGGACGAGGCCGGGTTGGGCATCACCACCTGGCCCTTGAACTCGGGCTTGAGCAGGTCCTTCCAGGTCGTCGGCACCAGGATGTTCTTCTTCTTCGCCTCCACGGTGTTGAAGCACACCACGGCGCCGAAGACGTCCATGCCCCACCAGGCGGGCGGGCTCTTCCTGTCACGGTACTGGGGCATGATCGCGTCGAGATTCAGCGGCGCGTAGGGCTCCAGCATGCCCTGCTTGTCGAACAGGGCCAGGCTCGACGCGGCCACGCCCCAGACCGCGTCGGCCTGGGGGTTGGCCTTCTCGGCCAGCAGCTTGGCGGTGATGACGCCAGTGGAGTCGCGCACCCACTTGATCTCGATGTCGGGCTCGACCTTGTTGAAGGCGTTCTGGTAGGCCTTGAGCTGGTCGGTCTCCAAGGCGGTGTAGACGGTCAGCTGGGTCTTCTGGGCCAGCGCGGCTGTCGCGCAGGCCAGGCCGACGATGGCGGCCGCGATGGTCTTGGCGTGTTGCATGAACGAACTCCTCGAGGGGGGGAAACCGGGCGAATGTGCCGGCACGAAAAGACATCTTCATGACACATCCGCAAAGCAAAATCGGGGCCAGTCCGTTCGTTTTGTCTATTGCTGATTGCAGATCGTAGACAATCTTCACTCTCAAAAGTACAGTCTCCGCCATGGCCGAACGCAGGATCTCGCCCCACCCCGTCATCGCACAGCTTCAGTGCCATTCGCTGGCGAACCTGGTGCAGACGGAGATCGAACGCATGATCCTGGAGGGCGAGCTCCCCTCCGGCGCCAAGCTCACCGAGGCCACCCTGGCCGAGCAGCTGGGCGTGTCGCGCGGCCCGGTGCGCGAGGCCTTCCGCATGCTGGAGGAAGCCGGCCTGGTGCGCACCGAGAAGAACCGCGGCGTCTTCGTGCGCCACGTGCCCATCGAGGAGGCGCTGGAGATCTTCGAGGTGCGTGCCGTCATGGACCTGTACGCTGGCCGCAAGCTCGCCCAGACCGCGGGCAGCACCGAGGTGCGCGAGCTGCGCCAGCTGGTCGACGCGATGGAGCAGGCCGTGAAGGCCGGCAACGCGCGGGACTACCACCGCTTCAACCTGAAGTTCCACGACCGGCTGCTGGAGCTGGCCGGCAACGCCAAGCTGCTGGCCACCTACCGCAAGCTGGTCAACGAGCTGTCGCTGTTCCGCCGCCAGAACCTCACCGACGAGTCGATGGCGGTCTGCTCGCGCGAGCACCGGCAGATCGTCAAGGCCATCGCCGCGGGCGACCCGGACGCCGCCGGCCAGGCCATGTTCCAGCACGTGATGAACAGCCGCGAGCGCACCCGGCTCAACTACGAGGCCAGGCAGCCGGTGGCCGCCTGAGCGAAGAGCGAAAGCGACGGCCCCGATGGCACTCTCCCTCGACGACATCCGGCAGCTCTTCGAACGCGGCGGCCAGGCGCAGTACAGCGGCGAGCCCGTCACGCAGCTGGAGCACGCGCTGCAGTCGGCCTGGCTCGCCGAGCAGGAAGGCGCCGACGACGAACTGGTGACGGCCGCCCTGCTGCACGACCTGGGCCACCTGCTCAACGACCAGGGCGAAACGCCCACGCTGCGCGGCATCGACGACCGGCACCAGTACTTCGCCCTGCCCTTCCTGCGCGGGCTGTTCCCGCAGCGGGTGCTCGATGCGATCCGCTGGCACGTCGACGCCAAGCGCTACCTGTGCGCCACAAGGCCCGGCTACCGGGCGGCGCTGTCGCAGGACTCGCAGCGCAGCCTGGCCCTGCAGGGCGGCGTGTTCCCGCCGGAGGCGGCGCAGGCCTTCATCGAACGGCCCCATGCCGGCGACGCGGTGCGGCTGCGCCTGTGGGACGACCGCGCCAAGCAGGCCGGCCTGGCCACGCCCGGGCTGGACCACTACCTGGCGCGGGCCCGCCGCTGCGCGCTGGCGGACGCGGCGTGACGCTCACCGGCCCGGTCGCGCTGGCGGTGCTGTTCGGCGCCCTGCTGCACGCCAGCTGGAACGCGCTGATCAAGTCCTCCACCGACAAGTCGCTCGACACCGCGCTGATCCACAGCCTGGGCCTGTTCATCGCGCTGCCGATGCTCGCCTTCACCGGGTTGCCCGCGCCGGCCTCCTGGCCCTTCCTCGCCGCATCCATCCTCATCCACATCGGCTACTACGTCGCCCTGGCCGGCGCCTACAAGCATGGCGACCTGGGCCTGGCCTACCCGGTGATGCGCGGCAGCGCGCCGCTGCTGGTGGCGCTGGGCAGCCAGGCACTGGTGGGCGAGGCGCTGTCGGCCGGCGCCTGGCTGGGCGTGGCGGGCATCTGCGCCGGGGTGCTGCTGCTGGGCCTGGCGCCGGGGCGCAAGGCCGCCGCCGCGGGCCACCGCGGCAAGGCGATGGGCTTCGCCCTGGCCAACGCCTGCATCATCGCCGCCTACACCTTCGTCGACGGCCTGGGCGTGCGTGCCAGCGGCGACGCCGCGGCCTACGTGGCGCTGCTGTTCGTCTTCGACGGCCTGCCCTTCCTGCTGCTGGTGCTGTGGCGCCGCGGGCCGGCCCACCGTCCGGCCGCCTTCGCCTACATGGCGCGCCGCGCCCGCGTCGCCTGGCTGGGCACGGCGGCGTCGCTGGGCAGCTACGGCATCGCGCTGTGGGCGATGACGCGCGCGCCGGTGGCGGTGGTGGCGGCGCTGCGCGAGACCTCGGTGTTCTTCGCCGCGCTCATCGGCGCCCTGTGGCTGCGCGAGCGCTTCGGCCTGCAGCGCACGCTGGGCACCGCGGCCGTCCTGGCCGGCGTGATGACGCTTCGCTTCGGCTGAGGCCTGGGCCGCGCCCCGGCCTCAGGCCTTGACGCAGTCCGCGTAATAGCGCTTCTGGCCGCTCTCGTCGACGCGCGCCACCAGGCCGTGGATGTCGGTCTCGAAGCCGGGGCACTCCAGGTTGAACTGCCGCGCGAACTTCAGGTAGTCGACGATCTTCTTGTTGAAAACCTCGCCCGGGATCAGCAGCGGGATGCCCGGCGGGTACGGCGTGATCAGGCTGGTGGTGATGCGGCCCTCCAGGTCGTCGATCTCCACCCGCTCCGTCTTGCGGTGCGCGATGTGGGCGAAAGCGTCGCTGGGCTTCATCGCGGGCGTCAGGTCCGACAGGTACATCTCGGTGGTCAGCCGCGCCACGTCGTAGCGGGCGTACAGCGCGTGCACGCGCTGGCACAGGTCGCGCAGGCCCATGCGCTCGTAGCCGGGGTGCTGCTGGCAGAACTCCGGCATGATGCGCCACAGCGGCTGGTTGCGGTCGTAATCGTCCTTGAACTGCTGCAGCGCCGTCAGCAGCGTGTTCCACCGGCCCTTGGTGATGCCGATGGTGAACATGATGAAGAAGCTGTACAGGCCCGTCTTCTCCACGATCACGCCGTGCTCGGCCAGGAACTTGGTGACGATGCTGGCGGGGATGCCCGTCTCGGCGAACTTGCCGTTCAGGTCCAGCCCCGGCGTGACGATGGTGGACTTGATCGGGTCCAGCATGTTGAAGCCGTCGGCCAGCTTGCCGAAGCCGTGCCAGTTGCGCTCGCCGTTCTTGCGGTTGCCTTTGCCCTCGGCCTTGATGATCCAGTCGTCGGCGCGCCCGATGCCCTCGTCGACCAGCTTCTCGGGGCCCCAGACCTTGAACCACCACTCGTCCGCGCCGAACTCGGCCTCGACCTTGCGCATGGCGCGGCGGAAGTCCAGCGCCTCCAGGATGCTCTCCTCCACCAGCGCGGTGCCGCCCGGCGGCTCCATCATGGCGGCGGCCACGTCGCAGCTGGCGATGATGGCGTACTGCGGGCTGGTCGACGAGTGCATCAGGTAGGCCTCGTTGAACAGGTCGCGGTCCAGCTGGCGGTTCTGCGAATCCTGCACCAGCACGTGGCTGGCCTGGCTGATGCCGGCCAGCAGCTTGTGCGTGGACTGGGTGGCGAACACCAGCGACTCCTTGGGCCGCACGCGGCGCTTGCCCATCGCGTGGTAGGGGCCGTAGAAAGGATGGAAGGCCGCATGCGGCAGCCACGCCTCGTCGAAGTGCAGCGTGTCGACGTAGCCGTCCAGCATGCCCTTGATGGTCTCGGTGTTGTAGATCACGCCGTCGTAGGTAGACTGCGTGAGCGTCAGCACGCGCGGCTTGACCTTGTCGGCGTCGACGTCGGCGAGCAGCGGGTTGGCGCGGATCTTGGCCTTGATCGCCTCCGGCTCGAACTCGCTCTTCGGGATCGGGCCGATGATCCCGTAGTGGTTGCGCGTGGGCTTCATGAACACGGGGATCGCCCCGGTCATGATGATGGCGTGCAGGATGGACTTGTGGCAGTTGCGGTCCACCACCACCACATCGCCCGGCGCCACCGTGTGGTGCCACACCATCTTGTTGCTGGTGCTGGTGCCGTTGGTGACGAAGAAACAGTGGTCGGCATTGAAGATGCGCGCCGCGTTGCGCTCGCTGGCTGCCACCGGGCCGGTGTGGTCCAGCAGCTGGCCCAGTTCCTCAACCGCGTTGCAGACGTCGGCGCGCAGCATGTTCTCGCCGAAGAACTGGTGGAACATCTGGCCCACCGGGCTCTTGAGGAAGGCCACGCCGCCGGAGTGGCCCGGGCAGTGCCAGGAGTACGAGCCGTCCTCCGCGTAGTCGATCAGCGCCTTGAAGAACGGCGGCTGCACGCTCTCCAGGTAGCTCTTGGCCTCGCGGATGATGTGCTTGGCCACGAACTCCGGCGTGTCCTCGAACATGTGGATGAAGCCGTGCAGCTCGCGCAGGATGTCGTTGGGCAGGTGGCGGCTGGTCTTGGTCTCGCCATAGATGTAGATCGGCACGTCGGCGTTCTTGCGCCGCACCTCGCCGATGAAGCTGCGCAGGTTCAGCACCGCCGGGTCGACGTCGGGACCGGCGCCGAACTCCTCGTCGTCGATCGACAGGATGAAGGCGCTGGCCCGGCTCTGCTGCTGCGCGAACTGCGACAGGTCGCCGTAGCTCGTCACGCCCAGCACCTCGAAGCCCTCCTGCTCGATGGCCTGCGCCAGCGCGCGGATGCCCAGGCCCGAGGTGTTCTCGGAGCGGAAGTCCTCGTCGATGATGACGATGGGAAAACGGAATTTCATGGAGGCGGCTCCGGTGGCGGCTGCGCAAAGAAGGCGCGAAGTGTAAGGAATTCAAGTGACCGTACGCTGAGCGTTCTGTCCCACAATGGCAGCCTTTGCCGAGACAGTGCCCCAGGGCCGGGCCGTGCCCGACCCGCCCTTCGGAGAAGGCAGGAACAACCTGGGCGGCCCGGCGTTCTCTTGAGGAGATTTCATGGCGAATTCGACCTTGTGGTGGCTGATGGCCGGCGTCGCCGTCGTGCTCGAGCTGCTGTCAGGCACCGTCTACCTGCTGCTCGTCGGCACCGGCCTGGCCGCGGCCGCGGTGTCGGCGCACCTGGGCTTCGGGCTCGCCACGCAGATGGTGGTGGCGGCCCTGGTCGGCGTGGGCGCCGTCGCGGCCTGGTACCTCAGCCATCGCCGGCACGCCAGCGGCGTGCCCAGCCAGGCGAATCCGGACCTGAACCTCGACGTGGGAGAGAACGTCAACGTCGAGGAATGGAACGCCGATGGCACAGCGCTCGTGCGGCACCGCGGCGCCCAGTGGACGGCGGTGGTCCGTCCCGGCGCCATGCCCGTGCCGGGCCTGCACCGCGTCGTCGAGATCGTGGGCAACCGCCTGGTGCTCGAAAAGACCTGAACCGACATCAACGAAAAGGAGAAGCAGGAATGGAAGTCGCAGCCGTCATCCTCGTCATCGCCGTCATCTTCATCTGGCAGTCCGTCAAGTTCGTGCCCCAGCAGAACGCCTGGGTCCGCGAGCGGCTGGGCAAGTACCACGGGACCATGACGCCCGGGCCCAACTTCCTCATCCCCTTCATCGACAAGGTGGCCTACAAGCACAGCCTGAAGGAAATCCCGCTGGACGTGCCCAGCCAGGTCTGCATCACGCGCGACAACACGCAGCTGCAGGTGGACGGCATCCTCTACTTCCAGGTCACCGACCCGATGCGCGCCAGCTACGGCAGCAGCAACTACATCGTGGCCGTCACCCAGCTGGCGCAGACCTCGCTGCGCAGCGTGATCGGCAAGCTGGAGCTGGACAAAACCTTCGAGGAGCGCGACATGATCAACGCCCAGGTGGTCTCCGCCATCGACGAGGCGGCGCTCAACTGGGGCGTGAAGGTGCTGCGCTACGAGATCAAGGACCTGACGCCGCCCAAGGAGATCCTGCAGGCCATGCAGCGCCAGATCACCGCCGAGCGCGAGAAGCGCGCGCTGATCGCCGCCTCGGAGGGCCGGCGCCAGGAGCAGATCAACATCGCCACCGGCGAGCGCGAGGCCTTCATCGCCCGTTCCGAAGGCGAGAAGCAGGCGCAGATCAACAACGCCCAGGGCGAGGCCGCAGCCATCACGGCCGTGGCCATGGCGACCGCCGAGGCCATCGAGCGCGTCGCGACCGCCATCCGCCAGCCCGGCGGCGAACAGGCCGTGCAGCTCAAGGTGGCCGAGCGCGCCGTCGACGCCTACAGCAAGGTCGCCGCCGACGCGACCACCACGCTCATCGTGCCCAGCAGCATGAACGAGACGGCCACGCTCATCGCCTCGGCGATGCGGATGGTCCAGGCCGGCAAGAGCACCGCTTCCGCAGGTTAGAATCGCGGGCTTCGCGGAGAGGTGGATGAGCGGTTTAAGTCGCACGCCTGGAAAGCGTGTGTGGGCTAATACCCCACCGCGGGTTCGAATCCCGCCCTCTCCGCCAGAATTGCGTCCACCGACATCCGCCAAGGTGCGACAAGTCATTGAAAAGCCCGGGACATCCGGGCTTTTTCATTGACCCGGCGTCCTCGCCTCCGGTCGGGATCGCCCGCTTCGATCCCGCGAGGCGTGCCATCAAAGCGTCACGGGCAGTTCCCAGAATGGCCGGCTTTGCCGATCCGTCCGCTGCAATGCCTTCCGTGCGCCATTCCTCCTTCGCTTCCCTGGTGTCGTTGACCGCCGCCTGCGCCCTCGGGCTGCTGATCTCGGCGTGCGGAGGAGGCGGTGGCGGAAACGGCGCGCTGCCCCTGGCCTTGGTACCGGCCGCGCCGGCGACGCCAGGCACGCCGGACACCGGGGCTGGTTCGCCCACACCGAGCACGCCTTCGACACCACCCGACGCCGGCTCCCCGACGCCACCCGACGACCCGGACACCGGGACGGCCAGTCCGTACCTGAGCGCACAAGCCGGCGACGTGCTCGCCGTGAAGATCCGCGAGCTCCATCCCACCCAGCCCGCGGTCGGCTACGACCAGATCTACTACCACCTGGGCCGCAAGCAGCCCGACCCCGCCCGCTACACGCCCACCGCCGCGGGCTACCAGGGCGATGTGGCGGACGACAACTACTCGCGCTACATGTACCGCACCGACCGCAAGCGCATCGACGACTACTGCGCCGACAACGGCCGCGGCGGCGTGGACGACAGCACGTACGTGCCGCTCACCGCCAGGCTGGCCGACGCCTCGACCTTCGCCTGCACCGAACCCGCACCCACCCGGGACAGCGCGGCCGCGCAGGGGCTCAAGACCGTGGTCGTCGGCCCGAAGGGCACGCTCTACCTCACGGACGGCCACCACACCATGACCGCCCTGCACGACCTGCCCGACGGCGGCCCGGAATTGACCGTGTGGGTGCGCGTCGCGGCCAACCTCGGCGATGCGCCCGACACGGACACGTTCTGGTCGCAGATGCAGGCGAACAACTACGCCTGGCTGAAAGACGCCAGCCAGAATCCCATCACGCCCGACCAGCTGCCTGCCGAGGTCGGCCTGGCCCACATGCAGGACGACCCCTACCGCTCGCTGGTCTACTTCACGCGCGACCTGGGCTACAGCAACGCCAACGTGTCGGAGTTCGCCGAGTTCTACTGGGCCACGGGCCTGCGCAACCGCGGCTTCGACCTGGCGCCCTACAGCCACGATGACCTGGCCCGCGCACGCATCCAGATCGATGGCGGAGCCGCCGTGCCGCGCCCGGGCGACAGCACCACCAGCTATGTGGCCGCCGTGCGGGATGCCGCCCTCCGCATGGTCGCGCTGGCCGACACGGACGTGGTCGACGGCGGACGGACAGCCGCCGAACTCGGCCGCCTGCCGCCGCCCACATCGGCCGGTACGTGGAACGACCTGATGGAAGACGACATCTGGCGCGCCGACGTCAACAGCTCGGGCATCTACCGTTCCGCAGGCAAGGCGTGGTACGCGCAACGCTACCGGCTGTGCGGCGCTGCCTCCGCAGCGCCTGCCTGCTGGCAACAGAGCAATTGATCAACGGCGGAGAGCGGGCCGGGCATCGGGCCATGCCACGGCGCGGCGCCAGTCGCCAAGCGGCCCGCCTTCAACGCACGCCCTCTTCCATGGCCCGCCACGTCGGCCAACGGCGAGGCAACCGCATCGCGAGCGCAGCGGCGATCTCCTCGGTTTCTCCCAAGTTCCGGCACACAGTCGAGCGATGGAAGAGGTCGTCGCCGCCAAGATCGCCGAAGTCGCCCGGTTCGAGGGACCGATGCCCGCCCACCAGGCGGTGTCGGCCATCGCAGACCTGATCGATCATCTGAACATTCTCAGTGACAGCTACGAGGCCGACGTCGCCAGCCTCGTGCGCATCGGCGCCACCATCGTGGCGCTCAGCGCGGACATGCAAGGCTGGCAGGACTGCGATTTCGCCCGCCTGCTTTCTCCTCGCTAGGGCCGGACGGCCCTCGGCGTGAAGCTCTCCGGCGCGCGGCGAAGACCACGGCCAACCTTCGCGGTCCTCCCCGGACGCCTTGCCCCAGGCAGCAGGAGGCCATCCAAGATCTCTCCCAGATTGGCTTTCACAATGGCTGCGCGGCCACGCATCTCCGATGCATCCCCTCCTCCACTGGCCGCTTTCGGCCCATCCGTCGCGGTGGGCCTTTTCTTTTGGGCACGACCTTCCGACGCTGCTGCGGTCATCGAGCTTCACGCCGTCGTGCGGCGCGACAGTCCGAGACGGACCCTCACTCCTGGTCAGGAGCGATGACCTGGACGCCCTCCTTCAACGGCGGCTGGTCCGGCCGCGGGTCTTCTTCGTCGTCCAGTCCGGCGACGCGGGCCTCGGCTTCGGCCTGGGCCTGCTCGATCAGTTCTTCCGTGGGATCGGGTGGGGTGGTGGGCATGGGAACTCCTTGGAGACCACAGTACCTGCGTGCGGGCCCGCGGATGTAGGCCGACCGCCAGCACACGCTACAGCGAAGACAACCCGGCGCCGCCGTGCGAGGCCACCTGACTCGATCTCAGCGCCGGTGCACGCCGGCAGCATCGGCAAAGTCTTCCAGCGTCCACCCGCGGCCCAGCAGCAGCATGCGGGTGTGCAGGTCGTTCAGCGTCCGCGCATCGACCTGCGTCCCCAGCCAGGTCAGCCGCCGGTCCCGGAGATCCACGTAGTGCAGCGCATAGCGGTCCGCCAGCCGGTGCCACAGCGCATGGGCCGCTGGCGACTGGCGCGCGCCGGTCAGCAGGCACATGCCGGCGTCCAGCCCCCAGCGGTAGATCGCCGTGGCCAGCCCGCGGCGGCGGTAGGCCGGGGCGTACTGCGAGTGCGGCGCGCGCAGATAGCGGTCGGCGCGGCGGTCCAGCTCCACCAGCCGGTTGAACACCGTGCCGCCGGCGAGCCGGCGGCGCCAGCGGTCTTCCACGTAGACGAAATACTCGCCATCGGCCTCGCGGTGGCGCAGCACGTAGCGCGGGTGGCCGAGCGGCACGGCGGGGATGCCGTGCAGCGCGTCGCCCGGCCGGTGCAGCCGGCGGTACAGCGCCTCCAGTTCGGCCTCGACGCGGTCCTCCCCACGGTCCACGTCGATGCGAAGCTCCGCGGCATGCCACCTCCACGGCGCATGGCACAGCGGCATCGTCGAACCCATGGCAGCCTCCTTGGCGGTTGCGGACAAAGCGCGGGATGCTATCGGCGCGCGCAATCCGCACGCAATCAGTGCGGCACTGGGAACGCCAGCGCCGGCAGACGCACAACGCGAAAAGGGCCAGCACGCGGCACATCGCGTCTGGCCCGCCGGCAAAAAGAGCGCCGTCGCCCTCCTCCAGAAAAGCGAAAGCCCCGGTCGACGGGGCTGAGCTGGGTGCGGATGCCGTCAGCAGGCAGTGCACGGACAGGGGACTCGCACCCTCGCGCCAGCGAGGGCGGGTCCGCCGCGGTCAGATCAGGGTGTGGACGGCGTCCTCGATGGGCGACTGGCGCGACGGCGAACGCGCCAGCCGCGGACCGGCGCAGGACAGGGGCACCGCGAGAAGCACCAGCGCGAGGCAGCCGAACAGCACCTCGATGCCGAACAACGCGACCAGCGCTATCGAGAGCGCCGGACCGGCCAGGAGGGCAAGGGTTCTGATCATGGTCGCAGGCATGTAAAACAAATCGATACATGTAGATTACGCTGCGGACCCGCCGCAGACAATCAGTCCAAAGTATTCAATTCACGAAAAAGGGGGCCCGAAGGCCCCCTTTTTCACGTTTGCGGCCTCGTCTCAGCGGACCACGGCGATCTGCGTGCGCTGGCCACCCTTGTAGGTGTAGAGCGTCAGGGCGCCGTTCTTGATGTCGCCCTTCTCGTCGAAGGCGATCGGGCCGGTCACGCCCTTGTAGTTGGTCTTGCCCACTTCCGGCAGGTACTTGGCGGGGTCGGACGAGCCGGCGCGCACCATGGAATCGGCCAGGACCTGCACGGCGTCGTAGACGTACGGCGCGTAGATCTGCACGTCGACGCCGTTCTTGGCCTTGAAGTCGGCCTTGAACTTCTCGAGCGGCTCCTTGAACTCGCCGTCCACGCCACCGGCCTCGGCGCAGTAGACCATGTCCTCGCCCACGGCATCGCCGGCCAGCTTGGCCAGTTCGCCCGTGCACAGGCCGTCGCCGCCCATGAACTTGACGTTCAGGCCCAGCTGCTTGACCTGCTTGAGCATCGGGCCGCCCACCGCGTCCATCCCGCCGAAGAACAGGATGTCGGGCTTGGCGCCCTTGAGCTTGGTCAGGATGGCGTTGAAGTCGGTCGACTTGTCGGTCGTGAACTCGTGGCCGACGATGGTGCCGCCGGCAGCCTTGGCGGCCTTCTCGAATTCTTCCGCCACGCCCTGGCCGTAGGCCGTGCGGTCGTCGATCACGGCGATGTTCTTGCCCTTGAGCGTCTCGACGGCGTACTTGCCGAGCGTGCCGCCCAGCTGGGTGTCGTCAGCCACCACGCGGAAGGTGGTCTTGAAGCCCTGGCGGGTGTACTTGGGGTTGGTCGCCGACGGCGAGACCTGCGGGATGCCGGCGTCGCTGTAGATCTTGGAGGCCGGGATGGTGGTGCCGGAGTTCAGGTGGCCGACCACGCCGTTGACCTTCTCGTCCACCAGCTTCTGGGCCACAGCCGTGCCCTGCTTCGGATCGGCGGCATCGTCCTCGGCCACCAGTTCGAACTTGGCGACCTTGTCGCCGATCTTGACCTGCTTGGCATTGAGGTCGTCGATCGCCATCTTGGCGCCGAGCTCGTTGTCCTTGCCCAGGTGGGCGATGGCGCCGCTGGTGGGGCCGACGTGACCGATCTTCACCACCAGCGTTTCGCCGGCGGGCGGAGGCGCGGCCGGGGCAGGCGCTGCTGCAGTGGGTGCGGGCGCCGGAGCAGGCGCAGCGGCCTCTTCCTTCTTGCCGCAAGCCACGACAGAGAGAGCAGCCAGGGCGACCGCAGTCCATTTCAATTGCATGGGAACCTCCAGGTATTTGAGGAATGAGAGTTGAAGAATCGGTCGTTCGATCCGGGTGCCTTCGCGGAGCAAATTCCGCGCCGGTTCGGCGGTCGACCCGCGGCGCAGTTTAGCCCAGCGCGGTGCGTCAGAAACGCGCCTGGGACTCGGTGTTTCCCGGGAGTTCGCGGGCCAGCGCCTCGATCACGAGCGCCCGCAGAACCGCCTCGATCTCGCCGCGCAACTGGGGCACCATGGCGTCCAGCTGGCGCTGCACCGCCGCCGAGACGACCTCGGTCAGGCGCTCCTCGAGCGAGAAGTCGATGCGCTGGAGCACGCGGTGCACGAGTTCCTCTTCCAGCCGGAAGGCGTCCGCATCGCTCAGCGCGATCATCGACTCCGGCACCGCGGCGGGCGCGGCCTCGCCGGCCCGAGGCGGATCGTCCTGCACCGCCGCGGACGTGGCGGCCGGCGGAAACGAAGCGTCTTCCGGCAACGCGCCGCCCGGCGCGGCGGCCTCGGCATCCGCCACCACCGCCGTCAGCGTGGGGACGAAGCGGGGAGGAACGCGCGCCGGACCGTCCATGGCTCTCTCTCAGCGCCCGGCGCCCACGTCGTGGCGCGTGATGGCGTAGCCCCGGTCGGCGTAATGGCGCCAGCGCAACCGGCCGGCGCGGCGCTCCGCCTCGTCGCTGCCGACCAGGTCGATCAGGCGTTCGAAACGCTCGAAGCCGGAGGGCAGTTCCGAACCCAGGTTCACGATGATCTCGCGGTGCGGTGGCGCGGCCTCGTGGTGCGCGGGCCACATGACGACCGGCGTGCGCACGAGCATCCATTCCGGCGCATCGTGGCGGCAGTGGGCGACGAAGTCCGCCGGCGCCACGCCCCAGAGGGCCGCATCGAGTTCATCCAGTTGCTCCGCCTCGCCGACGACCACCACGCGCGCGCCCGCCGCCACCGCCGCCTTGCGCAGGAGCCGGCAGGCATGGTGCAGCTTGTCCGCCGCGTTGTAGTGGACGTCGATCTCCGTCATGCGGCAGCGGTGCTGCGGCCGCGGCGCGGCGTCTTGCGCGGCGCATCGCCGGCCGCGCGCTCCAGCAGGTAGCGCAGCAGCAGCCCGACGGGACGGCCGGTGGCGCCCTTGGCCGCTCCGCTCTTCCAGGCCGTGCCCGCGATGTCCAGGTGGGCCCACGGCCATTCACCGGCGAAGCGCTGCAGGAACTTGGCGGCGGTGATGGCGCCGCCGGCGCGGCCGGCCACGTTCGCGACGTCGGCGAAGGAGGTCTTCAGCCCCTCGGCATACTCGTCGTCCAGCGGCATGCGCCAGCAGCGGTCCTGCGCGGATTCGCCGGCGGCGGCCAGCGCATCGGCCAGGCCATCGTCGGTGGCGAACAGGCCGCTGCGCACGCCGCCCAGGGCGATCACGCAGGCGCCGGTGAGCGTGGCGATGTCGACCACCGCGGCCGGCTTGAAGCGCGCCGCGTAGGCCAGCGCATCGCACAGGATCAGGCGCCCTTCGGCATCGGTGTTGAGCACCTCGATGGTCTGGCCGCTCATGCTGGTGACGACGTCGCCGGGCTTGAGGGCGCGGCCGTCGTTCATGTTCTCGCAGGTGGGGATGAGGCCGACGACGTTGACGGCCGGCTGCAGTTCGCCCAGCGCGCGGAACACGCCCAGCACCGAGGCGGCGCCGCACATGTCGAACTTCATCTCGTCCATCTCGGCGGCGGGCTTGAGCGAGACGCCGCCGGTGTCGAAGGTGATGCCCTTGCCCACCAGCACCTGCGGCGCGACGGCCTTGTCGGCACCCTGGTAGCGCAGCACGATGAAGCGCAGGGGCTCGGCCGAGCCCTGCGCGACGGCCATGAAGGCGCCCATCTTCAGGGCCGCGACCTCCTTCGGGCCCAGCACCTCGCACTTGATGCGCGGTGCCTTGGCCAGCGAACGCGCAGCCTCGGCCAGCATCGTCGGCGTGCAGTGGTTGCCCGGGCGGTTGCCCCACTCCTTGGCGAACTCCACGCCGTGCACCGTGGCCACGGCCTCGGCCAGCGCGGCCTTGCAGGCCGCGGCCTGCGGCACGCCCACGACCACCTGGCGCAGGGGGCGCGGCTCCGCCTTCGACTTGGTGAGGGTGTAGACGTAGCTCGCGTCCGCCAGCGCGATGACGGCGGCCTGCAGGGCGGCCGCCTCCGGCTCGCCGGCCCACACCAGAACGGCACGCTTCGGGTTCGCCGCCTTGAGCTGCTGCCAGGCCGCCAGCACGGCGCTGCGCGCCGCGGCAGGTGCCGCGCCGTCGCCCAGCGCCGCGAGCACGACGCGGGCCGCGGCCACGCCCTGCGGGCGGTAGAGCGCGAGGCACTTGCCGGGCTTGTCGGGCAGGTCGCCGGCCTTGCGCGCGGCCCCGATCAGCCCGCCGAGCGCGCCTCCGGGCGGCACCTCGGCGGCGGATGGCAGCAGCACGATCAGCGCGTCCGCCTTTTCGGAAGCGGCCTGGGCGAGGCCGAGGGTCTTGAGTTGAAAGTCCATAATCTTCGTTTTTCCCTCGACGATGTTATTCCATTCCTCATTACGCAAAGAGCTGTCACGCAGCTTCGGCGCGACCCTGGTGGTGCTGGTCACGATCGTCATGACGATCATCCTGATCCGCACGCTGGGCCTGGCCTCCAAGGGCAGCGTGAACCCGTCCGAGGTGTTCCTGGTCATGGCCTACACCGTAATCGGCTACATGCCCACCATCCTCAGCCTGGCGCTGTTCGTCGCCATCGTCGGCACGCTCTCGCGCATGTACCGCGACAGCGAGATGGTGATCTGGCTGTCCAGCGGCCGCGGCCTCGCCAACTTCGTGCCGCCGCTGTTCCAGTTCGCCTGGCCGGTGCTGCTGCTGATCGCCGCGCTGGCCTTCGTGGGCTGGCCCTGGGCCAACTCGCAGACGCAGGGCATGCGCGACCAGTACGAGCGCCGCGGCGACATCGACCGCGTCACGCCGGGCCAGTTCCAGGAGTCCTCGGGCCGCAACCGGGTGTTCTTCATCGACAAGGACACGGCCGACGGCACCACCGCCTCCAACGTGTTCATTTCCTCCATCGAGCGCGGGCTGCAGATCGTCACCACGGCCCGCAGCGGCAAGGTCGAGGACATCGACAAGGGCCGCTACCTGGTGCTCAAGGACGGCCAGCGCCTGGAGCGCCGCCTCGACAACACGGGCATGAAGGTCAGCGAGTTCGCCAGCTACGGCGCCAAGGTGGGCAGCGATGCGCCCACCTCCGCCGACCAGACGCCGCCGCGCGCGCGCTCCACGCTGTCGCTGCTGGCCCAGCCCGACGACCCGAACCGCGGCGAGCTGGGCTGGCGCATCGGCATGGTGCTGGCCGCCGTCAACTTCGTGCTGCTGGCGCTGGTGGTCTCGGGCGTCAACCCGCGCGTGGGCCGCAGCGGCAACCTGGTGTTCGCCCTCTTCGCCTTCGTCGTCTACTACAACCTGCTCAACCTGGGCAACAGCTGGGTGGGCAGCGGCCGCTACGGCCTGGGCGGCTTCATCGTGGTGCTGCACGGCGGCGCCCTGCTGCTGACGCTGCTGTGGCTGGCCAAGCGCCACAACAACTGGGGCCGCCGCGCCCGCCCGACCCGCCTGCCTCTGCGATGAAGACGATCCGCCGCCTGATCTACGCGGAAGTGCTGCGCTCCGTGGCCTTCGTGAGCCTGGGCTTCCTGTGCCTGTTCTTCTTCTTCGACTTCGTCGACGAGCTGCAGTCCATCTCGAAGCAGCGGGTCTTCGGCTACGGCGTGCCGCAGGCCCTGCTGTACGTGGCGCTGCTGGTGCCCAGCCACCTGTACGAGCTGCTGCCGATCACGGTACTGATCGGCACCATCTTCGTGATGTCGCGCTTCGCCCAGAGTTCGGAATACACCATCCTGCGCACCAGCGGCCTGGGCCCCTGGCGGGCGCTGCGCATGCTGCTGATCCTCGGCCTGGGCTTCGTGGTGCTCACCTTCGCGGTGGGCGACTACCTGGCGCCCGCCTCCGACCGCGCGGCGCAGCTGCTGAAGACGCGCTACCAGGGCACCTGGGCCATGACCGGCAACACCGGCGCCTGGCTGCGCGAGAAGCAGGGCGACATGAGCTATGCCGTCAACGTCGCCTCGATGGAGCGCGACGGCACGCTCAAGAACGTGCGCGTCTTCGAGTTCGACGGGCGCGGCTTCGTGGCCTCCCAGACGACCTCCCTGCTGGCGCGCATCGGCGACGGCCGCTGGACGCTCTACGGCGTCGAGAGGGAAACCTACGACACCTCGGACGACAACCGGGCGCGCATCGAGCGCAGCACGCAGCCCGAGCTGAACTGGCCCAGCACGCTGACCAACGACATGGTCTCGGTGGCCTTGCTGCGGCCCGACCGCATGAGCACCATCGACCTGTTCGAGTACACGCGCCACCTCGACGCCAACGGCCAGACCACGCAGCGTTACGCCATCGAGTTCTGGCGCAAGGTGTTCTACCCGCTGTCCTGCCTGGTGATGGTGGTGCTGGCCCTGCCCTTCGCCTACCTGCACTTCCGCCAGAGCGGCATCGCCAGCTACGTGTTCGGCGGGGTGATGATCGGCATCAGCTTCTTCCTGCTCAACAACGTCTTCGGCTACATCGGCAACCTGCGCGAGTGGTGGCCCTGGCTCACGGCGGCCGCGCCGGGGATGATCTACTCGGTGCTCTCGCTGGCGGCGTTCGGCTGGCTGGTGCTGAGGCGCTGATGGACGGCCGCGGCATCGTGCTGTTCGCGCACGGCTCGCGCGACGCGCGCTGGCGCGAGCCGGTGGAGGCCGTGGCGCGGCGCGTGGCCGAACTCGACCCGCGGGCCGCGGTACGCTGCGCCTACCTGGAGCTGGCGACGCCCGACCTGGCCCAGGCCGTCGCCGAACTGGCCGCCGGGGGCGCCCGGACAGTCCGCGTGGTCCCGCTCTTCCTCGGCATCGGCCGGCACCTGCGCGAGGACCTTCCCGGCCTGATGGACGGCCTGCGCCAGGCCTGGCCCGGCCTGGCCTTCGAGCTGGCGCCGCCGGTGGGCGAATCGCCCGCCCTCATCGACCTGATGGCCCGCCTGGCGCTGCAGGAAAGCAACATCCGCGACGGCATCACTTAGATTCAGAAGGCATAATGATTCTCCGAATAATTCGGAAATTGATATGAACCTTCACCAGTTCAAGTTCGTCCAGGAGGCCGTCCGGCGCAACCTGAACCTCACCGAGGCGGCCAAGGCGCTGCACACCTCGCAGCCCGGCGTCTCCAAGGCCATCATCGAACTGGAAGAGGAGCTCGGCGTCGAGATCTTCGCCCGCCACGGCAAGCGCCTCAAGCGCATCACCGAGCCCGGCCAGCACGTGGTGGCCAGCATCGAGCTGATCATGCGCGAGATCGGCAACCTCAAGCGCATCGGCGAGCAGTTCAGCGCGCAGGACAGCGGCACCCTCTCCATCGCCACCACCCACACGCAGGCGCGCTACGTGCTGCCGGTGCCGGTGGTCAAGCTGCGCGAGGCCTACCCCAAGGTCAACGTCAGCCTGCACCAGGGCTCGCCCGACCAGGTGGCGCGCATGGTGATCGACGAGATCGCCGAGATCGGCATCGCCACCGAGTCGCTGGACGGCTACCCCGAGCTCGTCACCCTGCCCTGCTACGAGTGGCAGCACGTGCTGGTGCTGCCCAAGGAGCACCGGCTGGCCACCAAGGAGCGCATCACGCTGGAGGACCTGGCGGCCGAGCCGATCATCACCTACCACCCGTCGTTCACCGGCCGCACGCGCATCGACCACGCCTTCGCGCAGAAGAAGCTCGCGCCGCGCATCGCGCTGGAGGCGATCGACTCCGACGTCATCAAGACCTACGTGCGCCTCGGCCTGGGCGTGGGCATCGTGGCCGAGATGGCCGTGCAGGGCGAGGCCGACAGCGACCTCGTGGTGCGCCCGATGGGCCAGGTGATCGGCCAGAACGTCGCGCGCGTGGCCTTCAAGCGCGGCGCCTACCTGCGCAACTTCGTCTTCCGCTTCGCCGAACTGCTGTCGGACCGGCTCGACCGCAACCTGATCGCCAAGGCGCTGTCCGGCCAGCGCGACGACTATGACCTCTGAGACGCCCATGAGCACGTCCACGCCCCGCACGCCGGCGCCCGGCACCAAGCTGCCTGCCGTCGGCACCACCATCTTCACCGTCATGTCAGCCCTGGCGGCCGAGAAGAACGCCGTCAACCTCGGCCAGGGCTTCCCGGACTTCGGCTGCGACCCGCGGCTGACGCAGGCGGTGACGGACGCCATGGCCGCCGGCCACAACCAGTACCCGCCGATGCTCGGCGTGCCGGCGCTGCGCGAGGCCATCGCCGCCAAGGTCGAGGCGCTGTACGGCCGCCGCTACGACCCGGCGACCGAGATCACCGTCACCGCCGGCGCCACGCAGGCCATCATCACCACCATCCTGGCGCTGGTGCGCCCGGGCGACGAGGTGATCGTGCTGGAGCCCTGCTACGACAGCTATGTGCCCAACATCGAGCTGGCCGGCGGCAGCGTGGTGCGCGTGCCGCTCGTGCCCGGCAGCTTCCGCCCGGACTTCGACCGCATCGCCGCCGCCCTGACGCCGCGCACGCGGATGATCCTGGTCAACACGCCGCACAACCCGAGCGCCACCGTGTGGACGGCCGAGGAGATGCGCCGGCTGGAAGAGCTGCTCGCGCCTACCGACGTGTTCGTCATCAGCGACGAGGTGTACGAGCACATGGTCTACGACGGCGCGGCGCACCAGAGCGTGGCGCGCTTCCCCGGCCTGGCCGCCCGCAGCATCATCGTCAGCAGCTTCGGCAAGACCTACCACGTGACCGGCTGGAAGGTCGGCTACGTGGCCGCCCCGGCGCCGTTGATGGCGGAGTTCCGCAAGGTGCATCAGTTCAACGTGTTCACCGTCAACACGCCGATGCAGCACGCGCTGGCCGCCTACATGGCCGACCCGGCGCCGTACCTGGAACTGCCCGCCTTCTACCAGCGCAAGCGCGACCTGTTCGCCGACGGCCTGGCGAAGACGCGCCTGCGCCTGCTGCCCAGCCAGGGCAGCTACTTCCAGTGCGTGGACATCTCGCCGGTCAGCGACCTGGACGAGGCGGCGTTCTGCCAGTGGCTGACCGCCGAGATCGGCGTGGCCGCGATCCCGCTGTCGGCCTTCTACGGCGACGGCTTCGACCAGCGCGTGGTGCGTTTCTGCTTCGCCAAGAAGGACGAGACCCTGCTCGCCGCGCTGGAACGGCTGGCCCGTCTCTGACACGCCCCCCGCCCGCGTCTGACGCGCGGCAGCGCCGCCCGCCGCCTCCGCGCGCGCGGCCGGCGCCGCACCATGGGCCATCCACAACTGCCGGAGACCCGTGATGCTCTCGACCATTCTTCTGATCGTGCTGATCCTGCTGCTGGTCGGCGCACTGCCGAACTGGGGCTACAGCCGCAGCTGGGGCTGGGGCCCGAGCGGCGGGCTCGGCCTGGTGGTGATCATCGTGATCGTCCTGCTGCTGATGGGGCGGATATAGCGCCCCTCGCCTTCGGACGGAGCCCGCCGCGTGCGGGCTTTTTTTTCATCGCCGGGCCGCCCAAGATGAAAAAGCATCCTTCGGGGGATCGGGCAAGCGCGAAGCGGTTGGCCGAGGGGCCATTTTTCATGCCTGCAGCTGCGCCCAGGCCTTGTCGAGCCGCTTGACCGACACCGGCTGCGGGGTGCGCAGTTCCTGCGCGAAGAAGCTGACGCGCAATTCCTCCAGCAGCCAGCGGAATTCCAGCATGCGCTCGTCGGTGGCGCCCTTGCGCTCGGCCACCAGGCGCCAGTAGCGCTGTTCCTGCGGCCTCAGTTCGGCCAGTTTCTGCGCATCGCGTGCCGGGTCGGCGCGCAGCTTGTCCATGCGCAGCACGATCGCCTTGAGGTAGCGCGCGAAGTGCTGCAGCTGCGGCCACGGCGTGTCGGCGACGAAGCGCTTGCCGACCAGCCGCTGCAGCTGCTCGGTGGCGTCCTTCACCGCCTCGGGCGCGTTCTTCGTGTCCTTGAGCTTGCGCGCCGCGGCCGCGTATTCGGCCAGCACCACGCCGGCCAGCCGCGCCACCTCGTTGGCGATGAGCGTCAGGCGCCCCCTCCCCTCCTCGATGCGCCGCCGGAAGGCGGCCTCGTCGGCCGGCAGCGGATCGGCGAGGAAGGCGCGGTCCAGCGCCACGTCGATGATCTGCGCGCGCAGTTCCTCCAGCGTGCCCAGCGGCATGTAGGCCACGGCCATCTTCTGCAGGTCGGGGATGTTCTTCTCCAGGTACTTCAGCGCGTCCTTCAGTTGCAGCGCCACCAGCCGGCGCAGGCCGGCGCGGTGCCGGGCCGCGGCCACGTCGGGCTCGTCGAAGACCTCGATCGTCACCGCGTCGCCGGCGTCGATCAGCGCCGGGAAGCCGACCAGCGTCTGCGGCCCGCGCCGCACCTCCATCAGCTCCGGCAGCTCGCCGAAGGTCCAGCCCGTATGGCGCTGGGCCGCGTTGACGGCCGGCGCCGCCTTCTGCACCGCCGGCGCGGCGGCCTGCGCCGATGGCGCCCGGGCCGGCTTGTCGCGCACGGGCGCGTCCTGGCGCACGGACAGCTCCGCCAGCGCCTGGAATGCGCCCCGCGCCTGCCGCCCCCACTCGCCCTTGAGCGCTCCCAGGTTGCGGCCCATGCCGAGCTGGCGGCCGTGCTCGTCCACCACCCGCAGGTTCATGAACAGGTGGGCGGGCAGCATGTCGAGCTTGAAGTCGGCGCGCTTGACGTCGAGGCTGGTCGCTTCGCGCACCTGCCTGAGCAACGCATCGGTCAGCGAGCCGTGGCCGAAGGCCTCGGGCGCGCCCAGCACCTCGGCCAGCCGCGCCGCCGACTCGGGCAGCGGCACGAAGCGCGAGCGCGGCCGCTGCGGCAGGCTCTTGAGCAGCGCCTGGATCTTGTCCTTGAGCATGCCGGGCACCAGCCATTCGCAGCGCTCCTCGCCGACCTGGTTGAGCACGAACAGCGGCACCGTCACCGTCAGGCCGTCCTTCGGGTCGCCCGGCGCGTGCAGGTAGCCGGCCGCGCAGTCGACGCCGCCCAGCTTCACCGTGGGCGGGAAGGCCTGGGTGGTGATGCCGGCCGCCTGGTGGCGCATCAGCTCGTCCCTGCCGAGGAACAGCAGGCGCGGATTCGCCTTCGACGCTTCGCGGTACCAGTGCTCGAAGGCCTGGCCGGCCGCCACGTCGGCCGGCACGTGCGCATCGTAGAAGGCGTAGATCAGCGCATCGTCCACCAGCACGTCCTGCCGGCGCGACTTGTGCTCCAGCCCCTCGACCTCGCGGATCAGCTTGCGGTTGGCCGCCAGGAAAGGCAGGCGCGTCTCCCACTCGCCGCCCACCAGCGCCTCGCGCAGGAAGATCTCGCGCGCGCCGGCCGGGTCGGCCTTGGCGAAGTCCACGCGCCGGCCGCTGTAGACCACCAGCCCGTAGAGCGTGGCGCGCTCGAAGGCGGCGACGCGCGCCTCCTTCTTCTCCCAGTGCGGGTCGAGCAGCTGCTTCTTCAGCAGGTGCGAGGCCACTTCCTCGATCCACTGCGGCTCGATGGTGGCGATGCCGCGGCCGAACAGGCGGGTGGTCTCCACCAGCTCGGCGGCGACGATCCAGCGGCCAGGCCGCTTGCGCAGGTGCGCGCCGGGGTGGCGGTGGAACTTGATGCCGCGCGCGCCCAGGTAGACGTCCTCGTCCTCCATCTTCCAGCCCACGTTGCCGAGCAGGCCGGCCAGCATGGACTTGTGGACGGCCTCATAGCCGGCGGGCGCGGTGTTGAGCTTCCACTTGTGTTCCGTCACCACCGTGAGCAGCTGCGAATGGATGTCGCGCCACTCGCGCACCCGGCGCACGTTGACGAAGTTCTGGCGCAGGAGCTGCTCGTACTGGCGGTTGCTGAGCTTGTGGGTGGGATGCGCCGGGCTGGCGGCAGGCACGGGCGCGGCGGCCGTGCGCTGCGCGATGGGCAGCACCGCCGCGCTGGCCTTTTTCGGCCCCTGCGTGACCGCCTGCATCTCGCGCGTGGTGCGTGCCACCGGCACGCCGCCGCGCGCGTCGTTGATCCACTTCCACAGCGTCAGGTAGCCGCTGAACTCGCTCTTCTCGTCGTCGAACTTGGCATGCGCCTGGTCGGCCTGCTGCTGCGCCTCCAGCGGGCGGTCGCGCACGTCCTGCACCGACAGGGCGGAGGCGATGACCAGCACCTCCTGCAGCGCGCCGCGCTCGCGCGCCTCCAGGATCATGCGGCCCACGCGCGGGTCCAGCGGCAGTTTGGCCAGCTCGCCGCCGATGAGCGTCAGCTCGTTGGCCTCGTCCACCGCGCCCAGCTCGCCCAGCAGCTGGTAGCCGTCGGCGATGGCACGGCCCGAGGGTGCCTCGAGGAAAGGGAAGCGCGCCACGTCGCCCAGGTGCAGCGACTTCATGCGCAGGATCACACCGGCCAGCGAGGAGCGCAGGATCTCTGGATCGGTGAAGCGCGGCCGGCCGGCGAAGTCCTTCTCGTCATAGAGGCGGATGCAGATGCCGTTGGCCACCCGCCCGCAGCGGCCGGCGCGCTGGTTGGCCGCGGCCTGGCTGACCGGCTCGACCAGCAGCTGCTCGACCTTGCTGCGGAAGGCGTAGCGCTTCACCCGTGCGGTGCCGGTGTCGATCACGTAGCGGATGCCCGGCACGGTCAGCGAGGTTTCTGCCACGTTGGTCGCCAGCACGATGCGCCGGCCGGTGTGGCCGTCGAACACGCGGTCCTGCTCGGCCTGCGAGAGCCGAGCGAACAGCGGCAGCACCTCGGCGCTGCGCAGCACGGGGTGGTGGGCCAGGTGCTTGCGCAGGTGGTCGGCCGCCTCGCGGATCTCGCGCTCGCCGGGCAGGAAGACGAGGATGTCTCCGGCGGCGTTGCCGGCCCACAGCTCATCGACGCCGTCGGCGATCGCGTCGTTCAGGTCGAACTCCCTCGACTCCTCGAAGGGCCGGTAGCGCATCTCCACTGGATAGGTCCGGCCCGAGACGTAGATCACGGGAGCCCTCCCTTTCGCCGACGCAAAGTGCTCCGCGAAGCGATCCGCGTCGATGGTGGCCGAGGTCACGATCACCTTCAGGTCCGGCCGCCGCGGCAGGATCTCCTTCAGGTAGCCGAGCAGGAAATCGATGTTCAGCGAGCGCTCGTGCGCCTCGTCGATGATCAGCGTGTCGTAGGCCTTGAGCAGCGGGTCGGTCTGCGTCTCGGCCAGCAGAATGCCGTCGGTCATCAGCTTGACCGAGGCGTCGCGCGAGAGGCGGTCCTGGAAGCGCACCTTGTAGCCCACCACGTCGCCCAGCGGCGTGTGCAGCTCCTCGGCGATGCGCTTGGCGACCGAGCTGGCCGCGATGCGGCGCGGCTGGGTATGGCCGATCAGCCGGCCGCGGCCTGGGGCCGCGTTGAGCTTGCCCCGACCCATCGCCAGCGCGATCTTCGGCAGCTGCGTGGTCTTGCCCGAGCCCGTCTCGCCGCACACGATGACGACTTGGTGCGCCGCGATGGCGGCCATGATCTCCTCGCGCTTGCCGCTGACCGGCAGGGCTTCGGGGAACTCGATGCGCAGGGAAGGACGGGCGGCCGGCGCGTTCGCGGCCGTGGAGGACTCGGGCTGGGACATGAAGCCCTCGATTATCCGAAGCAGGCGTTGCCCATGCACAACGGCGCATCGCAAACACCCTGCAGCGCCCTTGCCATGCGCCCCACCCGTCCCAATAATCGCGCCCTTCGCTCTTTCCGCCGGTGCAACGAGCACCCTTGCGCCGGCTTCCCATTCCTGGAGCGCCATTCATGTCGTACTTGTTCAACACCTTCCTCTGAACACGGTTCCCCGCCCCGGCTGACCGTGCTCGCACACGTCAGCCCAGGCGCCGCGAAGCCCTGGCCTGCTCAGCCGGGGCTTTTTGCTTTCAGGGCCACGCCGGGCCGTCCCGAGTGGTCTTGTCCCCCGTTGGGGGGGTGGCACGGGCGTAGCCCCGGCCCTGGAGGCACGCATTGCAGGAACCGCACATGAGTGCAAAGAAACGATCCCGTGCCTTCGCCGAAGGCCGGGTCAAGGCCTTGCGTCGCATGAAGCAGCCGATGGTGCTGCACATCGAGAAGACCGCCGCGCCGCCGCGCAACCCGGTCGCACGCGCCCTGGCGGGCACGCGCGCCTCGGGCGCCGGGCGGCACGTGCGCAGCCAGGGGGCACAGCGCCGCGCCGACCGCGTGGCGCTTCAGCGCCTGGCCATGGCGGCCCGTCACGGCGACTAGAACGGAGAAGAACGACATGAAGGAAGACCTTTCCCCGCCCGATCACCTGCGCGCCCGGCTCGCCGAGCGCAGCGCACACCTCCAGGCCGCGGCCGCCACGCTCAAGCAGGAGCTGTTCGGCATCGACGCGGTGATCGACCGCGTGATCGAGTCCGTGCGCGCCTGGTACGTGCTGCCGCAGATCGTCACGCGGCCGGTCATCGTCTGCCTGTGGGGCCTCACCGGCACCGGCAAGACGCAGCTCGTGCGCCGGCTCGCGCAGCTGCTGGGCTTTCACGACCGCTTCGTGGAAGTGCAGATGGACGGCTTCAGCCACGGCGCCAGCGCCTGCGGCCCGGCCACCATCTCCGGCCTGCTCGCCCAGGGCGGCATGCCCGAGGGCGCGCCCGGCGTGCTGGTGCTGGACGAGTTCCAGCGCTACCGCACGGTGGACGAGCAGCGCAAGGACGCCCGCGTCGAGCGCTACCAGGACGTCTGGGCGCTGCTGTCGGACGGCCGCCTGCCGCCGCCGCTGTCGCTGCTGGGCGAGATCGAGAGCGCCATCGCCGGCGCCGCCTTCGACGCCGACCAGCGCGACGAGGACGCGGAGGCAGAGCGCCGGCCGGCCCGCGCCCGCAGGCGGCGCTTCCGCCTCCCGACCTGGCAGGCCGAGGAGCTGCGCCGCAACCTCAAGCTGAGCGAGCCTCTGACCGAGGTGATGGCCTGGACGCCCGCGCAGATGCTCGAGCGCCTGCGCGGCTTCCGCGAGTCGCGCGAGCAGTGGGAGACCGACTACAGCCGGCTGCTGGTCTTCGTCTGCGGCAACCTGGACGAGATGTACGAGGACCTCGCCACCCGCGTGGAGGACTGCGACACCGACGCCGACATCTTCCATGCGCTCACGCGCGGCCTGTCGGTCATCGACGTGAAGAAGGCCCTGGCCGGGCGCTTCAAGCCGGAGCAGATCGCGCGGCTGGGCAACAACCATGTCGTCTACCCCTCGCTCCCGCGCACGGCCTACGAGCAGCTGATCCGCCACACCTGCGACCGCTACGTCGAGGAGACGCGCGCCAGCGCCGGCATCGGCTTCGTGCTGGACGGGTCCGTGCACGCGCAGCTCTACGCCGACGGCGTCTTCCCGGCGCAGGGCACGCGTCCGCTGTTCTCGTCGATCCACGCCATCCTGAGCGCCACGCTGGTGCAGGCGGCCCTGTGGGCGCTGGAGCGCGGCGCCGTGCCTGGCGGCAGCGTGCACCTGTCGATGGCGGGTGGCCGGCTGTGCGCGCGGTTCGAGGCGCACGAGCGGCACTTCGACACGCCGCTGGACCTCAGTCGCGCCCGCCGGCGCAGCAGCGAGGACTTCCGCAGCCTGCTCGCGGTGCACGAGGCCGGCCACGGCCTGGCCTACGCGCTGCTCTTCGGCCATGCCCCGCTGGAGGTGCGCATCAACGTCGCGTCCTTCGAGGGCGGCTACAACAGCTACGCGCCGCGCAAGGCCTGGTCGCGCCGCAACCTGCTGGACTCCCTCTGCGTGAGCCTGGCCGGGCGCGCGGCCGAGCGCCTCGTCTTCGGCGAGGCACACGTGACCAGCGGCGCCGAGGGCGACCTGCGCAAGGCCACCGCGACGGCGGCGCGGATGGTGCGGCACCTGGGCTTCGGCCCGCGGCTGTCGCACACCGACGTGGCCGGCGGCCCGGGCGAGAACGTCAACACCGCCCTGGCGCCGACCAACGCCGCCATCGAGGCCCTGCTGCGCGAGCAGCAGAGCCGCGCCGACAGCCTGCTCGCCGCCCACGCGGCCGAGCTGCTCACGCTGGTGGACGAACTGCTGCGCTGCGGCAGCATAGCGCCTGAACGCTTCGCCGAACTGCTGGGGATGCCTGCCGCGCCGCCGGCGCAGGCCGACACCGGACCGATCGACGACTACGCGCCCAGGCTCGCCGCCTTCGCGCGCCTGGCCGCCGCACCGGCCCCCGGCCAGGTATCGCGGCCACGCCGCCAGCCCGCGCCGGCGCTGGACGCCGCCTGAGCGCGGCCCTCGCCTGCGCCGGCATTCGGAGACAATTCGCGCTTTCGCCGCCCTCCCCGCCCGCGCCGCGCCCCATGTCCACCGTCTTCAACTTCACCTTCGTCCCCTGGTTCCGCTCGGTGGCGCCCTACATCCACACCCATCGGGGCAAGACCTTCGTGGTGGCGGTGGCGGGCGAGGCGATCGCGGCGGGCAAGCTGCAGAGCCTGGCGCAGGACCTGGCGCTGATCCAGTCGATGGGCGTGAAGATCGTGCTGGTGCACGGCTTCCGGCCGCAGGTGAACGAGCAGCTGCGCGCCAAGGGGCACGAGGCGCGCTATTCGCACGGCATCCGCATCACCGACGAGGTGGCGCTGGACTGCGCGCAGGAGGCTGCCGGCCAGCTGCGCTACGAGATCGAGGCCGCCTTCAGCCAAGGCCTGCCGAACACGCCGATGGCCGGCTCCACGGTGCGCATGATCTCGGGCAACTTCATCACCGCCCGGCCGGTGGGCGTGATGGACGGCGTGGACTTCCAGCACTCGGGCCTGGTGCGCAAGGTGGACGTGGCCGGCATCCGCCGCGCGCTGGACTTCGGCGCCATGGTGCTGATGTCGCCCTTCGGCTTCTCGCCCACCGGCGAGGCCTTCAACCTCACCATGGAAGAAGTGGCGACCAGCGTGGCCATCGCCATCCAGGCCGACAAGCTGATCTTCCTGACCGAGATCCCCGGCATCGCCCAGGACGCCAGCCGCCCGGTGGGCGAGGACAACCCCATCGACACCGAGCTGCCGCTGGACGCGGCCAAGAAGCTGCTGGCCGACCTGTCGCCGGCGCAGCGGCCGACCGACACCGCGTTCTACCTGCAGCACTGCGTCAAGGCCTGCGAGGGCGGCGTCGACCGCAGCCACATCCTGCCTTTCGCGGTGGACGGCTCGCTGCTGCTGGAGATCTACGTGCACGACGGCATCGGCACCATGGTGATCGACGAGAAGCTCGAATCGGTGCGCGAGGCCGGCGTGGACGACATCGGCGGCATCCTGCAGCTGATCGAGCCCTTCGAGCGCGACGGCACGCTGGTCAAGCGCAGCCGCACCGAGATCGAGCGCGACATCCACCAGTACACCGTGGTGGAGCACGACGGCGTGATCTTCGGCTGCGCCGCGCTGTACCCCTACCCGGAGACGAAGACCGCCGAGATGGCGGCGCTGACCGTCTCGCCCCAGTCGCAGGGCCAGGGCGACGGCGAGAAGCTGCTCAAGCGCATCGAGCACCGCGCCCGCGCCATGGGCCTGGACAGCATCTTCGTGCTGACCACCCGCACCATGCACTGGTTCATCAAGCGCGGCTTCCAGCAGGTCAGCCCCGAGTGGCTGCCCGAGGCGCGCAAGAGCCGCTACAACTGGGACCGGCGCAGCCTGGTGCTGGTCAAGAAGCTCCACTGAACCCGGCGCCGCCCCGACGCGGCAGGAGACCACGCCATGACCATCGCCACCGCCCTGCTCTTCTGCATCGTCGCCCTGGCGGCCATCGCCACGCCCGGGCCGACGATGCTGCTGGCGCTGTCCAACGGTTCGCGCGTGGGCGTGCGGCGCGCGCTGCCGGGCATGGCCGGGGCGATGCTGTCGGACTTCGTGCTGGTCGGCGCCGTGGCGCTGGGGCTGGGCGCGCTGCTGGCGGCCTCGGAGTTCTGGTTCGGCGTGCTCAAGTGGGTGGGCGCCGCCTACCTGGCATGGATCGGCCTGCGCATGCTGCGCTCGACCGGCGGCATCGACGTGGCGGCGCTGCCGGCGGCGCAGCGCGGCACGCCGGTGCAGATCTTCGGCAAGTCCTTCCTGGTGGCCGTGACCAACCCGAAGGGCTACCTGTTCTGCTCGGCGCTGCTGCCGCAGTTCATCGACCCGGCCGCGGCGCAGGCGCCGCAGTACCTGGTGCTGGCCGTCCTCTTCGCCGGGCTGGACCTGGCGATGATGCTGGCCTACGCCTTCGTCGGCGCACGGGCGGTGCGGCTGCTCAAGGGCCGCGCCATGCGCTGGCTCGACCGCACCTGCGGCGCGCTGCTGCTGGCCCTGGCGGGCTCCCTGGCCTTCTACCGGCGCAGCAGCGCTGTCGCCTGAGCGCCTCGGCCGACTGGCCGATTCCCCGCGGCCGGCCTGCTCCGCACAATCGCGGCTTCGATCACCGCCTGCGACCGAAGGAGCGCGCCATGTGGCCCTGGATGTGGTTCTTCTCCTATGCCCCGACCTACCGCTGGCCCGCCGGCGGCGACTGGACGCAGACCGTGCAGACCGACACGACCGCGTCGCTCGCCTCCGGCAACCCGTCCCTCGAACGGCTGATCCAGGAGCACGTGGCCAGCTACGGCCGCCAGCTCGGCTGGCTCAACGAAGTGCTGCTGGCCCAGCAGCCCGACGCCAGCGAGCAGGATCGCCAGCGCGGCGCCGAGGCGCTGGGCAAGCTGCGCCAGGCCAACCAGGTGATCCAGGCACTGAAGGCGCAGGCCGAACCGCCGCAGGGCGCCGCGGCCGCCGGGGCCGCCCGGCGGACCGGCCGCTGACGGCCCGGGAACGCGGCCTGCCGCCGGCATGGCCATGCCGGCGCAGGGGCTCGCCGGCGCGGTCGCTCACGGATAATCCCGGGCCATGAATCCCCTGCTTGCCAAGCTGCAGCCCTACCCCTTCGAGCGGCTGCGGCAGCTCTTCGCCGGCGTCCGGCCCGACGCGGCGCACGCCCCCATCAGCCTGGGCATCGGCGAGCCGCGCCACCCCACCCCGCCCTTCATCAAGGACGCTCTGGTCGAGGGCCTGGGCGCCCTGGCCATCTACCCCGCCACCGCCGGCGACCTGGCGCTGCGCCAGGCCTTCACCGGCTGGCTGAAGCGCCGCTATGCGCTGGACGTGGACCCGGCCACGCAGGTGCTGCCCGTCAACGGCTCGCGCGAGGCGCTGTTCGCCCTGGCGCAGACGGTGGTGGACGCCACCGCATCCCCGGCGCCGGTGGTCATCTCGCCCAACCCGTTCTATCAGATCTACGAGGGCGCGGCCCTGCTGGCCGGCGCCGACACCTGGTACGCGCCGAGCGATCCGGCACGCAACTTCGCCGTCGACTGGGACAGCGTGCCGGCCGAGGTCTGGGCGCGCACGCAGCTGGTCTACGTCTGCTCGCCCGGCAACCCGACCGGCGCCGTGATGCCGCTGCCGGAGTGGAAGAAGCTGTTCGAGCTGAGCGACCGCCACGGCTTCGTCATCGCCTCCGACGAGTGCTACAGCGAGATCTACTTCCGCGACGAGCCGCCGCTGGGCGGCCTGGAGGCGGCGGCCAGGCTCGGCCGGGGCGACTTCCGCCGGCTGATCGCGCTCACGTCGCTGTCCAAGCGCAGCAACGTGCCCGGCCTGCGCAGCGGCTTCGTCGCGGGCGATGCGGCCATCGTCAGGCAGTTCCTGCTCTACCGCACCTACCACGGCAGCGCCATGAGCGGCACCGTGGCGGCCGCCAGCATCGCGGCCTGGGGTGACGAGTCGCACGTGGTCGACAACCGCATGCAGTACCGCACCAAGTTCGCGGCCGTCACGCCGATGCTGGAGCCGGTGCTCGACGTGCGCCTGCCCGATGCCAGCTTCTACCTCTGGGCCGGCATCCCGCCGGGCTGGAACGGCGACGACGCCGCCTTCGCCCGCGCCCTGTACGCTCAATACAATGTGACGGTGCTGCCGGGCAGCTATCTGGCGCGCGAATCGCAGGGAGCCAACCCCGGCCGGGGCCGCATCCGCATGGCCCTGGTGGCCGACACCGCCGAATGCACCGAGGCCGCCCGCCGCATCGCCGATTTCGTGCACCGCAACCCGGGCGCCTGAGCCCGATCCCTTCCAGACCTTCCGTCCCTTCCATGAGCCAGCAACTGCAACAGATCATCGACGCCGCGTGGGAAGACCGCGCCAACCTCTCGCCCACCCAGGCGCCCAAGGAAGTGGCCGACGCCGTCGAGCACGTCATCGCCGAGCTGAACAACGGCCACCTGCGCGTGGCCACGCGCGAGAGCGTCGGCAAGTGGACGGTGCACCAGTGGATCAAGAAGGCGGTGCTGCTGTCCTTCCGCCTGAAGGACAACGAGCAGATGCAGGCCGGCTCGCTGGGCTTCTACGACAAGGTGCCGACCAAGTTCTCGCACCTGTCGGCCGGCGAGCTGAAGGAGTCCGGCGTGCGCATCGTGCCGCCGGCCGTGGCGCGCCGCGGCAGCTTCGTCGCCAAGGGCGCGATCCTGATGCCCAGCTACGTCAACATCGGCGCCTACGTCGGCGAAGGCACCATGGTCGACACCTGGGCCACCGTCGGCTCCTGCGCGCAGGTCGGCGCCAACGTGCACCTGTCGGGCGGCGTGGGCCTGGGCGGCGTGCTGGAGCCGCTGCAGGCCAACCCGACCGTCATCGAGGACAACTGCTTCATCGGCGCCCGCTCCGAGGTGGTCGAGGGCGTGATCGTGGAAGAGAACTCGGTGCTCGGCATGGGCGTGTACATCGGCCAGAGCACGCCGATCTTCAACCGCGACACCGGCGAGATCAGCTACGGCCGCGTGCCGGCCGGCAGCGTTGTCATCAGCGGCAACCTGCCCAAGAAGACCAAGGCGGGGCAGGACTACTCGACCTACGCCGCCATCATCGTCAAGACGGTCGACGCGCAGACGCGCTCCAAGACCAGCCTGAACGACCTGCTGCGCGACTGACACCGACCCGAAAAGGCCGCCCCAGGGCGGCCTTGTTGCTTGGACCGCTTACAACACCTGGAGGGCTCGATGGGAACGATGGACCGCATTCTTCGCCTGATGGCCGAGCGCAAGGCCTCGGACGTGTACCTCTCGGCCAACGCGCCGGCGCAGATCCGCATCAACGGCCAGTGCGTGCCGATCAACCCGCAGGTGCTGCCGCCCGAGGCGCCGCTGGAGCTGCTGCGCGAGATCGTGACGCCCGAGCGCGTCATGGAGCTGGAGCGTACCGGCGAGCTGAACACCGCGGTGGCGCGCGAGGGCGTCGGCAACTTCCGCATCAGCGCCATGCGCCAGCGCGGCTCGGTGGCAGTGGTGATCCGCTACATCGCCAACATCATCCCGGCCTTCGAGGAGCTGAACCTGCCCGAGGTGCTCAAGCAGCTCGTCATGGAGAAGCGCGGCCTGATCCTGATGGTCGGGGCCACCGGCGCCGGCAAGACGACCACGCTGGCCTCGATGCTCGACTACCGCAACGAGAACGCCTCCGGCCACATCCTGACGGTCGAGGAGCCGATCGAGTTCACCTACGTGAACAAGAAGTCGCTCGTCAACCAGCGCGACATCGGCACCGACACGCAGTCGCTGGCCGTCGCCCTCAAGAACGCGCTGCGCCAGGCACCCGACGTGATCCAGATCGGCGAGATCCGCGACCGCGAGACCATGACGGCCGCCATCGCCTACGCCCAGTCGGGCCACCTGTGCCTGGCCACGCTGCACGCCAACAACGCTTACCGCGCGCTCAACCGCATCCTGTCCTTCTACCCGGTCGAGGTGCGCCCCACCCTGCTGGGCGACCTGGCCGGCGCGCTGCGCGCCATCGTGGCGCAGCGCCTGCTGCGCACGCCGCGCGGCTCGCGCCTGCCGGCGGTGGAGGTCATGCTCAACACCGCACTGGTGGCCGAGATGATCGAGAAGGGCGACTTCTCCGGCGTCAAGGAGGCGATGAACAACTCCATGGCCGAGGGCTCGCAGACCTTCGAGGAGGCGATCGCCAAGCTGATCCTCGAAGGCCGCATCGAGCGCGAGGAAGGCATGGCCCATGCCGACTCGCCCACCAACCTGATGTGGCGCCTGCAGAACCACAACGCCGTCCAGCCCAAGCCCGAGGCCGAGCGCAGGCTGCTCGACCAGGTCGAGGCGCCCACCTTCACAGAGATCACGCTGGACGTGCACCGCTAGGGCGCGTCCTTTTGCCCCCTCGATGACCCGAACGCTCCACCTCGCAGAACAACTCATCGCCACGCCCTCCGTCACCCCGGAGGACGGCGGCTGCCAGCAGATCATCGGCGAGCGCCTGGCGCGGCTGGGCTTCGCGCTGGAGCGCATCGAGAGCGGGCCCGAGAGCTTCCGCGTCACCAACCTGTGGGCCGTCCGCCGGCCGGGCCCGGCGGCAGCCGCGGCGACCCTTGCCGTCGAGGACGCGGCCATCGCGCCGGTCGACGCGCCCGTGCTGGTCTTCGCCGGCCACACCGATGTCGTGCCCACCGGTCCGCTGGAGCAGTGGACCAGCCCGCCCTTCACGCCCACCCACCGCGGCGGGCTGCTGTACGGCCGCGGCGCCTGCGACATGAAGAGTTCGCTGGCGGCCTTCGTCGTCGCCATCGAGGAGTTCCTGGCCGCCGAGCCCGCGCCGCGCATCGCGCTGGCCCTGCTGCTCACCAGCGACGAGGAAGGCCCGGGCGTGGACGGCACCGTGGTCGTGTGCCGCGCACTGGCGGCCCGCGGCCAGCGGCTGGACTGGTGCATCGTGGGCGAGCCCACCTCGGTGCAGCGCTGCGGCGACATGATCAAGAACGGCCGCCGCGGCACCATGAGCGGCCGCCTCACCGCCCGGGGCCTGCAGGGCCACATCGCCTACCCGCACCTGGCGAAGAACCCCGTGCACGCGCTGGCCCCGGCGCTGGCCGAGCTGGTCGCCATCAACGCCGAAGGCGGCTGGGACGCGGGCAACGCCTTCTTCCAGCCGACCAGCTGGCAGGTGAGCAACATCCACGCCGGCACCGGCGCCGGCAACGTCATCCCCGGCACGGCGGTGGTGGATTTCAACTTCCGCTTCTCCACCGAGTCGACGCCCGAGTCGCTGCAGGCGCGCGTGCAGGCCGTGCTGGACAAGCACGGCCTGGACCATGAGCTGGCCTGGACGGTCGGCGGCCTGCCCTTCCTCACGCAGCCCGGCGCGCTGGTGGCCGCGGTGCAGAGCGCCATCCGCGACGAGACCGGCATCGAGACCGAGCTGTCCACCAGCGGCGGCACCAGCGACGCGCGCTTCATCGCCAAGGTCTGCCCGCAGGTGATCGAGCTCGGACCCGTCAACGCCAGCATCCACCAGATCGACGAGCACGTCGCGCCGGCCGACGTCGAGACGCTGAAGAACATCTATCGCCGCGCGATCACGACGCTGAACGCGTCCGCCGCATGATGGCGACCGTGCTGGACCTGGTGCGCGCGGCCGAGCGGCACCTCGCCGAGGCCGGCGTCGCCTTCGGCCATGGCACCGCCAACGCCTTCGACGAGGCCGCCTGGCTGGTGCTGTGGCGCTTGCGCCTGCCGCTCGACGACCTGGACGGCGTGGCCGCGCGCGAGGTGTCGCCCGGCAGCGCCGCGCAGGTGCAGGCCCTGGTGGACGAACGCATCGCCAGCCGCAAGCCGGCCGCCTACCTGACGAAGGAAGCCTGGCTGCAGGGCGTGCCCTTCTACGTGGACGAGCGCGCCATCGTGCCGCGCAGCTTCATCGCCGAGCTGATTGCCGACGGCGGCATCGACCCGTGGCTGAGCGAACGCACGACGCGCGTGCTCGACCTGTGCACCGGCAACGGCAGCCTGGCGGTGCTGGCCGCGATGGCCTGGCCCGAGATCGCCGTCGATGCGGCCGACCTCTCGCGCGAGGCGCTGGAGGTGGCGGCCATCAACGTCACGCGGCACGGGCTGGACGGCCGCATCCGCCTGCTCGCATCCGACGGCCTCGCGGCCCTGCCCGGCCCCTACGACCTGGTCCTGTGCAACCCGCCCTACGTCAACGCGCGGAGCATGGCCGCGCTGCCCGCCGAGTACCGCGCCGAGCCCGCGCTGGCCCTGGCCGGCGGCGCCGACGGCATGGACTTCGTCCGCCGCCTGCTGGCCGAGGCGCCCTCGCGCATGAGCGCCGAGGCCGTGCTGGTGCTGGAGATCGGCAACGAGCGCGAGCACTTCGAGGCCGCCTTCCCGCGGCTGGAAGCCGTGTGGCTGGAGACCAGCGCCGGCACCGACCAGGTGCTGCTGCTCACCCGCGATGCCCTCGCGGCAGGACCGCCCTGATGCCGGCCGCGTCCGACGACCTGCTGCCGCCGGTGCGAAGGCGGCCCTGAGCGCCGCCCCGCCCTGCCGCCGCCGGCCCGCGCTGGATCGCGGACCGGCCGCCGAGCTTTTCCGGCGCGGACGTGCAACGCCGCGCCCATCTTTTTTCAAGCCATGATCATTCTCGACAACGTCATCCTGCGCCGCGGCACCAAGGTGCTGCTCGACGGCGCGAGCGCCACCCTCAACCCCGGCGAGAAGGTCGGCCTGGTCGGCCGCAACGGCGCTGGCAAGTCCACGCTCTTCGCCCTGCTCAACGGCTCGCTGCACGAGGACGGCGGCAGCTTCTCCCTGCCGCGCCAGTGGCGCCTGGCCCAGGTGGCCCAGCACATGCCCGAAACCGAGGAGCCGGCCACCGATTTCGTCATCGCCGGCGACACCCGCCTGATGGAGGCGCGCGCCGCCCTGGCCCAGGCCGAGGAGGCGCATGCCCGCGACCCGGACGATGCCGAGGCCGGCATGGCCCTGGCCCATGCCTACACCGACCTCGCCGACGCCGGCGAGCACGACGCCGCGCCGCGCGCGCAGGCGCTGATCCTCGGCCTGGGCTTCCAGGTGCACGAGCTGGCGCAGCCGGTCAACAGCTTCTCCGGCGGCTGGCGCATGCGCCTGCAGCTGGCGCGCGCCCTGATGTGCCCGAGCGACCTGCTGCTGCTGGACGAGCCCACCAACCACCTGGACCTGGACGCGCTGGTGTGGCTGGAAAGCTGGCTGCAGAAATACGCCGGCACCATGGTCGTCATCAGCCACGACCGCGAGTTCCTCGACGCCGTGACCGACGTGACGCTGCACATCGAGCACGCCAAGCTCACGCGCTACGGCGGCAACTACAGCAAGTTCGAGGACATGCGCGCGCTGAAGCTGGCGCAGCAGCAGGCCGCCTTCGAGCGCCAGCAGGACAAGATCGCCCACCTGCAGAAGTTCATCGACCGCTTCAAGGCCAAGGCCAGCAAGGCCAAGCAGGCGCAAAGCCGCGTCAAGGCGCTGGAGCGCATGGAAAAAGTGGCGCCGCTGCTGGCCGAGGCCGACTTCAGCTTCGAGTTCAAGGAGCCGGCCAGCCTGCCGAACCCGATGCTTTCCGTCCAGGACGCGAGCTTCGGCTATGCCCAGGAGGACGCGCCGCCCAGGCTCATCCTGCGCGGCGTCAGCCGCTCGGTGCTGGCCGGGCAGCGCATCGGCATCCTCGGCGCCAACGGCCAGGGCAAGTCCACCTTCGTCAAGACCATCGCGCACGACCTGCCGCTGGTCGCCGGCACCGTGACCGAGGGCAAGGGCCTGGCCATCGGCTACTTCGCCCAGCAGGAGCTGGACGTACTGCACGAGGACAGCAACCCGCTGGAGCACATGGTGCGCCTGGCGCGCGAGCTGGGCGCTGCCGCGCCCGGGCGCAGCAGCGAGCAGGACCTGCGCGGCTTCCTGGGCAGCTTCAACTTCAGCGGCGACATGGTCAAGCAGCCCGTCGGCACCATGAGCGGCGGCGAGAAGGCGCGCCTGGTGCTGGCGATGATGGTGTGGCAGCGCCCCAACCTGCTGCTGCTGGACGAACCCACCAACCACCTGGACCTCGCCACCCGCGAGGCGCTGGCCGTGGCGCTCAACGAGTTCGAGGGCACGCTGATGCTGGTCAGCCACGACCGGGCGCTGCTGCGCTCGGTGTGCGACGAGTTCTGGCTGGTCGGCGCCGGCGGCGTGCGCGACTTCGACGGCGACCTGGACGACTACCAGCGCTACCTGCTCGACGAGGCCCGCAAGCAGCGCGAGCGCATCCGCCTCGATGCCGCCGGCGCCAGGGCCGCCGCCGCCGCGGCCGACGCTCCGGCGCCTGCTGCCGCGCCGGCGCCGGCGGACGGCCCCGATCCGCGCGCCCAGCGCCAGCGCAGCGCGCGCGAGCGCCAGCAGCTGGCGGAGCAGGCCAGGCCGCTGCGCAAGGAACTGGCCGGCATCGACACGCGCCTGGCGGCGGCCAACGCCGAACAGGCCGGACTGCACGCCCGGCTGGCCGAGGCGCTGCCGCCGCAGGAACTGGCCGAGGCCGGCCGGCGCCTGAAACAGCTGGAAGCCGAGATCGAGGCGCTGGAAGAGCGCTGGCTCACGCTGTCCGAACAACTCGAAGCGCTGGCGGGCTGAAGGACGCGGTAGGCTGTCGGGGAACACACCGGCCCGCGCGCACTCCGAGTCCCATGCCCAACGCCATCGAACTTGCCCAGGGCGATCCGGCCCTGGTGGCCGCCATCCACCGCAGCCGGCGCCTGCTCGGCCGGAAGGCGCTCCTGGCCGCGGCCGCCGGCGCCGTGCCACTGCCCGGCATCGACCTGGCGGCCGACGCCGCGCTGCTGGCCCGGCTGATGCCCCGCATCAGCGCCGAGTTCGGCCTGGCGGCGCCCCAACTGGCCCACCTGTCGCCGCACCAGCGCGAGCGGGTGCTGCAGGCCGCCAACACCTTCGGCGCCGTGCTCGTCGGCAAGCTCTTCACGCGCGACCTGGTGATGGCGCTGGCGCGCCGGGCCGGCGTGGCCCTGAGCGCCCGGCAGGCGGCGCGCTGGGTGCCGCTGGCCGGCCAGGTGGCGGGCGCGGCGCTGAGCTACGCGGCCCTGCGCGCGCTCGGCGAACAGCACATCAGGGACTGCGTGCGGGTCGCGCGCTCGGCCCAGCTGGTGCTGCCCGCGGCCGGCGCCGGCGAGCCGCCGCCGCGCTGGCGGCCCTGGCGCGCACGGCAGGGGCTGCCGGCCCTGCCCGCACCCCCGCCTTCCGAAGCGGCACCGGGTGCCGCGCCCTCCGCGACCCTGTAGGACGCCACCGGAACGTTCACAGTTTGTGACGTGGCGATCAGGGCAATGTGTACCATTGCGGACTTTCCGCCCGTCGGAAACTTTCGTTGCGGGAAATTCCTCCGAGCTGCATGAATAACACGCTGTTGCCGTCGATCCGCCCCTTCCCCGCCCTGCCCCTCGCTCGCCGCACCCTTCTTGCGGCCCTTGCAGCCTCTCCTGCCCTGCCCGCGCTGGCCCAGTTCCGGGTCGAGGTCTCGGGCGTGGGCCTGACGCAGCTGCCGATCGCGCTGGTGCCGTTCAAGGGCGAGGACGCCTCGCCCCAGAAGATCTCGGAAATCGTCAAGGCCGACCTGGAGCGCAGCGGCCAGTTCCGCGGCGTGGACGCCTCGGGCCAGTCGATGGACGAGAACTCGCGCCCCGACCTCTCCGTGTGGCGCCAGCGCACCGCCGACTCGCTGGTCGGCGGCAGCGTCACCCGCCTGGCCGATGGCCGCTACGACGTGCGTTTCCGCCTCTGGGACGTGGTGCGCGGGCAGGACCTCGGCGGCCAGAGCTACACCGTGCCGCAGGCCGACCTGCGCCTGGCCTCGCACCGCATCGCCGACTACGTCTACGAGAAGCTCACCGGCGAGAAGGGCATCTTCTCCACTCGCATCGCCTACATCACCCGCGCCGGCGGCCGCTACACCCTGTGGGTGGCCGACGCCGACGGCGAGAACGCGCAGGCGGCGCTGGCCAGCCCCGAGCCGATCATCTCGCCCGTGTGGTCGCCCAACGGCGGCCAGCTGGCCTACGTGTCCTTCGAGTCGCGCAAGCCGGTCGTCTACGTCCACACCGTGGCCAACGGCCAGCGCCGGCTGGTGGCCAACTTCAAGGGCTCCAACAGCGCGCCCGCCTGGTCGCCCGACGGCAGCACCCTGGCCGTCACGCTCAGCCGCGACGGCGGCTCCCAGCTGTTCACCATCCCCGCCGGCGGCGGCGAGCCGCGCCGGCTCACGCAGAGCAGCGCCATCGACACCGAGCCGACCTACTCGTCGGACGGCGGCACGATCTACTTCGTCAGCGACCGCGGCGGCTCGCCGCAGATCTACAAGATGTCGGCGGGCGGCGGCAACCCGACCCGCGTGACCTTCTCCGGCTCCTACAACATCTCGCCCTCGATCAGCCCCGACGGCCGCTGGTTGGCCTACATCTCGCGCATCGGCGGCGCCTTCAAATTGCAGGTGATGGAACTGGCCAGCGGCAACGTGACGTCGCTGACCGACACGAGCGCCGACGAGAATCCGAGCTTCGCGCCCAACAGCAAGTTGATCGTCTATGCAACGCAACTGCAGGGCCGCGAGGCGCTGATGACCACCACGCTCGATGGAAAGATCAAGGCGCGGCTGGCCGGGAAGGCGGGAGACATCCGCGAGCCGGACTGGGGTCCGTTTCAGAAGCAATGATCATCATCAAATCAAGGTCAACCAGAGGAGTCCGACATGCTTAGACGTTCCATTTATTCGCTGGCCATCGTGGCGCTGATCGCCGGATGCTCGTCCGGCACGAAGCTCAACGACGGCGCAGGTGCCGGCGGTGCGGGGGCCGGCGGCACCGGCGGCTCGGCCAGCGGCGTGGCGCCCGTCACGATCGACCCCAACGAGCAGACCCGCCAGGGTCCGGTCGGCGTGGCCCGGATCGTCTACTTCGACTTCGACAGCTACACCATCAAGCCCGAGTTCCAGTCGCTCATCGACGGCCATGCGCGCTTCCTGAAGGCCAACCCCTCGCGCCGCATCTCCATCGAAGGCCACACCGACGAGCGCGGTGGCCGCGAGTACAACCTGGCGCTGGGCCAGAAGCGTTCCGAGGCCGTGCGCCGCGCGCTCACCCTGCTGGGCGTGAACGACGCGCAGATCGAGGCCGTAAGCTTCGGCAAGGAGAAGCCGGCGGCCCAGGGCTCGGGTGAGGACGTGTGGGCGCAGAACCGCCGCGCCGAGATCGTCTACCGTTGACCATGCGGATGAACGCCTGGCGGCAAGCGGCGCTTGCCGCCTTTGTCCTGTGTGCGTCGGCCGGCGCCCAGGCGGCCCTGTTCGAGGATGACGAGGCCCGCCGCGCCATCCTCGACCTGCGCCAGCGCGTCGAGGCGGTGCGCCAGCAGGCCGAGGCCGGCGCGCAGGAGAACGCGCAGCTGCGCCGCAGCCTGGTCGAGCTGCAGCAGCAGATCGACGGGCTGCGCGGCGACCTGGCACGCATGACCGGCCAGAACGAGCAGCTCACCCGCACGCTCACCGAGATGCAGCAGCGCCAGTCGGACATCGACAACAAGCTCAAGCAGAACGAGCCCACGCAGGTGTCGGTGGACGGCCGCGAGTTCAGCGCCGACCCGAAGGAGAAGGCCGACTTCGACGCCGCGCTCGGCGTGTTCCGCGCCGGCCAGTTCGCACAGGCGCAGACCGCCTTCGCCGACTTCGTCAAGCGCTACCCGCGCAGCGGCTATGCCCCCTCGGCGCTGTACTGGCTGGGCAACGCCCAGTACGCCACGCGCAACTACACCGAGGCCGTGGCGAACTTCCGCTCCATGCTCTCCACCGCGCCTGACCATCCCAAGGCGCCGGAGGCGGTGCTGTCGATCGCCAACTGCCAGATCGAGCTGAAGGACACGCGCGCCGCGCGCCGCACGCTGGAAGACCTGGTCAAGGCCTATCCCCAGTCCGAAGCGGCGCAAGCCGGACGCGAGCGCCTCAGCCGCCTGCGCTGACACGGCGCGCGCGGACATGGCGATGCAGGGCGGCACGTCCACGCCGCAGGCGGCTGCCCTGCCCCTTCCACCCGATACCGACCTGGGCCGCCGCTTCGGCGGCCTGGAGCGGCTCTACGGCGTGCCTGGCGCGGCCCGCATCCGCGCGGCGCACGTGCTGGTCGCCGGCATCGGCGGCGTCGGCTCCTGGGCCGTCGAGGCGCTGGCGCGCAGCGGCGTGGGCGCGCTCACGCTGATCGACCTGGACCACGTCGCCGAGTCCAACATCAACCGCCAGATCCATGCGCTGGACGACACCATCGGCCAGGCCAAGGTGGATGCCATGCGCGAGCGCATCGCGCACATCCACCCCGCCTGCCGCGTGCTGGCCCTGGACGAGTTCGTCGAGCCCGGGAACTGGGACGCGCTGCGCGAGGCCGCGGTCGCGGCCAACGGCCCCCTGCACGCCGTCATCGACGCCTGCGACCAGGTGCCGGCCAAGCTGGCCATGGCGGCCTGGGCCCGCGGCCCGGGCCGCGGGACGCTCTTCATCACCGCCGGCGCCGCCGGCGGCAAGCGCCTGGCGCACAAGGTCGAGATCGACGACCTCGCCCGCGCCTCGCACGACCCGCTGCTGGCCCGCCTGCGCCAGCGGCTGCGCAAGCAGCACGGCGCGCCGGGCGAGGGCAAACGCATCGGCGTGCCCTGCGTGTTCAGCGCCGAGAGCGTCGCACCGCCCGACGCCTCCTGCGCCATCGAGGGCGCCGACGGCAGCCTCAACTGCCATGGCTACGGCTCGGTGGTCAGCGTCACCGCCACCTTCGGCCAGTGCGCCGCGGGATGGGTGCTGGACCAATTGGCCCGCAGCGCGTGACGGTATACTCGCCGGCTTTGCTGACGGGCGTCTCGCCCGGCCGGCATGCCGAGTGAAACCGGAAAGGGACGTTAGCTCAGTTGGTAGAGCAGCGGACTTTTAATCCGTTGGTCGCGCGTTCGAGTCGCGCACGTCCTACCAGTTTTCCTCACCTCTTCCCCGCCCTCCACATGCCCTCTTCCGCCCCTGCGAGCGAGCGGCCCCCGTTGACGCAGCGCCTGCGCCGGCTGATGACCTGGTTCGGAGGGTCGCGCCAGTGGTGGGCCATCGGCGTCGTCACCGCGATGGTGGCCGCACTCACCGAGCCGCTCATGCCCGCGCTGATGAAGCCGCTGCTGGACCGCGGCTTCACCCAGGGCCGCCTGGCCCTGTGGATGGTGCCGGCGGCGATCATCCTGCTCTTCGCGGTGCGTGGGCTGGCGCAGTTCGTCTCGCAGTACGCGCTGGCGCGCATCGCCAACGAGGGCATGCAGCGCCTGCGCCGCGTGCTCTTCGAGCGGCTGCTGTCGGCCGAGATGGGGCTGTTCTCGCGCCAGTCGGCCAGCGCCCTGTCCAACACGGTCGTCTACGAGGTGCAGACCGGCGGCGTGCTGCTGGTGCAGGCGCTGCTGAGCCTGTCGCGCGACGGCTTCACCGTGGTCGCGCTGCTGTTCTACCTGCTCTACCTGAACTGGAAGCTCACGCTGGTCGTGGCGGTGCTGGTGCCGGGCGTGTCGTGGATCATGAAGCTGCTGTCGCGCCGCCTGTACCGCCTCACGCGGCAGGGCCAGGAGGCAACCGACGAGCTGGCCTACGTGGTCGAGGAGAACGTGCTGGCGCACCGCATGGTCCGCCTGCACGGCGCGCAGGACGCGCAGGCCGCCCGCTTCGAGCGCCTGTCGCACCAGCTCAACCGGCTCGCCGTCAAGTCCACCATCGCCTCGGCGGCGATGACGCCGCTGACGCAGCTCTTCGCCGCGGTGGCGCTGTCGGTGGTGGTGATGATCGCCCTGTGGCAAAGCGGCCAGCAGGGGCTCTCGGTGGGCAGCTTCGTGGCCTACATCACCGCGATGCTGATGCTGATCGCACCGATTCGCCGCCTGGCCGACATGGCCAACCCGATCACCCGCGGCCTGGCCGCACTGGAGCGCGGGCTGGGCCTGATCGACGACACGGCGTCGGAAGCCGAGGGCCGCTTCGCGCTGGCCCGCGCCAGCGGCGGCATCGAGCTGCGCGACGTGCGCGTGAACTACCGGGACGACCAGGCCCGCGCGCTGGACGGCCTGAACCTCGTCATCCGCCCCGGCGAGGTGGTCGCCCTGGTGGGGCCCTCCGGTTCGGGCAAGACCACACTGGTCAACCTGCTGCCGCGCTTCGTGCTGCCCTCGGCCGGGCAGGTGCTGCTGGACGGCACCGACGTCGCCGACTGGACGCTCGCCAGCCTGCGCGCGCAGTTCGCGCTGGTGAGCCAGGACGTGGTGATGCTCAACGACAGCCTGGCGGCCAACGTCGCCCTGGGCCAGGCCATCGACCGCGAGCGCGTGCAGCGCTGCGTGGAGGCGGCCAACCTGGCGCCGCACGTCGCCGCCCTGCCGCAGGGCATCGACACCGTGCTGGGCCACAACGCGACGCAGCTCTCGGGCGGCCAGCGCCAGCGCCTGGCCATCGCGCGGGCGCTGTACCGCGACGCGCCGGTGCTGCTGCTGGACGAGGCGACCTCCGCGCTCGACACCGAGTCCGAACGCCTGGTGCAGGAGGCGCTGCAGCGCCTGATGCAGGGCCGCACCACGCTGATCGTGGCGCACCGCCTGTCGACCATCCAGCACGCCGACCGCATCGTCGTCATGGACCGCGGCCACATCGTCGAGCAGGGCAGCCATGCCAGGCTGATGGCGGCCGACGGGCTCTACGCGCGGCTGCAGACCCACGCCGTAGGCGCGGCGCCCAGCGGCGCCGAGCCGGTGCTGTGAAGGCCGCGCGCTTCTAGGCGGCCGGAACGGCCCTTCGCTCCGGCTGGCTGCGGTGCAGGTGCACCGCGAAGGTGTCCCAGGGCAGCGCGGCGCCCGCCTGGCGGAGGATGCGCCCCACCTCGCCCCGGTGGTAGGTGCCGTGGACCAGCACGTGCATGAGCATTTCCTCGCGCGTCATGCATCCCCGGTCGCCGTCGGTGAAGACGAAGGACCAGGGCTCGGCCAGCGCTTCGGGTGCCAGGCCGGCGATGTGGTCGAGGTACCAGCCATCGCACGCGTCGACCGCCGTGCGCAGGGCCTCCAGCGCCGGTGTGTCCGGCGTGTTGTCCGCCGCGAAGCCGTGCGGCTGCCGGCTCAGGTGCGCGGCGAAGATGCGGCCGACGACCAGGCTGTGGTTGACCAGCCGCAGCGCTTCCTGCCGCTCGGATGCATGGCGGGCGGCATCGAGCCCTTCGAGCGCGTCCAGAAGTTCGCCGTTGGCCCAGGCCTGGTAGCGGAACAGGCCTTGGAGCGATGCCAGAACGTCCATCGTTCCCTCTCCGAAAAATGTGAGTTAATGGCTCGCATCCTCCGATCCGGGAGACGCCGTGTCTACTCGCATTCCCCTCGCCGACGCGCCGATGCGCAAGCAGCCGCGCCAGGCGCGTTCCCGCACCACGGTCGAGGCGATCGTCCAGGCCGGGGCTCGCATTCTGGGCCGGCGCGGATGGGCCGGCTTCACGACCAACGCGGTGGCCGAGGCCGCCGGCGTGAGCATCGGTTCCCTGTACCAGTACTTCCCCGACAAGCACGCGCTGATCGACGCGATCCGGCGCCAGCACCTGGCCGATTGCCTGGCGGCGGTGCGCCGGCCGGCGGACGGACGCAGCCTGCAGCAGTTCGTCGAGGACTTGGTGGACGAGATGATCGCCGTGCATTCCGGACACCCGGGCCTGCACCAGGTCCTGCTGGACGAGGTGTCCGCGGCCGAAGGCCGGCGCGACCCGCACAGCGCCTTCGAGCGCGAGTACCTGGGCTGCCACGCCCGCGCCGTCGCGCACTTCCGCGGCGGCGAGGAGCCGGCGGCCGACGCCGTGGCCGGCACACTCGTGTCCGACGTCCTCGACGGCGTCATCCACAACGCCGTCCGCCGCGGCGAACTGGGCTCGGCGGCGATCCGGACCGAACTGGTGCGGATGCTGCGGCTGTACCTGGCCGACCTCGCCGGCCGCTGAGCCGCTGAGCCGCTCAGAGCAGCACGATGTCGTACTGCCCCTGCCCCATCGCCGGCTCGGCCTGCAGCGAGATCGGCTTGCCGATGAAGTCGGACAGGCCCGCCAGGTGCTGGCTCTCCTCGTCGAGGAAGAGCTCGATCACCTGCGGCGGGGCGACGATGCGGAACTCGCGCGGGGTGAACTGGCGCGCCTCGCGCAGGATCTCGCGCAGCGCATCGTAGGCCGTGGTGCGCGCGGTGCGCACGATGCCCTGGCCGCCGCAGGCCTCGCAGGGCTCGCACAGCATGTGGGCCAGCGACTCGCGGGTGCGCTTGCGCGTCATCTCGACCAGGCCCAGCTGCGAGAAGCCGCCGGCCGTGGTCTTGACGCGGTCGCGCGCGAGCTGCTTGCGGAACTCCGCCAGCACCTGCTCGCGGTGCTCGTCGCGCGCCATGTCGATGAAGTCGACGATGATGATGCCGCCCAGGTTGCGCAGCCGCAGCTGCCGCGCGATGGCCTGCGCCGCCTCCAGGTTGGTCTTGAAGACGGTCTCGTCGAAGTTGCGCGCGCCGACGAAGCCGCCGGTGTTCACGTCCACCGTGGTCAGCGCCTCGGTCTGGTCGATGACCAGGTAGCCGCCGGACTTGAGCTGCACGCGCCGGCCCAGCGCCTGCGTGATCTCGTCGTCGACGTTGTAGAGGTCGAAGATCGGCCGCTCGCCGGTGTAGTGCTGCAGCTTGCCGGCCGCCTGCGGCATGAACTCGCCGCCGAAGCGCAGCAGCTGCTCGTACTGCTCGCGCGAGTCGATGCGGATGCTGGTGGTCTCCTCGGCCGTCAGGTCGCGCAGCACGCGCTGCAGCAGGCTCAGGTCCTGGTGCAGCAGCGACATCGGCGGCATGCGCAGCGCCAGCTCGCGGATGCGCGACCAGGCCTTGCGCAGGTAGGCGATGTCGTCGGCCAGCTCGGCGTCGCTGGCGTCCTCGCCGTTGGTGCGCAGGATGAAGCCGCCGTGGCCCGCGCCCTGCCCGCCCTCGCCCTGCGCGGCGGCCTCGGCCAGCGCCAGCAGGCGCTGGCGCAGCGCATCGCGCTCGGCCAGCGGGATCTTCTGCGAGACGCCGATGTGGTTGTCCTGCGGCAGGAACACCAGCATGCGCCCGGCGATGCTGATCTGGGTGGACAGGCGCGCGCCCTTGGTGCCGATCGGGTCCTTGATCACCTGCACCAGCAGCGACTGGCCCTCGAAGACCTGCTTTTCGATCGGCACCTGGGCGGCGCGGCCCGGTTCGCGGTCGGGCGGCGTGGCGGCGCCGCGCGAGCCCGGCGTGAACGGCGCGACCAGGTCAGCCACGTGCAGGAAGGCGGTGCGCTCCAGGCCGATGTCGATGAAGGCCGACTGCATGCCCGGCAGCACGCGCTGCACCTTGCCGAGGTAGACGTTGCCGACCAGGCCGCGTTCCAGCGTGCGCTCGACGTGCAGCTCCTGCACGGCGCCGTGCTCGACGACGGCCACGCGCGTCTCCTGCGGCGACCAGTTGATGAGGATGTCCTGCATGTCCCTCAGACGAAGAAGCCGGCGCGGCGCAGCAGTTGCGCCGTCTCGAAGGCGGGCAAGCCCATGATGCCCGAATAGCTGCCGGCGATGTGTTCGGCGAAGGCGCCGGCGCGGCCCTGGATGGCATAGGCGCCGGCCTTGCCGAGGGGCTCGCCGCTGGCGACGTAGGCGGCGAGCTGGGCCTTCGCCAGCGGCGCGAAGCGCACCTGGGAGACGCTCAGCGCGGCCAGCCGCCGCCGGCCGGACTGGACGGCCACGGCCGTCAGCACGCGGTGCGTGCGGCCGGACAGCCCCGCCAGCATGCGGGCGGCGTCCTGCGCATCGGCCGGCTTGCCGAGGATCGCGCGGCCCAGCGCGACGGTGGTGTCGGCGCACAGGACCGGCGCCGCCGGCAGCCCGCGCGCCTGCAGCCGGCGCACGGCGGCGTCGAGCTTGAGCGCCGTGACGCGCTGCACGTAGGCGCTGGCGCTCTCGCGCGGCAGCACGGCTTCCAGGGACTCGGCATCCTCGTCGGGCGACGGCAGCAGCGGGCGGTGCGCGATGCCGAGCTGGTCGAGCAGCTGCGCGCGGCGCGGGCTCTGCGAGGCCAGGTAGACGAAGGCGGGGGCGGCGTTCTTACTCACGGTGGTAGGGGTGCCCGGCGTTGACGGACCAGGCGCGGTAGAGCTGTTCGGCCAGCAGCACGCGCACCATGGCGTGCGGCAGGGTCAGGTCGGACAGGCGGATGCGTTCGTGGGCGGCGGCCTTGAAGCCGGGGTCGAGGCCGTCGGGGCCACCGATGACCAGCGCCACGTCGCCGCCCTCGCCCTGCCAGTGGGTCAGGCGCGCGGCCAGGGCCCTGGTGGTGAGCGCGGTGCCCCGCTCGTCCAGCGCGACGATGCGCGTGCCGCGCGGGATGGCGGCCTCGATGCGCTCGCGCTCGGCGGCCAGCAGCGTGTCCAGCGTCTTGCTGGCGCGCGGCTCGGTCTTGACGGCTTTCAGCTCGAGCTTCAGCTCGGGCGGAAAGCGCTTGGCGTAGTCGTCCCAGGCCGTCTGCGCCCAGTCGGGCACGCGCTGCCCGACGGCGACGACCCAGAGCTTCATGCCTTGCGGGCGGTCCTGGCGGGCGCTTTCTTCGCCGGCGCGGCCTTCTTCGCGGCCGGCTTGCCGCCGGCAGCCGCCTTCTTCGCGGGCGCGGACCGGGCGGTGGGCGCCTTCCGGGCCGGGGCCTTCTTCGCCGGGGCGGCCGCCTTCCTGGCGGCCGGTGCCTTCTTGGCCGCGGGCGCCTTGGCCGGCGCGGCCGCGGCAGCCACGGGCTTGGCAGCCCCGGGGCCACGCAGCTTCAATGGCTTCTCGCCCCAGATCTCCTCCAGCCGGTAGTACTGGCGGATGGCCGGCTGCATGATGTGGGCGACGGCCGGGCCGCAGTCCACGATGATCCACTCGCCGTTCTCCTCGCCCTCGACGCGCGGCTTGGAGAAGCCGGCCTCCTTGACCGCATCGCGCACGCTGGCGGCCAGGGCCTTGGTCTGGCGGTTGGAGGTGCCGGAGGCGACGATCACCCGCTCGAACAGGGGCGAAAGGTGCTCGGTGTTGAAGACCTGGATGTCCTGCGCCTTGACATCCTCGAGGCCATCGACGATGGCGCGCTGCAGTTTCTGGATGTCTTTCTTGGCGGCGGCTTCGGTGGCGAAGGAACTCATCAGGTGGTGCGATAGAGGTGGTGTTGGTCAATATAGCGTGCAACCGCGGGGGGGACCAGTCGGGACAGGTCCTCGCCCCGGGCGACACGCGCACGGATGTCGGTGGCGCTGGTGTCGGTGGGCGCAAGCGCCAGCCGCTCGAAGCGCGCCCTGGGCGGCAGGCCCGGCAGGGTGTGGGGATCGAAGCGGGCGGGGCTGCCGGCGGCCTCGGCGCGGTCCGCCACCAGGACGATGGCCAGCGCCAGCAGCTCCTGCCAGCCGTTCCAGGTCGGCAGCGCTTGCACCTGATCGGTGCCGAGCAGCAGCACCAGCTGCGCCCCGGGCTGCTCGGCCTGCAGCTCGCGCAGGGTGTCGATGGTGTAGGTGGGGCCGTCGCGCCGGGTCTCGCGGTCGTCGACCACCACGCCGGGCAGCTCGCCGAAGGCCAGCCGCGCCATCGCCACCCGGTCCGCCGCCGGGCTGAGCGTGCGCGCCTTGTGCCAGGCATGGCCGGTGGGGAAGATGCGCAACTGCGCCAGGCGGCCCTGCGCCATCGCCTCGCGCGCCAGCGCCACGTGGGTCCGGTGCGGCGGATCGAAGGCGCCGCCGAAGAAGCCGATGCGGGGCCGGCCGGCCCCGGGGGTCACAGCCATTCGCGCCGCGGCAGGAAGTCGGTGGCCAGCCGCGCCTCGGGCGAGCCCGGCTCGGCCTGCCACTGGTAGGCCCAGCCGGCCTCGGGCGGCATCGACAGCAGGATCGACTCGGTGCGGCCGCCCGACTGCAGGCCGAAGTGCGTGCCGCGGTCCCACACCAGGTTGAACTCGACATAGCGCCCACGGCGGTAGCGCTGGAAGGCCCGCTCGCGCTCGCCCCAGGGCATGCCGCGGCGGCGCTCGACGATCGGCAGGTAGGCCGGCAGGAAGGCCTCGCCCACGGATTGCAGCAGGGCGAAGCTGCGCTCCAGGCCCAGCTCGGCGAAGTCGTCGAAGAAGATGCCGCCGATGCCGCGCTGCTCGTTGCGGTGCTTCAGGAAGAAGTACTCGTCGCACCACTGCTTGAAGCGCGGGTACAGGTCGTCGCCGAAGGGGGCCAGCGCGTCGCGGCAGCTGCGGTGGAAATGCACCGCGTCCTCCTCGAAGCCGTAGTACGGCGTCAGGTCCATGCCGCCGCCGAACCAGCAGACGGGCTCGCCATCCGCCGGCAGGGCCGCCAGCATGCGCACGTTCATGTGCACGGTCGGCACGTAGGGGTTGCGCGGATGGAAGACCAGCGAGACGCCCATCGCCTCGAAGGGCGCGCCGGCCAGCTCCGGCCGGTGCTGGGTGGCCGAGGGCGGCAGCTTCGGGCCGCGCACCTGCGAGAAGCCGCAGCCGGCGCGCTCGAACAGCGCGCCGCCTTCCAGGATGCAGGTCAGGCCCTCGCCCTGCAGCGGCTCGCCGGGCGCCTTCTGCCAGGCGTCGCGCACGGCGCGGCCGCCGTCGGCCGCCTCCACCGCCTCGATGATGCGCTGCTGCAGGCCGCGCAGCCATTCGGCCACCGCGGCCGGCTGGAGGGACGAAGGCATCAGCCGCCCTGCCCGCCGCGCGGCGCCACGGCGCGGTGGCCGATGTCCTTGCGGTACTGCACGCCGTCGAAGCGCACCTGCGCCGCCACTTCGTAGGCGCGCTGCTGCGCCAGGCGGATGTTGTCGGCCAGCACGGTGACGCAGAGCACGCGGCCGCCGCTGGTGACGAGGTGGCCGTCCTGCAGCGCCGTGCCGGCGTGGAACACCACCGCGTCCGGCGCCTCGGCCGGGATGCCGGCGATCGCGTCGCCCTTGCGCGGCGAAAGCGGGTAGCCGTGCGCGGCCAGCACCACGCCCAGCGCCACGCGGCGGTCCCACTGCAGCTCGACCTGGTCCAGCGTGCCGTCGGTGGCGTGCCACAGCACGTCGAACAGGTCGGACTTCAGCCGCATCATGATCGGCTGCGTCTCCGGGTCGCCCATGCGGCAGTTGAACTCCAGCGTCTTCGGGTGGCCCTCTTTGTCGATCATCAGGCCGGCGTAGAGGAAGCCGGTGTAGGGGATGCCGTCCTTCTCCATGCCCTTGATGGTGGGCAGGATGATCTCGCGCATGGCGCGGGCATGGACCTCGGCCGTGACCACCGGCGCCGGCGAGTAGGCGCCCATGCCGCCCGTGTTGGGGCCCTGGTCGCCGTCGAGCAGGCGCTTGTGGTCCTGGCTGGTGGCCAGGGCCGTCACGTTCTTCCCGTCGCACAGCACGATGAAGCTGGCCTCCTCGCCGTCGAGGAACTCCTCGATGACGACGCGCGCCTTGCCCTCGTTGTGGCTGATGCCCAGGGTGTTGTCGACCAGCATGAAGTCGATCGCCTCGTGCGCCTCGGCCGGCGTCATCGCCACCACCACGCCCTTGCCGGCCGCCAGGCCGTCGGCCTTGACGACGATGGGCGCACCCTTGACGTCCACGTAGGCGTGGGCGGCGGCGGGGTCGTCGAAGGTCTCGTATTCGGCCGTGGGAATCTTGTGGCGCTTCATGAAGGCCTTGGAGAAGGCCTTGGAGCTTTCGAGCTGCGCGGCCGCCTTGGTGGGGCCGAAGATGCGCAGGCCGTGGTTTCGGAACTCGTCCACCACGCCGGCGGCCAGCGGCGCCTCGGGGCCGACCACCGTGAGGGCGATCTTCTCGGCCTGGGCCCACTCGCGCAGCTTCACCGGGTCGGTGATGTCCACCTGCGTGAAGCGCTTGTCGGTCGCCGTGCCGCCGTTGCCGGGCGCGACGTACAGCTTCGAGACGCGCTCGGACTGCGCGAGGCGCCAGGCCAGCGCGTGCTCGCGGCCGCCGCCGCCGATCACCAAAGTTTTCATTCAGCGATCTCGGCGTTGTGATAGACCTCCTGGACATCGTCCAGGTCTTCGAGCATGTCGATCAGCTTCTGCATCCTCGCGCCGTCCTCGCCGGCCAGCTCGATGCTGTTCTCGGGCCGCATCGTCACCTCGGCGAACTCGGGCTTCAGGCCCGCCGCCTCCAGCGCGTTCTTCACCGCCTCGAAGTCGCCGGGCGCGGTCAGCACCTCGATGGCGCCGTCGTCGCCGGTGACCACGTCCTCGGCGCCGGCCTCCAGGGCGACTTCCATCACCTTGTCCTCGCTGGTGCCGGGCGCCAGGATGATCTGGCCGCAATGCTTGAACTGGAAGGCCACCGAGCCTTCGGTGCCCATGTTGCCGCCGTACTTGCCGAAGGCATGCCTCACCTCGGCCACGGTGCGCACGCGGTTGTCGGTCATGGTGTCGACGATGATGGCCGCGCCGCCGATGCCGTAGCCCTCGTAGCGGATTTCCTCGTAGGTCACGCCCTCGAGGTTGCCGGTGGCCTTGTCGATGTTGCGCTTGATGGTGTCGGCCGGCATGTTGGCGGCCTTGGCCTTGTCCACTGCCAGGCGCAGGCGCGGGTTGGCACTCAGGTCACCGCCGCCCTGGCGCGCGGCGACCATGATCTCGCGGATCACGCGCGTCCAGATCTTGCCGCGCTTCTCGTCCTGCCGGCCTTTTCTGTGTTGGATGTTTGCCCACTTGCTGTGTCCGGCCATGGCGGTGTGCTCGTTTCTCTCGGCTGACTGAAAAAGGGGCGCGATTTTACGTCCGCCCACCGCGCGACGCCGGCCTACACCCTCGCCGGGAGGGGCTGGCGATAATCGGCGCCCTCGGCGAAGCAGAGCGGGCCGCGCCCCGATGCTTCGGCATACTCGCCCCGCCATGTCCGAACGCCTGACGACCCCGCCTTCGCCTCCCACCCCCCTGCGCGTCGAGCGCCTGCCGCTGGCCCGGGTCCGGGCCGAGGCGGCCGACGGCCACCCGGCCCCCTTCGCCGCCCTCGCCTACGGCGCCATCGGCCACGAGCCCTGGATGACCGGCGTCAACGCCCACGTGCTGCTGGAGGCGCAGCCGCAGGCCGACGTGTGGCGTGCCGGCCCCGCCGTCCAGTCGGGCACGACCGGCGTGGTGCGCTGGCGCACCGACGGGCACTGGCTGCTGGGCGTGGTCGACCTGAGCGCCGCCGACGAGGCCGGCGGCCTGGAGGCCCTGGCGCACCGCGCGTATGCCAACGTCTTCCAGACCCTGGCACGGGCCGGCTGCCCGCACCTGCTGCGGCTGTGGAACTACCTGCCGCGCATCAACGCCGAGGGCCACGGGCTGGAGCGCTACCGCGAGTTCAACGCCGGCCGCCAGCAGGCTTTCCTCGATGCCGCATACGCCGCCTTCGACGGCGCGCCCGCCGCCTGCGCGCTGGGCATCCGCGACGGCGGCCTGTGCGTGCGCTTCCTGGCCGGGCGCGCGCCGCCGGTGCCGGTGGAGAACCCGCGCCAGGTCTCGGCCTACCGCTATCCCGAGCGCTACGGCCCGCGCGCACCCACCTTCTCGCGCGCCGCGCTGGCGCAGCTCGGCGGCGGCGAGGTGGCGCTGTTCGTGTCGGGCACCGCCAGCATCGTCGGCCACGAGACGGTGCACGCCGGCGACGTGCCGGCGCAGGTGGCCGAGACGCTGGTGAACCTGCGCACCGTCATCGGCGAGGCCGGCCGCCGCACCACGGCCCGCTTCGCGCTGGAGGACACCGAGCCGGTGGTCTACGTGCGCCACCCGGCCGATGCCGAGGGCATCCGACGGCAGCTCGCCGAGGCGCTGGGCGCGGACTCGCGCTTCATGCGCAGCGCGGTCTTCCTGGAAGCCGACATCTGCCGCGCCGACCTGCTGGTGGAGATCGAGACCCACGCCACCGCGCGCGGGAGCCTCGCCCCGTCGCCATGACGCGCGCCTGCCGCCTGGCCAAGGCCATCGTCCTCGCGCCGGTGCTGTACGTGCTGCTGCTCGGCCTGGGCCTGATGTCGCTGGCCTGGAACCTGGTGGCCATGCTGCTGTACCCGGTGCTGCCGGCCCGCCCCGGGCGCACGGTGGGGCGCGCCGGCATCGCCTACGGCTACCGCCTGTTCTGGGCCGTCGCCAGCGCGGTGGGCATGATGCGCATCGACGCCCGCTGCCTGCGCGCGCTGAAGGACGAGCCCGGTCTGGTCATCGTCGCCAACCACCCGACCATGCTCGACGCGCTGCTGCTGGTGGCGCACCTGCCGCGCAGCGCCTGCATCATGAAGGCCTCGCTGATGAAGAACGTCTTCCTCGGCGCCGGCGCGCGGCTGGCCCGCTACATCCGCAACGACTCGGCGCGCACCATGGTCCGGCTGGCGGTGGACGACCTGCGCAGCGGCGGCCAGCTGGTGGTCTTCCCAGAGGGCACGCGCACCGAAGGCCAGGCGCTCAACCCCTTCCGCCCCGGCGTCACGCTGATCGCCAAGCGGGCCGGCGCGCCGATCCAGACCGTCTTCATCGACACCGACTCGCCCTACCTCGGCAAGGGCTGGCCGATCTGGCGCGTGCCGCCGCTGCCGATCGTCTTCCGCATGCGGCTGGGCGAGCGCTTCATGCCGACGGAAGGCAGCGACGCCATGCTGGCGAAAATCGAGAACTACTACAGACACCACATGGAGGCGGCGCCGCGAGGAAAGGCGCCGGAGGCATGCCAGAACAACCATCGCGCACCCACCTTGTCCTGATCCCCAGCTACAACACCGGCGAGCGCCTCTTCTCCACCGTCGCGGCGGCGCGCGCGCAGTGGAACCCCGTGTGGGTGGTGGTCGACGGCAGCACCGACGGCACCGGCGAGCGCCTGGCCGCCCAGGCCGCAGCCGACCCCGGCCTGCGCGTGTGGCAGCTGCCGGCCAACCAGGGCAAGGGCGCGGCGGTGATGCACGGCCTGCGCGAGGCGCGCGCCGCCGGCTTCACCCACGCGCTGACCATGGACAGCGACGGCCAGCACCCGGCCGGGCTGATCCCCGCCTTCATGCAGGCCTCGCAGCGGCGGCCGGAGACGATGGTGCTCGGCCGCCCCGTGTTCGACGCCAGCGCGCCGCTGCTGCGCGTGCGCGGGCGCAAGGTCTCCAACGGCTGGACGCAGCTGGAGACGCTGTTCGCCGGCATCGGCGACTCGCTCTACGGCTTCCGCGTCTACCCGGTGGCCGACCTGCTGGCGGTGATGGAGCGGCAGCCCTGGATGCGCCGCTTCGACTTCGACACCGAGGCCGTGGTGCGCCTGGCCTGGCGCGGCGTCAAGCCGGTGAACATCGACGCGCCGGTCAAGTACCTGACGGCCGAGGAAGGCGGCGTCTCGCACTTCCGCTACGGCCGCGACAACGCCCTGCTGACGTGGATGCACACGCGGCTGGTGATCGGCTTCGTGCTGCGGCTGCCGATGCTGGCCTGGAAGCGCCTGCGGCGGCTGCCGCCCTTCCAGCCCTGAGCCGGTGGGGCCTCAGATCATCCCGCCGTTGACCGAGATGACCTGGCCCGTGATGTAGCCCGCCTCCGGCCCGGCGAGGAAGGCCGCCAGCGCCGCCACCTCCTCCGGCGTGCCGGCGCGCTGCACCGGCACCATCTGCTTGACGATGGCCGGGTCGAACACCGCGTCCGCCATCGGCGAGGCGATGATGCCCGGCGCGATGGCGTTGACCGTGACGCCACGCGAGGCCACCTCCAGCGACAGCGCCTTGGTCGCGCTGTTGAGCGCGCCCTTGGCGGCGGCATAGTTCACCTGGCCCTTGTTGCCGGCGATGGCCGCCACCGACGAGATGTTGATGATGCGGCCCCAGCGCGTGCGCAGCATCGGCAGCAGCAACGGCTGCGTCACGCGGAAGAAGCCGTTGAGCGAGACGTCGATGACCTTGTGCCACTGCTCGGGCCGCATGCCGGGCAGCACCGCGTCGTCGTGGATGCCCGCGTTGTTGACCAGCACCTGCACCGGCCCGCCTTCCAGCAGCCGCGCGCAGGCGGCGGCGCAGGCCGCGTCATCGGTCAGGTCGAAGACGTGGCACTCGGCCTGGCCGCCGGCCTCGTCGATGCGCGCGGCCAGCGCCTCGATGGCCTCGCGCCGGCCGTTGGCGTGCAGCAGCACGGTGGCGCCCTCCCGGGCCAGCCGTTCGGCGATGGCCGAGCCCAGGGCGCCGCTGGCGCCGGTGACGAGGGCGCGCTTGCCGTTCAATGCAGTCATGTCGTGGTCGAAGAGGAAGTGTGGTCGGGAAGCGGCGTGTTGAGCACCACCACCACGCGGCCTTCGGCCACGGGCTGCCGCGCGCCGTCTTCCACGCGGAAGGCGTACATCACCTGGCTGGCGTCGCCCGACAGGCGCTGCGCATGCAGGTGCAGCGGCGCCGGCCGGTCGTGCAGGGTCGCGGTGCTGAACTTGACGCTGCGCACGCTGGCGATGTAGCCGGCCGAGGGCTCGCTGCCTTCGGCCGCGAGCAGCCCGCCGTGCAGCGCCATCGCCTGCGCGGCGAACTCGATGGCCGTCGGCGCCAGCAGGCCGCCGGCCGTGCGCAGCGGGTTGGCCGGGTCGGCGTGGCGCGCGCTGGTGCAGTGGATGGCCTGCGCGTCCCAGCCTTCCAGCCGGTCGAGCAGGCACATGTCGCCGTAGTGCGGGATGCGCGCGGCGATGCCGGCGCGGTCGAGGGTGGCGGGAGCGGTCATGGCTGGTGTTCGGCGACGTCGGCGACGAGCAGCACGTTGGCGAAGGGCGTGCCCTCGCTCATCGGGATCGGCTGCACGGCGAAGCCCAGGCGCTGCAGCAGGGCGACCCAGTCATGAAGCGTGCGGCCCCAGGTCGGCGAGACCTTGTGCCCGCGCACGCGCGTGACGGTGCGGTCCACCCACTGGCTGATGGCGAAGCCGCGGCAGCTGGCCGCGTCGCCCACGCGCAGCAGCAGGCGGCCGGGCACGGCGCGCTCGCCGGCGCCGCGCCGCAGCGCATCGCGCACGCGGAGCAGCACGCCCTCCTGCGCGGCATGGTCGACGTAGTGCAGCACGTCGAGGATCACCACCACGTCGCAGGCCGGCAGCACGGCGCTGCACATGTCGCCGCACACCAGCGTGGGGGCGGGCCGGATGTGACCCACCGCGCGGCGGGCGCGCTCCACGTCGCGCGGCATCAGCTCGATGCCGGTGTAGACGGGCTCGGCCGGCGTCGGCGCCCAGGCCATCGGCCAGCGGCCTTCGCGCTGCATCGCCGCCGCGCAGTGCAGCAGGTTGGCGAACAGGCTCTGGCCGGAGCCGATGTCCAGCATGCGCGTGCGCGCCGGCCCGATCAGCCCGCGCGCGACGATGCCGCGGAAGGCCGGGTCGTAGCCGAGCTTGCCGCGGGCGAAGTGCCAGCCGAAGTTGCCGGACTGCCGGTACGGCGCGGTCGCCTGCGCGTGCAGGCCGCGCCAGGCGGTGTCGGCCGAGAAGCTCTGGGGTTGGGCGATGGCGTTCATTCGTCGGTGGATTCGCGCAGGGCCTGGGGCAGCGTGACCGAGCGCAGGCCCTGGCGCCGCAACTGCGCCAGCAGCGGAGGCAGGACCTCCAGCACCACCGGCCGGCCGGCCGCGGTGCGCGCCGCGTGGCCGTCGTGCAGCAGCAGGATATCGCCGGCGGCCAGGCCGTCGGCCAGGCGCGCCAGCACCTTGGCGGCATCGCCCTCGCGGGTGTCGAAGCCGCGCCGCGTCCAGCTCACCAGCAGCAGGCCCAGGCGGTGCAGCACGGGCGCGAGGAAGGGGTTGCGCAGGCCGGCCGGCGCGCGGAAACAGGTGGGGCGCTGGCCCGTCACCCCGGCCAGCAGGTCCTGCGCACGGGAGATCTCGGCCGCGTAGCCGCGCGGCCCGAGGACGGAGAAGTTGTGCCGGTGCCGCGCCGTGTGGTTCTGGATGCTGTGGCCGCGCGCCACGATCTCGCGCGCCAGGCCGGGATGCGCCTGCACCCGCTCGGCGATGCAGAAGAAGGTGGCGCGCTGGCCGGCCGCGTCCAGCAGGTCCAGCACGGCGGGCGTGACCCCGGGCTCCGGCCCGTCGTCGATGGTCAGGGCCACCTCGCCGCGCGCCGCCGAGGCGGCCGGCAGCCGCGTCATGTTCTGGCCGAGCCAGCGGCTGCGCGGCGTCAGCCCGATGGCGGTGATGGCCGCGTGGTTCAGCGCCACCGCGCCCAGCGCCCAGGGCCAGGCACCGGGCAGGGCCAGCGCCGCGGCGGCGGCGCCCAGGTGCAGCACGGCGCTGGCGCGCAGGAACGCAGGGGCGCGCCAGGCGGCAGGGGGGCGAGTCGAGACCAGGGTGTTCATGGCAGGGGCCGCATTGTCCTAGATGAACGGCACCCGCCTCGCGCCGCAGTCCGACAGCCCGGCGCCGGCGACGTGGCCATGATGGTTGCCCGGCTTGCGGCCGCGATGACCGGGGCACAGCATGCAGATCGATCTCCACAACAAACGGGTCCTGGTGACGGGTGGCAGCTCCGGGCTGGGCGCAGCCATGGTGCGCAGCTTCGCGGCCGAAGGCGCGCGCGTGGCGATCAACGACCTGGCCCGGTCCGACGCGGCCTCGCAGCTGGCGCAGGAATGCGCCCGGCACCCCGGTGGCCGCCCGCTCCTCCTGCCGGCCGACGTCAGCGACGCGGCGGCGGTGGAGGCGATGTTCGGGCAGCTCGACCAGCACTGGGGCGGCATCGACGTGCTGGTCAACAACGCGGGCATCGACGGCCATCCGGCCCCGGGCTGGGAGATCGAACCCGAGGCCTGGATGCGGGTCATCGATGTCAACCTCAAGGGCGCCTTCCTGTGCGCGCGGCAGGCCCTGCGGCGGATGGTGCCGCAGCGCAGCGGCGTGGTGCTGAACACCACCAGCGTGCACGAAGTGATCGCCTGGAGCGGCTACAGCGCCTACACCGCCAGCAAGGCCGGGCTGTCCATGCTCAGCCGCTCGCTCGCGCAGGAGGCCGCGCCGCATGGCGTGCGCGTGCTGTGCATCGCCCCGGGCGCCATCCGCACGCCCATCAACCGGCAGGTCTGGGGGCAGCGCGCCCCCTACCAGGACCTGCTGACCAAGATCCCCCTGGGCCGCATCGGCGAGCCGGCCGACGTCGCGCGCATGGCGGTGCTGCTCGCCTCCGACGTGGCGGGCTACGTGACCGGCACCAGCGTGTTCGTCGACGGCGGCATGACCGACTACCCCGCCTTCGCGCACGGCGGCTGAGGGGAGCGCCCGCATGCACCGCCGCATCGAGGACTACGCGTTGATCGGCAACATGCTGTCGGCCGCCCTGGTGGGCCGGGACGGCTCGATCGACTGGCTGTGCCTGCCGCGCTTCGACTCGCCGGCCTGCTTCGCGGCCCTGCTCGGCAGCGACGACAACGGCCGCTGGCGCATCGCGCCGGCCGCGCCGCCGTCGCGCACCACGCGCCGCTACCTGCCCGATTCGGCCGTGCTGCAGACGCGCTTCGAGACCGGGACCGGCACGGTGACGCTGACCGACTTCATGCCGCTGGGCGCCGACGACCCGGCGCATGTCGACCTGGTCCGCATCGTCGAGGGCCTCGCCGGCGAGGTCGAGATGAGGATGGACCTGACGCTGCGCTTCGGCAACGGGCGCTCGGTGCCCTGGGTGCAGCGCAAGGACCACGGCCTGAGCGCCGTCGCGGGCCCCGACGCGGTGGAACTGCACACGGCGCTGCCGCTGCGCGGCCGCGACATGAGCACCACCGCGTCCTTCGTCGTGCGCGCGGGCGACAGCATCCCCGTCACGCTGTCCTACCGGCCCTCGCACCGCCGGCCGCGCTTCGTGCCCGACCACCGCGAGGCGCTGGACGGCACCGTGCAATGGTGGCGCGAGTGGACCCGCCGCTGCAGCTTCGCCGACATGCCGCCGGCCTGGCGCGAGCCGGTGGTGCGCTCGCTGATCACGCTCAAGCTGCTGACCTACGCCCCCACCGGCGGCATCGTCGCCGCGCCGACGACCTCCCTGCCCGAGCACCTGGGCGGCGCGCGCAACTGGGACTATCGCTACTGCTGGCTGCGCGATTCCGCGCTCACCCTGTACGCGCTGCTCAATGCCGGCTACCGCGAGGAGGCGCGCTGCTGGCGCGAGTGGCTGCTGCGGGCGGTGGCCGGCTCGCCCGAGCAGATGCAGATCATGTACGGCATCGCCGGCGAGCGCTGGCTGCCGGAGCTGACCCTGGACTGGCTCGCGGGCTTCGAGGGCAGCCGCCCCGTGCGCGTGGGCAACGCCGCGGCCGCGCAGATGCAGCTGGACGTCTATGGCGAGCTGATCGACACGCTGCACGCCGCGCGCGCCGCCGACCTGCCGCCCAAGGCCGACGCCTGGCGGCTGGAGCAGACCCTGCTGGCGCACCTCGAGACCATCTGGCAGCAGCCCGACCACGGCATCTGGGAGATGCGCGGGCCGCCGCGGGCCTTCACCCATTCGCGGGTCATGGCCTGGGTCGCCTTCGACCGGGCCGTGCGCTCGGTGGAGCAGCACGGGCTGGACGGCCCGGCCGGACACTGGCGAAGCGTGCGCGATGCGATCCACCGCGACATCTGCGCGCACGGCTTCGACCCGGGCCTGGGCAGCTTCGTGCAGTTCTATGGCGGCCACACGCTCGACGCGAGCCTGCTGCTGATGCCGCAACTGGGCTTGCTGCCGGCGCACGACCCGCGCATGACCGGCACGCTGGCCGCGGTGGAGCGCGAACTCATGGCCGGCGGCCTGGTGCGGCGCTACTCGACCGAGCGCGCCCCCGACGGCATGGCCGAGCCGGAGGGCGTCTTCCTGGCCTGCAGCTTCTGGCTGGCCGACGCCTACGTGCTGGCCGGCCGCAGGGACGACGCGCACGCGGTGTTCGACCGCCTGCTCGGCCTGTGCAACGACGTCGGCCTGCTGTCGGAGGAGTACGACCTCGCGGCCGGGCGCCAGCTGGGCAACTTCCCCCAGGCGTTCTCGCACGTCGGGCTGATCAACACCGCGCACAACCTGATGGCGGCCGAGGGGCCGGCCCGGCAGCGGGCCGAGCGCGCGGCTCCGCGCCGCGCCGCGCAGCCGCGCGGATGAAGCCCCCGGTAACGGCCTATGCCCGGGGCCGTGCCCGCGCGAAGGCCGCCGACAGCAGCAGCGCCAGCAGCGCCCCCGGCGCCACCACCTGGCCGATGGACGAGAGCGAGGGAATGGCGGAGATGGCGATCAGGGTGAAGGACACCACGGTCGTCAGGTTGGCCAGCATCAGCGAGGCCAGGGTGTCCTCGTCGGCATGGCCGGTCTCGCGCAGCTGGTCGAAGAACAGCGCGTAGTTGGAGCCCACCGCCACCACCAGCAGCAGGCCCACCAGGTGCAGGATCGACAGCGCCATGTTCATCGCCGCCATGGCGCCCAGGGTGAGCATCACGGCGACCAGCAGCGGCAGGCACACGGCGAACAGGCGCCGGCCCGAGCGCAGCCACAGGCCCAGCAGCACGACCACCGCCAGCGCGCCCAGCGTCACCTGCACGAAGGCCTCGTGCAGGTAGCGGTCGTACAGGTCGCCCAGCTCCTGCCCGACGTCGGCCACGGTCACATCAGGCAGACCCGACAACGCAGCTGCCACCTTCGCGTGCTCGAACTTCGGGCCGGCGTGCAGCGAGATCATGGCCGCCCAGCCGCCGCCCGGGCGCTCGAACAGCAGCGCGTTGGCGATCGGGCCGAGCGGGCTGGCGGCGACGTCCTTGAACTCGAGCGGCGCCTGTCCGCGCGCCGCCTGCACGGCCGCGATGAAGGGCTCCAGCCGTTCGGGCCTGAGGGGCACGCCCTCCAGCGCCTCGGCCAGCCGCGTGCGCAGCACGTCGGCCTCGGGCAGCGCGGCCAGGCGCCGCGCCTGCGCCTCGCGGCTGGGCAGGAAGCGGGTGACGGTGTCGTAGCCGATCAGCGTGCCGTCGTCGAGCAGCGGCTCCAGCCGCGCGCCGGCCGCCTCGGCGTGGCGCAGCGCCGTCTCCACGTCGCTGCCGTAGGCCACCACCAGCGTCGCACCCTCGCTGGCGCCGATGTCGGCGCGCAGGCGCTCGTCGAGCTGCTGGGCCGCCTTGGGCACCGGGCTCATGGCGCTGAGCGTGGCGCGCCACAGGTGGCCGCCCTGCCACAGCACCAGCGCCGTGGCGGCGGCGCCCAGCGCCAGCAGCGGCCAGCGCAGGCGCGGCAGCGTGTGCACGATGGCGCCGGCCGCCTGCGCCATGTAGCGGCGCAGGCCCTTGCCGGTCGCGCCCTGCGGCGCCAGCACCGGCAGCACGAAGCGCGTCGCCAGCGCGGCCACCACCAGGCCGGCGATGGAGAACACGCCCAGCTGCGCCAGGCCCGGGAAGCCCGAGAACACCAGCGCCGCGAAGCCGCACACGGAGGTGAGCAGGCCCAGCCGCACGGTCGGCCAGTGCACGTCGCGCCAGCGCCGCCAGCCGGAAACCTGTGCCCCCAGGTCCGGGCTTTGCCCGGCCCGCCCCCCGAGGGGGGCTGCGCTGCTTGGGGCGGCCCGGCGCAGCGCGCCGCCAGCCTCCTGCGCCATGGCCCGCGCCTGGATCAGGTAGTAGATGGCGTAGTCCACCGTCTCGCCGATCAGCGTGCTGCCGAAGCCCATCGTCAGCCCGTGCACGTTGCCGAACACCAGGCTGACGGCGGCGGTGCCGCCGACCACGCCGGTGGCCACCGGCAGCAGGGCCAGCACCAGCGCGCGCAGCGAGGCGAAGGCCAGCAGCAGCAGCGCGCTCATGACGATGGCGCCGACGATGGCCAGGTGGATCGCCTCGGCCTTGATGCTGTCGCGGCTCTGCGTGGAGAACACGGCCGTGCCGCTCATCAGCAGCCGAGGCGCCTGCGCGCCCTGCCCGCGCGCGCCCCCGGCCGCCTGCGCGAAGGCCTGCTGCACGGCGGCGATGGCCTGCGCCTGCGCGTCGAGGTCGCTGCCGGCGGCGCGGGTGCTGGCCAGCATCACGGCGCGCGGCGCATCGCGCGCCACCCACACGCCCTCCTCGCTCTTCGGCGCGGTGGCGGGGATCAGCGCCTCGGCGATGCGGGCCGATTCGCCGGTCGGGTCGCGCTCCAGCAGCGGCTTGAAGGCATTGCCCGCCGGCGTGCCGAGCAGCGAGAGGGTGTCGAGCACGGCGTCGCGCAGGCCGGGCACGGTGAAGTGCTCGGGCGCGATGGCCGGCGAGAGCTGGTAGCGGTGGTCGAAGACCCAGGTTCCTGCCTCCCTGTAGTCGCTGTGGTCGCCGTTCTGCACCTGGTCGAACAGCCCGCTGGCGCGCATCAGCCGGCCCGTCTCGCGCGAGACGGCGGCGCGGTCGGCCGCGTCGGCCCCGCCCTCGATGCCGACGAAGAGCGTGCGCGAGGCGATGCCGCTTTGCAGTTGCTCGATCAGCAGGCGCTGCTTCGCATCCGGGCTGGCGGGCAGGAAGGCCGAGAGGTCGGCGCTGAAGTGCGAGCGGGCGATGACGCCGATGCCGGCCGCCACCAGCAGCAGCCAGAGGACCAGGACCAGCGCGGCCCGCGGCGGGCGCACGGACGGGTCGGCCTGCGGCGGGCTCACGGCGTGGCGCGCCCCGGCACGATGTCCATGACGGAGCGGTCGCCGCCGACGAACTCCATCTCCACGCCCAGCACCTCGCCGCCGCGGCCGGTGATGCGCAGGCTGCGCACCTGCGAGGCCAGCGCGCGGTCGATCGGGTCGAGGTCGAGCGCCCAGCTCTTCTCGTCGCCGGCCAGCTTCGGGCGGAAGTAGCGCTGCAGCTGCGGCGCGTTGCCCATCAGCGTGCCGCGCATGGCCTCGATCATGCCCATCACCTCGGGCATGCTGTCCAGCGTGGTGGTGCGGGTGCGCCCCCCGCGCTGCAGCACCAGCTGGTTGCCGTCGACCGCCATCGACTCGGGCCGCGGGCTGGTGGTGCGGCGGACCAGCTTGTCGGGCGCCTCGAAGCTGAGCACGCCGGCCGACAGCAGCGGGCCGTCGACGCCGCGCACGTAGCGCTGCTCGGTGAAGCGCGCCTCGCCCTTCTTCTGCTGGGCCAGCAGCTTCATCAGGTCGTCCACGCCGAAGGCCCAGGCCGGGCCGCAGCACAGGGCGGCGAGCGCAAGGGCCGCCGTCCAGCGGCGGCGGTCAAGGCGAAGAAATCTCATCGTCCAGCCAGAAATCATGGAAGTTGAACCAGTTGCAGGGGTGCTCGCGGCACAGCGACTCGAGGCGCCGCACGTAGGCTTCGAGCGCTTCGCGGATGCGCTGTTCCCGCACCGCCGGGTCGGCGATGCGCGCGGAGAAGTCGGCCAGCGGCTCGAACACCACCTGGTAGCGGTTGCCGCCGAGGTAGAGGCCGGCCATGAAGAGCATCTTGCGCCGCAGCAGCGCCGCCAGGCGAAAGGGCCCGTCGCTGAAGGGCGCCGGCTGCCCCAGGAAGGGCACGCGCACGGTGCTGCCGCGGCTGCCGGCGTCGGCCTCCTGCGGCGGCAGCGTGCGGTCGCCCAGCATGCCGGCCATGTGGCCGCCGTCCAGCCAGTCGCGCAGCTCCAGCATGGTGCCCGGCCGGCCGAGCGCGATCACCTCGGGCTTGAAGGCCGGCAGCGCGATGGCGTCCAGCACGGCGTTGATGCGCTGCGCGTTGTCCGGGAACATGAGCATCGCCAGGCGCAGGTCCAGCTCGCCGGAGCCCTGCTGGCGGCAGGCCGACAGGGCCTCGAAGCTGCCGACGTGCGCGCCGATCAGGAAGGCGCCGCGGCCGCTGCGCAGCTCGTCCTCGATCACCTGCACGCCGTCGGTGCGCACGTCGAAGAGGTCAAGCCGGCCGCGCAGGAAGTAGACGCGGTCGAGCACGGTGGAGGCGAAGGCGTGCAGCAGCCGGTAGCCGTCGGCCCAGTTGCCCGGGCGGCCGAGCACGCGGTCCAGGTAGCGGCGGGCGTTGCGGCGCTGGCGCGGCGAGAACAGCAGGAAGTACAGCGTGATCGGGTGCAGCAGCCACCGCGCCGCCGGCCGGCCCAGGCGCAGCGCGACCCAGCAGATGAAGCGCAGGGCGACGAGGTTGCTGCGCTCGGGGGCCTGGGCCCAGTCCGCGGCCGGGGCCGCGTCCCTGCCGAGCACGCTCATCGGAACGCCCTCCGCCCCGCAGGCTGCGGGCGCGAGCGTCTTCGGAGCCGTCGGGTGGCCTTCATGGCGCGGCGTCCCCCGGCAGCCAGCGCCCGGTGGCGGCCAGCGTGTCGCCGATGCGCACGTCGAAGCGCACGCCGCGCGCGGCGCCCTCCTCCGGCGTCAGCTCGAACACCAGGCGGGCGCCCGGCCGCACCGGCGCCAGGAACTTCGCGGCCGCCAGCGCCGGCGCGTCGCCCAGGCGCGCGTGCAGCGCGGGCACGCCGCGCATGGCCTCCTGCAGCTCGGCCAGCAGCAGCGCGCCGGGCAGCAGCGGCTGGCCCGGGAAATGCCCGGCGAAGCAGGGATGGTCTTCCGGCACCTCGTGCGTCAGCCGCACGGCCGCGCCGTCGCCGGCCATCTGCGCCAGCGCGAACTCGCGCAGCGCGCGGACGGTGAGCTTGCCGGTGCCCTCGCGCGGCAGCGAGGCCACGTGCACCACGCGGCGCGGCAGGAAGACGGCCTCGACGCGCTCGCGCAGCGCGGCCACGATGTCCTGCGCCGGCAGCCCGGGCGCGACCACGAAGGCGACCGTGCGCACCACGCCGTCGGCGACGTCGTCGGGCAGCCAGAAGGCGCCGTCCTGCACGCCGGGGATGCTGTTGAGGTGGTAGTTGAGGTGCCCGAGCGAGCTGCGCCGGCCGGCCACGTGGATCAGGTCGTTGGCGCGCCCCAGCAGGCGGAAGTGGCGCGCGTCGACCAGGTCGAGCACGTCGGCCATGGGCGTGGGCGCGGGGATGAAGTCGCCCTCGAAGACGAAGCGCTCCTGGCCGTCCTCGCCCGTGCGCGCGTGGACCTCGATGGCGCCGAAGGTCTCCCACACCTCGCTGACGGTGGTGCGCCGCGTGGCAACCTGGCCGGACTCGGTGCTGCCGTAGATCTCGATCAGCTGGCCGCCCAGCGCCTGCTCGGCCTGGGCCGCGAGCTGCGGCGACAGCGGCGCGGTGGCCGAGAGGATCAGCTCGGTGGGCGGCAGTTCGATGCCGGCCTGGAGCAGGGTCTTGAGGTGGAAGGGCGTGGTCACCAGCGCGCGCGGCCGGGGCACCGAGGCCAGCGCCTTCACGATGTCGGCCGGGTAGAAGGGCCGGCCGCTCTCGATGGCCGCCCCGCCCTGCAGCGCCAGCAGCGCCGTCGACTCGATGCCGTAGCTGTGCTGCACCGGCACCGTGGCCACCAGCGTCAGGCCGTCGAGCGAAGGCAGCCCCAGCAGCGCGCACAGCCGGGGCACGGCCGCCTCGACGTCGCCGACCAGCGTGTCCCAGCGCTTGGCATGGGGCTGCGGCAGGCCGGTGGAGCCGGAAGTGAGCAGGCTCGCCGCATGCAGCGCGCCGTCGACCAGCGGCACCTCGTCGCCGGCGCCGTCGTCGAGGCCGGTCCAGTCCACCGGCACCTGCGCCAGGCCGGGCGTCTGCATCGCCGGATGGTCCGTGAGCACGAAGGCGCCGGGATGCGCCTCGCACAGGCGCGCCAGCGTCTCGGCCCGCGCGTCGGGCGGCAGCAGGCTGGCGTGGCCGCGCACCAGGGCGGCACCCAGGCACACCGAGAAGGCGTAGCGGTCGGCGCACAGGTTGATGGCCGGCCCTGCCGCGGGCAGCCGCTGCGCCTGGCGGCGCACGTCGGCCAGGAAGGCGCGGCCGCTGATGGCGCGGCCGCGGTGCCAGGCCAGCGGCGTGTCGAGGTCGCGCCGCGACAGCAGCGGCAGCGTGCGCCGCGGCCCGCTCATCGGCGGCCCGGGCCCGTGGGGGCCTCGGCGGAATTGGCGTAGAAGGCGCGCACCGCGTCGATCAGCCGCGTGCGCTCGAATTCAGGATGCAGCCGGTAGCGCAACAGGTACTCGCCGATGAAAAGCACGCCCACACCCAGCGGCGTGATCAGGTTGGAGAACAGCGACCAGGCCGAGAACGGCAGGCTCGCATACACCGCCACGGACAGCAGGGCCACCGCCGCGAAATAGAGGGCCCACACGCGGGTGAGCGCCGTGGTGTAGGCCCGGTGTGCCGGCGACAGCGGATGGATGCGCTGCGCGAACTGGCCGATGAGCGAGAGGCGCCCGGCGCGCAGCGTGCTGGCGAACCAGCCGCACAGCAGCGCATTGATGCCCACGTGCTGCAGCACGTAGAGCAGATCGGGGTGCACCGCGCCGCCGCGCAGCACGACGGCGAAGAAGGCCACGCCGGCGACCACCACCACCGCCGCGCCGGCGCGGCCGAAGCGCGCCGCCGCCAGCCCCAGCGCCGTCAGCCACAGCGGGCCGAGCAGCACCGGCACGGCCCAGAGGGCGGCCGGATGGAAGACCATCATCCAGTGCGACAGGAGCGCGTAGGCCACGCCTGCCACCAGCAGCAGGACCAGTCGCCAGGCCGGCATCTCAGCGCCCTCCGGCTGCGGCCCGCGGGGACGTGCGCAGCAGGTTCACCGTGGCGCCTTCGCGCCGACGCGCTGCGGCGCGAGCCCCTTGCGGAGCGGCCGGGCGGCGGCTCATGTCGTGCGGTTCTGCCCGACGTGGGCCGCCAGGCTGCGCAGCGATTCGAAGATCTGCTTGTTGCGCTCGTCGTCCGAGCGCAGCTGGAAGCCGTAGCGGCGCGAGATCTCCAGCGCCACCTCGAGGATGTCGATGGAATCCAGGCCCAGGCCGTCGCCGTACAGGGGCACGGTCGGATCGATGTCCTCCGGTGCCGTTTCCAGGTTCAGCGCACTCACCAGGACCGCGGCCAGCTCGCTTTCGAGCGGGGATTGTTCGAAGGCCTTGCCGGCGGAAGAGGCGGGGGGGACGGTAGCGGTCACTCGCTGGCTCCGAAACATTGAAGAAATTCACACATGAACGCGAAATTATAGAAGTCGGCCTTGGATAGACTGCCTGCATCCGACCCCCTGGAGCCCGCCATGGCCGACCCTTTGCTGCTTGCACGCCACGACACGACCGAGTGCTTCCTCCTGCCCGGCCTGGCCAACCGCCACGGCCTCATCACCGGCGCCACCGGCACCGGCAAGACGGTCTCGCTGCAGACCCTGGCCGAGAAGCTCTCCGGCATCGGCGTGCCGGTGTTCATGGCCGACGTCAAGGGCGACCTCACCGGCATCAGCCAGGCCGGCAGCGTCGGCGCCAAGATGGCCGCCACGCTGAAGGAGCGCGGCATCGAGCCGACGCCGCCCCTGGCCTGCCCCGTCACGCTGTGGGACGTGTTCGGCGAGCAGGGCCACCCGGTGCGCGCCACCATCTCCGACATGGGCCCGCTGCTGCTGGGCCGCATGCTCGACCTGAACGAGACCCAGGCCGGCGTGCTCAACCTGGTGTTCAAGATCGCCGACGACAACGGCCTGCTGCTGCTGGACCTGAAGGACCTGCGCGCCATGCTGCAGTACGTGGGCGACAACGCCAAGCAGTTCACCACCGAGTACGGCAACATCAGCGCCGCCAGCATCGGCGCCATCCAGCGCGGCCTGCTGGCCATCGAGTCGCAGGGCGGCGACAGGTTCTTCGGCGAGCCGATGCTCAACATCCAGGACTTCATGCAGACGGCCGGCGGCCGCGGCGTGGTCAACATCCTGGCGGCCGACAAGCTGATGAATTCGCCGCGGCTGTACGCCACCTTCCTGCTGTGGATGCTGTCGGAGCTGTTCGAGCAGCTGCCCGAGATCGGCGACCCGGACAAGCCCAAGCTGGTCTTCTTCTTCGACGAGGCGCACCTGCTGTTCGACGAGGCGCCCAAGGCGCTGGTCGAGCGCATCGAGCTGGTGGTGCGGCTGGTGCGCTCCAAGGGCGTCGGCGTGTACTTCGTGACGCAGAACCCGCTGGACATCCCCGACTCGGTGCTGGCGCAGCTGGGCAACCGCGTGCAGCACGCGCTGCGCGCCTTCACGCCGCGCGACCAGAAGGCGGTGAAGGCCACCGCCACCACCATGCGGCAGAACCCGGGGCTGGACATCGAGAAGGCCATCACCGAGCTGGCCGTGGGCGAGGCGCTGGTGAGCCTGCTCGACGAGAAGGGCCGCCCGGGCGTGACCGAGCGCGTCTTCGTCATCCCGCCCGGCAGCCAGATCGGGCCGATCACGCCCGAGCAGCGCCAACAGCTGATCGCCAACTCGCTGGTGGCCGGCGTGTACGAGAAGGCGGTCGACCGCGAGTCGGCCTACGAGAAGCTCAAGGGCCGCGCCGAAAGCGCGCCGGACGCGCCGCCGCCCACTGCCGGCGGCGCCAAGGGCGCGCCGGGGCAGGAAGAAAGCGGCTTCCTCAACGACCTGCTGTTCGGCACCACCGGCCCGCGCGGCGGCAAGAAGGACGGCCTGGTGCAGACCATGGCCAAGTCGGCCGTGCGCACCATGGGCACGAACGTGGGCAAGGAAATCCTGCGGGGCGTGCTGGGCGGGATCTTCGGCGGCAAGAAGCGCTGAGCCGCCGCCGGTCAGGCGAGCGCCGTGCGGCGGCTGCGGAAGTCGATGGCTTCCTTCTCGATGTCGAAGTCGTAGAGCGACTTGCGAAGCTGCGCGGAGTTGGCGATCTCCCGGTCGCGCTGCGCCAGGTCCTTGTACTTGGAGTCGTAGCGCAAGCCGTTCTTCCTGGCTTCGGCCTGCACGAACGAGGCGCGTGGTCGGCGCAGCGCCTCGTAGTCCTGCAGCGCCTCCTCGATCGCCTGGCCGCCGCTGCAGGCCTGCAGGAGCACCGCCAGCGCGGTGCCGTCCTCGATGGCCTGGTTCGCGCCCTGGCCCAGGTGCGGCAGCATGGGGTGCGCCGCGTCGCCGAGCAGCGCCAGCCGCCCGTTCACCCACCGGCCGAGCGGCTGGCGGTCGTACAGGCCCCACCAGAAGCAGGTCTCGACCTGGTCCAGCAGTTCGGTGACGCGCGGATCCCAGCCGGCGAACGAGGCCGCCAGCTCGTCGCGGTCGCCGATCGCGGACCAGGACTCCACCGTCTCGTTGTCCGTGGGAACGAAGCCGACATAGTTCAGCAGTTCGCCACGGCGCACGGGAAACACCATGAAGTGCTTGCCGTCGCCCATCCAGACCTGGTGCGCCTCGCGCCGCCACTGCGGCAGCCTGTCGGCGGAAATCAGGCCCCGGTAGGCGCGGAAGCCCGAGTACTCGGGCAGGGAAGGCGCCACCACGTGCTTCTGCAGGACGGAGTTGATCCCGTCGGCTGCGATCACGACGTCGGCATGGGCCACCTGGCCGTTGGCGAAGCTCAGGTGCGCGCCCTGCCCGTCCTGCGTGAACCCGGTGCAGCGATGGCCGGTGTGGATCGCGGCGGATGGCACGGCGTCGGCCAGCACCTGGAGCAGGTCGGCGCGGTGCATGCCGTACATGCCGTTCCAGCCGCTGGAGTCGGCGGTCAGGATCTTGCCGACCACCGAGCCGTCCATGCGGTAGTACTCCGACCCCGCACCGACCTTGGCCCCCACGCGGGCCAGCGCCGCGCCCAGGCCCATCCGCTCCAGCTGCCGCAGGCTGTTGGGGTAGATGAAGACGCCCGCGCCGACCTCGCCCAGGGCGCTGGCCTGCTCGTACACGGCGACGCTGAGGCCGCGGTGCAGCAAGGCGTTGGCGGCGGCCAAGCCGCCGATGCCGCCGCCCACGATGGCGGCATGAATACGGTCCGACATGAAATTCCTTCTATGGATCAGGATTTGATTTTTTCGGAACCCAGCAAATCCTTGACGGCCTGGTATTCCCTGGAAATCTCTTCGGCCAATTGATTGGCCGGCGCCCATTCCTGCACGATGCCCATGGGCTGGAGCTGCGCGGCAATGGCCGGATTGCGCACCGTTTTTTCCAGCGCGGGAAGAAACGCGTCCAGCACATTCCTGGGAATATCCGCGGGCATGAAAAACCCGAACCACACGCCCTGGATATCGTGCTTGTAGCCCAATTGCCGCAGCGTCGGGACATCCGGAAATTCCGGAAATTTCGACGAGATGGCCAGACCGTGCAGCACGCCGCTGCGCATGTGCGCGCTGACGGCGCCCAGCGCCAGGATGATGGCGTCGATGTGCCCGCCGATCAGGTCCGTGACGGCCGGCGCCGCGCCCTTGTAGTTCACCGAGGTCATCTCGGTGCCCGTGGCCGCGCTCACCAGCCGCACGCTGATGTCGCCGGCGGACCCCGGCCCCGCGTTGCCGATGCGGATGGCGTTGGGCTGCCTGCGCGCCTGCTCCACCAGTTCCTTGAAGTTCTTGAACGGCGCATCCTTGCGCGCCACCAGGATGGAGGGGCTCCGGGTCGCCAGGCCCAGCGGCGTCAGGTCCTTCAGCGGGTCGTAGGCCGCCGTCGCCGGGTCGATCACGCGGCGGATCGTCAGGGGGCTGTTCTGCGCATACAGCAGGGTGTAGCCATCCTTGGGCGCGCGGATGACCGACTGGGTGCCCAGCGATCCGCCGGCGCCCGGGCGATTCGTCACCGTGACGGCCACGCCCAGCAATTTGCCCAATTCATGGCCCATCAGGCGGGCGGCGGTATCGGCGGCATCGCCCGACGCGAGCGGCGTGACCAGATTGATGGGCATCCGCGGATATTCATTGTCATTGGCGCGCACGACCAGCGGCGCGGCCAGCAGGCTGGCAAGACCCAGGATTTTTCGTCTCTTGATCATTTTCTGAAATTCCGGTGGCGCGAATTCTTCAAGGCGTTGATATGCGGCAAATTCTCAGGAGGCGCACCCGTTGACGCAAGACAATATTTCGCATTGCGCAAGAAGTGGGCGGGCTGCGCCGGAGCCTGCCGGAAGCGCCCGCCGCGGGCCGATTCGATAATCGATCGATGCCCGATGAGCACCGCGCGCATTCCCGAGATTTCGTCGCCTCGCTGGACAAGGGGCTGAAGGTCCTGCTGTGCTTCGACCGCAAGCACCCCCGGCTGAACCTCTCCGAGGTCGCGCGCCTGACGGGCTATTCGCCGGCCACGGCGCGCCGGCTGCTGATGACGCTGCAGGCGCTCGACTACCTGCATGGCGACGGCAAGCACTTCTGGGTCGCGCCCCGCACCCTGCTGCTCGCCCGGCCCTATCTGGCGTCGCGGCCCGCCGCCCAGCTCGCACAGCCCGTGCTCGACCTGCTGGCCGAACGCACGCGCCAGTCGGCCTCCCTCGGCATCCTGCTCGACAACGACGTGCTGATCATCGCCCGCTCCACCGGGCGGCGAACGCTGTCCACCGGCCTGGGGATCGGGTCGCGGCTGCCGGCCTATTGCTCGGCGCTGGGCCGGGCCCTGCTCTCCACGCTGCCCGCGGAGCGGGTCATGAACTACCTGGCAGGCGCTGCGCTGGAGCCCTGGACGCCGAAGACCACCCAGACCATCGCCGCCGTGACGGAGCATGTGGCCAGGTGCCGCATCACGGGCTGGGCCGAATGCAACGAAGAGCTGGAACTGGGCGTCCGCTCGATCGCGGTGCCCATCCACAACGCCGCGGGCGAGGCCGTCGCGGCCGTGAGCCTGTCGGTGCGGGCCGAGCGGATGACGATGCAGGCGTTCGAGGAGACGCACCTCGGCGCGATCCGGGAGGCAGGCCGCCGGCTCGGCTCGACCATCGCCTTCGATTGATGCGGCCCGGCCCGCGGCCCCGGGCCCCGGGCCTTCTCACCAGCGCAGCAGCCGCGGCCCCAGGAGCGCGCCGACGACCACCGGCAGCGCGATGCCGAGCATGTACCACACCGCCATGAAGGGCGCCGTCAGCTCGGGGCAGTGCAAGGCATAGATCGCCGCCCCCGCGCCGCCGGCCAGCGCGCCGGCAGCCGCGCCGGCCGCGGCCGCATGCGTCGGCGCCAGCCCGCGCAGCGCGGCCAGCGCGGCGACGAAGACCGGCAGCCCGATGAAGCCGATGCTCCACGCGCAGCTGCGCCAGGTCTGGCCCATCAGCGCCGGCATGCGCGCCTCGTCGGGCATGCGCCACCAGCCGATGGCCGCCAGCGCCCACACCGCCAGCACCGGCAGCACGGCACCGAGCCAGGCGCGCCGCACGCGCACCCCGGGCCGCGCCAGGCGCTGCACCATCACGTAGCCGGCCACGCCGATGCAGGCGGGGAACAGCAGCTTCACCCAGAACATGGGCCAGAACATCGCCTGCACCAGGTCGCGCCGGATGCCGTAGTCGAGCAGCATGATCGCCGCCGCCAGCGGCAGGCCCGCGGCCAGCGCGATGCGCAGCCGGCGGCTCGCGGCGCCGCGCGGCACGGGCGCCGCCTGCGCTGCCAGCAGGTCCACGAGATCGTCCGTCTTCATGCCTTGCCTCCTGCCTGCCGCATCTTCGCCGCCAGCGCTTTCAGGCCGCGGTGGATGCCCACCTTGACCGCCGATTCCGACATGCCGGTGAGCTTCGCCGTCTCGGCCACCGACAGGCCCTCGAGCTTGACGTGCACGATGGGCAGGCGGTGCCGGTCGGGCAGCTGCGCCAGCAGGCCCTGCACGTCGCGCCGGGCATCGCTGGCCTCGGTGGCCGATTCGGCGAACACCGCCGTCTCGTCGTCCAGCGGGTCGTGCAGCGCCTCGCGCGAGGACTTGGCGCGCAGCAGGTCGATCACCTTGTAGCGCGCGATCGCATGCACCCAGGCCGTGAGCGGCTGGTCGCGCTGGTAGGTGTGGCGCTGGTTGTGCATGGCGAGCAGGCATTCCTGGACGAGGTCTTCCACTTCATCGGGCCACCCGAACAGCCGCCGCGCGACGAAGGCCCGCAGGTGCGCCGACAGCTGCTGCAGGAAGCGCCGGTACGCCTGCGCATCGCCGTCGAGGCCGCGCAGGAACAGCGCACGCAGCTCGGCCTCGACGCCGGCGGCCGGGGATGGCGTTGTATTCGTTGTTCGTTCCATGGGTGCGGGCGGTTACAGCGCGCGCCGGGATTTTTTTCTGCGCGGATTGTGCATGGCGCTGTAACCGCCGCGCGGCGCCGGCGGAACTAAGGACGACCGCGCCGGCCGGCAGGTTCCTTCAAACCCTTCGCCTTCAACCCTTCACGGAGTTCCAATCATGACGAACCGCACCCTTGCCGCCACCACCGCCCTCGCCTTCGCCGCGCTCGCCAGCGGCGTGGCCCTGGCCCAGGACAGCAAGCCCATGGCCGACGGCATGGCCAAGATGGAGAAATGCTACGGCGTGGCCATGGCGGGCAAGAACGACTGCGCCGCCGGCCCCGGCACCACCTGCGCCGGCACCTCGAAGATGGACTACCAGGGCAATGCCTGGAAGAACGTGCCCGCCGGCACCTGCACCACGATCAAGACGCCCAAGGGCATGGGCTCGCTCATGCCGATCAAGTCGTAAGTCCACCCCCTGCCTGCGCGGACTGCGTTCCGCTCCGGCAACCCCCTGCAAGGGGGCACACCCAGCGGCCCGGCCGAGCCGGTTCCGCGGGTGTCCCCGCATGGCCTGCTCCGCGGCCCTCCGAGAGATGGCGACTCCACCCCGAGACTTTGATCGAGACATCCCATGACAGCGATCGACCGTCCGATATCCGCCGGCCTGGGCCTCAAGCCCGAACACTTCGATGCGGCACTCGCGGCGCGTGCGCCCGGCCTCTGGTTCGAGGTGCACCCGGAGAACTACATGGTGGACGGCGGCCCGCGCCTGGCCTGGCTGGAGGCGGTGCGCGAACGGCATCCGCTGTCCCTGCACGGCGTGTCGCTCTCGCTCGCCGGCGAGGACGCGCCCGACGCCGCGCACCTGCGCCGGCTGGCCGCGCTGGTGCGGCGCTTCGAGCCGGCGCTGGTGTCGGAGCACCTGGCCTGGTCGCACGCCGGCGGCCGCTGGCTGCCGGACCTGCTGCCCGTCCCGCGCAGCGATGCGCTGCTGCAGCGCCTGGCAGACCGCATCGACGCCGTCCAGAACGCGCTGGGCCGGCGCCTGGCGGTCGAGAACCCCTCGCACTACCTGCGCCTGCCGCACGCCTGGGACGAACCCGCCTTCCTGCGCGAACTGGCCCGGCGCAGCGGCTGCGCCCTGCTGCTGGACATCAACAACGTGCATGTCTCGGCGCGCAACCTCGGCTTCGACGCGGCGGACTACGTGGACCGCTTTCCCGCCGAGGCAGTGGCGGAAATCCACCTCGCCGGCCACACGCCCGACCCGGTGCATGGCGAGGCGCTGCTGGTCGACTCGCACGATGCGCCGGTGGCCGAGGCCGTGTGGGCGCTCCATGCGCGCTTCGTCGAGCGGGCCGGGCCCAGGCCCACCCTGATCGAGCGCGACGGCAACCTGCCGGCCTTCGACGAACTGATGGCCGAGCGCGCCCGCGCGGCTCGCATCGCGACCGAGGCTTCGGCGGTGCCGGCATGAACACCGCCACCTTCGAGCGCGACTTCCTGGCCGCCCTGTGGAGCGACGCGCCGCAGGACGATGCCCTGTCCGCCCAGCCCGGCTTCGCCATCTACCGCAACACCGTGCGCAAGGGCTGCATCGATGCGCTGGAGGCGAACTTCCCCGCCGTCGCGCGGCTGGTCGGACGCGACTGGTTCCGCGCCGCCGCGGCCTGCCATGCGAAGGCCTCGCCGCCCGACGACCCGCGCCTGCTGCGCTATGGCCGGGACTTCCCCGCCTTCCTCGCCGGCTTCGGGCCGGCCGCGGCGATGCCCTACCTGCCGGCGGTGGCGCTGCTCGACCGCGACTGGACCGAGGCCCACATGGCCGCGGACGCGCCGGTCCTCGCGCCCGCCGCGCTGGCCGGCGTGCCGCCCGGCGAGCTGGCGACGCTGCGGCTGCACCCGCATCCCGCTGCGCGCTGGCGCTGGTTCGAGGCCGGGCCCGCCTACAGCATCTGGTCGGCCAACCGCAGCGGCGACGCACAGGCCCTGGCCGCCCTGGCCGACCTGCCCTGGCGCGGCGAAGGCGCCCTGCTGCTGCGTCCGGCGCAGGCCGTGGCCTGGCAGCCGCTGGACGCCGCGGGCTGCGCCTTCCTCGATGCGTGCCGGCGCGGCCTGTCCCTGGGCGAGGCCGCCACCGCCGCGCTCGCCGCCCATGCCGCTGCCGACGTCGCGGCCCTCCTCGCCCGCCTGCTGCAGGCAGGCGCCTTCACCACCCTTCCTGCCCCTCCGTTGCCATGACCACCGCCAACGCCCCGCATGCCGGCCCCTGGGCCCGCCTCAGCACCCGCCTGGGCGCCCTGGTGCCGCACGACCTGCTCGCGCTCGTCGACCGCATCGCCATCGCCGCCATCTTCTGGCTCTCGGGCCGCACCAAGGTCGACGGCTGGCTGCACCTCACCGACGGCGCCGTCGAGCTGTTCCGCACCGAATATCGGCTGCCGCTGGTGCCGCCCGAGATCGCCGCCCACCTGGCCGCCTATGCCGAGCACCTGTTCCCGCTGTTGCTGGTGCTGGGCCTGTTCACCCGCTTCGCCGCGCTGGCACTGCTGGGCATGACGCTGGTGATCCAGGTCTTCGTCTACCCCGACGCCTGGCCCACGCACCTGTCGTGGGCCGGGCTGCTGCTGTACCTGGCCGGACGCGGCGGCGGACGGCTCTCGCTCGACCGGCTCTGGCGCATCGCCTGAGCCGGGCAGCGGCGCGCCGCCCTACGCCGAACGGCGAAGCGCCCCCGCTTGCCAGCCAGCGGGGTGCTCGCTACATTGTGTTTTTTGAGGGCCTGCAATGTCCGTCGATAGCACAACGAACGCTCCCACCGCCCCTGTCACACCCCTCCCCTCCGCGTCTTCACCCGCCCCTTCGGCAGCCTCTTCCCCGCCTTCCGCCAGCCCGCGCCACATCCGGCTCACCTCGCACAGCAGCGGGCTGGGCTCCATCCCCATCCACTGGGGCGCGCCCACCGCCGCCGAGCGCGGCCCGATCGTCGGCACCACCACCAAGCGCGCGCACCGCAACGTGATCGGCACGCACAGCGGCAGCTACAGCGTGTACCGCGCGCTCGCGGTGGCGGCCGGCGCCCTCAAGCGCGAGCACAAGGCCGACCTCACCAACACCGCGCCCACCGACGCCATCGGCCCCTACCCGCAGTGGGGCGAGCCCGGCCGCATCGTCTCGCTCGACCCGTGGGGCGCCGTGGTCTCCGAGGTGTTCGCCACCGAGCTGGCCGCCGGCTACGACATCCGCCCCACCATCGCCATCACCAAGGCGCACGTGATCCTGCCCGAGGTGATCGACGCGCTGCAGAAGGGCCGCCTCAAGGCCGACGGCAAGTTCCTCACGCCCGGCGGCGCCGCGGTGGTGACCAAGGTGGCGGTGGAGCCCGTGTGGTACCTGCCCGAGGTGGCGCGGCGCTTCGGCTGCTCCGAGACCGACCTGCGCCGCGTGCTCTTCGAGGAGACCGGCGGCATGTACCCCGAGCTGGTCACGCGCTCCGACCTCGAGGTGTTCCTGCCCCCCATCGGCGGGCAGACGCTCTACATCTTCGGCAAGCCGCGCGACCTGGCCGACACCGGCGTCGAACTCACCGCGCGCATCCACGACGAGTGCAACGGCTCCGACGTCTTCGGCTCCGACATCTGCACCTGCCGCCCCTACCTCACGCACGCCATCGAGGAATGCATCGCCGGCGCGCAGCGCGGCGGCGTCGGCCTGATCGCCTACTCGCGCAAGGAAGGCCGGGCGCTGGGCGAGGTGACGAAATTCCTCGTCTACAACGCGCGCAAGCGCCAGGTGGGCGGCGACACGGCCGACCAGTACTTCGCCCGCACCGAGTGCGTGGCCGGCGTGCAGGACATGCGTTTCCAGGAGCTGATGCCCGACGTCTTCCACTGGCTGGGCATCCGCAAGATCCACCGCCTGGTCTCGATGAGCAACATGAAGTACGACGCCATCACCGGCTCCGGCATCGAGGTGGGCGAGCGCGTCAACATCCCCGACGAGCTGATCCCGGCCGACGCGCGCGTGGAGATCGACGCCAAGATGGCGGCCGGCTACTTCACGCCCGGCCCGGTGCCGGACGCCGACGAACTCAGGAAAGCCAAGGGCCGCGGGCTGGGCGAATGAGGCGACGCCCCCGGCGCCCAGGAAGGAACAACCCGCCATGACCCGAGACAACTACGGCCTCGACCCCGACCGCCCCACCCGCAACGTCGCCGTGCGCCACGTCGACGCGCAGGGCCACGTCGACCCGGCGCTGGAATTCGTGCCCGATGCCGACAAACCCGCGGCGGCCGCCGACTACCTGCGCACCACCGATGCCATCCGCCACCGCGCGGCGGCGCTGCTCGCGCGCGCCCGCCGCGGCGAATCGCAGTGGTTCACCCTCGGCGGCCCCGACCGGCTCGAGGACGCGGCGCGCGAGGTGACGGAGGTCACGCTCAACCGCTACGCCTGGGGACCCATCCCGTACCACAGCCGGTGGCGCCATTTCGAGGCCGGCGGCGTCGACCGGCTGGCGGAGCTCAACCGCCTGCTCGAAGGCGCCACCCCCCGCGAACGCGTCAAGGCGCACATCGACCTGGTGGTGGTGAGCGTGCTGCTCGATGCCGGCGCCGGCCCCGACTGGAGCTACACCGAGAGCGCCAGCGGACAGCGCTTTACGCGCTCCGAAGGGCTGGGCGTGGCGAGCTTCCACGCCTTCACCGCCGGGCTGTTCTCGTCCGACCCCGACCGGCCGCTGCAGGCGGACGCCGCCGGCCTGAAGGCCCTGGTCGGCGACCGGCTGGGCGAGGCCTTCCAGGTGCACGACGCCAATCCGCTGGTCGGCCTGGCCGGCCGCGTCACGCTGCTGCGCCGGCTGGGCGAGGTGCTGGCCGAGCAGCCGGAGGTGTTCGGCACCGAGGTGCAGCGGCCCGGCGGACTGTTCGACATGCTGGTCGCCCCCGAAGGCGCGGCCGTCCCGCCCACCGCCGACATCCAGGCCGACGACATCCTGGCGCAGGTGCTGGCCTCGCTCTCGGCCATCTGGCCCTCGGGCAACCGGGTCGACAGCATCGCGGCCGACGGCAGCGACCTGCTGCCCGGCCCCGGCGACCCGGCGCTGGCGCTGGGCGACTGCTGGCGCCACGGCGCGGTGAGCGGCCCGGGCCTGACCAACGGCTGGATGCCCTTCCACAAGCTCTCGCAGTGGCTCACCTATTCGCTGATCGAGCCCTTCGAATGGGCGGGCGTGCAGGTGCTGGGCGTGGGCCGGCTGACGGCCCTGCCCGAATACCGCAACGGCGGCCTGCTGATCGACGCCGGCGTGCTGGTGCCGCGGGACCCGGCCCTGCTGGCGCGCACCTGGAAGGTGGGCGACGAGTTCATCGTCGAATGGCGCGCGCTGACCGTGGCGCTGCTCGACGAACTGGCGCCGCTGGTGCGCAAGGGCCTGCGCCGCGACGAGGCGGACATGCCGCTGGCCTGCGTGCTCGAAGGCGGCACCTGGGCCGCGGGCCGCGCCCTGGCGCAGCGCCTGCGCGGCGGCGCGCCGCCGCTGCAGATCGAAAGCGACGGCACCGTCTTCTGAAAGAATTCCCGCTTTCCCAACACAACGACTCCATGAGCAACGTCCACCTCGTCGACCACCCCCTCGTGCAGCACAAGCTGACGCTGATGCGCCGCAAGGACGCCTCCACCAACAGCTTCCGGCGCCTGCTCAACGAGCTGTCCACCCTGATGGCCTACGAGGTCACGCGCGACGTGCCGATGCAGGAGATCGAGATCGAGACGCCGCTGGAAAAAACCACCGGCAAGGTCATCGACGGCAAGAAGCTGGTGTTCGTCTCCATCCTGCGCGCCGGCACCGGCATCCTGGACGGCATGCTCGCCGTGGTGCCCGGGGCGCGCGTCGGCCACATCGGCCTGTACCGCGACCCGAAGACGCTGACGGCCGTGGAGTACTACTTCAAGATGCCCGGCGACATGGCCGAACGCGACGTGGTGGTGGTCGACCCGATGCTGGCCACCGGCAACTCCGCCGTCGCCGCCGTGGAGCGGCTCAAGGAACTCGGCCCCAAGTCCATCAAGTTCGTCTGCCTGCTCACCTGCCCCGAGGGCATCCGGACGATGCAGGACGCCCACCCCGACGTGCCGATCTACACCGCCGCCATCGACCGCCAGCTCAACGACCACGGCTACATCCTGCCCGGCCTGGGCGACGCGGGCGATCGCATCTTCGGCACGAAGTGACGTCCGCACGAAGGGACGGGGGCCTTCCGGCCCCGGCCGGCCCGCAGCGGACGGGCATTGTTCCTGCTTGACCTGCACATCCAACGAACGAGGAGAACCACCACCATGATCCAGCGCCGTCCCCTGATCCTGAGCGCCGCCACGCTGGCGGGGCTCGCCGTCCTGGGCCTGCCCCAGTTCGCCTTCGCGCAGGCCAGGCTGAAGGTGGCCGCCGTCTACACGGTGCCCTTCGAGCAGCAGTGGGTGGGCCGCATCCACAAGGCGCTCAAGGCGGCCGAGGCGCGCGGCGAGATCGAGTACAAGGCCACCGAGAACGTGGCCAATGCCGACTACGAGCGCGTGATGCGCGAGTACGCCACCGCCGGCAACCAGCTCATCCTCGGCGAGGCCTTCGCGGTGGAAGCCGCCGCGCGCAAGGTGGCGAAGGACTTCCCGAAGACGATGTTCCTGATGGGCTCCTCCGGCAAGCCGCAGGCGCCCAACTTCGGCGTCTTCGACAACTACATCCAGGAGCCGGCCTACCTCACCGGCATGATCGCCGGCGGCATGACCAAGTCGAACAAGATCGGCATGGTCGGCGGCTTCCCGATCCCCGAGGTCAACCGGCTGATGAACGCCTTCATGGCCGGCGCGAAGGAGGTGAACCCCAAGGTCGAGTTCAGCGTGAGCTTCATCAACAGCTGGTTCGACCCGCCCAAGGCCAAGGAGGCCGCCTTCGCGATGGTCGACAAGGGCGCCGACATCCTCTACGCCGAGCGCTTCGGCGTGAGCGACGCAGCCAAGGAGCGCAAGGTGCTGGCCATCGGCAACGTGATCAACACCCAGGCGCAGTACCCCGACACGGTGGTCGCCTCGGCCCTGTGGAACATGGAGCCCACCATCGACCGCGCGCTCAAGCTGGTCAAGGAAGGCAAGTTCACCGCCGAGGACTACGGCGCGTACTCCAACATGAAGTACAAGGGTTCCGAGCTGGCGCCGCTGGGCAGCTTCGAGGGCAAGGTGCCGGCCGAGGTGGTGGCCAAGGTGAAGGCGCGCGAGGCGGAGATCCTGTCGGGCAAGTTCACGGTCAAGATCGACGACAAGCAGCCCAGATCCTCCGCCAAATAAGAGAAGAGGTGGAGCTTCCGCGCCTTGTGCTGCTGCCCGGCATGGACGGGACGGGAGATCTGTTCGAACCGCTGATCCAGGCCATCGGTGCCCAAGCCGTCCTGGACGTGGCGCGGTATCCGACACAGCGGCCGCTCAGCTACGACGAACTCGAGGACCTGGTACGACCGCAGCTGCCGGCCGGGCCCTTTGTGCTGCTGGGCGAGTCTTTCTCCGGCCCGCTGGCCGTGTCGCTGGCCGCGGCACGGCCGCCCGGCTTGCTCGGCGTGGTGCTGTGTTGCAGTTTCGTTCGCAATCCGCGCCCTGCGCTCACGGCGTTCGCGGGCCTGCTGTCAGCCTGGCCGCTGCGACGGATGTCCGTCATGCCGATGCTGCCACCGGCCCGCCATCTGCTGCTGGGCCGCTTCGGCACGCCGCAACTCGCACAACTGCTGGCCGGGGCACTCGGCAAAGTGTCGCCGGCGGTCATGGTGCATCGCGCCCAGCAGGTGCTGCGCATCCATGTGGCCGACAAGCTGCGCACCCTGCGTGTGCCAGTGCTGTACCTGCAGGCAGCGCAGGACCGCGTGGTCCCGACCACGGCGGCCCGGTTCGTCCAGCAGGTGCTGCCAGCCACGCGGGTCGTGAGGTTGGAAGGGCCGCATTGCCTGCTTCAGGCCTCCCCCGCCGAGGCCGCCACCGCGCTGCTGTCGTTCTGCCAAGGCCTCGTGCCCACCAGGTCCGCATGAGCAGCAGCCATCCAGTTCTACGCCTCCACGGCATCACCAAGCGCTTCGGCCCGCTGGTCGCCAACGACGCCATCTCGCTGGAGCTGCACGCCGGCGAGGTGCTGGCCCTGCTGGGCGAGAACGGCGCCGGCAAGTCCACGCTGATGTCGATTCTGTTCGGGCACTACGTGGCCGACGAGGGCCGCATCGAGGCCTTCGGCCGGCCCCTGCCGGGCGGCAACCCGAAGGCCGCGCTGGCGGCCGGCATCGGCATGGTGCACCAGCACTTCACCCTGGCCGACAACCTGAGCGTGCTGGACAACGTGATGATGGGCACCGAGCCGCTGACGCGCCCGGCCTCGCGCCGCGCCGAGGGCCGCGCGCGGCTGCTGGACGTGGCGCAGCGCTTCGGCCTGCCGGTGCAGCCGGACGCGCCGGTCGCCGCCCTGTCGGTGGGCGAGCGCCAGCGCGTCGAGATCCTCAAGGCGCTGTATCGCGGCGCGCGCATCCTGATCCTGGACGAGCCCACCGCCGTGCTCACGCCGCAGGAGAGCGAGGCCCTGTTCGCCACGCTGGCGCAGATGGTGGCGCAGGGCCTGGCGATCATCTTCATCAGCCACAAGCTGCCCGAGGTGCTGCGCGTCTCGCACCGCGTGGCGGTGCTGCGGGCCGGCCGGCTGGTGGCGCAGGGCCGCACCGCCGGGCTGACGCAGGCGCAGCTCGCGCAGTGGATGGTGGGCCGCGCGGTCGAGGGCGTGGTGCGGCAGCCGGCGGCAGCCGTGGGCGAACCGGTGTGCGTGCTGGAGGACGTCGGCACCGGCGGCCGGGCGCACGACCGGCTGCACGGCGTCTCGCTCACGCTGCGCGCGGGCGAGATCACGGCCATCGCCGGCGTCTCCGGCAACGGGCAGGCGGCGCTGGCGGAGCTGCTGTGCGGCACGCGGCGCGCCAGCGCCGGGCGGGTGCTGCTGCAGGGCCGGCCGCTGCCGCCGCGGCCCGCGCTGCTGGTCGGGCGCGGCGTCGCCCGCATCCCCGAGGACCGCCACGCCGTCGGCGTGGTCGGCGACCTGCCGGTGTGGGAGAACGCGGTGTCCGAGCGGCTGCGCAGCGATGCTTTCTCGCGCCCGCTGCTGCCCGGGCTGCGCTGGGTGCGGCAGCGCGCGGCGCGCGCGCACGCACGGCGCATCGCGCAGACCTACGACGTGCGCGGCGGCGGGCTGGACGCGCCGGCCCGCTCGCTCTCCGGCGGCAACATGCAGAAGCTGATCCTCGGCCGGGCGCTCACCCCGCCCGAGGCAGGGAGCTCCGGCGCCGCCGGGCCGCCGCCGGGCCGCCCCGGGGCGGCTCCGTTGCTCATCGTCGCGCACCAGCCCACCTGGGGCCTGGACATCGGCGCGGTGGCCTACGTGCAGCAGCAGCTGATCGCCGCGCGCGACGCCGGCGCCGCGGTGCTGCTGATCTCCGACGACCTGGACGAGGTGCTGGCACTGGGCGACCGCGTGGCCGTGATGCATGCCGGCCGCCTGGGCGAGGCCCGCCCCGCCGCGGCCTGGACGCGCGAGGCGATCGGCCTGGCGATGGCCGGGAGCGCGCCATGAGGCTGGAGCGCCGCGCCGCCGCCTCGCGCGCCGCCCTGCTGCTGGCGCCCATCGGCGCCGTGGCCTTCACCCTGGCGGTGAGCGCGCTGCTGGTGCTGTGGGCCGGCGCCCCGGTCGGCCGCACCTACGCGCTGCTGCTGTCCGGCGGCTTCGGCTCGGTGTTCGCCTGGAGCGAGACGCTGACCCGCGCCATCCCGCTCGTGCTCACCGGCCTCGCGGCCACGGTGGCCTTCCGGGCGCGCCTGTTCAACATCGGCGCCGAAGGGCAGCTGTATGCCGGCGCGCTGGCCGCCATCGCGGTCGGCGGCCTGCACGGCGGCACCGGCTTCGAGGCGCCGGCCTGGCTGCTCTTCCCGCTGATGATGCTGGCCGCCGCGGCGGCCGGCGCGCTGCTGCTGCTGGGCCCGGCGCTGATGAAGAGCCGGCTGGGCGTGGACGAGGTGGTGACCACCCTGCTCTTCAACTTCATCGTGCTGCTGGCGGTGGGCGCGCTGCTCGACGGGCCGATGAAGGACCCGGCGGCCATGGGCTGGCCGCAGAGCGTGGCGCTGCAGCCCGACCTGGAGCTGGCCAAGCTCATCCCGCAGACGCGGGTGCACACCGGGCTGCTGTGGGCAGTGGCGCTGGCGGTGGCGGTGTGGGCGGTGTTCCGCCACACGGTGCTGGGCTTCGACATCCGCGCCCTGGGCGCCAACCCGCGCGCCGCCGCCTTCGCCGGCGTGCCGGTGACGCGCACGGTGGTGCTCACCGCCCTGCTCTCCGGCGCGCTGGCGGGGCTGGCCGGCGCCATCGAGGTGGCGGGCCGCACCAGCTACGTCACGCTCGACATGTCGCCCGGCTACGGCTACAGCGGCATCGTGATCGCCATGCTCGCCGGGCTGCACCCGCTGGGCGTGCTGGCGGCCGGCGTGTTCGTGGCCGGCGTGCTGGTGGGCGCCGACAGCATGAGCCGCGCCGTCGGCGTGCCGACCTACATCGCCGACGTGATCGTCGCCACCTCGCTGATCGTGGTGCTGGTGGCGACGCTGCTGGCGCAGTACCGGGTGCGCTGGAAATGAACGACGTGGCCGACATCCTCGCCAACGGCGCCTTCTGGGTGGCGCTGCTGCGCATCGCCACGCCGCTGGTGCTGGGCACGCTGGGCGTGCTGCTGTGCGAGCGCGCCGGCGTGCTCAACCTGGGCATCGAGGGGATCATGGTGGCCGGCGCCTTCGCCGGCTGGCTGGCGGTGTACGCCGGCGCGCCACTGTGGGCCGGCGTGGGCGTGGCGGCGCTGGCGGGCGCGGCGTTCGGGCTGCTGCACGCCCTGCTCACCGTGGGGCTGGCGCTGTCGCAGCACGTCTCGGGGCTGGGCATCACGCTGCTGGCGACGGCGCTGTCGTACTACGGCTACCGCGTGAGCTTCCCCAAGGTGAACACGCCGCCCACCATCGTTCCCTTCGCGCCGATGGACTGGCTGCCGCTGCCGATCCTGAACCAGCAGACGCCGATGACGCTGCTGGCGCTGGCCCTGGTGCCGCTGGTCGCGTGGCTGCTCTACCGCACGCCGGCCGGCCTGGCGCTGCGCATGGTGGGCGAGAACCCGCAGGCGGCCGAGAGCCAGGGCGTCTCGGTGGCCGCCACGCGCACCGCCGCCATCGTGGCCGGCTCGGCACTGATGGGCGTGGCGGGCAGCTTCCTCACGCTGTCGGCCTTCAACGCCTTCTTCTTCAACATGGTCAACGGCCGCGGCTGGATCTGCGTGGCGCTGGTGGTGTTCGCCTCGTGGCGGCCGGGCAAGGCGCTGCTGGGCGCCCTGCTCTTCGCCTTCTTCGACGCGCTGCAGCTGCGGCTGCAGCAAGCCGGCGACGCCTGGCTGCCCTACCAGGCCTACCTGATGCTGCCCTACCTGCTCTCGATCCTGGCGCTGGTGCTGGTGGCGCGCAGGGCGGCGTATCCGCAGGCGCTGATGAAGCCCTACCGCAAGGGGGAGCGTTGATGGCGATGGCGCACCGCCTGAAAGCGCGGGCCGCGGCCGTGCTGGCGCTGCTGTCGCTGCACGGCGCCGGCGCGCAGGCACTGGGCCGAGACGTCGGCTACGACGACTTCAGGACGTCCGACGCCGTCACCTGGGTGCAGCTGTGCGGCCACTGGGGCCCCGGCCGCCAGGGCACCTACCGCGTGGTGCACGCCGAGCGGTACGCGCAGTCCTTCCTGTACGTCCAGTGGATGGCGCGCGACGCCCAGGGCGACCTGCAGGCGGTGCACACCGCCGCCATCGCCGAGCTCGACAACGACCATGCGGAGATCTCGCTCGGCGACCTCGCCTGCCGCGCCACCCCGCGCGGCATCGCCCTGACGGCGCGGGCCGCATCGGGCCACGATCCGCGGCTGCGCCGGGTGACGATCGAGGCCGGCCCGGCGCCGGGGCAGTACCGCTTCCGGCCGCAGCGCACGCGCTGAGGCGGCCCCCGGGCGGATCCGCCAGCGCGCGGGCGCCGCGCCTACACTGCCGCGAACCGCCGCACATCCACTCCAACACCACGGCCATGGCAGAGCAGCTTTCCATCGCGTCCGCCCCTGCGGAGGCGGCAGGCATCCAGGCACCCGCCGTCCGGCACCTGCGGCAGGCCCTGCTGTGGCCGGTGCGGCTGATGCGGCCCGACACGCCGGACGCCGACGGCGCCGCGCCCACCCCCTGGCAGATGCTGCGCGACCTGGGCGACGCCTCGCCCTGGCGCGAGGTGGTGGACGAGTACACCGGCGACAGCGGCCGCTTCCACGAGCGGCACTACAACGAGTTCGTGAGCTTCCTGCCCTACGTGCAGCGCTTCCTGTACGGCGAGGGCCGCTCCGCCGGCCGCGGCGACCACGACGGCGACTCGCCGATGCGCGTCTTCCGCCGCGACGACATCGCCGCGGTGCGCGTGGTGGCCCGCTCCGGCGCCGCGCCGATCACGCTGGACGTGGTGCACATCGACCTGTACTTCTTCTTCGACGTGGACGTGGTGATCCTCAACGTCGAGATCGGCGCGGACGACCTGAGCCTGGCGCAGGCCCAGGACCAGCTCTACCGCTTCGGCCGCGCCTACCCCGCCGGCTGGAACGCCGACGGCGCCGCGCTGCACTGCATGCACAGCGTCGAGTGGCTCGACGCCCGGGGCGGCGTGCTGGCCCGCTCCGACGCGCAGCAGCGCGAGGCCTTCCTCTCGCACGTGGCGCAGCACCGGGCGCCGCGCGTGGCCAGCCACTGGGCCTACGTGATGCAGCCGCTGGTGGGCGACCATTCCGGCGAGCCCGGCCTGCTGCGCTACCGCCAGATCGAGTACTACCGGATGCCGGTGATGGCCTACCTCGCGCTCGACGACCCGCGCCGGCTGACGCGCGCCGACTTCGTGCGGCTCGGGCTGGTCACCGGCGCCGGCGAGGTCGAGGGTGCGCTGCCCTACGCCGAGCAGCACGTGAGCGATTTCGAGCAGCGCTACTGCTACGACCGCTTCTGGTCCGAAGGCGGCGCCGCCCCGCACACGCGCTACCTGTGCAACGGCCACGCGCTGATCGTGGTGGGCGACGCGCGCGCCGAGTTCTTCCGCTGCCGCGACCGCGGCGTGCTGGCGCAGTTCCGCCACCAGCACTTCATGCTGTTCCTGATCGCGCACTTCCAGAAGGCCTCGCTGCTGATGTTCTCGGCCCAGCTGGTGGAGGCGCTGCAGCGCCTGCACATCCGCGACGTGCAGAGCGTCAAGCGCTTCAAGCGCTCGATCCGCGCCAGCTTCGAGCGCTTCCTGCGCTTCACGCACCGCTACTGGTTCCACGAGATCTCGGAGCAGGCCCACGTGCGCGCCCTGTCGCACCTGTGCGCGCAGCACCTGGGCACCGACACGCTCTACGACGAGGTGAAGGAGCGCATCGCCGACATGAACACCTACCTGGAGGCCGACAGCCTGCGGCGGCAGGCCAACACGGTGGTGCGCCTCACGGTGGTCACGCTGTTCGGCCTGATCGGCACCATCACCACCGGCTTCCTCGGCATGAACCTGCTGTCCGAGGCCGACGCGCCCTGGTGGCGCAAGCTGGCCTGGTTCGCCGTGGTCGGCGCCTTCACCACCTGGCTGACCTTCTATACGCTCATCAAGTCGCAGCGCCTGTCGGACTTCATCGACGCGCTGTCCGACCGGCGCCAGGGCTGGCGCGGCAAGCTGGCCTCGCTGGCACGCGTCTGGCGTGCCGGAAGCGACTGACCCCACGCCCCCGAAAGGAGCCCCGCCCGATGCTCGACCTCCTCGTCACCAACGCCAGCCTCGCCGACGGCCGCACCGGCATGTCGATCGCCGTGCAGGACGGCCGCATCGTCGACGTGGCGCCCGGCCTCTCGGCTCCCGCGGCCGAGACGCTCGACGCCGGCGGCCTGCTGGTCTCGCCGCCCTTCTGCGACCCGCACTTCCACATGGACGCCACGCTCAGCTACGGCCTGCCGCGCGTCAACCAGAGCGGCACGCTGCTCGAAGGCATCGCGCTGTGGGGCGAGCTCAAGCCGCTGCTGACGGCCGAGGCGCTGGTCGAGCGCGCCCTGGCCTATTGCGACTGGGCGGTGGCCAAGGGCCTGCTGGCGATCCGCTCGCACGTCGACACCAGCGACCCGGGCCTGCTGGCGGTCGATGCGCTGCTGGAGGTCAAGCGCCGCGTGGCGCCCTACCTCGACCTGCAGCTGGTGGCCTTCCCGCAGGACGGCGTGCTGCGCACCGCCGGCGGCGTCGAGAGCCTGAAGCGCGCGCTCGACCGCGGCGTGGACGTGGTCGGCGGCATCCCGCACTTCGAGCGCACGATGGCCGAGGGCGCCGAGAGCGTGCGCATCCTGTGCGAGATCGCCGCCGAGCGCGGCAAGCCGGTGGACATGCACTGCGACGAGTCCGACGACCCGCTCTCGCGCCACATCGAGACGCTGGCCTTCGAGGCGCAGCGCCTGGGCCTGCAGGGCCGCGTCACCGGCTCGCACTGCACCTCCATGCACAGCATGGACAACTACTACGTGAGCAAGCTGCTGCCGCTGATCGCCGAGAGCGGCGTCAGCGTGGTGGCCAACCCGCTCATCAACATCACGCTGCAGGGCCGGCACGACACTTACCCGAAGCGCCGCGGCATGACCCGCGTGCCCGAGCTGATGGACTGCGGCGTGAACGTCGCCTTCGGCCACGACTGCGTGATGGACCCCTGGTACGGCCTGGGCAGCGGCGACATGCTGGAGGTGGCGCACATGGGCCTGCACGTGGCGCAGATGACCAGCCAGGCCGGCATCCGCCGGTGCTTCGAGGCGGTGACGGCCAACGCCGCCAGGCTGATGCACCTGGAGGGCTACGGCCTGGCGCCGGGCTGCGAGGCCAGCTTCGTGCTGCTGCAGGCGCGCGACCCGGTCGAGGCGATCCGCCTGCGCGCCCCGCGGCTGAAGGTGTTCCGCCGCGGCCGCCTGGTGGCGGAGACGCCGCCGGCCGAGGCCCGCCTGCGGCTCGACGGCCGCCCCGCCACCACCGCCTTCATGAAGGACTGAACATCCCATGCCCCGCCTGCTCGCCTTCCTCCTCGCCGCGCTCGCCGCCGGCTGCGCGACCGTGCCGTCCGACGACGCCGTGCGCGGCACCGCGCCCACCTACCTCGACGCCCCCACCCTCGACGTGCCCAACGCCCAGGCGCTGCGCCACCGCATCTGGACGCCCGCGCTGGACGAGGGCTACGTGCCGCAGGGGCTGACCAGCGCCGAGGGCGGCGTGCTCTACGTCAGCAGCTATCGGCCGACGCCGGACCTGAAGGCCAACACCGGCCCCTGCCGCGTGTTCCGCATCGATGCCGTCAGCGGCACGATCACCGGGCGCTTCGACGTCCCGCCCGGCACCTGCACGCATTCGGGCGGACTGGCCTTCGTCGGCCGGGGCCGGCTGCTGCTGGCCGACACGCGCCAGCTCTTCCTCGTCGACCTGGAGCGCGCGCTGGCGACGGGCAGCTCGGCAGGCGCGGCGCGCACGCTGAAACTCAGTGGCGCGCTGCGCGGCTCCTACGCCACCTTCGACGGGCACGACCCGTGGATCGGCACCTGGACCAAGGAGCCCGGCCCGGCCCGCATGTTCCGCCTGCCGCTCGGCCTGTTCGACACGATGGACGGGCAGGCCGTCAGCGAGGCGCAGGCGCTCGAATCCATCCCGGTGCCGCTGGAGGCGCAGGGCGCGGCCTTCGACCGCGGCGGGCGGCTGTGGGTCTCGGCCAGCAACAGCCGCTGGGCGCGCCTGTACCGGCTCGACCGGCAGGGCGCCGTGCAGGCCGAATACCCGATGGTGCCCGGGCTGGAGGACCTGACGGTGGACGAGGCGGGGCGGCTGTGGGGGCTGTCGGAATCGGGCACGCGCAAGTACATGCACTGGGCCACCCGGTTTCCCTTCGTCTTCCACATCGACACGGCGCAGCTGCGCGCGGCGCCGTAGGGCGGGCCTGAACGGGACTGGCAGGTCGGCCGGCCGACCGGCCTCAGGCTGCCGCGGCCTCCGGCGGCGCCACGGCCTGCACCAGCGCCGCCAGCGCCTCGCCGCACGGCGCCTGCACCTTCAGCGCCAGCAAGTCGTCGGCGCGCGTGCGCCCCAGGTTGACGGCCGCCACCGGCCGGCCCGCCGCGGCGGCGGCCTGCACGAAACGGAAGCCCGAATACACCATCAGCGAGGAGCCGGCCACCAGCACCGCGTCGCTGCCCTGCACTGCCGCCAGGCCGTCCGCGACGCGCTCGCGCGGCACGCTCTCGCCGAAGAACACCACGTCGGGCTTGAGCACGCCGCCGCAGGCGGCGCAGGCCGGCACGCGGAAGGCGGAGAAGTCGCGCGCCTCCAGGTCGGCGTCGCCGTCGGGCGCGGCGCCGGCCTCCAGCGCCGCCCAGTCGGGATTGAGGGCCAGCAGTTCGTCCTGCAGCACGGCACGCGGCAGGCGCGCCTCGCAGGCCATGCAGCGCACCGTGTCGATGCGCCCGTGCAGGTCCAGCACGCGGCGGCTGCCGGCGGCGTGGTGCAGGCCGTCGACGTTCTGCGTCAGCACCAGCGCCGCGCGGCCGGCCTGCTCCAGCCGCGCCAGCGCGCGGTGGGCGGCGCCCGGGTGCGCCCGCCCCATCACCCGCCAGCCGACCATGCTGCGCGCCCAGTAGCGCCGGCGCGTCGCCTCGCCGCCCATGAAGGCCTGGAAGGTCACCGGCGGGCTGCGCTTCCAGTCGCCGTTGGCGTCGCGGTAGTCGGGGATGCCGGACTCGGTGCTCACCCCGGCGCCGGTGATCACCACCAGGCGGGGATGGCGCAGCACGAAGTCGGCCAGGGCGTCGAAGGGCGTGGGCATGGCCCTCAGCATACGGCGCCGGCGCCGCGTCCGCCCGGCGTGTGCGAAGCGGCTGACAGCCGCGCGGGCGCATGGCGTCACCGCGGTGTCATGTGCAGCGGCGATGCTCCGGAAACCTGTTTCCGGAGCCCCCATGAACGCATTCGATGACCAGGACGCCCTGGTCGAACGCATCCGCAACGACCTGATCGACGGCTACGACGAGGAGTTGGAGCTGGAGATCGAGGACCGCACGCCCGACGAGGCGCTGGCCAGCCTCGAGGGCGCACCGCCGCAGGGCGAGCGCGCCAGCGAACGCCTGCACTACTTCCGCACCCTGTTCGCGCTGCAGCGCGAGCTGGTCAAGCTGCAGGACTGGGTCGCCCACACCCGGCAGAAGGTGGTGATCATCTTCGAGGGCCGCGACGCGGCCGGCAAGGGCGGCGCCATCAAGCGCGTGACGCAGCGGCTGAACCCGCGCCACTGCCGCGTGGTCGCCCTGCCCGCGCCGAACGACCGCGAGCGCACGCAGTGGTACTTCCAGCGCTACGTGACGCACCTGCCGGCCGGCGGCGAGATCGTGATCTTCGACCGCAGCTGGTACAACCGCGCCGGCGTCGAGCGGGTGATGGGCTTCTGCACCGAGGACGAGGTGGAGGAGTTCTTCCGCTCGGTGCCGGAGTTCGAGCGCATGCTGGTGCGCTCGGGCATCAGGCTCATCAAGTACTGGTTCTCCATCACCGACGACGAGCAGCACCTGCGCTTCCTCGGCCGCATCCACGACCCGCTCAAGCAGTGGAAGCTCAGCCCCATGGACCTGGAGAGCCGCCGCCGCTGGGAGGACTACACCGCCGCCAAGGAGTCGATGCTGGAGCGCACCCACATCCCCGAGGCGCCCTGGTGGATCGTGCAGGCGGTGGACAAGAAGAAGGCGCGGCTGAACTGCATCGCCCACCTGCTGGGCCAGTTCGACTACCACGAGACGGAGCGGCCCGGCATCGTGCTGCCCGCCCGCGAGCGCCGGCCGGACTACGCGCGGCATCCGGTGCCGGCCGAGATGTACGTGCCCGAGCGCTACTAACGCGGGCCCTCGTAGGCGCGCGCCGACCGCGCCCTCGCCTGGCCGCCGATACCCGGCGCCGGCGCTGCGGGGCAGGCTCCTTGCCAGCACCCGATCCGCACGAGACATCCATGCTCAGCACCTCGCAGAAGGCAGACATCCTTTCCCGGGCCGGCATCGCGGCCAGCGCCGCGCCGCCGCACGACTCCCCCGCATGGCCCGCGTGGGCGAGCGAGGTCGAGGCGCAGTTCGTCGCCTACACCGCCGCCCGCGCCGCGCGCAGCCTGCGCGAGGCCGAGGTGCACCGGCAGGCCGACCTGCTGCGGCGCATGGCCTGGTCCGGGGCCCACCTCTGACATGCGCGGCAGCCACTGTGGCGTGCGAGTCACACTGCCAGGGTTGTCACGAACACCCGCAGCGCGCGGCCGATGGCATGGTGGCGCCATGACGCCGCGCTGCCTGCTTCCCGTCGTCGCCGCCGGCCTGCTGGCCGCCTGCGACGCCAGCACCGGCTTCGGCAGCTCGCCCCTGCTCAGCGCCGCGGTGGTGCCGGGCCAGCAGGGCGCGGCGACGGCGGAGGCCAACATGGCCTGCGTCGGCGCCTGCGCCCGGGCCTTCAGCCGGCCCTGGCAGACCATCGTGCTGGGCGGCTCGCGCGCGACGCGGCAGGGCGACTACGAGGTACAGGTCACCAGCGGCCGCGACCAGACCCAGGCGGTCTGCACCGTCACCTCGCGCGGACAGGTGCTGCGCTTCGACCCCGCCTGAGCCCGGGTCAGGCCGGCGCCGCCTCGCCGGCCAGACCGACACTGAAGCCGATGGTGGTGATGCCGTCCTGCGAGTGCGCGAACACCGTGCCGCCGTGCATCGTCGCCACCGCCTTCACGATCGCCAGGCCCAGCCCGTGGCTGGCGTCGCTGTTGGGCCGTGAGGCGTCGATGCGGTAGAAGCGGTCGAACAGGCGCGCCAGCTGTTCCGGCGCCAGCGGCTCGCCGGGGTTGGAGAAGGCCACCTCGGCGTGCCCCGCACCGGCCCGGATGCGCACGGCGATGGGGCCGCCGCCGCGCGCATGCTGGATGGCGTTCTGCAGCAGGTTGCTCAGCGCGCGCCGGAACAGCGAGGTCTCGATCGGCGCCGCGGCATCGCCCTCCACCTCCACGCGCATGCCGGCCTCGTCGAGCAGCGCGTCGAAGAACTCCACCGTCTTGTCCACCTCCTGCGCCAGCGAGGCCTCGACCAGGCGGCGCGCGCGCTCGCCCTGCTCCGCCCGCGCCAGGAACAGCATGTCGGCCACGATGGCGCGCAGCCGCTCCAGTTCCTCCAGGTTGGACTGCAGCACCTCGCGCAGCTGCGCCGCCCCGCGCTCGCGCGCCAGCGTCACCTGCGTCTGGCCGATCAGGTTGGCCAGCGGCGTGCGCAGCTCGTGCGCCACGTCGGCGTTGAAGGTCTCCAGCTGGCGGTAGGCGCCATCCAGCCGGTCGAGCGCCGCGTTGAAGGAGGCGCCCAGGTCCGACAGCTCGATCGGCAGCGCCGGCAGCTTCAGCCGCTGGCCGCGGTTGTCGGGGCCGATGCGCTGCGCGTCGGCCGACAGCTGCTGCACTGGCCGCAGGCCGACCCGCGCGATCCAGTAGCCCAGGGCCGCCACGCTGGCCACGCCGACCACCGTGAGCAGCGCCAGGGCCGACTCGAAGGCCTGCAGCGTGCGCTGGAAGGAGGCGTCGCTCACGCCGGCGATGAGCTGCAGCCCGGCGCGCAGGTCGTTGGCCGGCACGTCCACCGCCAGCACGGCCATGGCGCTGCCGCCCGGGCCCACCGGCAGGTCGACCACGCCCGCCTCGCCGCGCATGCGCCGCGCCACCGCCTCGGCGTCGTCGCCCCAGCGGAAGGCCGGGTCCTCGCTCCACATCCAGAAGCGCGTCTCGCCGCCATGGCTGACGAGCGCGGCGATCTTGTCCTTGGCGCGCGCCGCCAGCTGCAGCGAGCGGCCGTGCACCAGCAGGTAGCGCACGTCCTCCAGCCGGCCCTGCACCTGCTCGTGCTGGTGCCGCGCCAGCTCGCGGCTGAGCACGTGGTGCAGCGCCACGCCGACCAGCGAGAAGCCCACCAGCGCCACCGCCGCGAACATCAGCGCCAGGCGCAGGGCGATCGAGTTGCGGCGCGAGGGCATCTCGTCGTGCCGGCCGTCTCAGGCGCCGCCCGCGGGGCGCTCCTCCAGCACGTAGCCCATGCCGCGGATGGTGTGCAGCAGCGGCGCGTCGAAGGGCGCGTCGATCTTGCCGCGCAGGCGCTTGATCGCCACCTCCACCACGTTGGTGCCGCTGTCGAAGTTCATGTCCCACACCAGCTCGGCGATGGTGGTCTTGGACAGGATCTCGCCCTGGCGCCGCGCCAGCAGCGCCAGCAGCGCGAACTCCTTGGCCGTCAGGTCGATGCGGCGGCCGCCGCGCAGGGCCTTGCGCGCGATCAGGTCCAGCTGCAGGTCGCCCACGCGCAGCAGGGTCGGCTCCTGCGCCCGGCCGCGCCGCGTGAGCGCCTGCAGCCGCGCCTGCAGCTCGATGAAGGAGAAGGGCTTGACCAGGTAGTCGTCGGCGCCGCCCTGCAGGCCGCGCACGCGGTCCTCCACGCCGTCGCGGGCGGTGAGCATGATGACCGGCGTGCCCTTGACGGCGCGCAGCGAGCGCAGCACCTCGAAGCCGTCCAGGCCGGGCAGCATGGCGTCGAGCACGATCACGTCGAAGTCGTGGTGCAGCGCCAGGTGCTGGCCGTCGATGCCGTCGTAGGCGACGTCGACGGCGCAGCCCTGCTCCGTCAGGCCCTGGCACAGGTAGTCGGCCGTCTTGCGCTCGTCCTCGACGATCAGGACCCTCATGGTTGCGCCGTCGCCTCCGCCTGCGGGGCCAGCGGCGTGCGCCCGGCCTTGCGCGCCGCCCGCGCCGCCTTGCGCCGCACGTACCAGTGGTGCGCACGGTCGAGGTAGAGGTAGATCACGGGCGTGGTGAAGAGCGTCAGCACCTGCGAGAGGATCAGCCCGCCCACCATGGCGTAGCCCAGCGGCCGGCGCAGCTCGGAGCCGGCGCCGTGGCCCAGCATCAGCGGCAGGCCCGACAGCAGCGCGCACATGGTGGTCATCATGATCGGGCGGAAGCGCAGCAGGCAGGCCTCGAAGATCGCGTCGCGCGGGCTCATGCCCTTGTCGCGCTCGGCGTGCAGGGCGAAGTCGACCATCATGATGCCGTTCTTCTTGACGATGCCGATGAGCAGGATGATGCCGATGAGCGCGATCACGGAGAGATCGTAGCCGCCCGCCATCAGGATCAGCAACGCGCCCACGCCGGCCGAGGGCAGCGTCGAGAGGATGGTCAGCGGGTGGATGTAGCTCTCGTACAGCAGGCCCAGCACGATGTAGACGGCCACCAGTGCCGCCGCGATCAGGTAGGGCTGGGTGCGCAGCGAGGCGCCGAAGGCCTGCGCCGTGCCCTGGAAGGTGCCGGTGAGCGTGGCCGGCACGCCCATCTCGGCCTGCGCCTTCTGGATGGCGTCCACCGCCTGGCCCAGCGAGGTGCCGGGCGTGAGGTTGAAGGAGATCGTGACCGCCGGAAACTGGCCCTGGTGGTTCACCGCCAGGTAGCCGGTATGGGTGGTGTCGATCTTCGCGAAGGTCGACAGCGGCACCTGCTGCCCGGTGGTGGGCGAGGTCAGGAACAGCTTGTCGAACAGCTGCGGGTCCTGCTGCAGGCGCGGCGTGACTTCCAGCACCACGTTGTAGCTGTTGAGCTGGGTGAAGTACTGGGCCACCTGGCGCTGGCCGATGGCGTCGTAGAGGGTGGCGTCCACCAGCGCCGGCGTGATGCCGTAGCTGGCGGCCTTCTCGCGGTCGATGGTGACGTTGGCCGTGGGCGCGGCGTTCTGCTGGTCCGAGGTCACGTCGGCCAGCTGCGGCAGCGACTGCAGCCGGGCCGTGATGCGCGGCGTCCAGTCGTTCAGCTCGTCCAGCTTGGTGTCGGTCAGCGTGTACTGGTACTGGGTGCGCGCCAGCCGGCCGCCGACGTTGATGTCCTGCCCGGCCTGCATGTAGAGCGTGATGCCCGGCACCTGCGCGAGCTTCGGCCGCAGGCGGTCGATGATCTGGTCGGCGGTGTCGGTGCGCCCCTCGTCCATCGGCTTGAGGCCCATGAAGATGTTGCCGGCGTTGAAGGTGCTGGCGCCGGCCTGCATGCCGAAGCTGGCGATGTCCGGGTCCTGCCGCACGATGTCGGCCAGCGCCAGCATGCGCGCGTGCATGGCCTCGGAGGAGGTGTCCTGCCCGGCGACGGCCGAGCCGAAGATGAAGCCCGTGTCCTGCTGCGGGAAGAAGCCCTTGGGGATGACGACGAACAGCAGCACCGTGGCCGCCACGGTGGCCAGGAAGCTCATCAGCGTGGCGAAGGGATGGCGCAGCACCACCTCCAGGCCGCGCCGGTAGCCGCCCAGCATGGCGTCGAAGCCGCGCTCGAAGAGCCGGAAGAGGCGGCCGTGCTGCTCGGCGTCGTGGCCCTCGGCGTCCCTGGCGTGGTTCTTCAGGAACCTGGCGCACAGCATCGGCGTGAGCGTGAGCGACACCAGCACCGAGACCACGATGGTCAGCGTCACCGTCACCGCGAACTCGCGGAACAGCCGCCCGACGATGCCGCCCATCAGCAGCAGCGGGATGAACACCGCCACCAGCGACACCGAGATCGAGACGATGGTGAAGCCGATCTCGCCGGCGCCTTGCAGCGCCGCCTTCAGCGGCGCCATGCCGTCCTCGATGTGGCGGTAGATGTTCTCCAGCATGACGATCGCGTCGTCCACCACGAAGCCCACCGCGATGGTCAGCGCCATGAGCGAGAGGTTGTCGAGCGAATAGCCCAGCACGTACATCACCGCCGCGGTGCCGAGGATGGCGAGCGGCACCGTCACGCTGGGGATCAGCGTCACCGTCACGTTGCGCAGGAAGACGAAGATCACCGCGACCACCAGGGCGATCGAGAGGACGAGCGTGAATTCCACGTCCTTGACCGAGGCGCGGATGGTCTGCGTGCGGTCGATCAGCGGGTTGACGGCGACGCTGGGCGGGATCGAGGCCTTGAGCCGCGGCAGCGCGGCCTGGATGCGGTCCACCGTCTCGATCACGTTGGCGCCCGGCATCTTGGTGATGGCCAGCAGGATGTTGCGGCCGTTGCGGATGTCGTTGCCCGCGGGCGCCGCCGCGCCGGCGAAGCCCCAGGCCGCCACCTTGGCGTTCTCGGGCCCGTCCACCGCGATGCCGATGTCGCGCACGCGGATCGGCGCGCCGCCCCGCCAGGCCAGCACCACGTCGTTCCACGGCGCGGCCTTGAGCAGCTGGTCGTTGGTGTAGACGTTGAAGGCCTGGCTGGCGCCGTCGATGGTGCCGGTGGGCGCGCTCACGGTGGTGTTGGCGATCACGCCGCGGATGTCCTCCAGGCTCAGCCCCAGCGCCTTGAGCCGCGCCGGGTCGGCCTGGATGCGCACCGCCGGCTTCTGCGTGCCGTAGATGTTGACCAACCCCACGCCCTCGATGCGCGAGATCTGCTGCGCCAGGATGTTGTCGGCGTAGTCGTTCACCTCGGTCAGCGGCAGCACGTCGGACTGCACGCTCAGGATCAGCACCGCCGAGTCGGCCGGGTTGATCTTGCGGAAGCTCGGCGGGCTCGGCAGGTTCTTGGGCAGCTGGCCGGTGGCGGAGGCGATGGCCGACTGCACGTCCAGCGCGGCGCCGTCGATGTTGCGGTCCAGGTCGAACTGCAGCGTGACCTGCGTCAGGCCCAGCGAGCTGGTCGAGGTCATCTGCGCGAGGCCCGGGATCAGCGAGAACTGCCGCTCCAGCGGCTGCGCCACGTTGGCCGCCATGGTCTCGGGGCTGGCGCCGGGCAGCCGGCCCGTCACCTGGATGGTCGGGAAGTCCACCTGCGGCAGCGGCGCCACCGGCAGCAGCGGCCAGGCGACCAGGCCGATCAGCAGCAGCGCCAGGCCCAGCAGCGAGGTGCCGATGGGCCGCTGGATGAAGGGGGCCGAGATGCTCATGAGCGTTCCCTGGCCGGGCGGGCCTGCCCGGCGGGCTCGCGCTGCGTGTCCTCGGTGGGCGGCGCCGCGGCGCCGGTCCGCGCCTTGCCGCCTTCGCCGTCCGCGGCCTCGACCACCTTGCTGCCGGGCGTCAGGCGGTACTGCCCGTCCGTCACCACCCGGTCGCCCTCACTGAGGCCCTTGGCCACCAGCGAGCGCCCGCCTTCCGTCGCGCTCACCTCGATCGGCTGCATGCGCGCCTTGCCCTGTGCATCGATCACGTAGGCAAAGAGGCCGTCCTGGCTGCGCTGCACGGCGGCCGAGGGCACCGTCAGGGCGCCCTGCTGCGTGCCCAGCACCAGCCGCGCATCGACCGACTGGCCGGGCCAGAGCCGGTGCGCGGCATTCGGGAAGCGCGCCTTCATGGCGATGGTGCCGGTGGCGGTGTCGATCTGGTTGTTCAGCAGCGTGAGGTCGCCGGTGGCCAGCGCCTCGCCGGTGCCCCGGTCGATCGCCTGCACCTGCAGCGGCGCGCCGCCGTGCAGCGCCCGGTTGACCGACTGGAAGGCGCTTTCCGGCAGCGTGAACTGCACCGCGATGGGGTCGACCTGGTTGATGACCAGCAGCCCGTTCGCGTCCGCGGCATGGACGATGTTGCCGGGGTCGACCAGCCGCGCGCCGATGCGCCCCGCGATGGGCGCGGCGATGGTGGTGAAGCCCAGCTGCACGCGCGCGGCGTTGAGCAGCGCCGCATCGCTCTGCACGGTGGCCGCGAGCTGGCGCACCAGCGCGGACTGCGTGTCGACCTGCTGGCGCGTGGCGGCGTCTTCCTTGATGAGCGCGCTGTAGCGCTGCAGGTCGGCGCGGGCGTTGGCCAGCTGCGCCTCGTCGCGCGCCTGCTGCGCCTGGCTCTGCTGCAGCTGCGCCTGGAAGGTGCGCGGGTCGAGCTGCGCCAGCACCTGGCCGGCCTTGACGTCCTGCCCTTCCTGGAAGCTGACATGGTCGAGCTGGCCGTCGACCCGCGCGCGCACCGTGACCGAGGCGATGGGCAGCACGTTGCCGACGCCCGTCACGGCGATCGGCATGTCCTGCCGGCGCACCTTGGCGGTGTGGACCGGCACGGCCGGCGCGCTCGCCGCCTCGCCGGCGCGCGCCGCCGCCTGGGCGCTGCCCAGGCCGCCGTGGCGCCAGCCCGGCCAGGCCACGAGCACGGCGATGGCCGCTGCCACGGCGCCGAGCGCCAGGCCGCGGCGCGGCAGGCGGCGCGCGGGCGCGGCGGGGGGTGGAAGCTGTCCGGCCGCCGTGGCGGCCGGGTCCTGGGGGGCATCGGGGGTGTGCATGGGAAAGGCTCCGTGGCATCGCCGGGGCGATGCGTCAACGTGCGGGGGTTCCGGCGGCGGAAACGGCCTCGGAGGGGGTGGCACCGGTGCTGGCGCGTGCCACGGCGGGCAGCTGCGACGCGTCCCAGCCGCCGCCCAGCGCCTTGACCAGCGCCACGCTGGCGGCGTACTGGCGCCCCTCCAGCTGCAGGGCGGTGCGCTCCGCCGTCAGCGCCAGGGCCTGCGCCGTGATGACGGAGGTGTAGGTGCCGGTGCCGGCGCGGTACTGGCTCAGCAGCACCCGCACCGAGTCGTTGGAGGCGGCCACGGCGCGCTCCTCGGCGCGCCGCTCGTCGGCCAGCTGGTGCAGCGCGGCCAGGTTGTCCTCCACCTCCTGGAAGCCGGCCAGCACGGTCTGGCGGTAGCCGGCGGCGGCGGCATCGAAGGCGGCGCGCGCCTGGTCGACCCGGGCGCTGCGCGCGCCGGCGTCGAAGAGCGTGCCGGCCAGCGCGAAGCCCAGCGCCCACACCTTGTCGGGCGCGCTGGCCCAGGCCCGCAGGCCGGCGCCGGAGAAGCCGCCGCTGGCGCTGAGCGTGAAGTCGGGGTAGTAGGCGGCCGTGGCCACGCCGATCTGCGCGTTGGCGGCGGCCACGCGGCGCTCGGCGCCGGCGATGTCGGGCCGCCGCTCCAGCAACTGCGAGGGCACGCCCGGCGGCAGCACCGGCAGCCGCGCGGACGGCGCGGCGTCGTCGGCCAGCGGCGCCAGCGCGAACTCGCCCGGCGTCCTGCCCAGCAGCACCGCCAGCGCGTGCTCGAGCTGGCGGCGGGTCAGGTCCACGTCGATCGCCTGCGCCTCGGCCGCCGCCAGCGTGCTCTCGGCCAGCGCCACGTCCGAGCGCATCGCGGTGCCGGCGCGGTACTGGGCCTGGGCCAGCTGCAGCGACTTGCGGTAGCCCTCCAGCGTGCGGCGGTACAGCTGCGCCTGGCGGTCGTCCAGGCGCAGCTGGATGTAGTCGTTGACCACCGCGGCCTGGACGTTCAGCCGGGCGGCCGCCAGGTCGGCGGCGTTGGCCTGGGCGCTGTCGGCGGCCGACTCGACCGTGCGCCGCACGCGGCCCCACAGGTCCGGCTCCCAGGCGGCCTGCAGCGACCAGGCGTGGGAGTCGCCCAGCACCGATTCGCCGTTGACCTTGCTGCGCCCGCGCCCGCCGGAGGCGCCCAGGCCCACCGTCGGATAGAAGGCGGCCGAGGCGCCCTGCACCAGCGCCTGCGCCTGCCGGTACTGCGCCTCGGCCTGCTGCAGCGTCTGGTTGGCCTGGTTGGCCTGCGCCACCAGGGCGTCGAGCTGCGGGTCGCCGAAGAGCGTCCACCAGGGCGTGCGCGCGTCGGCCTCGGCGGGCGCCGCGGGGCGCCAGGGGCCGTCTTCCCTGAAGCTGCCCAGGGCGGCGCCGGCCGGCGCCGCCGGGCGCTGGTAGTCGGGCCCGACGGCGCAGCCGGCCAGGCACAGCGCCAGGGCGGCGGCCGCGGCGAACGGGCGGAAAGGCGCGGGAAGGGAGGCTGGCACGGCCATGCGGCCCACTCTAGGCCGCGCGCACCGACGCCACGCTGACAGCCGGATGACAAAGCTGTCAGCCTTCGCTGCCGATGCGGCGCAGGGCCACCGGGTCGCGCACCACCATGCGCTTGTAGCTCAGCCCGAGGACACCCTCGTCGACCAGCAGGCCCAGCTCCTTGTTGATGGTCTGGCGCGACAGGCCCAGCATGGACGCCAGGTCGTGCTGCGACAGGCGCACGCGCAGGTCGACGCCGGCCTGCTGCCGCGTCCCGTAGATCTCCACCAGGTTCATCAGGGTCGCCGCCACCCGGCGGCGGATCGACCCGAGCGTCTGCGCCTCCAGCATCGCCACGCTCATCCGCTGGCGCTGCAGGCCCAGCCGCGCCACGTCGCGCCAGAGGATGGGCTCGGCATCCAGCACGGCGATCACGGCGTCGCTGGGCAGGTGGATGATCACCGAGTCCTCGTGGGCGTGGTAGTCGTAGGCCAGCGGCACGTCCTCCAGCAGCCGCACCACCGGCGCCACCTGGCCGGGGCCCAGCAGGGCGTTGACGTACTTGCGGCCGAAGGGGCTGACGCTGCTGATCTCCAGGCAGCCGGACACCACCACCAGCAGCTCGCGCCGGTGGCGGTCGTGCGAGAGCACCTGCGTGCGCCGCCGGTAGCGCTCCATCCGCGCGGACTTGAGCAGCTCCTCCCGGCGCGCTTCCGGCCAGCGCGAGAACAGCTCGTTCCAGCGCAGCGCGCGCTCCATCAGCACGGCGTTGTCGGAAGCATCGGCAGAGCGCTTGCGCAGGAGCATGGACGGGGGCGATGGCGGCAGGTGCCGAAGGCGGCGCGTGGCGGAATCTGTCGGCGCATTGACAGATTCCGCAGCCCCCCCTTTCTATCGTACGGGGGCTCGCTCAACAAGCGGCACACCCCGGGCAGCGCACCCCGCGCATGCCACCTAGGAGACAAACCCATGAAAACGGCCTTCGCCGCAGCGCTCGCGCTGTCGGCCTCTACCCTCGCGTGCGCCCAGAGCAGCGTGAACCTCTTCGGAACGGTGGACCTGTACGTGGCGCACGCCCGCTCAGGCAGCAGCTCCTGGACCAAGCTGGAGGACGGCGGCAACACCGCGTCGCGCTTCGGCTTCCGGGGCAGCGAGGACCTCGGCGGCGGCCTGGAGGCGCACTTCCTGCTCGAGGCCGGCTACTCCCCCGACACCGGCAACGGCAACCTGCCCGGCCCGTCGATCGCCTTCACCCGCCAGTCCTTCGTCGGCCTGTCCGGCCCCTGGGGCCAGCTGGACGCCGGCCGCATGTACACGCCGCTGTTCTTCACGCTGTTCCGCGGCGACCCCTACGGCGTGAACTCGGTGTTCTCGCCGCTGATCCTGGCCTTCCAGAACGACGCCCAGCCCGGCGCGCTGGGCCTGGCCGCGCGCGCCAGCAACATGGTGCGCTACCGCACCCCGGCCAAGAGCGACTTCTTCGCCGACATCGCCTACGCCCCGGGCGAGTCGGGCGAGCAGAGCCACCGCAGCGGCGACGTGTACGGCGCCTCGGTGGGCTGGTCGCACAAGCCCTACTACATCTCCTACGCCTTCCAGCGCTCGCGCTCGGGCTCGGCCACCGCGCCGGTGGCCCAGCCCTCCACCACCACCCACCAGGCCGTCAGCGGCGCCTACGAGTGGGCCGACCTGCGGCTGTACGCGACCTACTCCACCTCCTCCGCCAGCATCCCCATCGTGGCCAGCCTGCCCGGGCTGCCCGGCGTCCAGGGCGTGTTCGGCTCGACCCGCGCGCCGCGCTCGCGCACGGCCAGCCTGGGGGCGCAGTACACCATCACGCCCACCTCCAACGTGCTGTTCGAGGTGGTGCAGCGCAAGGTCAGCGACAGCAACCGCGCGCAGCTGGCCTGGACGCTGGGCTACGACTATCTGCTGAGCAAGCGCACGGCGCTGTACGGGCGGCTGCTCAAGCTGGAGAACCGCAACAAGGCCGCCGTGTCGCTGGCCGGCGTGCGCGTGGCGGCCAACAGCGGCGACGACGTGCGCGTCATCGCCGCGGGCATCCGCCACCACTTCTGACCACGTCCCCCCGCCCCGCCGCGCCATGACCACCTCCCGCATCGAGATCGACTCCCTGTCCGCCCTGTTCTCGCCCCGCTCGATCGCGGTGGTGGGCGCCTCCTCCAGCCCGCAGAAGATCGGCGGCATCCCGATCGACTACGCGCTGCGCTTCGGCTTCGAGGGCGCGCTGTACGCGGTCAACCCCAAGGCCGAGCAGATCCAGGGGCTGCCCGCGTACCCGAACCTGCAGGCCATCGGCAAGCCGGTGGACCTGGCCATCCTCGCCGTGCCTGCGGCGCTGGTGGACCGGGCGCTGGAGGACGCCATCGCGGCGGGCGTCAAGGGGGTGGTGCTGTTCTCCTCCGGCTTCGCCGAGGTGGGCGCCGAAGGCGCGGCGGCGCAGGCGCGGCTGGCCGCGCGGGCCCGCGCGGCCGGCGTGCGCATCGTCGGCCCCAACTGCCTGGGGGTGATGAACCTGCGGAGCAACGTCTACGCCACCTTCTCGCCGGCGCCGGGCGTGGGCCGCGTGGCGCCGGGGCGCATCGGGCTGGTCAGCCAGTCGGGCGCCTTCGGGGCCTACGCCTACGCCATGGCGCGCGAGCGCGGCGTCGGCCTGTCGGTGTGGGCCACCACCGGCAACGAGGCCGACGTGCAGCTGGCCGACTGCCTGGCCTGGCTGGCGCAGGACGAGGGCACCGACGTGATCATGGCCTACATGGAAGGCTGCCGCGACGGCGAGCGCCTGCGCGAGGCCCTGGCGATGGCGCAGGCCGCGGGCAAGCCGGTGGTGATGGTCAAGATCGGCAGCACCGACCTCGGCGCGCAGGCCGCCGCCTCGCACACCGCGGCGCTGGCCGGCGACGACGCGGTGTACGACGCCGTGTTCCGCCGCTACGGCGTGCTGCGCGCGCACAGCCTCACGGAATTCTTCAACCTGGCCCACAGCGCCGCCGTGGCCGGCCGGCCGCGCGGCAATTCCATCGGCCTGTTCACGCTCTCGGGCGGCGTCGGCGCGCTGATGGCCGACGACGCCTCGGCCCAGGGGCTGGCGGTGCCGCCGCTGAGCGAGGCCGCGCAGGCCACGCTGCGCGAGTGGGTGCCCTTCGCGGCGCCGCGCAACCCGGTGGACATCACCGGCCAGGTGACCAACGACCTGAGCCTGATGGAACGCAGCGCACGCGTCATGCTCGACGATGGCCGCTTCGCCTCGTGGATGGGCTTCCTGGCCGCCGCCGGCGCCTCCGACGCCTTCTGGCCGGTGCTGCGCGAGCTGGTCGCCTCGCTGCGCGGCGCCTACCCCGACACGCTGCTGGCCATCAGCACGCTGCTCACGCCCGAGCGGCGCGCCGAGATCGAATCGATGCGCTGCCTGGTGTTCGCCGACCCCTCGGAAGGCATCCGCACCATCGCCGCGCTGGCCCGGCTGCCGCAGCCCGGCGCCGCGCCGGCCCCCGCGCTTGCCGATGCGCCCGGCGCCGCCATCCACCTGCCGCCCGGCAGCCTGAGCGAGCCCGAGGGCTTCGCGCTGCTGGAACGCGCCGGCGTGCCGGTGGTGGCGCACCGGGTGGTGCACGACGCCGAGGCCGCGGCGCGCGCGGCCGACGCCCTGGGCCACCCCGTCGCGCTGAAGATCGTCAGCGCCGACATCCCCCACAAGTCGGACGTGGGCGGCGTCGCCCTCGGCCTGCAGGACGCGGCGCAGGCCCGCGCCGCCTTCGAGCGCACGCAGGACAGCGCGCGCCAGACCCGCCCCGACGCCCGCCTGGGCGGCGCCCTGGTGGCGCGCATGGTCGGCGGCGGCGTCGAATGCATCGCCGGCGTGCACCGCGACCCGGTGTTCGGCCCGGTGCTGATGTTCGGCCTGGGCGGCATCCATGTGGAGACGCTGCGCGACGTCTCGCTGCGCGTGCTGCCCATCACGCGCGACGACGCCCTGTCGATGGTGCGCGAGCTGCGCGCCTTCCCGATCCTGGCCGGCGCGCGCGGCCGGCCGCCGGTCGACCTGGACTCCATCGCCGACGCGCTGTGCGCGCTGGCCGGCTTCGCCCAGCGCGCCGGCGACTCGCTCGCCAGCGTCGAGATCAACCCGCTGATCGCCCGCTCGAAGACCGAGGGCGGCTGCGTGGCGGTGGACGCGCTGGTCATCGGCGAAGGACCCGCGCCGGCCCCGCACTGAAGACACACGAACCCCATCCAAAGCAAAGAGAGACAAGCCATGAAGACATCGACCCCCTCCCTCGCCGCGCTCGGCCTCGCCGCCGCGCTCGGCCTGGCCGCCGGCCCGGCCGCGGCACAGGACACCTATCCCAGCAAGCCGGTGCGCATCATCGTGCAGTACCAGGCCGGCGGCTCGGCCGACGCGCTGGCCCGCCTGGTCGGCGAGCGCCTGTCCAAGCGCCTGAACCAGCCCGTGCTGGTGGAGAACCGCAGCGGCGCCGGCGGCATCATCGGCACCGACTACGTGGCCAAGAGCCCGCCCGACGGCTACACCCTGCTGCTGACAGTGCCCGGCCCCATCACCGCCAACCTGGCGCTGTACAAGAAGCTGCCCTACGACCCGCGCACCGAGCTGCGCATGGTCTCGGACATCGCCCGCACCCGCACCGTGATGGCGGTGCACCCCTCGGTGCCGGCCAAGGACTTCAAGGAGCTGGTCGCCGCCATCAAGGCCGCGCCCGGCAAGTACGCCATGGGCTCCTGGGGCCCCGGCACGCAGCCGCACCAGGCGCAGGTCTTCATGGACAAGGCCTACGGCCTGCAGACCGTGCACGTCGCCTACAAGGGCGAAGCGCCGATGTCGGTGGACCTGATGGGCGGGGTCATCCAGATGACCATCGGCTCCGTCACCACGCTGCAGCCGCAGATCGCCGCCGGCAAGCTGCGCGCCATCGCGATGGCCGGGCCCAACCGCTCCAAGATGCTGCCCGACGTGCCCACCTTCGCCGAGCAGGGCTACAAGGACGACATCTACATGGTCACCGCGCCGACCTCGCTGATGGCGCCGGCCAAGACCCCCGACGCCATCGTCGAGCGCCTGGGCCGCGACGTGGCCGCCGTCATCAAGGAGCCCGAGGTGCAGCGCCGCATCGAGGAGATGGGCGCCGAGCCCATCGGCAACACGCCGGCCGAGGCCACCGCCGCCTACAAGGCCTTCCTGCCCATCTCGCTGAAGCTGACCCAGGCCACCGGCGTGACGCTGGACTGAAGACACACCCAAGGAGACCCGACGCCATGACCACCCAGACCGCCCCCTCCCCCGCCGAAGCGCGCCGCGCCCTGGCCCGTTCCATCGGCCTCGCCGCCTTCGTCTACGGCTACCCGCTCACCGAGACCTACCGCACCTGCGCGATGCAGACCGCGCCGCGGGCGCAGCGCCGCGAAGGCGCCTCGACCGGCTCCGACGTGCGCGCGCCGATGAACACGCTGCACTTCGCGCCGCGCCCCTCGACGCACGAGGACCGCGACGTCGTCACGCCCGCCAACGACCTGCTCTACGCGATGGCCTGGGTCCACCTGGCCGACGGCCCGATGCTGCTGACGGTGCCCGCCTCCTCGCGCCACCCCGGCCGCTACTTCGTGCTGCCGCTGTACGACGCCTACACCGAGAACTTCGAGAACCTGGGCCCGCGCAACTGCAAGCCCGAGGGCGAGGTGGTGGTGCTGGTCGGCCCCGACGGCCAGGTGCCCGAGTCGCTGCAGGGCCACCGCGTGGTGCGCTGCCCGACCAACCTGGTCTGGCTGATCGGCCGCATCCTCGTGGGCGACGAGAGCGACTGGCCCGCCGCCCGCGCGCTGCAGGCCGAGATCCGCCTGGAGCCCGCGCCCGGCACCACGCTGCGCGGCCGCCCGGCGGCCATCGAGCAGTGGGCCGGCGAGCCGGTGGACGCGATGGCCGCCGCCTTCGAGAAGGGCGAGCCGGCCGCGCAGGTGGCGCCGCGCTTCTTCACCAACGTCTGCCACGCGCTGGCCGAGGCGCCGGGACGCGTGGAAGACCGCGGCCTGGTGGCCTGGTTCGGCCAGGCCGGCCTGCTGGCAGACGCCGCCTTCTCGTGGGAAGGGCTGGAGGAGCCGGTGCGCGAAGGCCTGGTCGAGGGCTTCGCCGAGGGCGTGCGCGTGGTGGCGGCCGTGGGCCGCAACCGCCGCCCCAAGCCCTGGGCCATGACGCCCGCCACCGGCCGCTACGGCAACGAGTTCCTCGGCCGCGCGCGCACCGCCTACCTGGGCCTGGGCGCGCTGGCCACCAGCGAGGCGGTGTACGCCGCCGCGCACTACGACGCGGTGCAGGAGCCGCTGGACGGCAACCGCCGCTACGTCATGCGCTTCGACGCCGCCGACATGCCGCCGGCCGACGCCTTCTGGTCGGTGACGCTGTACGACAGCGACCGCTTCCTCTACCCCAACGAGATCAAGCGCCACGCCATCGGCGACCGCACGCCGGGCCTGAAGCGCAACGTCGACGGCAGCCTGGAGATCGAGGTGGGCCACGCGCGCCCGGCCGACACCGCCAACTGGCTGCCCGCCCCGGCCGGCCGCTTCTACCTGATCCTGCGCATGTACTACCCGCGCGAGGGCGTGCAGAGCTGGCGCATCCCGCCGCTGCAGGCACAGCCGGCCTGAGTCATGGCCGTGACCGACCTGCACGCGCTGGCCGAGGAGGCGGTGGTCTACGCCTGGCCGCTGTACGAGATGAGCCGCATGCGCGCCGCCACCTCGCCGCGCCGCACCGAGGCGGGCGAGGAAGCACCGCCGCCCGCGCGCTGGTGCAACCTCTTCACCCACTCGCGGCAGTTGCTGCGCGCCGGCACCAGCCGCGTGGTGACGCCCAACAACGACACGCTCTACACCAACGCCTGGCTCGACCTGGGCGACGGCCCGCTGGTGATCGACGTGCCCGACACCGCCGGGCGCTACTACGTGCTGGGGCTGCTGGACTTCTACACCAACCCCTTCGCGCACATCGGCCAGCGGCTGACGAGCACGGCGGCGCGCGCCTTCGTCGTCACGCCGCCCGGCTGGCAGGGCGAGCTGCCGGCGGCGTTCGACGCGCCCGGCGCGCGCATCGAGGCGCCGACGCGCTGGCTGTGGGTGATCGGCCGCATCCTGGTCGATGGCCCGCAGGACGTGCCGGCCGTGAACGCGCTGCAGGACGGCTTCACCGTGCGGCCGCTGGCCGACTGGCAGGCGGGCGCCGCGCCCCGGCCGCGCGCCTTCGACCCGGCCTGCGACCCGAAGGCGCCGCTCACGGCCGGCCGCTTCGCCGCCCAGGTGAACGCGGCCCTGCGCGACAACCCGCCGCCGACGCACGAATTCGCCCTGCTCGCGCGCCTGGCCGCGGCCGGCATCGGGCCCGGCGCGGCGCCGCTGGACGACGCGCAGCGCGACGCCCTGCAGGCGGCGCTGGACACCGTGCTGCCGCGCCTGCGCGCCGCGCAGTCGGGCCAGCGGCTGCCCTCCGGCTGGATCCAGCCGCGCGTGGTCGAGGGCAGCTTCGGCGACGACCCCCTGGGCCGCGCGCAGATCGCGCTCAAGTACATCGGCATGCTGGAAAGCCGCGAGGCCACCTACCCGCTGGCCTGGCACGACGCGCAGGGCCGCCCGCTGCACGGCGGCGCGCGCTACCGGCTGCGCTTCGCGCCGGGCATGCTGCCGCCGGTCGACGCCTTCTGGTCGATCACGATGTACGGCGCCGGCGATTACATGCTGGTGGACAACCCCATCGACCGCTACGCCATCGGCGACCGCACGCCGGGCCTGCGCCGCGACGCGGACGGCGGCCTGACGATCCACCTGCAGCACGCGCAGCCCGCCGGCGAGGCCGCACGCGCCAACTGGCTGCCCGCGCCGGCCGGCGAGTTCTACCTGTGCCTGCGCGCCTACGTGCCGCGCGAGGAGATGGTCGACGGCCGCTACGCGCTGCCGCCGCTGGAGCGCGTGGACGACGACAACGACAAGGACACACGATGAGCACCCACGACGACGACAAGCCCTTCCTCATCACCGGCACCGGCAGCGAGACGGTGGCGCCGGGCCTGCACATCCTGCGCGGCCAGGGCCAGTCCTTCGTGGCCGAGACCGACGCCGGCCTGGTGGTGATCGACGCCGGTCCCGGCGGCGGCGTGACGCGCGGCATGATCGACAGCCTGCGCAAGATCAGCGACGCGCCGGTGCACGCCCTGGTCTACAGCCACGGCCACATCGGCTACAACGCCGGCGTGCCGGAGTGGCTGGCCCACGCGCAGCAGCGCGGCGACCCGGCCCCGCGCGTGATCGCCCACCGCAACGTGCCGCGCCGCTACGCCCGCTACCGCGAGACGCAGGCGCTGCAGCACCGCATGGCCGAGGTGCAGTTCAACCGCTCGCCCGGCTTCTTCGAGCACCGCCTCACGATGCACGCGCCGACCGAGACCTTCGACGAGCGCCTCGTCATCGGCAGCGGCGACCGGCGCGTCGAGCTGTTCTGGGCGCCCTCGGAGACCGACGACGCCATCGCGCTGTGGAGCCCCGCGCAGCGCGTGCTGTACGGCGGCCCGTCGCTGCTCGACTCCATCCCCAACATCGGCACGCCCTTCCGCACGCTGCGCGACACGGTGCGCTGGGCCGAGACGCTGGAGGCGATGGCCGCGCTCCGGCCGCTCAAGGCGGTGCGCGAGTTCGGCCCGGTGATCGAGGGCGAAGACGCGGTGCAGCGCGTGCTGGGCCACACCGCCCGCGCCCTGCGCTGGCTGCGCGCCGAGGTGGTGGCGCTGATGAACGAGGGGCTGAACGAGCAGCAGGTCCTGGCGCGCATCCGCTTCCCCGACGAGCTGTTCGCCGTCGAGTGGATGAAGCCCACCTACGGCGACCCGAGCTACATCGTGCGCGACATCTACCGCTCGGAGAACGGCTGGTGGGACCGCAACCCCACCACCCTGCACCCCGAGGCGCCTGAGGCCGTGGCCGAGGCGGTGGCCGGCGCCATCAGCGACAAGGCCGGCCTGGTCGCCAGCGCCCGCGCGCTGGCCGATGCGGGCCAGTGGCAGCTGGCGCTGCACGTGATCGACCTGCTGGCCACCGCGCCCGGCGACGCCCCCGAGATCGCCGAGGCCCGCGCGCTCAAGGCCGCCTGGCTGCGCGAGCGCGCCGGGCAGGTGCAGAGCTACGTGTCGCGCAACCTGTACCGCGTGAGCGCCGAGATGATCGAGCAAGGCACCCAGGCGCGCTTCGGCATCCGCTGAGCAGCGGCGCCACCCCCATCACATCAGAAACGGAGACATGACATGACCCAGACATCCCTCATCAGGCCCGCCCTCGCCGCTCTGGCGGCGCTGGCCCTGGCCGGCACCGCCGCCGCGCAAGCCGCCTACCCCGACAAGCCCGTCACGCTCGTCGTGCCCACCGCCGCCGCCGGCGGCACCGACACCATCGCCCGCCTGTTCGCCGACGTGCTGGGCAAGGCCTTCAAGCAGAGCTTCGTGGTCGACAACCGCCCGGGCGCCAACGGCATCCTCGGCGTCGACTACGTCGCCAAGAGCCCGGGCGACGGCTACCGGCTGCTGTTCACCTACGCGGCGACGATGGCCGTCAACCCGAGCCTGTACAAGAAGCTGCCCTACGACCCGGTGAAGGACTTCGCGCCGGTCGCGCAGATCGGCCGCGGCGGCAACCTGTTGCTGGTGCGCAAGGACCTGCCGGTGAATTCCATCAAGGAGTTCGTGGCCTACGTGAAGGCCCACCCGGACAAGCTCAGCTACTGCTCGTGGGGCAACGGCTCGGGCGGCCACCTGGCGATGGAAAGCCTGAAGAAGCAGGCCGGCCTGGTGATGACCCACGTGCCCTACAAGGGCAGCGGCCCCTGCGTGCAGGACCTGATGGGCGGCCAGGTGGACGCCGGCTTCGCCGACATCTCGTCCACGGTGGAGATCGTCCGCTCGGGCCGCGTGCGCGCCCTGGCCTACAGCGGCCCCAGCCGCGTGCCGATGCTGCCCGACGTGCCGACGATGACGGAGTCGGGCTACCCCTTCAAGAACTACTCCTGGTACGGCGTCTTCGCGCCGGCCAAGACGCCGCCGGCCATCGTGCAGCGCCTCAATGCCGAGATCGTCCGCGCGCTGAAGGACCCGGTCGTGGTCAAGCGCATGCAGGAGCTGAACTTCACCGACCTGCCGCTGACCACGCCGGAGCAGTTCGGCGCCACGCTGAAGCAGGATTTGCAGGACTGGAGCGCGCTGGTCAAGTCCGTCGGCGTCTCGCTGGACTGAGACGCGGCTCCACCCGGAACATCAGCTCCGCAGCAGCCGCGGCAGCCGCAGCGGCGCCGCCCCGCCCGGCAGCGCCTGCCCCTGCGGAAACAGGCTGTGCGCCACGCGCTGCGGATCGATGCCGAAGCACTCGCCGGCCGCGCCGGCGATCAGCGCATCGACGCTGGCCGTCGGCTTCAGGTCGCGCTGCTCGAAAAGCTGCTGCGGCTGCAGCCCCGGCCAGTCGGCGATCACGCGGCCGCCCTGCACGGCGCCGCCCATCAGCATGGCGACGGCGCCGGTGCCGTGGTCGGTGCCGCCGGTGCCGTTGGCCGCCGCGGTGCGGCCGAACTCGGTGGCCACCAGCACCACGGTGTCGGACCACACCGGCCCCAGCCCCTCGCGCAGCGCGGCCACCAGCGCGTCCAGGTTCTTCAGCTGCGCGGCCAGCCGCGCGTTCTGCGCGCTGTGCGTGTCCCAGCCGCCGGTCTCGATCATGGCGATGCGCGGCCCGTCCTCGCGCGCCAGGAAGCCGGCCGCCAGTTTGCCCAGGCCGGCGGCGTCCTGGCGCGGCCGGGCGTCGCCCATGCCGTCCATCGCGATGCCGCGCGTCTCCATCGCCGCGCTCCACAGGCCGTGCAATTGCGCGTCGGCCTGGTAAAGCTGGGCCACGCGCAGCATCAGGTCGTCGCTGGCCTGCGGCAGCGACGAGGGCGCGTACGACGACACCTGCGCCGCACCGCGCAGCGCCATCGGCACCGTCGGCGCGAAGGCCATCGCCTGCGGGTCGTGGCGCGCGTCGCCCGCCGCCAGCCGCACCAGCCGGTTGAGCCAGCCGTCCTTGAGCTGGTAGGGCGCGCCGCCGCCGGTCTCCAGCACGTTCTGGCCGTCGAAGTGCGAGCGGTCGCGGTACGGCGAGGCGACGGCGTGGACGAACAGTGCCTCCTTGGCGGCGTAGAGCTTCGCCGCCTCCACCATCGCAGGGTGCAGCGCGAAGCTGCCGTCGAGCCTGGCGGCGGCCGCGGCATCGACCGCGATGGCGCCGCGCAGCTGCGCGTAGCCGGGGTCGGCGTAGGGGATCAGCGTCTCCAGCCCGTCGGCCGCGCCGCGCTGGATGACGAAGACGAAGCGCCGCGCGGACGGCACGCGCGCCAGCGCCAGCCGCGGCGCGGCCCAGGCGAGCGCCGCGCCGGCGGCGGCCAGGCGCAGCACGTCGCGGCGCTTCGGGGATGCATTGAAGGACATCGTGTTCACCTCCGCAGGAAGTCGGGCGAGACGAGCAGCAGCGCCAGCCCGGTGCTGCCGCTCTCGGCGCGGGCGATGGCCTGCGCGGTGGCGGGCGCCAGCGCGTCGCCGGGCAGCACGCGGGACGCCAGGGCGCGCGGGTCGACCGCGTTGCCGGCCTGCGCGGCGAAGCGCTGCGCCAGCTCGACGCGGCGCACCAGCGCGTCGGGCGCGGCCCAGCCCGCCGCCACGTCGTCGAAGCCGGCCGGCGAACCGGGGCGCCACACGGGCTGGCCGAGCTGGTTCATCAGCCCCGCGGCCTGCGCGCCCTTCAGCTCGCCGCGGCCCAGCGCGCGCATCGACGAGACCACCCATTCCCAGGGCGTCTTGAACTTGCCGGGGCCGGCGGCCCAGGGCTCGGGCGCCTCGACCAGCGCGCGGTACACCGCGGGCAGGTCGCCGCTGCTGCGCAGGAAGGCCTGCGCCAGGCGGTCCACCAGCGCCGGCGGCGGATCGTCGGCGACGAAGTGGCGGGCAAGCTGGCTCGCGACGTGGCGGGCCGTGGCCGGCGCGGTGGCCAGGTCGTGCAGCACGGCGCGCGCCTGCGCCTCGCCGGGCTGCGCATAGCTGCGGCCGAACACGGTGCGCGGGCCCGGCTCGTGCAGCGCGGGGCGGAACTGGAAGCCGGCCGGCACGCCGTCGTCCGGCGGCGATGGTTGTGGTGGTGGCGCGTTGCCCGCCATCGCGGGCGCGGCCTCGGCGGCCACGCTCCAGCCGGTGAGCGCGCGGGCGAACTCGGTCACGTCCTGCTGCGTGTAGCCGGTGCGCACGCCCAGGGTGTGCAGTTCCATGATCTCGCGCGCCAGGTTCTCGTTGAGGCCGCGCGTGCGCTGCGGGTTGCGCGCGGCGGCGCGCTGCGCGGCCGGGCTGCCGGGCCCGACGGACTGCGCCTGGTCGAGGTACACCAGCATGGCCGGGTGGCGCACCGCGGCCAGCAGCAGGTCCTCGAAGCGGCCGAGCACGTGCGGGCGGATCGCCTCGGCCTCGTAGGCGCCGGCCAGGGCCAGCACCTGCGGCTTCTCCACCGAGATGGCGAAGTGGTTGGACCAGAAATGCACCAGCCGCTCGACGAAGGGCGCGGGCGTGTCGAGCGCGCTGGCCAGCCGGGCGTTGACCGCCGCGAGGTAGCCCTCGCGCGCATCGCGGCGCTGCGTCTGGCGCAGCGCCTGGCGGTCGGCCTCGGGCGCGTCGCGCAGCTCGCGCTGACGGCGCTGGAAGTCGGCCAGCAGCGTGCCGGTGGCGGGCTGCCGGGCCCAGGCGGGCGCGGCGGCGTCGTAGCGCGCCAGCTGCGCCAGCAGCCAGCGGCGCGGCGCGGCGGGCGGCTCGTCGGCGGGGCGGGCGCCGAGCCCGAAGCGGTTGAGGGCGATGGCCTGGGGGTTCATGGCGGGGCTCCGGTGTCGTCGAGGCCGGGTCGGGGCGCGCGGGCGGCGGGCGCGGGCGGCACGCGCAGGCTGCTCTGGGTGGCCAGGCCGTGGGCGAACACGGCCCGCTCCTGCGGCGCCAGCGAGGCGGCGAAGTCGGCCACGCTGGCTTCGATGCGCGCGCGCAGCGCCACGTCGGCGCTGCGTGTGCGTGCCAGCGCGGCGTCCACCGCGGCGCGGTCGAACTGCGGTTGGGCCATCAGCCGGGCCAGCTCGACACGGCCGGCGCGCGCGGCCTGTACGTCCTCGGCCGCGGCGCGCCGCGCGTCGCGCAGGCCGGCGCGGAAGGCGTTGCGCTGCGCGGGCGGCAGGGCATCGGCGGCGAAGCGCAGGCCGCGCGGCGCGGCGGGCGTGGCGCCGGCAGCCGGCGCCGCAACGACGGGCGTCGGGGACGCATGGAGGCCGCCCGTCCAGGCGTAGTAGAGGCCCGCGCCGGCGAGGCCGCCGAGCAGGAACACGTTGAGCAGCAGCGACAGGAGCAGCCAGCGCGTGCGGGGGGCGGTGTCGTTCATTCCTCGTTTCCTTCCGTCGCGCCCGGGAGCAGCGGGCCGGGCTCGAAGGCGGTGGCGGCCCAGCCGCCTTCGGCCGGCAGCGGATGCAAGGCCGGCGCGGCGGCGCCCAGCAGCAAGGCCGCCGCCAGTGCACCCGCGGCCACGCCGGCCAGGCCCGCGCCGGCCGCGGCGCCGGCGACGCGGGTGCCCGGCTGCCAGGCGCCGATCCACGCCCGCCATCCGTTGCGTGCGGGCCGCCGTGGCCGGCCGGCAAGCACGGCCTGCATCAACGCCGGCGACGGCGCGGCGACCGCGTGCGCGTCCAGCCAGGCATCCAGTTCGCCGGCCTCGTCGAGCACCGCCTGCAGCTGCGGCCTGTGCGCCAGCAGCGCTTCGGCACCGGCCTGCTCGCCGGCCGGCCAGCGCCGCAGGTCGCCGCCCCAGGCCTCGGCCAGCGTGGTGAAGCGGGCCTGCGTCATCGGCACACCGTCCTCAGTCATGGCGCGCCCTCCTCCCGCAGCCGCTCGCGCAGGCTGCGGCGCGCGCGGGCCAGCAGGCTTTCGAGCGCATCGACCGACACGCCCATGAGCCGCGCCGCGTCGGCCTGCGGCAGTTCCTGGTAGTGGCACAGCACCAGCGCCTCGCGCTGGCGCGGCGGCAGGCCGGCGATGGCCGTCGCCACGCGCTGGCCGAGTTCGCGCGACTGCAGCTGCTGCTCGGGCGTCGCGCCCGGGTCCACGGCATCGAAGGCCGGGGCATCGCCGTCGGGCTGCCCGGGCGATGGATGCACCAGCCGCCGCCGCTCGGCCCGCCGCAGCCGGTCGTGGCACAGGTTGAGCGCCACCTGGTGCAGCCAGGTGTCGAAGCGCGCCTCGCCGCGGCGCCAGCGGGGGGCCTGCTGCCAGGCGCGCACGAAGCTCTCCTGCGCCACCTCCTCGGCCTCGGCGCGCACGCCGAGCAGGCGCTGCGCCAGGGCCAGCAGGCGCGGCAGCTTGCGCGCCACCAGCTCGCGCGCGGCCTGCGGCTCGTCGCGAGCGAGGCGCGCCAGCAGTTCGTCGTCGGGGTCATCCGTGCTTTCGGCCAATGGACACCGTGCCGTCCTTGCGGACAAAGGCCGGCGCGGGAAGCGCCGGGTCGATGCCATCTTCAACGCACGAGGCGGCGCAATCCGTCGGCGGATGTCACGAGACGGTACGGGCGCTGCCTGTGCCCTCGCCCGGTTTTCAGAACGAAATCGGGCTCAATCGCCCGACTGGCAGGCACCAGAAGCTATCGATTCGATAGCAAATCAGTCCGCCTCGTACAGCTCCAGCGGCAGGCCGTCCGGGTCCTGGAAGAAGGCGAAGCGGCGGCCGGTGTACTCATCGACCCGCACCGGCTCGGTGGCGACGCCGGCGGCCTGCAGCGCGCGGACGCCGGCATCGAGTTCCGCCACCGCGAAGGCCAGGTGCCGCAGCCCGCGCGCCTCGGGGCGCGTCGGACGCGGCGGCGGGTCGGGGAAGGAGAACAGCTCGACCTGCGAGCCGTCGGGCAGGCCCAGGTCCAGCTTCCACGAGCCGCGCGCCGCCCGGTGGTGCTCGGCCAGCACCGCCAGGCCCAGCACCTCGACGTAGAAGCGGCGCGAGCGCGCGTAGTCGCTGCAGATGATGGCGGCATGGTGGATGCGCGCCGCGCCGATGCCCGGCGTGCCCGGCACCGGCGCCGCGTGCAGCTCGCAGGCCATGTGGATCTTGGCGAGGAAGCGGTCCCCGCCCATCGCCACCGCGCCGGCCTCGCGCCCGAAGGCACGGAAGCCGCAGCGCGCATAGAGCCGCAGCGCCGGCAGGTTGTCTTCGGTGACCGTGAGCTGCACCTGGCGCAGGCCGGGCCGCGCACGCGCCGCCGCCAGCAGGGCCTCGACCAGGGCGCGGCCGGTGCCATTGCCCTGCGCCCGCGGCAGCACCACCATGCCGAACAGCGTGGCCTTGTGACGGCTGCGCTCGCGCGGCTCGAAGGCCAGCCCCGCTGCGCCCACCAGCGCGCCCTGCGCGTCGAAGGCGCCCATCGTCAGGCTGGCCGGCACCTCGCCTTCGGGCAGGCGCCCGGTCCACCAGGCCAGCGGCAGCGGCGCGCGCTCGGCGACGGTGGAGGTGAAGGCTTCCGGATGCCGCGCATAGGCGTCCAGCATCAGCGCCCGGTAGGCGGGCGCATCGGGCGGCGCGAGGCGGCGGACGGTCATGCCGGGCGCGCCTGCCGCCTCATTCGGGGCTGATCATCTCGGCGTACTCGTAGAGCGAGCCGAGGATCGCCTCGCCGCGCTCGTCGGCGCTTTCCGCCAGCGTGTCGATCTCGGCGAAGTACTGGTCCACGTTGTAGGCGCCGCCCTCGCCTTCGATCAGCTTGGCGACGCGGTGCGCCTGCCAGCGCTCCTGCCCGGCCTCGTCCAGCGTGTCGGCGAAGTTGCGCGCGCGGTAGCGGAACAGCAGCTCGTCCAGCCGCGGGTCGTCGAAGGCGGCGCGCTTGCCGGCCAGCCGCTCGCCCGAGAGCGCGCGCAGCTCGTTGAGCCGGCGCCGGTCGGCGTTGCCGACGAAGCCGCCGTACAGGTCCTCGTCCACGTCGAGCGTCGCTTCCTTCGGGCGGGCATAGACCTCGGCCCAGATCGCATTCATGTCGGGCAGGCTGGCGGCGATCTCGGCGTGGCGCATCGCTTGCGCCAGGTCGATCTGCCAGCGCGCCAGCATCGCCTCGCCGAGCGTGCGCAGGTTGGCCACCACCATCGGCGACTTGTTCAGGTGCACGCCCTTGATCGGCAGCCTCGCCACGCCCTCGGGCAGCTCGGCGCTGCGGGTGAAGAGGCGCTGGCGCAGCGTCGGCACGTCGAGCGTGGCGAGTTCCGACGGGTCGTGCGCCAGGTCCCAGGCCAGCAGCTCGTTCTTGTTGGTCGGGTGGCTGGCCAGCGGCCACATCACGGCCAGGCAGCCGCGCTCGGGCGCGAACATGCCCGAGACGTGCAGGAAGGGCCGCGCCGTCTGGCGGGTGGCCGGCAGGCCCAGCTCCTGCGCGACGCGGTCCTTCTTGTGCAGTGCGAGTGCGAAGTCGAAGAGGCGCGGCTGCCGGCCGCGGATGAGCCGCGCCAGCGCGATGGTGGCGCGCACGTCCGACAGCGCATCGTGCGCCGACTCGTGCGCCAGGCCGTTGGCGCGCGTCAGGTCTTCGAGGCGGAAGCTGGGCTTGCCGTCGGGGTGCGTCGGCCACTCGATGCCCTCGGGCCGCAGCGCGTAGGTCAGGCGCACCACGTCCAGCAGGTCCCAGCGGCCGCAGTCGTTCTGCCACTCGCGCGCGTAGGGGTCGATCAGGTTGCGCCAGAACAGGAAGCGCGTCACCTCGTCGTCGAAGCGCAGCGTGTTGTAGCCCACGCCGATGGTGCCCGGCTGCGCGAAGGCGGCCTCGATGCGCGCGGCGAACTCATGCTCGGGCAGGCCACGCTCCAGGCACAGCTGCGGCGTGATGCCGGTGATCAGGCAGGCCGCCGGGCTGGGCAGGAAGTCCGGCGCCGGGCGGCAGTAGATCATCAGCGGCTCGCCGATCTCGTTGAGCTGCGCGTCGGTGCGGATCGCCGCGAACTGCGCCGGCCGGTCGCGGCGCGGGTTGGCGCCGAAGGTCTCGTAGTCGTGCCAGAGGAAGGTGCGTTGCGTGTCGGCCATGAACGGGAAGATGGGGATCGGCCGGGTATTCTCGACCACCGCCGCGCCGCGCCGTCCGGCGCGCCATCCAACGCCGGGAGGACACCATGGAGAAATGGCTCGAAGCCGCGATCGACTACATCCCGCGCTGGATGGAGATGCAGATGCGCGTCACCGAACGGCCGGGCGTCTCGATCGCCCTCCACCAGCGCGGGGCAACGCTGCTGGACCTGGCGCTCGGCCATGCCGATGCCGTGAAGAAGACGCGCCTGACACCGCGCCACCGCTTCCGCATCGCCTCGCACTCCAAGAGCTTCACCGCCGCCGGCGTGCTGAAGCTGCGCGAAGCCGGGCGCCTGCAGCTCGACGACCCGGTGGGCCGCCATGTGCAGGGGCTGCATCCGCGCCTGGCGCAGGCCACGCTGGCGCAGCTGCTCTCGCACACGGCGGGCGCCACGCGCGACGGCCCCGACGCCGGCCAGTTCCAGGACCGCCGGCCCTTCCTCGACCGCGAGACGCTGCTGGCGCAGCTGCGCGCGGCGCCGCCCGTCGAGGCCAACACGCGCTTCAAGTACTCCAACCACGGCTTCGCCCTGCTCGGCCTGGTGATCGAGGCCGTCACCGGCGAGCCCTATGCCGACTGGATGCAGCGCGAGATCGTCCATGCCGCCGGCCTGCGCCACACCCGGCCCGACGCCCTGCCCGGCGAGACGCGCCTGCTGGCCCGCGGCCACTCCGGCCGCACACTGCTCGGCCGCCGCGTGGTGGTGCCGGGCGACCAGCCCACGCACGCCATCGCCCCGGCGGGCGGCTTCGTCAGCACCGCGGCCGACGTGGCCGCCTTCTACGCGCAGCTGCTGCCCGGTGCGGGCCGCAGCGTGCTGGGCACGGCCAGCCGCCGCGAGATGCTGCGCCGCCACTGGGCCGTGCCGCACAGCAGCCTGCCGGCCTGGTACGGCCTGGGCGTGATGCACGGCAGCTTCCAGGGCTGGGACTGGGCAGGCCACACCGGCAGCCTGCAGGGCTTCGTCTCGCGCAGCCTGGCGCTGCCGCAGCAGGAGCTGGCGGTCTCGGTGCTGTGCAACTCGCTCGACGGCTTCTCCTGGCCCTGGATGGACGGCATCCTGCAGATCCTGCAGGTGTTCGCGCGGCATGGCGCGCCGTCGGCGAAGACCCGGCCCTGGACAGGACGCTACTGGAGCCTGTGGGGCCCCACCGACCTGGTGCCGGTGCGCGACAAGGTGTTCGCCGTGCCGCCCGTGCTGCAGGCGCCCTTCACCGACGCCACGGAACTGAGCGTGCGCGGCAAGGACCGCGCGCTGATGACGCAGGCCGGCGGCTACGCCAGCTTCGGCGAGGAAGCACGGCTGGTGCGCGACGCACGCGGCTCGGTGAAGGAACTGTGGCTGGGCGGCGCCCGCGGCGTGCCCGAGGCGGTGGCGGCGCGCGAGACGGTCCGCCGCTACGAGGGCTGACTCGCCGCGCCCCTACAGCAGCGGCGAGAACAGCCGCGCCACCGCATCGCCCAGCCGCCGCCCGAACGACTGCCGGCGCCCGTGCCGCACCGGCGAGGCGCTGCCCAGGTCGGTCTCGAACTGCTCGGCCAGCGGGCCCGCCAGCCCGGGGCCGTACACCACCGCCATCACCTCGAAGTTGAGGCGGAAGCTGCGGTTGTCGAAGTTGGCGGTGCCGATCATGGCGCACTGGTCGTCGATCACCAGCGTCTTGGAATGCAGCATGCGCGCCCGGTATTCCCACACCTTCACGCCGGCCGCGATCAACTCGTCGAAGTAGGAGCGCGCGGCGGCGCTGACGATCAGGCTGTCGCTGCGGCGCGGCACCAGCACGCGCACGTCCACCCCGCGCAGCGCGGCGTTGGTCAGCGCCATCAGCGCCGGCTCGCCGGGCACGAAGTACGGCGTGGTCAGCCAGGCCCGGTGCGTGGCGTTGTGGATGGCCTCGACGTGCATGCGGTGGATCGCCTCGAGCGGCGTGTCCGGCCCGCTGGTGACGATCTGCACCGGGATGGCGCCGGGCTCGACCACCGGCAGGTAGCGCGAGAACTGCGCATCGGGGTCGCCGCGCACGCGCTCGCCGGTGGCGTAGGCCCAGTCCTCGATGAAGGTGGTCTGCAGCCAGCGCACCGCCGCGCCCTCGATGCGCAGGTGCACGTCGTGGTAGGCGTCGGGCCGCGTGCGCGGGTCTTCCTCGTCGGTGATGTTGACGCCGCCGGTGAAGCCGATGCGGCCGTCGCACACGACGATCTTGCGGTGGGTGCGGTAGTTGGTCACCGGGCGCAACCGCCGGCCGATGCGCGAATGGTGGAAGAAGGCCACCTGCGCGCCCGCCGCCAGCAGCGGCGCCAGGAAGCGCTTGGCCACGCGCTTGGAGCCCAGGGCGTCGATCAGCAGCCGCACCGTCACGCCGGCGCCGGCGCGCTCGACCAGCAGGTCGCGCAGCCGGGTGCCGATGCGGTCGGGCTCGAAGATGTAGTACTCCAGGTGCACGTGGTCGCGCGCCGCCGCGATGGCCTCGAAGATGGCGTCGAAGGTGCGCGCGCCGCCCGAGAGCAGCCACACGCCGGTGGCGCTGGACACCGGCAGCCCGCAGGCGGCCCGGCCCAGCGCCGCCATCTGCTGCAGCGGCGCGGGCGCGTGCTCGGCGGCCTCGCGCAGCAGCGAGGCATCTTCGCGGGAATGCGCGATGGCCCGGCTGCGCAGGCGCTTCAAGCGGGTCTTCTTCAGGCGCTGCGGGCCGAAGAAATAGTAGATGACGAAACCCGCGCCGGGCAGCAGCGCCAGCGACAGGATCCAGCCCAGCGTCGACACCGGCGCCCGCCGCTGCATCACGATCCACACCGAGAGCACCGCGATGTAGGCGCTCCACGTCAGCGACAGCGCGGTCTTCCACTCGGTGCTCAGTTCAGGCAGGGTCACGGGTTGTCGTTGTGGTGGAGGAGAAGCCGCGCCTCCCACGGAGCCAGGACAAAAGAACCGCTCGGTCAACCGCTTCGCGCTTGCCCGATCCCCCGAGGGGATGCTTCTTGTCTTGGGGCGGCCCGGCGAAAAAAAAGCCGGCAGCGCGATGCTACCGGCCTTTGTCGACGCGCTGCCCCGCAGGCGAGGCAGCGGACGAGAGGAGAACTCAGCCCGTCGCGGCTTCCTCTGCCTCGGGCTTGGACTTGCCTTCCTTCTTCGGCAGCGGGGTGATGTCGAGCAGCACCTCGTCCTTGTCGTCCAGGTCCACTTCGAGGCGCCCGCCCTCGGTGAGCCGCCCGAACAGCAGCTCGTCGGCCAGCGCCCGGCGGATCGTGTCCTGGATCAGGCGCTGCATCGGCCGTGCGCCCATCAGCGGGTCGAAGCCCTTCTTCGCCAGGTACTTGCGCAGCTTGTCGCTGAAGGTGACCTCCACCTTCTTCTCGGCCAGTTGCGTCTCGAGCTGCAGCAGGAACTTGTCGACCACGCGCAGGATGATCTGTTCGTCCAGCGCCTTGAAGCTGACGATGGCGTCCAGCCGGTTGCGGAACTCGGGCGTGAACAGGCGCTTGATGTCGCCCATCTCGTCGCCCGCCTGGCGCGGGTTGGTGAAGCCGATGGTCGCCTTGTTCATGGTCTCGGCGCCCGCGTTGGTCGTCATGATGATGATGACGTTGCGGAAGTCGGCCTTGCGCCCGTTGTTGTCCGTCAGCGTGCCGTGGTCCATCACCTGCAGCAGCACGTTGAAGATGTCCGGGTGCGCCTTCTCGATCTCGTCGAGCAGCAGCACCGCGTGCGGCTTCTTGGTGACGGCCTCGGTCAGCAGGCCGCCCTGGTCGAATCCCACGTAGCCCGGGGGCGCGCCGATCAGGCGGCTCACCGCATGGCGCTCCATGTACTCCGACATGTCGAAGCGGATCAGCTCGATGCCCATGATGAACGCGAGCTGCTTGGCCGCCTCGGTCTTGCCGACGCCGGTGGGGCCGCTGAAGAGGAAGGAGCCGATCGGCTTGTCGCCCTTGCCCAGGCCCGAACGCGCCATCTTGACAGCCGAGGCCAGCACCTCCAGCGCCTTGTCCTGGCCGAACACCACGCTCTTGAGGTCGCGCTCCAGCGTCTGCAGCTTGCCGCGGTCGTCGTTGCTGACGTTGGCGGGCGGGATGCGGGCGATCTTGGCCACGATCTCTTCCACCTCGGTCTTGCCGATGGTCTTCTTGCGCTTGGACGCCGCCAGGATGCGCTGCGCCGCGCCGGCCTCGTCGATCACGTCGATGGCCTTGTCGGGCAGGTGCCGGTCGTTGATGTACTTGGCCGACAGCTCGGCCGCCGCCTGCAGCGCCGCGGTGGCGTACTTGACGCTGTGGTGCTCCTCGAAGCGCGACTTCAGGCCCTTGAGGATCTCGATGGTCTCGGCCACGCTGGGCTCGACCACGTCGACCTTCTGGAAGCGCCGCGACAGCGCCGCATCCTTCTCGAAGATGCCGCGGTACTCGGTGAAGGTGGTCGCGCCGATGCACTTGAGCGTGCCGCTCGACAGCGCCGGCTTGAGCAGGTTGGACGCGTCCAGCGTGCCGCCCGAGGCGGCGCCGGCGCCGATCAGCGTGTGGATCTCGTCGATGAACAGGATCGCGTTGGGCTTGTCCTTGAGCGACTTGAGCACGCCCTTGAGGCGCTGCTCGAAGTCGCCGCGGTACTTGGTGCCCGCCAGCAGCGCGCCCATGTCGAGCGAGTAGACGTTCGACTCGGCCAGGATCTCCGGCACCTCGCCCTGCGTGATGCGCCAGGCCAGGCCCTCGGCGATCGCCGTCTTGCCCACGCCGGCCTCGCCGACCAGCAGCGGGTTGTTCTTGCGCCGGCGGCACAGGATCTGGATGACGCGCTCGACCTCGTACTCGCGGCCGATCAGCGGGTCGATCTTGCCTTCCTTGGCCTGGGCGTTCAGGTTGACGGTGAACTGCTCCAGCGGCGAGGCCTTCTCGTTGCGCTCGCCGCCGCCTTCCTCGCCCTCGCCCGAAGGCGCCTCGCCCCCCTTGGCGGGCTCGGGCGGGTCGCTCTTCTTGATGCCGTGGGCGATGAAATTCACCACATCGAGGCGCGTCACCCCTTGCTGGTGCAGGTAGTAGACGGCGTGCGAATCCTTCTCGCCGAAGATCGCCACCAGCACGTTGGCGCCGGTGACTTCCTTCTTGCCGTTGCCGGTGGACTGCACGTGCATGATGGCGCGCTGGATGACGCGCTGGAAGCCCAGCGTCGGCTGGGTGTCCACGTCGTCGGTGCCGGCCACCTGGGGGGTGTTGTCCTTGATGAAGTTGGTGAGCGATGCGCGCAGATCGTCGATGTTGGCCGAGCATGCGCGCAGAACTTCAGCGGCGCTGGGATTGTCCAGCAACGCCAGCAGAAGGTGCTCCACGGTGATGAACTCGTGGCGCTGCTGCCTGGCCTCGACGAAGGCCATGTGCAAGCTGACTTCCAGTTCCTGGGCAATCATGTGATTTCCTTTGCCTTGCTGCGAATTGAGACGATAAGCTCAGATGGGTTGGAGCCCGGCTTATTCAACCGGTTCACTCACGCACTGGAGCGGATGGCCCGCCTGCACCGCCGCCTCCATCACCTGGTTGACCTTGGTGGCCGCGACGTCCCGTGGATAGACCCCGCAAACTCCGCGCCCATCGAGGTGGATCTTGAGCATGATCTGGGTGGCGGTTTCGCGGTCCTTGCCGAAGAACTCCTGGATCACCACCACCACGAATTCCATCGGGGTGTAATCGTCGTTCAGCATGACCACCTGGTACATCCGCGGGGGTGCCGTGCGCTGCGGCTTGCGTTCCACCACCACCGCGTCACCGTCGTCCCGGCGCGGAACAACCGGCGCCGCTGGCGGCGTGGACGGAATTTGGGTTGCCATGAAATTCATTCTATAGAGCCGTGCATGGACGGGAGGGCCTCGTGGAATTGGTGGCGAACGCGCCACCCACAAGAGCGCGCGCTGCGTGAAAGATGCCGCGCCCGGCTGCCGGCGACATCCCGAGGACGATCACGGATCGCCTGAATCGCACCTGACGACGGCGGCCCGGATGTGCTTTTATTTTTGTGCAGCGCCCCCGGGAAAAGCGTCAACCACGGCGCCGTGGGGTCGTTGATCAGAGGCCTTCCAAGAGGGAGGCGAGTTCCAGTTCACCATCACAGGAAGATCCTCATGAAGAAGCTCATCGCCGCCCTGGTGGCCGGCCTGTTCGCCGCCGGCGTGTTTGCCCAGGCCCCCGCTGCCCCGGCCGAGGCGCCGGCCGCACCTGCCGCCGCTGCCAAGCCGGCGACCCAGCACGCCGCCAAGAAGGCCAAGCACAAGAAGCACGCCAAGAAGGCCTCCAAGGCAGCCGCCAAGGCCGCCTGAAGCCGCGCGCTTCCTTCGGCACAATGGCCCGCTTCGGCGGGCTTTTTTTCGCCTTCCGCCGCCCGACACGGTCCACGCATGTCCTCTGTTGCCCTTTCCCTGCCCGGCCTTCGCCGCCTCGCCATCGCAGCCGCGCTGCTGGCCCCCCTCGCCGCCCTGGCCCAGCAGCCGCAGTTGGATCTGCCGCGCGTGCGCATCACTGCCGGCATGTACCAGATCGACGCACAGGTGGCGGCCACGCAGCCGCAGCGCGAGACCGGCCTCATGTTCCGCCGGGAGATGCCGGCCTCCGAAGGCATGATCTTCGTGTTCGAGCAGCCGGCGCCGCAGTGCTTCTGGATGAAGAACACGCTGATCCCGCTGTCCGCCGCCTTCGTGGCGGACGACGGGCGCATCGTCAACATCGAGGACATGCAGCCGCAGACCACCGACAGCCACTGCTCCGAGGAGCCGGTGCGCTACGTGCTGGAGATGAACCAGGGATGGTTCGCCAAGAAGAGCATCCGCAAGGGCTCCCGGCTCGGCGCCGCCTTCTTCGACAAGGCGCGCTGAGGCAGCAGCGCCGGCAGGCGTGAAAAAGCCGGCCCACGGGCCGGCTTTCTCGTTTCCGTGGAACCCGGATCAGCCGAAGTTCTTGGCGGCGAAGTCCCAGTTGACCAGCTTGGTCAGGAAGGTCTCGACGAACTTCGGGCGCAGGTTGCGGTAGTCGATGTAGTAGGCGTGCTCCCAGACGTCGACTGTCAGCAGGGCCTTGTCGTCGGTGGTCAGCGGCGTGCCGGCGGCGCCGGTGTTGACGATGTCGACGCTGCCGTCCGGCTTCTTGACCAGCCAGGTCCAGCCGGAGCCGAAGTTGCCCACCGCGGACTTGACGAAGGCTTCCTTGAAGGCGTCGTAGCTGCCCCACTTGGCGTCGATGGCCTTGGCCAGCGCGCCGGAGGGCGTGCCGCCGCCCTGCGGCTTCATGCAGTTCCAGAAGAAGGTGTGGTTCCAGATCTGCGCGGCGTTGTTGTAGATGCCGCCGCTGGACTTCTTGACGATGTCCTCGAGCGCCATGTTCTCGAACTCGGTGCCCTTCTGCAGGTTGTTCAGGTTGGTGACGTAGGCGGCGTGGTGCTTGCCGTAGTGGTATTCGAGCGTCTCCTTCGAATACTCGGGCGCCAGGGCGTCCAGGGGGTACGGCAGGGGGGGCAGGACGTGTTCCATCGTTGTGCTCTCGTGGGTTGGTTGGAGGAAGGGGAAAGAGAGAAAAGATTCTAGGAAGGATTGGATGACCCGGCGTCGGACGCAGGCGCGATTGTCCCGGCGGCTCCTGCCGGCCTTGTGCCCTGCACTGCCTCCACGCGCAGCTCGGCCCGGCCGTCCGCAAGCTGCGCACGCACCTGCTGGCCCGCCGTCAGTTGCCCGGTGCGCGTGAGGGCATGGCCCGCGTCGTCGGTGAGCCAGGCGTAGCCGCGCTCCAGTACCAGCGCAGGGTCCAGCAGTTGGAGGTGGCGGCCGGCGCGGGCCAGCGCCTCGCGCCGGCGGTCGAGGTCGCGCTCGAAGGCCCGGACCAGCCCGCGCTCGAGCGCCTGCGGCGCCTGTCCCAGGCGCTCCATCCTCGCGAGCACGCCATGGTGCATGCGCTGCCCCAGGTGGCCCAGCAGCAGGCGCTGGCGGGCCGCCGCGCCGGAAGGCCGGCCCAGCCGCGCCGCCGCGAGGTCCAGCCGCTGCGCCTGCACGTCGACGCGCGCCGCCAGCGCACGGCGCAGGCGCTCCTGTCGCTCGTCGAGGGCGGCCAGCCACTGCGCGCGCGGCACCGACACCATCTCCGCGGCCGCAGTGGGCGTGGGCGCGCGCAGGTCGGCGCAGAAATCGGCCAGCGTGACGTCCGTCTCGTGCCCCACGCCCACGATGACCGGCACCGGGCTGTCGGCGACGGCGCGCGCCAGGCCTTCGTCGTTGAAGGCCCACAGGTCCTCGATGGAGCCGCCGCCGCGCACCAGCAGGATGACGTCGACCGGCGGCGTCAGCGCGGCGAGCCGGCGCAGGCCGTCGATCAGTTCCGCCGGCGCGCCGGCGCCCTGCACGGCGGCCGGCGCCAGCACGACGGGGATGTGCGGCACGCGGCGCCCCAGCGCGGTGGCGACATCGTGCAGCGCCGCCGCGCCCAGCGAGGTGACCAGCCCGATGCGCCGCGGCACGGGCGGGATCGGCCGCTTGCGCGCGGCGTCGAACAGCCCCTCGGCCTCCAGGCGCGCGCGGCGCCGCAGGAACTCCTCGAACAGCGCGCCCTGGCCGGCGCGGCGCAGGCTCTCCACCACCAGCTGCAGGTCGCCGCGCGGCTCGTACACCGCCAGGCGGCCACGCACCTCGACGCGGTCGCCCTCGGCCGGAACGAAGTCCAGCAGGCCCGCGGCGCGGCGGAACATCGCGCAGCGCAGCTGGCCGGCCGCATCCTTCAGCGAGAAATAGCAGTGCCCGCTGCCGGCGCGGGAGAAGCCCGAGATCTCGCCCACCACCGCCACCGGATTGAAGCGCGCGGCGAGCGCGTCGGCCACGGCCCGGCACAGCGCGCCCACGGCCCAGACACGCGGCTGCGCGACCGGCAGGTCATCCATGGCCGGCCCCCCCGCGGGGCGCGCGGTCGTCCACATGCCGCCCGTTATGCGTGCCGGACGGCACGCGGTGCGCCGGGGAACCGCGCGATGCCGTGCAACCCGTTGATCCGCAAGGAAAAACCGCTGCCCAAAAATCGTTCGAACTGTTGCAGGCCACGGCCAATGGGGCTTCCGGAAGGTTGCCAACGGGGTTAGTCACAAAGTTGTCCACAGAATCTGTGAGCGAAACCGCGCCGCTTCGCAGTCGCATTCGGCGCAGAGGGGCTCGGTCATAATCGCCGCCATTTCGCTGGGGCCGCAGGCCCGGAGGAACCTCTTGCTTTCGATCATAGTTGCCGCAGGCTGGCCGATCTGGCCGCTGCTTCTCTGCTCCGTGCTGGCCCTGGCGCTGGTCATCGAGCGCTTCGTGAGCCTGAAGACCTCCAAGGTCATGCCGCCCAAGCTGCTGGGCGAGGCGATCGCCGCCTCGCAGGGCGGCGTGCCCGGCCCCGAGGTGGTGACGCGCCTGGAGCAGAGTTCCGCTCTCGGCGAGGTGCTGGCCGCGGGCTTCCGCACCCTCAACGCCCATCCGCGCAGCACCGAGGAGGATGTGCGCGTGGCGATGGAAGCGACAGGCCGCTTCGTCGCGCACAAGCTGGAGCGCTACCTGCCGGCGCTGGCCACCATCGCCTCGGCAGCCCCGCTGCTGGGCCTGCTCGGCACGGTGATCGGCATGATCGAGATCTTCGACTCGCAGTCGCCCGCCAGCGGCGGCGTGGGCAGCGGCAACCCGGCGCAGCTGGCGCACGGCATCTCGATCGCGCTCTACAACACGGCCTTCGGCCTGATCATCGCCATCCCGACGCTGATCTTCTGGCGCTACTTCCGCACGCGGGTGGACGAGTACCTGCTCAACCTCGAGCTGGCGGGCGAGCGCTTCGCGCGCCACCTGGCCACGCTGCGCAGCAAGTAGCCACCGAGGACCCGCGATGAGCCGCATGCACTTCCGCCACGGCGCTAACGAGGAGCCGGAGATCAACCTGATCCCCTTCATCGACGTGCTGCTGGTGATCCTGATCTTCCTGATGCTGTCGACCACCTACAGCAAGTTCACGGAGATGGAAGTGCGCCTGCCGGTGGCCGACGCCGAGCCGCAGCGCGACCGGCCGCGCGAGATCGTCGTGGCGGTGGGCGCCGACGGCCGCTACGCGGTGGGCAAGACCGTGCTGCCCGAGCGCAGCATCGACGCCGTGACCGCGGCGCTGCAGGCCGCCGCCGGCGGCCGCAGCGACAGCGTGGTCGTCATCAGCGCCGATGCGGCCGCGGCGCACCAGTCGGTGATCACGGTGATGGAGGCGGCACGCCGCTCCGGCCTGATGCAGATCACCTTCGCGACCCAGCCCGCCGCGCAGGCCTCGCGCTGAGGGCCCTGCCTCCCGCCGACGCCATGGAGCTCCAGCGCGCCTGGACTCGCCGAGGCCCGCTGGCCTGCCTGCTGTGGCCGCTGTCCCTGCTCTTCGGTGCGCTCGCCGCCCTGCGGCGCCTGGCCTATCGACGCGGCTGGCTGCGCTCGCAGCGCGTGGCCGTGCCGGTGGTGGTGGTGGGCAACGTGGTGGCCGGCGGCGCCGGCAAGACGCCGGTGGTGATCGCCGTCGTGCGCCACCTGCAGGCGCGCGGCCTGCGCGTGGGCGTGGTCTCGCGCGGCCACGGGCGCCGCACGGAGGACGGCCGAGCCGTCACCGCCGCCAGCGATCCGCGCGACGTGGGCGACGAGCCGCTGCTGATCCACCGGGCCACCCAAGCACCGCTGCAGGTCGACCGCGACCGCGTCGCCGCCGCGCGCGCCCTGCTCGCGCGCGAGCCCGGGCTGCAGCTGATCGTGAGCGACGACGGACTGCAGCACCTGGCCCTGCAGCGCGACGTGGAGATCTGCGTCTTCGACGACCGCGGCGTCGGCAACGGCTGGCTGCTGCCGGCCGGGCCGCTGCGCGAACCCTGGCCGCGCCGCTGCGACCTGGTGATCCACACGGGGCAGCGGCCCGCGTTCGCCGGCTTCCGCGCGCCGCGCCGGCTGGCCGACCATGCCGTCGACCGCGACGGCCGCCCCGTGCCGCTGGCCGGACTGGCGGGCCGCCAGGACCTCGTGGCGGTCGCCGGCATCGCGCAGCCCCAGCGCTTCTTCGAGATGCTGGCCGAGCGCGGCGTGCACCCGCGCGAGTGCATCGCCCTGCCCGACCACCACGACTTCGAGGGCTGGCAGCGGCCGGCCGGCCCGGCCTGCACCCTCGTCTGCACGGAGAAGGACGCCGCCAAGCTTTGGCGCGTGGCCCCCGATGCGCTGGCCGTGCCGCTGCTGCTGGCGCCCGAGGCCGGCTTCTTCCAGGCGCTGGACGCCCGACTATCATCCCGCGATGGACACCAAGCTGCTTGAACTGCTGGTCTGCCCCGTCACCAAGGGCCCGCTGACCTGGAACGCCGAAAAGCAGGAACTCTCATCGCGCAGCGCACGACTGGCCTACCCGGTGCGCGACGGCATCCCCATCCTGCTGGAGAACGAGGCCCGCCCGATGACCGACGAAGAACTGGGCCTGTGAGCTTCGTCGTCCTGGTCCCGGCGCGGCTGGCCTCCACGCGCCTGCCCGACAAGCCGCTGGCCGACATCGGCGGCCTGCCGATGGTGGTGCGGGTGGCGCAGCGCGCAGCCCTGTCGGCAGCACAGCGCGTCGTCGTCGCCGCCGACGACGAGCGCATCGTCCAGGCCTGCGAGGCCCACGGCGTGCAGGCCCTGCTCACGCGCAAGGACCACGCCAGCGGCAGCGACCGGCTGGCCGAGGCCTGCGCCCTGCTCCGGCTGCCCGACGACACCATCGTCGTCAACGTGCAGGGCGACGAGCCGCTGATCAACCCGGCCCTCGTCGACGCCGTGGCCGAGGCCCTGGCCCGCCATCCGGACGTGGCCATGAGCACGGCCGTGCATGCCATCGACACGCTGGCCGACTTCCTCAACCCGAACGTCGTGAAGGCGGTGCTGGACGACGCCGGCCTGGCGCTGTACTTCAGCCGGGCCCCCATCCCCTGGCCGCGCGACCTGGCCGCCGGCAGCACGCCCACGCAACTGCCGTCGCCGGCGCCGCTCAGGCACATCGGCATCTACGGCTATCGCGCCGGCTTCGTGCAGCAATTCCCTCGCCTCGCGCCGTCGCCGCTGGAACGGCTGGAGTCGCTGGAGCAGCTGCGCGCGCTCTGGCACGGCCATCGCATCGCCGTGCACCGGAGTGCGGTCGCCCCCGGGCCGGGCGTCGATACGCCGGAAGATCTGGAGCGCGTCCGCACCCTGTTTTCGGGCGCCTGAACTGTCCTGCAGGCGGCCCTTCGGCCCGGGAGGCGCATGCTATCCTCGACCGAATGGCGCCCGAGGCGAGGCGCGCGCGGCACGCACGGCGGGGCGTGGCCGCGGCACGAATTCCAATAAACGTCCGAGGACACCATGAGACTCATTCTGTTGGGCGCCCCAGGGGCCGGCAAAGGCACGCAGGCGACCTTCATCTGCCGGAAGTACGGCATTCCGCAGATTTCCACGGGCGACATGCTGCGCGCGGCCGTCAAGGCCGGCACGCCGCTGGGCCTGCAGGCCAAGGCGGTGATGGAGTCCGGCGGCCTGGTGAGCGACGACCTGATCATCAACCTCGTGAAGGAGCGCATCGCCCAGCCCGACTGCGCCAACGGCTTCCTGTTCGACGGCTTTCCCCGCACCATCCCCCAGGCCGACGCGATGAAGGCCGCGGGCGTCAAGCTCGACTACGTGCTCGAGATCGACGTGCCCTTCGAGGACATCATCGAGCGCATGAGCGGCCGCCGCTCGCACCCGGCCTCGGGCCGCACCTACCACGTGCGCTTCAACCCGCCGAAGGCGGAAGGCAAGGACGACGTCACGGGTGAGGACCTGATCCAGCGCGACGACGACAAGGAAGAAACCGTGCGCAAGCGGCTCGACGTCTACAGCCAGCAGACGCGCCCGCTGGTCGACTACTACCAGCAGTGGGCCGCGCAGGACCCGGCCGGCGCGCCGAAGTACCGCGCCATCAGCGGTGTCGGCTCGGTCGACCAGATCACCCAGCGCGCACTGGAAGCCCTCTCGAGCTGAGGGCGTCCTTCCAATCGGCACGAAAGGCCACCGCTGCAAGGCGGTGGCTTTTTTCTTTGGGCGCCCCCGGCCTCAGCCCGCCCGCATCAGCGAGAGCATCAGTGCGATGCGCGCCTTGACCGGCGACAGGCCGCCCGCATCCGGCAACGCGCCTGCTTCGCCCGCCGACAGCACGCGGCCGAAGGCACAGCGCGTCGCGCGCACCACCGCCACGCCGGCCGCCTGCGCGCGCGCCGCCGCCGCTTCGAGTTCACAGTGCAGGGTGGCATTGCCCGTGCCGGCCAGCACGATGCCCTGCACGCCGGCGGCCGGGCTTTCGGCCCGCTCGCGCAGCAGCGCGTCGACGAGCAGGCCGCCGGCACCCGCATGGCTGAGCACGATCTCCACGCGCGGCCATGGCGCGCCGGCCGCGATCCGCTGCATCGCCTCCCGCGCCGGACTGGCCTGGGACGCAGCGGGCCCGCCGTGCGCGAGGACCACGCGACCCTCCTCCACCACGCCCACCGGCCCCAGGTCGCCAGACGAGAACGCATCGAGCCGGTAGGTGTGCACCTTCTGCACGGCCTGCGCGCCGTGGATCGTGCCCGCGCAGACGGCCAGCACGCCCGCCAGGCCCGGCATCGCCGCGACGTGGATCGCGTCGCGCAGGTTCTGCGGCCCGTCGGGAGAGAGCGCCGTCGCCGGCCGCATCGCGCAGGCCAGCACCACCGGCCGCTGCGGCGCCAGCACGCTGTGCAGGAAGAAGGCCGTCTCCTCCAGCGTGTCGGTGCCGTGCGTGACGACGATGCCTGCCACGTCGTCCTGCGCCAGCCAGTGCGCGCAGCGCAGCGCCAGCGCGCGCCAGACCTCGCCGTCCATGTCCTTGCTGTCGATGTTGGCCACCTGCTCGGCCTGCAGCGCCACGCCCGGTACCGCGATACCGACCAGCAGTTCGCCCACGCCGACCTCGCCGGCGCGGTAGCCCAGGTTGTCGCCCGGCTCCGCGGCCCGGCCCGCGATGGTGCCGCCCGTGCCCAGCACGACGACCCGCCTCGCCCCGCCCGGCGCGCCTTCCGGCGCCGAATACTTGTCAATCATGGGAAACTGGTTAAAAATACAGTTACTGGATGCGTGATCAGTATCGCGTTCCGCCCCGGCGGCCCCGCACACGCGCCTCGCAAGGAGTTGTCCGATGCTCAACCTGCCCGCTTCGCCTTTCGCCGTCAAGCTTACCGCCCGGCAACAGCAGATCCTGGACCTGATCCGCAGCGCCATGGCGCGCACGGGCGCGCCGCCCACCCGCGCCGAGATCGCCGCCGAGCTGGGTTTCAAGTCCGCCAACGCGGCGGAGGAGCACCTGCAGGCGCTGGCCCGCAAGGGCGTCATCGAACTCGTCAGCGGCACCTCGCGCGGCATCCGCCTGAAGGGCGAGGCGCTGCGCGCCCTGGGCGAATCGCGCAGTAGCCAGATGTCGCTGGCGCTGCCGGGCATCTCGCAGCTGGCGCTGCCCCTCATCGGCCGCGTCGCCGCCGGCTCGCCCATCCTGGCGCAGGAGCACGTCGACCAGACCTACTACCTCGAGAACACGCTGTTCCAGCACAAGCCCGACTACCTGCTCAAGGTGCGCGGCATGTCCATGCGCGACGCCGGCATCATGGACGGCGACCTGCTCGCGGTGCAGGCCACCCGCGAGGCGCGCAACGGCCAGATCATCGTGGCGCGGCTGGGCGAGGAAGTCACCGTCAAGCGCCTCAAGCGCAACAAGAACGTCATCGAGCTGCACGCCGAGAACCCCGACTACCCCACCATCGTGGTGCAGCCCGGCGAACCCTTCGAGATCGAGGGGCTCGCCGTCGGGCTGATCCGCAACACGATGCTGATGTAGCGCCCGCTTCCGGGCCGTGCCAGGTGGCGGGCGTATGGCTCCTCGGGCCATCACCCTGGCGCGGCCTTCCATCGACGAATCCTGCCTGTGTTCAACCTTCCCTCAGGAGTTCACATGGGAATCGCATTGCTCACCCTGGCCGACCTGTTCGTGCCCTTCCAGTCCATGGCTGGCCGCTGGATGGCTGGCCGGCGCAACAACCGCCACGCGCTGCGCTACGTGGCCGTGCGGCCGGCCTGCGGCCTGCGCGGCGCCACGGCGGCACAGGCCTCCAGGCCGCTCAAGGTCACGCGGCTGGTCGAGCGCGGACAACGCCACCCCTCGGCCGGTGGCGTGGTGATCTCCGGCCGCATGGACGACGTCTGTGCGGAGCTGGAACGGCTCGCGGCGCTCGAAGCGGCCGGAATGCTGCCCGGCCCATCGCGCCCGCATTGAGGCGTCCTCGGCCTTCGCGCCCGCACCGAGGCGCCCCGGGCAGCCGTTCGGGCGGCCGTCCTGCGTCAGGTCGCGAACGCATCGCGAGCCGGCCGGCCCACGCCGCGCCCCCGAATGCCGGAGGCGACCCGGTGGGCGTGCAGGTGCAAGGCACAATGGGAGGCCATGAACATTGTGATCCTTGACGACTACCAGGACGCGGTGCGCAAGCTGCGATGCGCGTCCAAGCTCGACGCCTACGCAGCCAAGGTCTACACCAACACGGTCAAGGGAATCGGTCAGCTGTCGGTGCGCCTCAAGGACGCCGACGTGATCGTGCTGATCCGCGAGCGCACGCAGATCACGCGCCAGCTGGTGGAAAAGCTCCCCAAGCTGAAGCTCATTTCGCAGACCGGCCGCGCCGGCAGCCACATCGACGTCAACGCCTGCACGGAGTTCGGCATCGCCGTGGCGGAAGGCAGCGGCTCGCCGCAGGCGCCGGCCGAGCTGACCTGGGCGCTGATCATGGCGGCCATGCGCCGCCTGCCGCAGTACATCAGCAACCTCAAACACGGCGCGTGGCAGCAGTCCGGGCTGAAGTCAGCCTCCATGCCGCCCAACTTCGGGCTGGGCTCGGTACTCAAGGGCAAGACGCTCGGGGTCTGGGGCTACGGGCGCATCGGCCAGCTCGTGGCGCGCTACGGACAGGCCTTCGGCATGCAGGTGATCGTCTGGGGCCGCGATGCGAGCTGCGAACGCGCCCGCTCCGACGGCTTCCAGGTCGCGCCCAGCCGGGAGGCGCTGTTCGAGAACTCGGACGTACTGTCCGTGCACCTTCGCCTGGCCGACGACACGCGCGGCATCGTGCGCCTGGAAGACCTGATGCGCATGAAGCCTACCTCCCTGTTCGTCAACACCTCCCGCGCCGAACTGGTCGAGGCCGACGCGCTGCTGGCGGCGCTCAACCGCGGCCGGCCCGGCATGGCCGCAGTGGACGTGTTCGAGAGCGAGCCGCCGCTGCAGGGCCACGCGCTGCTGCGCCTGGAGAACTGCATCTGCACGCCCCACATCGGCTACGTGGAGCAGGAGAGCTACGAGCTGTACTTCGGCCAGGCCTTCGACAACGTGGTCAGCTTCATCAGGGGCAACCCCACCAACATCGTGAATCCCGGCGCGCTGCAGGTCCGCCGGTGAGCCGTGCCGCCGGCGCGCGCGCCGCGCATGCCGCGCAATGGGCGCTGCTGGCGGGCAACTTCGTCATCGGCTCCGGCGTCATGATCGTCGCCGGGACGCTCAACGAGCTCAGCCGCTCCTTCCAAGTCGAACCCGCTGCCGCCGGGCAGCTCATCACCGCGGCCGCGGTGGTGATGTGCCTGGGCGCACCCCTGCTGGCCAGCGTGGTGGCGGGCTGGGACCGACGCCTGCTCCTGACCTTCACGCTGCTCTGGTACGCCTGCGGGCACCTGGCCGCCCTGGCGGTGTCGGGACTGGGTGGGCTGATGGTGGTGCGGATGCTGACGGTCATCGCGCCGGCGATCTTCACGCCGCAGGCCGCGGCCTGCATCGGGCAGCTGGTGCCGGCCACCGAGCGTGGCCGGGCCGTCACTTTCATCTTCCTCGGCTGGTCGCTCGCCTCGGTCCTGGGCCTGCCCCTGGGCGCCCTGGTCGGCGGCCGCTTCGGCTGGCAGGCCGCCTTCGTCGTCGTGGCCGCGGGGGCGGTGGTGGCCGCCGCCGGCGTCTGGTTCACGCTGCCGTCGGGCGTGCGCACCGCGCCGCTGTCGCGCCGCGCCTGGGGCGAGGTGCTGGGCCACCGGCTGCTGACGGGGGTGATCGCCGTCACCGTGCTCCAGGCCGCCGGGCAGTTCGTCGTCTTCAGCTTCTTCGCCCCGCTGCTGCACCGGCACCTCGGCGCGAACGCGGCCGAGCTGGGGCTGATGTGGGCCTGGTTCGGTGCCTTCGGCCTGCTCGGCAACGTCGTGGCCAGCCGCCTGGTCGACCGGCTCGGTACCGGCCGGGTGGTGCTGGCGACGACGGCCTGCATGGCCCTGAGCCTGCTGTGCTGGCCGCTCGGCCTGGCCGGCGGATGGCCGGCGCTGGCCGTGGTGCTGGTGCCCTGGGGGCTGGGCTGCTTCGCTGCCAACTCCGCGCAGCAGGCCCGGCTGGTGGCCCTGGCACCCGGGCTGGCGGCAGGGTCGGTGGCGCTCAACAGCTCGGCGATGTACGCCGGCCAGGCGGTGGGCACGGCGGTCGGGGGCTGGCTGATGGCGCACGGCGCCGACGGCTGGATGAACTGGGCCGGGGCCTTGCTGCTCGTGGCGGCGCTCTCGCTCAGCACCCTGCTCGACCGGCGGGCCGCCACGGCCCGCTGAAGCTCAGCGCCGGCGCGTGACGCCGGGCTCGATGGCGGACTCCACGCGCGGATCGAACAGGTCGATGTCGACCGGGCCCGGCCGCGCGGGGCCCACTTCCGTGTCCGGCGCCCCGCCCTGCTTGCGCAGCGCCAGCGGCAGGGTCTCGATGCTGGGCGCCTGGAGCTCGTCCAGGTCGAAATCCAGCGTGGCCGTCAGCGGATGCGGCGGCCGGGTCACGGAGAAATCGCGCGAACGGTCGAGCAGCAGCGTGTCGCGCTCCGTGTGCGGCGCATCGGCTTCTGCATCGAGCGGCGCCGGCTGGGTGGCCAGGGCCATCGGCAGGGTTTCCCGCTGGTGGTGCTTCATCAGCGTCTCGTAGACGGTGGCGTGCGGCGTGCCGCTGTCCGCCGGCGCCTCCTGGGCCATCGCGTAGAGCATCAGGAGCTCGCGGTACGCGGCCAGGTCGAAGGGCATGCTGCCCTCCTCGCCCGGGCGGCGGAAGAGCAGTTCCTCGATCACGGGCAGGGACTCGGGGCCGGGCCAGTGTTCCTCGATGCGCCGCAGCACCTCGTCGTAGTGGTCGAGCGGACGGCCCTGCTCGCGGAATTCGTCGAAGGCCGGCACCCGCACGTTCAGCGCCTGCTGGCACTGGCGGCGCACGCGCTCGTAGTCCAGCGTGCGGCCGAGCGAATGGAAGATGCGCAGCAGTTCCAGGTAGGCCAGCGCGCTGGTGTCGGGGTGCGCCGCGACGTACTCCGACAGCGCCTCGATCGCCTGCTCGTGCTGGCCCAGCGAGAGGAAGAATTCCGCCTGCTGCTGCACGTCGAACAGCTCCTCGGTGTTGACCGAACGCGACGCGGGGAGCTGTCCGGGAACGGTGACGTGGAAGTTCTCGGGCGCGAACTGCGCTGCATGGGCGGCGCCCTCCGCCGCGGCCTCTTCCGGCTGCTGCGGTGCCTGGGGATGGGCCTCGGCGCGCTGCGGGTCGAAGTCGGGGTACTCGATCTCCTCGCCCACGTCGGGGCTCGGCAGGGTGTCGGGACCGTCGCCTGTTTCAGCGAAGCGGGCCCTGCCGCGGCGGGAAGCGGCCCTGCCGCCCTGCGGCTCGGTCCAGATCGATTCGTAGGCCCGGCGCGACATGCGCCAGAGCAGCACGATGGCCAGCAGGGCCAGGGCCAGCAACCCGGCCAGCGCGTAGACCAGCGGATTGCTGTAGCGGCTTTCGCGCGCCGCGCTCAGTTCGCGCCGCAGCTCGAGCAGCGTCTGTTCGTTGCGCGCCGTCTGTTCGCGCAGGTCGGCCAGCGCCTTCTCCAGCATCACCGTGCGTTCGGCATCGCGCACCGCGTCGGACGACGGTGCGGCAGCCGCTGCCGGCGGACTGGCCTGTGCGGCCGCGGGGGTGGTCGCAGGGGTTGCGGCGAGGTCGCCGGCGGGTGCCGCCGGAGGCGCGAGCGCGGCTGGCGGCGCATTGACCGCGGCGGCCGCGGGCGTGGTGCCCGTCGCTGCCGCCGCGGGGGCCACGGGAGCGGGTGCCGGCGCCGCCGGGCGCGGGGCCAGGGGCTCCAGTGCATCCACCTGCAGGCGTCCGCCGCCGCCGGAGGCGGCAACGGTCGTTTCCGCCGACCGGGCCGGACGCGGCTTGGGAGGCGTGGCGGGCCGCGGCGTGCTGCGGGCGGTCCCCGAAGCCGCGGCCGCCGTGCGCCTGGGGCGCTGCGGCCCGGCGGCCTGCGTGTCGTCGCCACGTCCTTCGGTGCGCCGGACACGGCTCGCACGCACCGCCGGCTGCTGGCGCGCACGCTCGGCCGATGCATCCCCGGCAGCGGGCGCGAAGGCCGGGCCCGCGGCCACGACGGGCGGTGCCGTCTCGACCGGCGGCGGATCGGCCAGCAGCACATAGGTCCGTGTCGAGGTGGCGGCGCAGCCGGCGTGCACCGTCATCGTGACGATGGGCTCGTCGACGGGCCGCGTGGTGCGCACGCGCAGCTGCGGCGCCCCGGCGTGGCCGCCCGGCTCCAGCGACACGCTCACCCGTCGCGGGTCCATGGCCGCGTCGCCCTGCACCACCTCCACCGCCGGGCACAGGGAGCCGCCCGCTTCGGCCGCCTCCAGGTTCAGCGGGATCGCCACGTCCAGCGGCTTGCCGATCCACGCGGTGCCCTGCGGACGCCCCAGCGTCAACGCCCAGGAAGGCACCACGAACCCGAGTACAAACAGGGTCGCCGCAGCGTGTCGGAATCGCACAATGGGTGCCGTTGAAAGGTAGTCGAAAGTAGACACATTTTGACACCTTTGTTCGGTCAGTTCACTTTTTGAATACTTTTTAAAGATGACTGTGAATTTTTCGCGACTCGCCGTCGTGGGGACGGGGGCGATGGGCCGCGGCATCGCCCAGATCGCCGCCCAGGCCGGCAGCGAGGTGCTCCTGCTGGACGCTGCGCCCGGTGCCGCCGCGCAGGCCGCCGACGCCATCCGCACGCAATGGCAGCGCCTGCTGGACAAGGGCCGGCTCGAGCCGGCGCAGGTGGAGGCCTTCTCGGCCCGGCTGAAGCCGGTGGAGTCCGTCGCGCAGTTGAGCGATTGCGACCTGGTGATCGAGGCGATCGTCGAGCGCCTCGATGCCAAGCGGCAGCTCTTCGCCGAGCTCGAACGGACGGTGAGGCCCGACGCCGTGCTGGCGACCAACACCTCTTCCCTCTCGGTGACGGCCATCGCCGCCGGCCTGGCGCATCCGCAGCGCCTGGCGGGCTTCCACTTCTTCAACCCGGTGCCGCTGATGAAGGTGGTGGAGGTGGTGGCCGGCTTTCGCACCGACCCCGCCGTGTGCGCTCGCCTGCGCGAGTACGCCGTGCAGATGGGGCACCGTGCCGTGCAGGCGCAGGACACGCCCGGCTTCATCGTCAACCATGCCGGCCGCGCCTACGGCACCGAGGCGCTGCGCATCGCCGGCGAGGGCGTCGCCGACGCCGCCACCATCGACCGCGTGCTCAGGGACCAGGCGGGCTTCCGGCTCGGCCCCTTCGAGCTGCTGGACCTCACCGGGCTGGACGTCTCCCATCCGGTCATGGAGTCGATCTACCGCCAGTACTACGAGGAGCCGCGCTACCGCCCCAGCGTGATCGGCGCGCAGCGCGTGGCCGCCGGCGTGCTGGGCCGAAAGAGCGGCGAAGGCTTCTACCGCTACGTGGACGGCGTGGCGCAGCAGCCGCCCGAGCAGCCGGTGCCCGCGCCGGCCGCGCTGCCGCCAGTGTGGGTGCCGGCGCGCGCCACGCGCCGCGCCGAGCTGCTGCGCCTCGTCCACGGGCTGGGCGCCACGCTGGAAAGCGGGGCGGCGCCGTCGGCGGGCGCGCTCATCGTGGTCGCGCCGCTGGGCTTCGACGTCACCACCGTCGCCGCCGTCGAGCGGCTGGACCCGACGCGCACGGTCGGCATCGACATGCTGGCCGACGACGCCGCGACGAAGCGCCGCGTGCTCGCCACCAACCCCGCCACGCGGCCCGACATGCGCGACGCCGCCCACGCGCTCTTCGCCCGCGATGGCAAGGCCGTGAGCATGATCCGCGACAGCGGCGGCTTCATCACCCAGCGCGTGGTGGCCAGCATCGTCAACATCGCCTCCGACATCTGCCAGCAGCGCATCTGCACGCCGGCCGACCTGGAGACCGCCGTGACGCTGGGCCTGGGCTACCCGCAGGGCCCGCTGGCGATGGGCGACCTGTACGGCCCGACCAACATGCTGGAGGTGCTGTTCAACCTGCAGACCGTCTACGGCGACCCGCGCTACCGCCCCAGCCCCTGGCTGCGCCGGCGCGGCGCGCTGGGCCTGAGCCTGAAGCACGAGGAGGAATGAGATGGGACATCCCTGTTCTGCGCGGACTACGCTCCGCCTCGCCAGCCGCCTCGCGGTGCACGCCCCGCGGCCTCCGGAAGAGGAAGCGCGTGGGGGTTCCCATCAGCCTCTGGTGGCGCGCAGCGCCATGGATGACTGACATGGCCGCCGAACTGAGAAGCACGACGGAGGGCCGCACCATGGTGCTGACGCTCTCCAACCCCGGCCAGCGCAATGCACTCGGCCCCGAGATCTACGCCGCCGGCGTGGAGGCGCTGGAGGGCGCCGAGAACAGCGCCGAGACGCGCTGCGTCGTCATCACCGGCGAGGGCGAATGGTTCTGCGCCGGCGGCTCGCTGCCGCGGCTGGCCGCCAACCGCGAGCGCGACCCGCAGGCCCAGGCCGACAGCATCGACGCGCTGCACGGCTGGATCGACGCGATCCGCACCTTTCCCAAGCCCGTCATCGCCGCCGTCGAAGGCGCTGCCGCCGGCGCCGGCTTTTCGCTCGCGCTCGCCTGCGACTTCGTCGTCGCCGCGCGCGGCGCCGTGTTCGCAGCCTCGTACAGCAAGGTGGGCCTGTCGCCGGACGGCGGCCTCAGCTGGCAGCTCGGCCGCGCCCTGCCCCGGCAGCTCGCCAGCGAGTGGCTGATGCTGGGCGGCCGCATCGGCGCCGAGCGGCTGCATGCGCTCGGCCTGGTGAACGAGCTGGCGGACAATGGCCGCGCGCTCGAGGCGGCGCTCGCGCTGGCAGCGCGGCTGGCGGACGGCGCGCCGAATGCGCTGGCGAGCATCAAGGAGCTGCTCGCCGATGCGCCCGGCGCCAGCATCGAGACGCAGATGGCGCGCGAGCGCGAGCACTTCGTGCGCAACCTGCATCACCCCAACGCCGGCATCGGCATCGCGGCCTTCCTCGACAAGCGCGCGCCGCGCTACGAATGAGGCGGTCGCTCGCGCGACAACCCGCCGCCCCTTCCAGTCACGCAAAAGACAGACCCATGGACGACCCCATTCTTACCATCGAAGAAAGAGAAGCGATCAACAGTGGTCGCTGGTTCAACACCCTCTCCCCTTCCCTGCGCCACGACATCCTCCGATGTGCCTTCGTCAAACGCTACAAGGACGGCGACCTGATCGCCGCACGCGGCGAACCGCCCGAAGCGTGGATCGCCTGCGCGAAGGGCGCGGTGCGCGTGAGTTCGACGGCGGTGTCGGGCAAGCAGGTCACGCTGACCTACGTGGAGCCGGGCATCTGGTTCGGCGACGTGGCGATGTTCGACGGGGACCGGCGCACGCACGACACCTACGCGCACGGCGAGACCACCATCCTGTGCGTGGCGCGGGCCGACTTCCAGAAGATCCTGGCCGCGCACGTGGAACTGTACGAGGCGCTGATGCGCCTGCAGGCCCGGCGCATCCGCATCCTCTTCGGGCTGGTCGAGGACCTCAACACCCTGCCCCTGCGCGCGCGGCTGGCCAAGCAGCTCGTGCATCTGGTGCGCAGCTACGGCTCGCCCAACCTGGCGGACGGCAGCCAGATGCGCATCGGCCTGCAGCTGGCGCAGGAAGAACTGGCGCAGCTGCTGGGCGCCTCGCGCCAGCGCGTGAACCAGGAGCTCAAGACCATGGAGCGCGAGGGTGCCCTGCGCATCGAGCCCGCCGGACTGGTGGTGCTGGACCGCGACGCGCTCACGCGCATCTCGCTGGCAGACGACTGAACACCGCTCCTTCGCACGACCAACGACCACACGACGAGACATGACCCAGCAGGATTTCAGCGCCTTCGTCGGCACGCGCGCCGTGTCGCCCCAGCACGCCTTCGACACGGAAGCCCTGTCGGCCTGGCTGGAGCGGCACCTGGACGGCTTCCGCGGACCGCTGACGGTGGAGATGTTCAAGGGCGGCCAGTCCAACCCCACCTACAAGCTCATCACCCCCGGGCGCCAGTACGTGATGCGCGCCAAGCCCGGCCCGGTGGCCAGGCTGCTGCCCTCGGCGCATGCCATCGAGCGCGAGTTCAAGGTGATGCGCGGCCTGGCCGGCACCGACGTGCCCGTGCCCACCATGCACGTGCTGTGCGAAGACGAATCGGTGATCGGCCGCGCCTTCTACGTCATGGAGTTCATGCAGGGCCGCGTGCTGTGGGACCAGTCGCTGCCCGGCATGAGCAACGCCGAGCGCGCCGCCCACTACGACGAGATGAACCGCGTCATCTCCGCGCTGCACACGGTGAAGTTCGCCGAGCGCGGCCTGGCCGACTACGGCAAGCCCGGCAACTACTTCGAGCGCCAGATCGGCAGATGGAGCAAGCAGTACAAGGCCTCGGCCGACGGTGCCGGCGAACTCTCGCAGCCCATCGAGGCCATGGAGCGCCTGATCGACTGGCTGCCCGCGCACATGCCCGACAGCGCGCGCGACGAGAGCAAGGTCTCGATCGTGCACGGCGACTACCGGCTGGACAACGTGATGTTCCACGCCACCGAGCCGCGCATCATCGCGGTACTCGACTGGGAGCTGTCCACGCTGGGCCATCCGCTGGCCGACTTCAGCTACCACTGCATGTCGTGGCACATGCCCCCCACCACCGGCCGCGGCATCGGCGGCGTGGACGTGGCGGCGCTGGGCATCCCGACCGAGGCCGAGTACATCCGCCGCTATTGCGAGCGCACCCGCATCAGCACGCCCGAGGCGCTGGCGCCCGACTGGAACTTCTACCAAGCCTACAACCTGTTCCGCATGGCAGCCATCCTGCAGGGCATCGCCAAGCGGGTGGAAGCCGGCACGGCCTCCAGCGAGCAGGCCGTCAAGTCCGCCCAGGGCGCACGGCCGATGGCCGAGCTGGCCTGGCAGTTCGCACAGCGGGCCTGAGCCGCCGCGCTCTTCGCCCTTTCGTTCACTCACCCCCCGGAGACAGCATGGAGTTCGAGTTTTCCCCCAAAGTCAAGGACCTGCAGAAGCGCGTGAGCGACTTCATGGACGCGTACATCTTCCCGGCCGAGGCGGAGTACGACAAGGAGATGGCGGCCAACACCGCCGCCGGCAAGCGCTGGACGCCGCTGCAGACCATCGAGAAGCTCAAGGAAAAGGCGCGCGCGCAGGAGCTGTGGAACCTGTTCCTGCCCAACGACACGGCCGAACTGGCCAAGAAGAAGGGCGGCGGCCTGACCAACATGGAGTACGCGCCGCTGGCCGAGCTGATGGGCCGCGTGCCATGGTCGTCGGAGGTGTTCAACTGCTCCGCGCCCGACACCGGCAACATGGAGACCATCGCCCGCTACGGCAGCGACGAGCACCGCGAACAGTGGCTCACGCCGCTGCTTGAAGGCAAGATCCGCTCGGCCTTCGCGATGACCGAGCCGGCCGTCGCCTCCAGCGACGCGACCAACATCGCCACCCGCATCGAGCGCCAGGGCGACGAGTACGTGATCAACGGCCGCAAGTGGTGGATCTCCGGCGCCGGCGACCCGCGCTGCAAGATCTTCATCACCATGGGCAAGAGCGACCCCGAGGCGCCCAAGCATGCGCAGCAGAGCATGATCCTGGTGCCGGCCGGCACCCCGGGCATCGAGATCCTGCGCCCGCTCAACGTGATGGGCTACGACGACGCGCCGCACGGCCACATGGAGATGACCTTCACCAACGTGCGCGTGCCGGCCAGCAATATCCTGCTGGGTGAGGGCCGCGGCTTCGAGATCGCGCAGGGCCGCCTCGGCCCCGGGCGCATCCACCACTGCATGCGCCTGATCGGCCTGGCCGAGCGCGCGCTGGAGCTGATGTGCCGCCGCGCCTCCTCGCGCGTGGCCTTCGGCAAGACCGTGGCCTCGCAGACGGTGACGCAGGAGCGCATCGCCGAAGCCCGCTGCAAGATCGACATGGCGCGCCTGCTCACGTTCAAGGCGGCCTGGCTGATGGACGTGGCCGGCAACAAGGTCGCCAAGACCGACATTGCGATGATCAAGGTGGTGGCCCCCAGCATGGCCTGCCAGGTGATCGACTGGGCCATGCAGGTGCACGGCGGCGGCGGCATGTGCGACGACTTCCCGCTCGCCTCGGCCTACGCGCATGCCCGCACGCTGCGCTTCGCCGACGGCCCGGACGAGGTGCACCGCAACGCCATCGCCAAGTGGGAGCTGGGCAAATACGCCGCCGACAAGCGCGAGCTGGAGCCGCCGGTCACGCGCTTCTGAGCCGCAACACGGCCTGAACGCAAAAAGCCCGCCGAAAGGCGGGCTTTTTCTTTTCGGGGACCGGCCGGTCAGCCGGCGACCGTCGCCGCGATGCGCTGAGCGCAGGCCTCGGCCTGCGCCGCATCGCGCGCCTCCACCATCACGCGCAGCAGCGGCTCGGTGCCGCTGGCACGGATCAGCACGCGGCCGGCATCGCCCAGCTCGGCCTCGGCCTTCTCGGTCTCGGCGGCCAGGCGGGCATTGGACTGCCAGTCCTGTCCCGGCGCCAGGCGCACGTTGACCAGCGTCTGCGGGAAGAGCTGCACGCCCTCCAGCAGTTCGGCCACCGTCCGGCCGCGCCGCACGCAGGCCTGCAGCACCTGAAGCGCGCTGACCAGGCCATCGCCGGTGGTCTGGCGGTCCAGCGCCAGCAGGTGCCCGGAGCCCTCTCCGCCCAGCAGCCAGCCGCGCCGGTCCAGCTCCTCCAGCACGTAGCGGTCGCCGACCTTGGCGCGCACGAACTCGACGCCGGCGCGGCGGAAGGCCACTTCCACCGCCTTGTTGGTCATCAGCGTGCCGACCACGCCGGCCGGCTTCTCGCCGCGCGCCATGCGGTCGGCCGCCATCAGCCACAGCAACTCGTCGCCGTTGAAGAGGCGTCCCGAGGCATCGACCAGCTGCAGCCGGTCGGCGTCGCCGTCAAGCGCGATGCCGTAGTCGGCGCCCTGCGCCTTCACCTCGGCGATCAGCGCCTCGGGGTGCGTGGCGCCCACGCCCTGGTTGATGTTCAGTCCGTCGGGCCGGACGCCGATGCTGGTGACCTCCGCGCCCAGTTCGTGGAACACCGCCGGGGCGACCTGGTAGGCCGCGCCATGCGCCGCGTCCACCACGAGCTTCAGGCCGCGCAGGCTCAGGTCGTTCGGGAAGGTGCTCTTGCAGAACTCGATGTAGCGGCCCGCCGCGTCGTCCAGGCGGCGGGCGCGCCCCAGGCTGGCCGAATCGACCCACACGGGCGGCTCGGCCAGGGCCGCCTCCACCGCCTCCTCCCAGGCGTCGCTGAGCTTGGTGCCCTGGGCGCTGAAGAACTTGATGCCGTTGTCCGGAAAGGCGTTGTGGCTGGCGCTGATGACGACGCCCAGGCTGGCGCGCTGGGCCCGCGTGAGGTAGGCCACGCCCGGCGTGGGCAGCGGGCCGAGCAGGACCACGTTCACGCCCGCCGAGTTGAAGCCCGACTCCAGCGCCGACTCGAGCATGTAGCCGGAGATGCGCGTGTCCTTGCCGATCAGCACCGTCGGCCGCGCCTCGTTCCTCTTGAGCACGCGGCCCACCGCATGCGCCAGGCGCAGCACGAAGTCGGGCGTGATGGGCGCCTGCCCGACGGTGCCGCGGATGCCGTCGGTGCCGAAGTACTGTCTCGCCATGACGTTCCGGTCCTCTCTTGTCGTTCGTTGTCTTTTTTCAGGACGCGTCCTGCGCGTGCATGGCCTGCCACACGGCCAGCGCCTGGGCCGTCTCGCGCACGTCGTGCACGCGCACCAGGCGCGCGCCACGCTCCACCGCCAGCAGCGCCGCCGCCACGCTGGGCAGCATGCGCCCGGCCGGCGATTCGATGCCCGTCACGGCCCCGAGCGATGACTTGCGCGACCAGCCGGCCAGCAATGGGTAGCCGTCGGCCAGCAGTTCGCCCTGCCGCGCCAGCAGCGCGAAGTTCTGCGTCACCGTCTTGCCGAAGCCGATGCCAGGGTCGAGCACGATGCGCTGCGCCGCCACGCCGAGCGCGCGCAGCGCCCCCGCCTCCCCGGCGAGGAAGGCCCGCACCTGCGGCACCACGTCGCCGTCCATCGGGGCCACCTGCATGGTCTGCGGATCGCGATGCATGTGCATCAGGCAGACGCCGCAGGCGCCGTGCGCGGCCACCGCCTCGCGCGCTCCGGGCCGGCGCAGCGCCCAGATGTCGTTGATGATGTCGGCCCCCAGATCCAGCACGGCGCGCATCACCTCGGGCTTGTAGGTGTCGACGGAGACCGGCACGCCCAGCGTGACCGCCTCGCGCACCACGGGCAGCACGCGCGCCAGTTCCTCCTCCAGCGGCACCGCCGGGCTGCCGGGCCGCGTGGATTCGCCGCCGACGTCGAGGAGGTCCGCCCCCTCCCCGATCAGCGCCTCGCAATGGCGCAGCGCGGCCCGCACATCGGCATGGCTGCCGCCGTCGGAGAAGGAATCGGGCGTGACGTTGACGATGCCCATGATGCGCGGCCGCGCCAGCTCGATGGCGAAGCGGCCGGCCCGCCACACGGGAGGCCCCTCAACGACAACGGGGCCCGAAGGCCCCGCCGATGTGCGCGCTGCGGTCATCGGGCCGGGATCACGCCGCCGTGGGTGCCGGATCCGGCTTGACCGGCGCCGAGCCGCTGCCGCCGCCATTGCTGCCCGAAGGCGGAATGCGCGGCGTCCAGTCCTTGGGCGGGCGCGGCTCGCGGCCGGCCATGATGTCGTCCAGCTGCTCGGTGTCGATGGTCTCCCACTCGAGCAGGGCCTTGGCCATGGCGTGCATCTTGTCGCTGTTCTCCTCGATCAGGCGGCGCGCCAGGGCGTACTGCTCGTCGATGATGCGGCGCACCTCGCCGTCCACCTTCTGCATGGTGGCCTCGCTCATGTTGGTGGTCTTGGTCACCGAGCGGCCGAGGAACACCTCGCCCTCGTTCTCGGCATAGACCATCGGGCCGAGCGCCTCGCTCATGCCGTACTTCATGACCATGTCGCGCGCCAGGTTGGTGGCCCGCTCGAAGTCGTTGCTGGCGCCGGTGGTCATCTGGTTCATGAACACCTCTTCCGCGATGCGGCCGCCGAACAGCATGCTGATCTGGTTGAGCATGTACTCGCGGTCGTAGCTGTAGCGGTCGTTCTCCGGCAGGCTCATGGTCACGCCCAGCGCGCGGCCGCGCGGGATGATGGTGACCTTGTGCACCGGGTCGCACTTGGGCAGCAGCTTGCCGATGAGCGCGTGGCCGGACTCGTGGTAGGCCGTGTTGCGGCGCTCTTCCTCGGGCATCACCATGCTCTTGCGCTCGGGGCCCATGAAGATCTTGTCCTTGGCCTTCTCGAAGTCCTGCATCTCGACCACGCGCGCGTTGCGGCGGGCGGCCATCAGCGCGGCCTCGTTGCACAGGTTGGCCAGGTCGGCGCCGCTCATGCCGGGCGTGCCGCGCGCGATGATGCTGGGGTTGACGTCCTGCCCCATCGGGATCTTGCGCATGTGCACGTTCAGGATCTGCTCGCGGCCGCGGATGTCGGGCAGCGTGACGTAGACCTGCCGGTCGAAGCGGCCGGGGCGCAGCAGGGCGGCGTCCAGGATGTCGGGGCGGTTGGTGGCCGCCACCACGATCACGCCCAGGTTGGTCTCGAAGCCGTCCATCTCGACCAGCATCTGGTTCAGCGTCTGCTCGCGCTCGTCGTTGCCGCCGCCCAGGCCGGCGCCGCGCTGGCGGCCCACCGCGTCGATCTCGTCGATGAAGATGATGCAGGGCGCATTCTTCTTGGCGTTCTCGAACATGTCGCGCACGCGGGCCGCGCCCACGCCGACGAACATCTCGACGAAGTCGGAGCCCGAGATGCTGAAGAACGGCACCTTCGCCTCGCCGGCGATCGACTTGGCCAAGAGCGTCTTGCCGGTGCCCGGCGGACCGACCAGCAGCAGGCCGCGCGGGATGCGCCCGCCCAGCTTCTGGAACTTCTGCGGGTCCTTCAGGAAGTCGACGACTTCCTTCACCTCTTCCTTGGCCTCGTCGCAGCCGGCGACGTCGGCGAAGGTGACGGTGTTGTTGTTCTCGTCGAGCATGCGCGCCTTGCTCTTGCCGAAGCTGAAGGCGCCGCCCTTGCCGCCGCCCTGCATCTGGCGCATGAAGTAGACCCACACGCCGATCAGCAGCAGCATCGGGCCCCAGCTGACCAGCAGCGTCATCAGCAGCGAGCCTTCTTCGCGCGGCTTGACGTCGAACTTGACGTTATGGTCGATCAGGTCGCCCACCATGCCGCGGTCCAGCACGGTGGCGTTGGTGCGGATCTTGCGGTCGTCGGTGGTGGTGGCGGTGATCTCGCCGCCCGAGAGGCCCTCGGGGATGACGGCGCTCTTGATCTGGTTGTTGCGCACCTGATCCAGGAACTCGGAATAGCTCACCGTGTTGGAACCGAGTGCACCGCGGGTGTCGAACTGCTTGAACACAGTGAACAACACCATCGCGATGACCAGCCAGACGGCGACCTTGGAAAACCACTGATTGTTCAAACGAAGCTCCAGTCGATGGCGGGCGCATGGGTACACCCGAGACACGTCAGTTGCGTGTCATTCTAGGCTTTTCAAGCTACGAAAATCCCTGATTTCCCTATGGCGGCCATAGGGCGGACGCGGGTTTGCGGACTTTGCCGACGCCGCCCCCCGGCGGTATCAATCGGTATCCGGAAGCGGCTTCGGACCGATGCCCACCAGAAAGGTCTCGGCCGACCGGTCGCGCGACGCCTTGGGCTTGAACGGTTTCACTTGGCGGAAATGGGCGCGGAACAGCCGGACCAGTTCGTCGTAGGCGCCGCCATGGAAGACCTTGGCCACCAGCGCACCCTGCGGCCGCAGGTGATGGAGCGCGAAATCGACGGCCAGTTCCACCAAGTGCGCCACCCGCGCCGCGTCGGCCGAGCCCACGCCCGAGAGGTTGGGCGCCATGTCCGAGATCACCACGTCGACCGGCCGGCCGGCCAGCGTCACCTCCAGCTGCGACAGGATCGCCTCCTCCCGGAAGTCGCCGTGCAGGAAGGTCACGCCCTCGATCGGCTCCATGGGCAGCAGGTCCACCGCGACGATGGCGCCGTCCAGGGTGCCGGCCGCCGCGCCGGCCGGCGCCAGGCGCCGGCGCGCGTACTGGCTCCAGGCGCCGGGCGTGGACCCCAGGTCGACCACCACCTGCCCGGGGCGGATCAGCCCGAAGGTCTCGTCGATCTCCTTGAGCTTGTAGGCGGCGCGGGCCCGGTAGCCCTCCTTCTGCGCCAGCCTGACCCAGGGGTCGTTGACGTGGTCGTTCAGCCACGCCTTGTTGACCTTCTTGCCCTTGCCCTGGATCTTCATGGCGACGCCCTCCGTTCTTGCGGCAGGTCAAGGCGAAGCGGGAGGGCGGAAAGGCGGAAGGGAGTCATGCCGGTTCGATAATACGGGGATGCCCGCCATCCTCCTCACCCCTGCGCAGCGCAAGCTCCACCGCGCCGACGCGCACCACCTCGACCCGATCGTGATGATCGGCAGCGACGGGCTCACCCCCGCCGTCCGCAAGGAGGCCGACGCGGCCCTCAAGGCGCACGGCCTGATCAAGATCCGCGTCTTCTCCGACGACCGGGCGGCGCGCGAGGCCATGCTGGCGGAACTGGCCGACGGCCTGGACGCCGCGCCCATCCAGCACATCGGCAAGCTGCTCGTGCTGTGGCGCCCGGTCGCGCCGAAGGAGCGCGCCGCCGACGAGGACCGCAAGCCGGGTCCGAAGGACGTGAAGGTGATCAAGCACGCCAAGCGCAGCGGCCAACGGCCCGAGATCAAGACGCTGCGCGTGCTTGGCAACCAGCGCCTGACGTCCGGCGGGCTGGTCAAGCGCGCCAAGCCGAAGCAGAAATCCGTGAAGAAGCGCCAGGGATGAGCTCCCGCGCAGCCCGGCCGGGCGAAGGCCGCCAGGGGACGCCGCGGTGACGCAGCGCCACATCCTGTGCATGAAGTGGGGCACCAAGTACGGGCCCCACTACGTCAACCGCCTCTACGCCATGGTGCGCCGGCATCTTTCGGGCGACTTCGACTTCGTCTGCCTGACGGACGACGCGAAGGGCATCCGCGCAGAGGTGCAGTGCCTGCCGATCCCGCCGCTGAACATCGAACTGGCCCCCGGCCAGCGCGACGGCGCCTGGCGCAAGCTCACCACCTTCGAGGCCGACCTGCACGGCCTGCAGGGCACCGCCCTCTTCCTCGACCTGGACGTGGTGGTGGTCGGCCGGCTGGACGACTTCTTCACCCGGCCGGGCGAGTTCCTCATCATCCACGACTACCCCCGCTTCTGGCGCTTCGGCGAGCGCATCGTGGGCAACTCGTCGGTGTACCGCTTCGAGATCGGCGCGCACGCCGACGTGCTGGAGAACTTCCGCGCCCACACCGAGGCGATGCGCGCCAAATACCGCAACGAGCAGGACTACCTCTCGCATTACCTGCATGCACAGGGCAAGCTCGCGTACTGGCCGGCGGCGTGGTGCCCCAGCTTCAAGTACCACGGCATCCCGGCGTGGCCGACCAACTACTGGAAGCCGCCCTTCATCCCGAAGGACGCACGCATCGTGATCTTCCACGGCGAGTGCAACCCGCCCGATGCGCTGGCGGGCAAGCGCAACAAGCGCTTTGCGCACATCGAGCCCGCCGCCTGGGTGGGCGAGCACTGGAAGGAATAGACGGCAGCCTCGCCGCTCAGCCCCTGGCCTCGACCAGCGGGCGGCCGGTCAGCCGCTGCAGGATCGCCAGCGGGCTGGCCGTGGGGTCGTACTCGCGGCCCGGCGGCAGGTACAGCGTCTGCTCCATCATGTACTGGCCCGACATGACGGCGTGCGAGGTCTGGTCGGAGAAGCACACCCAGGTGGAGCCGGCCGGGAACGGCACGGTCTCCTGCGGCGAGCGCTGCTGGTAGTCCAGGTCGCTCTTCATGCCGTCGTGCAGCTGCAGCATGAGGTGGTCGTACTCGCTGCGGAAGGACTTGGTCACGTGCAGCGCCTGCAGGGCCTTCGCCTGCCAGCGCACGTAGGGCCTGGCCTTGGGCAGGAAGGTGCGCGCCACCGTCTCGAAGGGCTCGCCCACCCGCCACACGCGCGGCGCGCCGTCGGGGTTGACGTTGGTGAACACGCGCAGGATGCGCTCGCCGTAGTTCGGCCGCGACGGGAAGGCATCGACGTGCAGCCGCTTGTCGTCGGCGCGCCAGGACTGGCTGCGCGTCTCCACCTGCGAGGGCCGGTAGCTGGTGGGCGCCGGGCGCAGCGCGGGCACGTAGTGCGGCAGCAGGCCGGCGATGAGCGCATTCGCCTGCGCCCGGAAGCGGCCGATCACGCCCGCCAGCGCGGCCTGCACGGCCGCATCGCCGGCGGCGCCCTTGAGGGTGCCGTCGACGTTCAGGCTGATGTTGCGGGACTTGGGGTCGCGGATGTCGGGCCGCAGCAAGGCCCGCTCTTCCGGCAGGAATTCGAAGCGCAGCCGCGGGAAGAACAGGACCTTGCCCGCTTCGAGGCCGGCCGTCCATTCCGGCCGGCTGGGCACGCCCTCCCAGCGCTCGGCGTCGATTCCGATGATCTGCGATTCCATGCTCACTCCCGAAAGCGCCCCTGGCGCCAGAGGTACAGGCCCGCGCACAGCCACTGAAGGAGGTACAACCCGCTGCCCACGCCATGCCACAGGCGCAGGTTCTCGCGCGCCACGATGCGGGGGGCGATGCCGTATTCGAGCACGAGCGCCAGCAGCAGGCCCGCCAGGACGAGCCCGAGTCCGGCCGGGGCGGCCGACCCGCCGGCCGCGTCCCGCCTCGCCGTGGCCAGCAGCAGCACCAGCACGCAGCCCACCGACACCCAGCTCTGCGCCGTGAACAGCCGCGCCGCCATCTGGCCGGCGATGGCCGGCGTGGCCAGGTGGGCGAACAGCATCGGCACCACCAGGAAGCCGATGACCGTCAGGCTGCCCCACCACAGGGCCGCGGCGAGCAGGGCGACGCGCTGTTTCACTGGTAGCTGACGGCGACGATCTCGTAGCGCTTCTCGCCGCCGGGCGCCTGCACCACCGCGGTGTCGCCCTCCTCCTTGCCGATCAGCGCGCGCGCGATCGGGCTGGAGACGTTGATCAGGCCCTTCTTCAGGTCGGCCTCGTCCTCGCCGACGATCTGGTACTTGACGGCCTCGCCCGAGCTTTCCTCTTCCAGTTCGACCGTGGCGCCGAAGACCACCTTGCCGCCGGCGTCCAGCGCGCTCGGGTCGATGATCTGCGCCACCGACAGCTTGCCCTCGATCTCCTGGATGCGGCCCTCGATGAAGCCCTGGCGGTCCTTGGCTGCGTCGTAGTCGGCGTTCTCGCTCAGGTCGCCCTGGGCGCGCGCCTCGGCGATGGCGTTGATCACCGACGGGCGCTCCACCGTCTTCAGGCGATGCAGCTCCTCGCGCAGCTTCTCGGCACCGCGCTTGGTGATGGGAAGGGTGGTGGTGGCCATGTCTTTATCTCCATGATCGTCCGGTGCCCGCGCACGGCAGGCCCGCAGCAAAAAGCAAAACCGCCGGGCGTTGCCGCCTGGCGGTGTCGAATGAAGCCCATTATGCCGCGCCGGCCGGTCGCATCAAGCGGCCGGCGGCGGCAGGCTCAGGCGGCCAGTTCCGCGTGCATTTCCTGCACGGAAACGACGCCCAGGTCGTTCATGTACCGCATGCCCTCCACCGCCGCCTCGGCGCCGAAGATGGTGGTGATGGTCGTCACCCGCGCCAGCAGCGCGGAGGTGCGGATGGCGCGCGAGTCGGCAATCGCGTTGCGGCGCTCTTCCACGGTGTTGATGACCAAGGCGATCTCGTTGTTCTTGATCATGTCCACGATGTGCGGGCGCCCCTCGGTCACTTTGTTGACCACCGCGCAGGCCAGGCCCGCCGCCTGGATGGCCGCCGCCGTGCCCTTGGTGGCGATCAGCTCGAAGCCCAGCTCCGCCAGGCCGCGCGCGCACTCGACGGCGCGAGCCTTGTCGTTGTTCTTCACCGAGATGAACACCCTGCCCGACTTGGGCAGGATGGTGCCCGCGCCGAGCTGGCTCTTGACGAAGGCCTCGCCGAAGGTCTTGCCCACGCCCATCACCTCGCCGGTGGACTTCATCTCGGGGCCGAGGATGGTGTCCACGCCCGGGAACTTGACGAAGGGGAAGACCGCCTCCTTGACGCTGAAGTACGGCGGCGTCACTTCCTTGGTGATGCCCTGCGCAGCCAGCGACTGGCCGGCCATGCAGCGCGCCGCCACCTTGGCCAGCTGCACGCCGGTGGCCTTGCTGACGTAGGGCACGGTGCGCGAGGCGCGCGGGTTGACCTCCAGCACGTAGATCACGTCCTGGCCGTCCTTCTCCTGGATGGCGAACTGCACGTTCATCAGACCGACCACGTTCAGCGCCTTGGCCATCGCGGCGCTCTGGCGCTTCAGCTCGGCCACGGTCTCGGCCTTCAGGCTGTAGGGCGGCAGCGAGCAGGCGGAGTCGCCCGAGTGCACGCCGGCCTGCTCGATGTGCTCCATCACGCCGCCGATCAGCACTTGGCCCTCGGCGTCGCGGATGCAGTCCACGTCGCATTCCACCGCGTCGTTGAGGAAGCGGTCGAGCAGCACCGGCGAATCGTTGCTCACCTTGACGGCCTCGCGCATGTAGCGCTCCAGGTCGCGCTGCTCGTGCACGATCTCCATGGCGCGGCCGCCCAGCACGTAGCTGGGGCGCACCACCAGCGGATAACCCAGCGCGGCGGCCTTCTCCAGCGCCTCGGCTTCGGTGCGGGCGGTGGCGTTGGGCGGCTGGCGCAGGCCGAGGTCGTTGAGCAGCTTCTGGAAGCGCTCGCGGTCTTCCGCGGCGTCGATCATGTCGGGGCTGGTGCCGATGATGGGCACGCCGTTGGCCTCGAGGTCGAGCGCGAGCTTCAGCGGCGTCTGGCCGCCGTACTGCACGATCACGCCGGTGGGCTTCTCCTTGTCGACGATCTCCAGCACGTCCTCCAGCGTCAGCGGCTCGAAGTACAGGCGGTCGGAGGTGTCGTAGTCGGTCGAGACGGTCTCGGGGTTGCAGTTGACCATGATGGTCTCGTAGCCGTCCTCGCGCATCGCCAGCGCGGCGTGCACGCAGCAGTAGTCGAACTCGATGCCCTGGCCGATGCGGTTGGGGCCGCCGCCGAGCACCATGATCTTCTTCTTGTCCGTCGGCTCGGCCTCGCACTCCTCGTCGTAGGTGGAGTACATGTAGGCCGTGTTGGTGGCGAACTCGGCCGCGCAGGTGTCAACCCGCTTGTAGACCGGGCGCACGCCCAGGGCGCGGCGCTTCTCGCGGATGGCGGTGTCGGTGGTTTTCAGCTGGCGAGCCAGGCGGCGGTCGGAGAAGCCCTTCTGCTTGAGCAGGCGCAGCGTGTCGGCGTCGATGTCGTCGAGCGTCTTCGTTTCCAGCTCGAGCTCGATCTTCACGATCTCCTCGATCTGCACCAGGAACCAGCGGTCGATCTTGGTCAGGTCGAACACCTCGTCCACCGTCAGGCCCTGGGCGAAGGCGTCGCCCACGTACCAGATGCGCTCGGGACCGGGCTCGCCCAGTTCCTTCTCCAGCACCTCGCGGTCCTGGGTCTTCTCGTTCATGCCGTCCACGCCCACTTCCAGGCCGCGCAGGGCCTTCTGGAACGATTCCTGGAAGGTGCGGCCCATCGCCATCACCTCGCCCACCGACTTCATCTGCGTCGTCAGGCGCGAATCGGCGGCAGGGAACTTCTCGAAGGCGAAGCGCGGGATCTTGGTGACGACGTAATCGATGCTGGGCTCGAAGCTCGCCGGCGTGGCGCCGCCGGTGATCTCGTTGCGCAGTTCGTCGAGCGTGTAGCCCACCGCCAGCTTGGCCGCCACCTTGGCGATCGGGAAGCCGGTGGCCTTGGAGGCCAGCGCCGACGACCGCGACACGCGCGGGTTCATCTCGATGACGATCATCCGGCCGTCCTTCGGGTTGACCGAGAACTGCACGTTGGAGCCGCCGGTGTCGACGCCGATCTCGCGCAGCACCGCCAGCGAGGCGTTGCGCATGATCTGGTATTCCTTGTCGGTCAGCGTCTGGGCTGGCGCCACCGTGATCGAGTCGCCGGTGTGCACGCCCATCGGGTCGAGGTTCTCGATCGAGCAGACGATGATGCAGTTGTCCGCCTTGTCGCGGACCACTTCCATCTCGTACTCCTTCCAGCCGAGCAGCGATTCCTCGATCAGCAGCTCGTTGGTGGGCGAGGCCTCCAGGCCGCGCTTGCAGATGACCTCGAACTCCTCCGGGTTGTAGGCGATGCCGCCGCCGGTGCCGCCGAGCGTGAAGCTCGGGCGGATGACGGTCGGGAAGCCGACGTTCTTCTGCACGCCCCAAGCCTCGTCCATCGAGTGCGCGATGCCGGAACGCGCCGAGCCCAGGCCGATCTTGGTCATCGCGTCCTTGAACTTCAGGCGGTCCTCGGCCTTGTCGATGGCCTCGGGCGTGGCGCCGATCAGCTCGACCTTGTACTTGTCGAGCACGCCGTTGCGCCACAGGTCGAGCGCGCAATTGAGTGCCGTCTGGCCGCCCATGGTGGGCAGGATGGCGTCGGGGCGCTCCTTGGCGATGATCTTCTCGACCGTGGGCCAGGTGATCGGCTCGATGTAGGTCACGTCGGCCGTGGCCGGGTCGGTCATGATCGTCGCGGGG